>ENA-OREN01000167-OREN01000167.1-marine-metagenome-genome-assembly--contig:-NODE-167-length-97843-cov-5.192797_pt1 | contig 97843 bp, 85 predicted proteins | sample MGYA00248624_ERZ508555 | MGnify/ENA primary metagenome ERZ508555 (study PRJEB26222, sample SAMN06267773) | marine metagenome | isolation source: Saanich Inlet, British Columbia, Canada | place...
AACAAGCTTCCACTCTTTTTAGCTATGATGCTCAAGATAATGGTTTTTCTGCTGCAATTGATTCACATAAAGTAGAATCGGGCATCCAAGAATGGACCGTTCCAGTGACTGGCATCTATCGGATTGAGGCCTCGGGCGCACAAGGTGGATCTGGATGTGGAATTTCATCGGGTTTAGGTGCGAAAATATCAGGTGATTTTGGATTAAGGAAAGGTTCAATCTTATTGATAGGTATAGGGCAGACGGGGAGTAACGGTGATGATGGTACACAGAGTCCTGGTGGAGGTGGAGGTAGTTTTATAGCACAAGGTGAAAATAATGCAACTGCAATTCCATTAATTATAGCTGGCGGCGGCGGCGGCGTATGTAAAGGAACAACCGGCCCAGATTATTATGAAACACATGGTAGAATACAGAAAGACGGAGGAGATGTAAACGATTCTGAAAAAATTTATGGTGGTGTAGATGGTAGTGGTGGCAAAAAAGGAGGGGAAAGTAACGATTCGGGTAGCGGTGCTGGGTTTTTTAGTAATGCTGGATTAGGAAGCGATGAATATAATGGAGTTGCACAAGGGTTTAGATCTTTATATCCATTATTAGGTGGTGTTAATAGTAATAATTATGGCGGTTTTGGTGGTGGTGGTGGTGGAAGTAATGACAGAGGTGATATGGATAAGGGCGGTGGCGGCGGCTATTCTGGCGGTGCTAATGCATACGACTATTCAAAGGGTGCTGGCGGTGGCGGTTCCTACAATTCTGGTTCAAACCAGGACAATGAATCCGGTGTTAATGTCGGACACGGCAAGGTTGTTATCACATACCTTCAGGAACCTTCAATATTGATCACCAACGTTCAGGTTCGTCAAGAAGATTTTGAAGTGATCATCACGTACGATATGGAGGGCGAACTTCAGGGAAAAGATGGAGTCATGCTTGCCTATTCTACCGATGATGGACAAACTTATAAACCTATCTCAGATGCGGATGGTGATCTAGGCAAATATGTCAAATCCGGATCTGGCAGAAAGATTTCTTTTCTGATAAACGCGGGGTATGCTGGAGGTAATGCAAGTTTTGAGGTTTTTGTTTCTTCTACGCCTCTCGGTAGCCCGTGGACATTCAGTAACGCAGGTGCTACGGGACGCTTAGGGCCGACGCAGACGCTGGTAAACACAGCCTACAGCGGTAGTTCGCTAGAAGGCGATGTCACTATCACCACCCAAGGTATCCAGGAATGGTCCGTTCCGGCGGGGGGGACTTATACCATTGAAGCATGGGGTGCACAGGGCGGTACATCGAGTAGTAGATCTGGTGGATCAGGTGCAAAAATGAAGGGTGATTTTATTTTGCAAGATAAAGATATTCTTAACATATTGATTGGACAAATGGGAGAAGACCTTGGAGATTGCAACACTGGTGGTGGCGGCGGAACATTTGTCTGGGATAATAAGGAATCTCCAATGATTATTTCAGGTGGCGGAGGTGGTGCTGGTGATACATACAATGGAAATAATGGCATAATCACAGGAAATGGTACTACGGCTAATCCAAGCGGTGGTTCTCCTGGCACGAATGGAAAAGGTGCTAATCCAGGTGGAGCAGGTTGGTATAGTAATGGGAGAGAATTCGAAGGAGCAAAGGGAGGTACTAGGCCACTGAATAATGGTACTGGTGGTTCAGCAGGGACAAGTGAAACTGGCGATGGTGGTTTTGGTGGTGGTAGTGGTGGAACAGGTAATGATTGTTCATCTCATGGTTCAGGTGGGGGTGGTGGCTATTCTGGAGGAGCAGGTCAAGGTGCAGACTCTTATGGCGGTGGTGGTGGCGGTTCCTACAACGCTGGAACCAACCAGGATAATAAGAGCGGCATAAACACCGGCCACGGCAAGGTGGTCATCACATACGTTCAGGGAGCTTCAGAAACAACTATTGCAATAAGTGGTGTGAGTAGCACTATTGAGTTCAATGGTGTAGAAGACATCGCTGGGGAGCGAAACCCGGAACTTTTTCTACCCAAAGATGAATTTGAAACTACTCCAGAATACGATCAGCGTGTGGCCCAGAAAGAAGCACTCATAAAAGGCCTCCGTACTCAAATAATTACTGATCAGAAAGTCCGCATAAAAGAACGTGCACGCCTGGCTGCTGAACGCGCAGTGGAATTTGAGCGTCAGTTGCAAGTCAAGATTACCGAGTCTCTAGTACCTGTAGAGTTTACCCCGTCGGGTCTAGACAGATATGATGCAGATAAAGGCACCTTTCCGCTTACGGTTAACGGGCAAACCTACACCGTGGCTATTCCCCGCAGTGAAGCTAGAAGCTTTAAAGTAAACTATACTACCGCCAAAGTAGAAGGTTTCAAACAGTTGCAGCGGGATCTGGAAACTTATAATTACTTCGATATGGTCGTTATCCACCCCATTACAGGTTCTAGATTTCCTCTCGGATCCACCGAAGCCGCTGCTAAAGAAATAATATTAGCAGAGGAAGTGGATCTCACAGGAATGTGGAACTTGACATATGACTGGAACTGTGATGATGAAAGTACACAAAGTACGGTTACTTTCAATGCAGACAGAACTGGCAAAATTGGGGATTATGTTATTACATGGGGAGCTTCAATAAGTGCAATAAGTTTGGGTCCGGGTAAATGCGACGACTCTATTAATTTTGATTATAATGCCTATTATAAATTTGACAGTGGTACAACCTATTACTTCTTAGTTGATGGAGATGTAGCTAGTGGCATTATGGACAGTGGTGGTGATGGTACAGTTGATGGTATAAATTCTATGGTGCGAAAATAATATTGGTGGATATATAACCTAGCCCCTCATTCGTGAGGTTTTTTGTTTGGTTGGAGATGTGTAGATTTATAACATGATTAAAAATACTTAATGAAAACACCCAAAAATACACAGATCTTCTCATTGTACAATTGTTTCATCATCTTGATTGTTTCTCAAGTGGGAGTAGGCTCAAATCCTGTTGCCCCAATAAAAAAGCATCCAATTTGATATTTTTTTATATTTACTTAAAATCTTAAGGATGATTGATCTTTGATTCGCTAAATTTGCCGCCAATAAATAAACATATTTATGTTCGATCCACTCATCTTACTCATCACAATAACTCTTTTGCTTCTAATTGGGGTAGCTTATTGGCTTGAAATACCCAAATTATCCATTCCGTTAATTGGTGTTTATATCATATTTTTATTCTTCTCAATTACAGAAAATAAAACTGACCCGCCAAATATTTCAGACTATCCATCTGATGCTTCTCAAATTAAAAATTTCATCAACGATTCAAAAACTAAATCACCATCTGATATTGTCCAAATAGAAAAAGAAAACAATAAAAAGATTGAACTAAAACCACTAGTATTTGAAAAAAATGATGTCTTATTTAAGGATACCCTTAAAAAAGAAGTCACTCAAAAACCAATTATAAATAAAGAAATTACTAAAGAAGAAAGTATTTTAAATGTTAAGCAAATTTCTATTTGTAAAAATATTCAAAATAGACAACCCGTCCAATCAGGTAATACTTTTTCAGCTTCGGTTGATTCCATATTTTGTTATACACTTCTTTCAAATACAGGTGGGAAACAACATTTAAGCCATATTTGGGAATATGATAATAAGGTTATGAGTGAAATTAGTTATTCTGTAAAACACTCTTTGAATTGGCGTTCATGGACAAGAAAAACAATTTTACCGCACCAGACAGGTCTTTGGAGTGTCTCGGTCAAAGATTCGTCTGGTAAAATCATTAAAAAAATTCAATTTAATATAGTAAATGAAAATACAGAGTAATCTATTAATGCGTTTCATCGTGATATTGATTCTTTTTATCTCTGGGTGCAATCCCATTAATCAAGAAGGGAATGTTCCAATATCTTGGACTGAATTAAATGAAAAAACTGCAGAAGGAATTCGTTTATACTATGGTAGAAATACATCTCTACCTTTGAATGTATGGTATGCTGATATTGATTTAAATAATTCTAGTATAACAGCAAAAGTCATTTCATCCCATGATGATGATAAACGGCAAACACCATCTGAATTATTATTGTCAACTCATGCTACTATTGTGTTGAATGGTGGATACTTTATCATGAATCAAGCGCCAACCAGTCATGTGGGTTTATTAAAAGAAAATAATATTTTACTAGAACCTGCTTCTCAAAGTATATTGCGCGATAATGCTCGATATTTTATTTCCCGTGGTGCTATTGGATTTAATAATCAAAATGTCCCGGATATATCTTGGGTAGCAACACGGAATGATTCAATCTTTTCTTGGGATAAACCATTGAATAATCGCCCAGGTAATCCCGTAGAATTACTTGATTACTCAACAGCGACCTTTTGGGACATGGTAGGAGCAATCCATGCGGGACCCGTACTTTTGCAAAATGGAATTGCAGAAGTAACAACCGAAGAAGAAGTCTTTTTTAATACACCGGTAGCAGGTGTACAACCTCGGTCAGCTGTTGGTATTACAAAAGATAACCATTTAATTCTACTTGTAGTTGATGGTCGTCAACCTGAAAGCCGAGGAGTTTACTTAGAAGAATTAGCAACAATATTGATGGATTTAGGGTGTGACGTAGCTCTCAACTTAGATGGAGGTGGATCCAGTGCACTTGTCACCTCAGAAGGATTATTAAATAGACCTGTTGGTTTACGTGCAGAACGAGAAATTATGTCCGCAATTGGAATTTATGTGAATGATTAAAAATGAAATGGATAAGAAATATATATGATTGGGTATTAAAATGGTCAGAACGTCGATCAGGTCCACGTGTTTTATTTTTACTTTCATTTGCTGAAGCTTCATTCTTTCCGATTCCCCCAGATGTTCTATTAATTCCCCTAGCATTAGGTTTAAGATCTAAAGCGTTTAAATTTGCTTTATTATGTAGTGTAGGTTCCATATTTGGAGCAATTTTAGGGTATAGCCTTGGATATTCAGTTTGGTGGGCAGGAGTAAGAGATTTTACACCATTTGCTCATTTTTTCTTTAATCATATACCTGGAATGTCCATAGATGGATTTTATTCAATAAAGGAATTATATGATTCATGGAACTTCTGGATCATCTTTACAGCAGGATTTACCCCAATTCCATTTAAATTATTTACAATTAGTGCAGGCGCATTTGGTGTAGATTTTGCCATGTTTGTTATTGCATCAGTTATAAGTCGTTCCGCTCGTTTTTTTCTTGTGGCAGGTCTTATAAAGATGTTTGGTGAGCCCATTCGCGAATTCATTGATAAATACTTTAATATATTAGCTATTTTATTTACAATATTATTGATTGGTGGATTTTTAATTATCAAAATGTTTATTTGATTTGGTGCTATACTGATGATAATTGTACACCTTGTATTTAGATTATTTTTCGGCTCAAAAAATGAACGGGGTGTAGCACAGCCTGGTTAGCGCGCGTCGTTCGGGACGACGATGTCGGAGGTTCGAATCATCTCACCCCGACAACAAAAAGGCATAAACAATGAAAGCAATATTTACATTCCTTCGAATGAGCGGATGCTATTGTTTGTGTTCGTTTTACTACATCAACCATTATGTCTGGGATGGCAGAATTCTTGGCTTATGGTACTGCAGTAAAACTTACTCATCCATATGAATCAAAACTGTAAAGTTTCATTAGAATTATTTGTATAAAATTATCCCAATATTATTGGAAGTCAAGAATACTACATCTATATTCCTACTGAAAGGAATGATATAAAATGATATTGCATTACGAATCAGACGATGAACAACAATGGCTGGATAGTATGGAAACGAGTGACCAACCAGAAATGGGAAAAGCTATTAAAATTCAAGACCCTATTTCCTCACTCAACTTAGGGGAACCACTCGTTTTAGAGAAGGGAACATCTATCCGTACAGCTTTAAATAAAATGCAAAGTAAGTTAGAAAATTATATAATGGTTACATCTAATGGATCATTAATAGGCATTTTAACCGAGAGAGATATTTTAATGAATATTACAGGGAAAGAATATGATTTAGAAATTTCCCTTATTGAAGAATTTATGACTCAAGATCCTGAAACATTAACCATGGAAGATCCATTAGCTTATGCATTAAATAAAATGCATGTGGGTGGATTTAGACATGTACCTATTGTGGATTACCAAAACACTCCCGTCGGTATTATTACATTATCAAAAATTATTTCAATTATTGCTGATTTTTTCAATCAAGACATAATCAATCTACCTCCATTAGATCGAATGATAGATACATCAAACCCTGAAGGTGGTTAAACTAATTCACCGTTTTATTGTTGATTATACTTCCATCAAAATGAATTAACATTTTGATGAATATATTCCGTATTTTTCCTTCCGAATTTTGATACAAAATTTGTTTTATTGTCTCAGATAAAACAATTAATAAAATGGAGTCTATTTTGGCTAAAGAAAAACCAATTACGATTGATGGAGTTATTAAAGAAGCTTTACCGAATTCAATGTTTCGAGTTGAAATTGAAATTGGCGAACAATCTCATGAAGTTTTAGCCTATGTATCTGGCAAAATGAAAAAGTTTTTCATTAAAATTTTACCAGGTGATACGGTAACCCTTGAAGTTTCTCCTTATGACTTATCTCGTGGTCGTATTGTTTATAGACACAAATAATTATTTAAATTATAATCATTAATAATATACTTAAAGTGTATTGTTTAACTAACAATATAATAAGGTATAGACGTCATTATAAAATTATTTATAAAACTAGTATCTCATTAAATTATGAGATACTTAAATGACTAGCCGAACGAAATATCTCTATCTAGTTCTGATTGTCAGTATCGTATTTTCTAATTGTTCTTCAACCTATAGAAGAATTGAAAGTGAAGATGATTATAATTATGATGTAACCATATATCGAGATACCTGGGGTGTACCGCATATATTTGGTATTACAGATGCAGATGTTGCTTATGGGTTAGCTTGGGCTCATTCCGAAGATGATTTTAAAACTATTCAGGATATTTTACTTGCTGAGCGAGGAAAGTTAGCATCTGTTTATGGAAAAAGTGCAGCTGTAAATGATTATTATGTGGCCTTTTCTTCTATTTGGGATCATGTAAATAACGGCTATTATCAAAAAGTTCCCCCTGATGTAAGGGCTATTTGTGAAGCTTATGCTAATGGGGTTAATAAGTATGCTTCTATGCATCCAAACGAAGTCATATCAGATATATATCCTATTATGGGTAAGGATATAATTGCAGGTTTTCTTCATCGTACCCCGCTCATGTTTGGTATAGATAATACCATAAAAAACTTAATGAAAAAGAAAAACAACGATTTATCTTTATTGAATGATACAGAATTAGAAAATTTCCCATGGAATATAGATATGGTTGCGAGTAATGTGGTGGCGGTGAATCCTAATAGATCAGAAGATGGATTTACACGACTTATGATTAATACGCATCAACCATGGTCAGGCCCAACATCGTGGTATGAAGTGCATTTGCATAGTGAAGAAGGATGGAACATGGTGGGCGGCCTTTTTCCTGGTTCTCCGGTAGCGCTTATTGGGCATAATGAAAATTTAGGATGGTCTCATACAGTAAATAGTCCTGATTTAATTGATGTTTATGCATTAGATATTAATCCTGAGAATGACAATGAATATTATTTTGATGGGGAATGGAAACCACTCATTAAAACAATTGTACCTATAAAAGTAAAAATTTGGGGTCCTATTTCTTGGACTTTTAAACGCGATTTATATCATTCTGTCCATGGACCTGTTATTAAAGCCGAGCAAGGTTCGTTTGCTCTAAAATGGGCAAAAATGGATGAATTAAATATATTAACAGAATGGTATAGGATGAATAAAGCAACCAACCTTGATGAATTCAAAACCGCCATGTCTTCTTGTTCAATTCCAATGTTTAATACAGGATATGCAGATAAAAGTGGAAATATATTTTATGTATATAATGGAGCAATACCCGATCGTAAAGTTACCTATGATTGGGAATCGATTCTTCCCGGGAATACGAGTCAAAACTTATGGACAGATTATTTATTATTTAATGATTTACCACAAACAACAAACCCACCAAATGGATATTTTCAAAATGGGAATAGCAGCCCTTTTTTAGCAACGGGAGAGTTGACGGATGTTTCATCAAATATAACGGTAGCTTCTGGTGTCGAAACCTATCAAACTAACAGAGCTCTTCGAATGTTAGAAACATTTGGTACTGATTCGTCCATTTCAAAAAAGGAATTTTATCAATATAAATTTGATTTAACCTATTCAGAAAAATCACTGATTTCTGAAGTAAGAGATAGATTCGTAAATGATTATTTAAAAAAGAATTCACAAAATCTTGATGGCATTAATATCATTAAAAATTGGAATTTGAAAGTAGATGCCAATAATACAAATGCCGCACTTGCAATTATGACATTTAAGCTAAGATTTAATAAAGATAGATATAAATACAATTATGATAAAATTCTAAAAAGAATGAATATGTCTATTGAGCGATTAATGACACATTATGGAAAGTTAAATGTTCCACTTGGCGATGTGCAAAGATTAGAACGGGGAAATATTTCATACCCATTGAGTGGTGGTCCTGATATTGTTCGAGCTATATACTCTAAATGGGAAAAAAACAAATTGATTGCATTTTCGGGCGATTGCTATTTTCAAATGGTAGAATGGGATAGGGAAGGGAACGTAAGCGCAGAAAGTATCACTTCATTCGGAACTGCAACGCAAGATAGTTTTTCCAAACATTATAATGATCAATCGCTATTATTCTCCAAAGAAGAAATGAAACCAGTCTGGATGGAATTAGATGACATTCTTAAAAATCTTAAAAAATCTTATAAGCCTGGTATCAATTAATATATCTAATTTATAAGATTTTTCTATTTTAGCCTACTGGGAATACTTCAAAATTAATATGTAGTTTTGCTCGTGACGATTCATCTAAATCAATATAATAAAATAGTCTTTTTTACGGGAGCCGGTATGTCGGCTGAATCTGGTGTCCCAACTTACCGTGGTCGTGGAGGGATATGGCATGAATATAAATGGGAAAATTATGCCTGTCAGACCGCTTTTATTCGAAACCCAGCCCATGTTATAGATTTTCATGAATTACGGCGTATAGAAGCTTTAAAGTGCGAACCACACGTAGGACATAAAATTATAACGGCACTACAAACAAAATATTCTAATACATCCATTGTCACTCAAAATATTGATGGTATGCACCAACGTGCTGGCTCACAGGAAGTGATAGAATTACACGGTAGCCTTTGGCGAATGAGATGTGATAAAGAAGGAAAATTGTTTGAAAATTTAAGTCAAGGGAAGTATGCGAATAGAAAATGTTCCTGTGGAGAATTCTTAAGGCCAGATATTATTTGGTTTGAAGATCAATTAAATGAATCAACAGTTGTAAATGCAACCCATGTGATTTCTCAATGTGATTTATTTATTTCCATTGGTACGTCTGGGGTTGTGTGGCCAGCGGCAGGGTTTCAACAATTAGCTAAAAAGGGTGGAGCTCATTGCATTGAAATCAATCCTGAAAAGACGGAATTATCCTATTTATTCGATGATGTACATCGTGAACCTGCGGGACAGGTTCTATCTAGATTATTTGACTCTCTCTTATAGAGTAACTGGACTAAGAGTATCTGCTACAGCAGGTTTAGGAGGTACTTCTCCCCAAAATGTAGCATTTGTGTTCAATAAATATTGCACATTTACATTGGTACGATATACTTCAGGTTTATCCCCTATTCGAATGAAATTGCGGCTATAATCTTTTCCTTGTCCAATGACGAATTCACCTAGACTAATATCATTTTCATCCATTAAAGTGAACCATTTTCCTGTTGAATCACCCACATTGAAAATGTTCCATTTTTCCGGATTTTTAGATATCAAAATTTCTTTTTCTAATGTTACAACTTTATCAAAGAAATTGTTGATTTGATGATTTTTCATAATCAATGTATCGACATCTGAAATAGACCAAGTTGAATCAGATTTGACCAATGTTATAGATTGATCCTTCTCTTTAATGATAATTTTAGATATAGCATCTGCATCACCTGTATAAATTCGGTCAGATGATATTTCAAATTTGGTTTGACTCTTTTGATTCACAAGGAATAACACTGCTAAAACAGCTAAAATTCCTAAACTATATTGTAATGTTTTAGTCATATATCTGCCTCAATATGTCTGCCCTATTTTTTTCTCTTTTCATGTTAAATAATCCCACTCCAATTACGAGAAGAGAAGGAAGTAAAATATTAATCCATTTCCAACGAATCCGTGTATTGTCATCTAATTCTTCCAATGGGCGATTTGTAATTTCACGCGAACGTAATGCAATTAATCCTTGGTCTCCAGCTAAATAATCAATAGCATTTAGAATAAATATACCATTTTCGCCACTTCCGCCGCCACCTTCATCTGTTAGGAATCTTGAGTCGGACACAAGCATTAATTCTCCACCGGATGCAAGCTTAGATGTTGCGGCAACTATAATTTTATTTTGATTCAACATTTGGATTTGTGGATTTACTTTAGGATCAGGATGAATTTGAAAAGGTGCTTCCATTATTCCTGATCTCTTGGATGTGGTGAATAATACATTTACACTATCCACCAAATCTGAAATAGTTGTATCAATTGTAATTTCACTGGGGAAAACTACTTGTAGCGCTTCTAAACCTGAAACGACCGATTCCTTCTCATTGAAATTTTGAATAATAGGGAGGAAGGGATATTCCATAGGAACATTCATTCTAAACATTCCCATTTGTTGCTGTACACTTACACGACCAGCTCGTTTGTCCATAGCCAAGTTCTTTTCAACTATTAGTCTGTATTTGTGTAAAAAATTGAAAATATTAGATTCAATGATAGAAGCTTGTTGTGTTTGAATATCAGTTAAGACACCATTTTGAGCAACAAAAATGCCTTTTCCTGTACCTAGAAAAGAATCAAACTGTGCCAATACATTTTCATCAACAGAATCAACAGTTCCATTAACAAGTAAAGCTGAGATATTTTCGGGTATGGGTTGACTCATATCTATATCTTTTATTGAATAATGACGTCCCAATTGGAGTTTTAAATTATCATTCACCACTTCTGAATTACCTAATGATATGATTCCAATAGATAATTTTTCTGTTGCCACTAAATTTTTGATTTTAGTGGTTAATTCATATTCTAAGCCAGTGGTCGATTGTATAACAGGTAATGTTTCTTTTTTATCTTCATAAAGTAATACCATCCCCATATAAACACGTTTTATTTCAAGTTTATCATTTTCGACAACTTGCATTTGAACGGGTTGGATTCCATCCTTACGGGCTTGTTCTTCAAGATTCTCATTTGATTCTGGATCATGAAATACAAAACGAATGTTACCATCTGAAACAGCCGAATATTCTTCTAAAATATCTTGAAGATAACGTCGAGTATTTCCGAGTTCATTGGGTAAATTATTTGAAAAATATACTTTCATGGTTAATAAATCATCTACATTTTTAACAACATTTATACTTGAAGATGATAATGAAAATATTTCATTTTCTGTTAAATCAATTCTGTGAAATATATTCCGTGATAATAGATTTAATAATGTTAATCCAGCTATTAGAATAACTGTATATGTCAGGAATGATTTTTTAGTTTTTGCTAACATGATTAACCCCATTTCCTAGATTCTACAATGCGCGTTGTTAAAAAAAGAAAAAATCCAATAACTGATCCAAAGTAAACCAAGTTTCGAGTATCAATGACACCACGACTAATATTAGATAAATGAAAATCAACACTTAAATATTGAACAAAGCCTGCAAATGCATCTGGCACAAAGATAAGTGTTTTATCTAAAAGAAAGAAAATGAGCACAATGAATACGCCAATAATAAAAGCGACAACACTATTTTCTGTTAAACTGCTAGAAAATATACCTACAGCAGAATAAACACCGCCAAGTAATATGAGCCCAAAATAGCCACTCAAAACAGCACCATGATCCACATTAGTTCCTACAAATGCAAGTGTAATATAATGAATGACAGTAACCATTAATCCAATGATGATTAATGAATATCCAGCTAAAAACTTTCCTAAGACTACATCCCTATCTTGAATAGGAAGGGTAGAAATCGTTTCTATTGTGCCCACGCTTTTTTCCTTTGCAATTAAACTCATTGTTACTGCTGGAATAAAAAACAAATATACCAATGGAACGATACTAAATAATGCTCTCATATCTGATTGATTGTATAGGAAAAATGTATTCGTGAAAAAATAGCCAGTTACAAGAGCAAAAATCACAAGGAAAATATAGGCCATTGGGCTATTGAAAAAGGACTTCAACTCTTTTTTAAAGATAACAAGTGTGTTATGCATTTCCTTGATCTCCTTTTTGAGTTAGACTCCTAAATACATCTTCAAGATTTGTTTTCGATTGACTCATTTCTAAAATTGACCATTGACTTTTTACTGCATAATCAAAGATATCTTTTCGTGGGTCAGATGTATACTCATATTCGAGTGTTACCAGTGAACTGTTATCATTTGAATTGATAGAATGGATGGAAACAGAAGGTATGAATGCTTTCATTTCTTGAATCCCATCTTCGGTTGCACCCGTTAATTCTAATTTTAATTGGGCTAAACCTTGTGCACTTGCAATAAGTTCATCACTAGATCCTTCTGCCACGAGTTCACCATTATTTATAATGATAATTTTATCTACTGTCGCTTGAATTTCCTGTAAAATATGGCTGGACATAATAACTAGTTTTTCTTTTCCTAATTGTTTAATTAATTGGCGTATTTCAACTATTTGATTGGGATCAAGTCCAGTCACGGGCTCGTCCAAAATTAATATTTCAGGATCATGAATCATAGCAGCCGCAAGGCCAATACGCTGTTTATATCCTTTAGAACAATCACCTACATTTCGATGAATAACTCCACTCAGTCCACAATCATGGACCACACGTTCAAGAGCTGTCTTGAAATGTTTATCATTCATTCCGCGTACTGAAGCATGAAACTTGAGTAAATCAAATACTTTCATATCAACATACAGTGGATTCAATTCAGGTAAATAACCGATTTTTTTTTGAATTTCATGCTCATGATCGAAAATATTCAAATTATCTACATACACGTTTCCAGACGTAGGACTTAAAAATCCTGTCATAACTTTTAAGGTTGTACTTTTACCAGCCCCATTGGCGCCAAGGAATCCAACAATTTCACCGTCGTTTACTTCAAAACTCAGTGATTTTACAGCCTCCACAGGTCCATAGGATTTAGATAGGTTTTCTACTTTTATCAACGATTTCCTCCGATAGAATTAAATGAGTATAATGCTTTATTTGTATAATTGTTCCCAATTATTGGGTGGGGAAAATATATAATTTATGATCAAAATCAAATACAGAATTATACTTGATAGATTCAAAATATTAGTATCAGTTTAGAGTTAAGAAGAAGTTATGTGGATTTATTACTTGATAGTGGTATCGCATAACTATTAGATTTATGTTACCTAAATAAAATGTTCTGGCCAATTAAGGTTTGGACTATTTAGATAACAAAAAGAGAGGATTATCATGAACAAAATTATGAAATTGCTAATTACATTTGTTATAGCGCTTTCCATGATTTCTATTCTTCCTGCTGAAACAACTGTAGCAAAAACAGATGCAAAAGCAGAAGTAGCTACCCAAATTGATGTTGCTGATTATGCTGTAATTGCAATGGAAGATAGCAAAAAGAAGAAGAAAAAGAAGATCAAAAAGAAGAAATGGAAATGGGGAAAGAAAAAGAAAAAAGGTTCAAGTGACTGATTTTTAAATTCTCACACATAAAAAGGGCATATTTATGCCCTTTTTTTTTATTATAATTAGCCAAAGTAATATTTCTTGACAACCATCTACTATTACCAATAATATTGTATCGACTAGTCATTCAATTTTGGCTATTCATGGTTAACCAAAACAAATAAAACAAAGGAATCATAATGACACGTTTATTTAAAATGTTTATTACATTTGTCATGGCTTTTTCTATGCTTTCTGCTATTCCAACAAATACAACTGTTAGTAATACGAATGTAAAAGCTGAAATTGCTAACCAGGTAGATTCTGCAGATGATGCAGTAATTGCAATGGAAGATAGCAAAAAGAAGAAAAAGAAGAAAAAGAAGAAGAAAAAGTTTAAATGGGGAAAGAAAAAGAAAAAAGCTTCAGGCGACTAATTTCTTCTTATGACTTATGAAAGGGCGTAACACTGTTACGCCCTTTTTTTGATAAATAATTTACTTATGATTAAAACGTTTTTCTAAAATAGGGGGTTCAGTATGTCTAAAAAAATTACAATACTTATTATATTATTTAATATGATTGCATTCTCGCAGAATGAAGACCCTGCTGCTGAAGCAACTATAGAAGAAGCAGTTCTTGAAGAATCACCTTCTGAAGAAATGGAAGATGACGAAAATGAAATGTTCAATGATATCTCATTTTCATTTGATCTGGAAGAAGGAAATACAGACCATTTGGCTCTTTCAGGAGGATGGAGTTTTTCACTTACCGGGAATATGGGCCCGTTTAAGGATACTGAATTCATGACATCAATTAATGTAAATAAAGCAACATTAAGTGGTGAAGAATATGCGAATGATTATAGCGCTCATATTCAATTTGATTGGATGGCTAATGGATCTTTTTCACCGTTTCTCTTTGGTGATAAATCGGCAGATGTTTCTATTGGTTTAAAGAATAGAACCAATTTTGGTATCGGAGCAAAACAACGATTTGGCCGAATATTTTCTGTGAGCGCAGCAGCTTTATACGAAAATGAAACGACAGGTATTTGGGATGATGAAATTGAAGAAGAAATCGACTCCCTAATGACTTTTTCACGTCTGTCTGTTCGCCCGAAAGTAAAAATCAAATTAAATGATGGAGCCACTGTAATCGATTATCGTACCTATTGGAAACCGAAATTGTCCAATTTTGATGATTATTTATGGGAAAATGAATTAACGGTTTCCATCGAAACATTTTATGAGTCATTTATGATTGATTTTTCCTTTACTCATAAATTTATTAGTCGATATAAATATGGAGCTGTTTTGCGGTCCGAAGATAGTTGGATAATATTAGATTACGAATATGACGAAGATTTAGATGATTATTTGCCTATATATGATGAAGATTCAAAGTTCTATAAAGATACAGATACAGCTTTATCAATTGGTCTCTCATTTAGTCTATAAAAAGCAAAAACATTTATTTAAATATCCGGGGCGCGGAATTAATTTCTCGCCCCATTTTTTATGCAATACAAACATTTAAAAATAGAAAAAAAGTGGCAGGTTTATTGGGAGACTAAAAAAACCTTTAAAGCTGAAATAGACCACGATAAAGAAAAACTATACATATTGGATATGTTCCCATATCCATCTGGTGCTGGATTACATGTAGGTCACCCGCTGGGATATACTGCAACAGATATATATTCAAGGTTTAAACGCCTTCAAGGTTATAATGTATTACACCCTATTGGATGGGACGCTTTCGGTCTTCCAGCAGAACAATATGCAATTAAAACTGGAACCCATCCTGCTAAAACAACCGCGAAGAATATTAATAGATACCGCACTCAATTAAAAATGTTGGGTCTTTCCTATGATTGGGATAGAGAGGTAGATACAACAGACCCTGAATATTATAAATGGACACAATGGATTTTTCTTAAGTTATTTGAGAAAGGTTTAGCTTATGAAGCAAGAGTGCCAGTCAATTGGTGCCCAGAATTAAAAGCTGTTCTTGCGAATGAAGAAGTAATTGATGGAAAATCTGAAATTGGGGGTCATCCAGTCTTCCGAGTACCCATGAGACAATGGATGTTGAAAATTACAGATTATGCAGAATCACTTCTAGCGGGTTTAGATGATTTAGATTGGCCGGAAAGTGTAAAAGAATTACAACGTAATTGGATTGGTCGTTCTGAAGGCGCAAAGGTTCTATTTAACTTACCATCTATAAGTGCAGATATTAAAGTATATACTACGCGCCCAGATACACTTTTTGGTGTTACCTATATGGTGTTAGCACCTGAGCATCCTTTTGTGGAATCATTAACTGTTTCGTCAAAGCAAGATGAAGTAAACACATATATTGAAGAAGCGAGTAAAAAATCTGAATTAGATCGGGGAGAGCTTGCAAAAGATAAAACGGGCGTATTTTTAGGTTCTTATGCTATTAATCCAGTCAATAATGTGGAAATTCCAATTTGGATTTCTGATTATGTATTAATGTCCTACGGAACGGGTGCCATTATGGCTGTTCCTGGTCATGATCAACGTGATTATGAATTTGCAAAAGAATTTTCTCTTGATATTGTTGAAGTTGTGTCAGGGGGTGATATTTCTACTGAGGCATTCACAGACAATTCAGATGGATTGTTAATCAATTCTTCTAATGATTTTGGACTTGATTTAAATGGAAAAAAAGTGCCTGAAGCTATTTCTGAAACGATTCAATGGTTAGTGCAGGGTGAAATAGGAGAATCATCCATTCAATATAAGTTGAGGGATTGGTTATTCTCCAGGCAGAGATATTGGGGTGAGCCAATGCCAATTATCCATGGAAATGATGGCCCTAAAGCATTATCGAAAAATGAATTACCTTTATTGTTACCGAAAACTGAAAAATATGAACCGTCAGGGATAGGAGAATCGCCTTTAGCTAATATTGAAGATTGGGTAAATACTCCTGAAGGTCGGCGAGAAACGAATACAATGCCACAGTGGGCTGGGTCGTGTTGGTATTATTTACGGTATCTAGACCCTAGGAATTTGAACCAATCATGGAGTCCTGAAGCAGAAAATTATTGGATGCCTGTGGACTTATATGTTGGTGGGGTAGAGCATGCTGTATTACACTTATTGTATTCTCGTTTTTGGCATCATGTATTGCACGATATTGGTGTAGTCTCTACTCGTGAGCCATTTCAAAAACTCTTCAATCAAGGTATGATTCAAGGGGAAGATGGTCAAAAAATGAGTAAATCTAAAGGTAATGTTGTTAACCCTGATGATGTTGTGGAAGAATTTGGTGCAGACTCATTCCGTTTATATGAAATGTTCATGGGTCCTTTAGATAAAGCAAAACCATGGAGTACTACTGGCTTACAGGGATGCCATCGGTTCTTGCAGAAGATTTGGAAGTTATACATAAAGCATGGCGAAAGTGATTCTATTTCTAGCGATAATTCAAAAACAGAAACTTTATTTCATCAAACAATAAAAAAGGTTACAGAAGATTTACAAGTTTTACATTTTAATACTGCCATTTCTCAATTAATGATATTAACCAATCATTTAGTCAATCAAGAAACGGTGAGCGATTCATTATTAAACAAACTATTAGTTATATTAAATCCATTTGCACCACACATTACTGAAGAAATTAATGAAATGCGTGGGAATCAAACTGTTATTACAGAATTAGTTTGGCCCAAATGGGATAAAAATAAAATTCAAAATAATGAAACAAATATTCCTGTACAGATAAATGGTAAGGTACGGGTAAATATATCTGTAAATCCTCAATTAGATTCAAAAGAAGATATATTAGAAAAAGCAAAATTAGCAGATAGAATTGTTGAATTAACTCAGGGTAAAACAATTGTAAAAGAGATATATGTGCCAGGACGTATTGTTAATCTCGTGATTAAATAATTCAAATCTTCTCCTAATTGATTATTTCTTTTAAATTATAGTTCCAAATGTAAGTTAATAAATTTTTAAGGAGAGATTACATGAACATTAATCATTTTCATATTGTTCTTGGAGGAAACAGGACATTTATAAGAATTGCTTTATTCTTCAGCTTGGTATGCTCATTGCTAGTTGGACAAATAATCCCTGTCAGTAACATAAATAATGTCACCATTAATAAGTGGGTTGTCGTTAAAGATGAAAATTTTAATAAAGACAAATTAAACCTACTTATTAAAGACCCCGCCAAATTTATTACAGCATCAGAGCAAACAGTAACAGTTGACCTAGGAACTGTAAAAGACTCCCCTATCCAAGTCTATCAATTATTTAAAAACTTCACACATACTTCATCAATTGCTGCTATAACAAGAGTTGATTTACCTTCTGAACAAGACGTTGCTATAGGCTTTGGTAATTTTGATTTAGATGCTTCTATCTATATAAATGGTAATTTAGTCATGTCTGAAAATAATAGAGACGATTCTAATTTTAAAGTTCAATTCAAAAAAGGAGAAAATGACATAATTATCACAGGGAATGTTATTGGCGGAAATAGGATGCCTAGTTTTTTCGCACGGTTTTATGGAGAACAAAGAGGCGAGATTGAAGGAACTATCCTAGATGCGAAAAATAAACCGGTACCATTTGCGACAATAGATTTTAAAAGCGAATATATTAATATGACTTCACAATCTGATAAAAATGGTAAATATAACCTATGGGTATATCCTAATTATGGAAATTATACGATTGAAGCATCCAAAAATAATTATTATGGTCACTCTGAAGATGTGTATGTAAAAGAGTTTGGTAGATATAATATAGATATTAAGCTTATCAATACATCATCTATCTCCGGGACTGTATTTACAATGGATAAAAAAACACCGCATCCTGGTGTTGTGGTCCAACTAGAAAATATTGTCGATCAAAAAATAATTCAGACAAATATTACAGATCAAACAGGTAAATATACATTTACACCACCAATAGGGAAGTATAAAATTCGACTTTTTGCGAATAATACATATATCTATAAAAAGAATAATAAGAATGAAAATGATATTATTAACCTTACGAGCAAGGGACATAAATACGAACGAGATTTTTTCATTCAAAATCAAAATAGAGGATCTTGGAATAGTATTGGCATGTTTGATGGTATGCTGAGTATGGCAGTTCATATTACATTACTTTCTAGTGAAGACATTCTATACACAGGAACTTATAATGGATTATCTGTTTATGATGGATTATCGGTCAAGACATACAATTATGATCATGACCTTCCAAATAGTCCTATATTCGATGTTTTTGAAGATAATGAAGGATTCATATGGCTGGCCTTTGCATCTAAAGGAATTGTAAAATGGAAATCAGGAAGAGTGATCCAACATTATACTATTGATGATGGCCTTGTATCAAATCATGTAAACACAATTGATCAAGATAAAGACGGAAATTTACTCATTGGTACTCAAGAAGGGTTATCCATTTTTGATGGTGAAAAGTTTACAAACTATAATTTTACTCATGGAATAGGAAATGGATTTATTACTGATATTGAAGTCGTGGGTAAAAATATATGGATTGGAACGGGTGCTTTAGGGAAAGCAGGAACTTTTCGTACATATGGAGGAGGCTTAACACTATATAATGGCAAAACATTTAAATCGTTCGATTTAACTCCATTCACAGGAATTGATTTAAATATAGCAGTTATTAATTGTATAAAAGAGTATGATGGAACTATTTGGATAGGCACTTTGGGCGGTTTATTAAAATATGATGGTTCAAAATTTCATATGTACACAAAATCAGATGGTCTTCCTTCGAATAATATTAATGATATTCTTATTGATAATAATGGTATTTGGATATGTACTAATAGTGGTTTAGCCAATTTTAATAATGGGGGATTTAAAGTCATTACAACGCTTGATGTGAAATCGGATGGATTAACTGGGCTTTATGGGACAACTGCGATCTCAAAATCACGGGATGGTATTTATTTTATTGGCGGACAGGGTGTTAGCTTGTACGATCCTAATTCACTAAAAACTATTTCTGCTTATGATGGAATGCCGGTGCCCAACAATTGGACAAATGGAATATCAGATATAGAACTAGGCAAAGATGGGTACCTTTGGGTTACTTCAGGTTGGAATGGTATATATAAATTGAGTGGCGAAGTAATAATAGAAAATTATAATATCAATAATAGTAAAATTCCTGCTAATAGGACGATTGCTATATCATTTGCTAATGATGGTTCAATGTGGGGTGCACATGGTAATGCTGGGGTTTCAAGATTTATAAATGGCGAATTTGAGAATATGACTGACAAGCTTAATATTCCTGCTAATACTATAATTACTGATATCGCTTTTGATGAACAAGGCACACTATGGTTAGCTACAAACCGTGGTTTAGCAAAATATAAAAATGATACATTAACTATTTTTGATGAAAAAGATGGACTTATAATGCCAAAAAGGAATTGTGATATTAATATTGGACTGAATGGAGAAATTATATACAGTACTTACGGCTCGGGTATATCGATTTATGATGGAGAAACATTTAAAAATTATGACGAATCAAATGGCCTGGTTGATAATAGAATATGGGACTTAACAGTTGATTCAAAAAATAATATTTGGATGGCTACGGACGGATCTGGCGTTCAGATGTTTGATGGCGCCACTTTTGTTCATCACTCTGTAAATGATGGAGTAACGGCTGGTGAAACATTTTCTATTTATGCGGATGATTTTGATAATATTTGGGTGGGTACTTTTGGAGGTGGTGTTTGCTTTTATGATGGGAATGTTTGGAGTAGTGTTGATACTAGAGATGGATTGCTACAGGATTTAATTGGGTCCATAGAAGGAATTGATGGGAATAAATTTTGGTTTGGAAGTGAAAATGGGATTACTGTTTATGAGCCAAAAAGACAAACACCTTATGCATATATAGAACAAATAAAAACGCCAAACGGAAATTATAATACATTGGAAATAAACTTACTTAGAGTTGATGATTTACTTGAAAAATCTCGTATCTCTTTTACATTTAATTCAAATAGCTATAATACTCGAAAAGAAAAACAAAAATATATTATTCATATCAAAGGAAATGGGCAAAAAGAGACACATCTAATAAAAACAAATGAATTTGAATATTTTCCTAATAAATCTGGAGAGTATACTATAGAATTTCAATCCATTGATCGTGATTTAAACTATTCACCTCTGAATAGGGTCCAATTGGGAGTTATTGGACCGTGGTATAAAAATCCAGCAACAGCAATCCCATTTTGGGGATTTATTATAATTATATTATTATTTTCAGGCTTTACGAGTAATAAATATTTAAAGCAAAAACAATATTCAATGGCCTTAAAAGATGCTTCTCAGAAAAAAGACAGAAAAACTCGAAAACATTTAGAAGAAAAAAATACTGAGTTAGTCGAGTCTCAAAAAGCAGCAGAAGCTGCTAATGAAGCAAAGAGTACTTTTCTTGCAAATATGAGTCATGAGCTCCGTACGCCTTTAAATGCAATTATTGGCTATAGTGAAATGTTAATGGAAGATGCTGAAGACGAGAATGAAGAATTTATTCCTGACCTTGATAAAATTAATAATTCAGGTAAACATTTATTGGGTCTCATAAATGATATTCTTGATTTATCGAAAGTAGAATCAGGAAAAATGGAACTCTTTTTAGAAGAATTCAACTTATCTAAGATTATGGACGAAATTGAATCTACTATTTTGCCTATGGTGGAGAAAAATAATAACTCACTCAAGATTAATATAAAATCAGATACAAAAACCATTGTGGCGGATATAACAAAAATTCGTCAAATCATACTTAATTTATTGAGTAATTCATCAAAGTTCACAAAAGATGGTACCATATCAATTAATGTAGTTGAATCAAATAGCCAAGATGATTCCATTGATTTTATTATTGCAGATACAGGTATCGGAATGTCTCAAGACCAAGTTGAAAAAGTATTCATGCCTTTTACGCAAGCTGATGAAAAAACAACTAGAAAGTTTGGCGGAACGGGTTTGGGACTCACTATTACAAAAATGTTTGCAGAAATGATGGGCGGTGATATAGCTCTTTCATCTGTAGAAGGTGAGGGGACTACTTTTATTGTAACTATTCCAAGATGTGTTGTTGATCCAAAAAAAGAATCATCTGAAATATTGCCTGTAGATTTGAGTGAGTCTGATTTTACCATATTGGTAATTGATGATGATGATAATGCTCAAGGCTTGATGAAGAAATTTTTGAATAAACAGGGTTATTCCATTATTCAGGCTCTTTCGGGAAAAGACGGAATAAAGTTAGCAAATGAACAACACCCCGACCTTATTACATTAGATGTGATGATGCCTGAAATGGATGGGTGGGAAGTTTTAGCTGAATTACAAGCTAATGATTTAACTAAAAATATTCCTGTTATAATGTTATCTATGGCAGATGAACCCGATATTGGATTCTCTTTAGGGGCCACAGATTATTTAACAAAACCAATTAATTGGAGCAGATTATCTGATGTTTTGGGCAAATATCATATTGATGCTACAACAGATGCTATATTAATTGTTGAAGATGATAAAATTACACGAGATATGCTACGGAAAAGCCTTGAGAGTAATGAATACAAGGTTAGAACGGCTATTAATGGAAAAAAAGGACTTGAAGCAATTGAAGTGTCTAAACCAAGTCTCATAATTTTAGATTTAATGATGCCTGAAATGGATGGTTTTGAGTTTGCTGAAAAATTACGTGAAAATAAAGAATGGCTTGATATCCCTGTTGTAGTAGTCACTGCAAAAGATCTTACTAAGGATGATCATAAGAGGTTAAAAGGCAATGTGGAGGCTATTATGCAGAAAGGGTCTTATAGTAAAAATGATTTATTGTCCGAAGTCGGTGAAAAAATTAACAAATTAAAAACAGGGAGTTAGGAAAATGGCCAAAATACTAATTGTAGAAGATAATGAATTGAATCGAGATATGCTCTCAAGAAGATTAATTCGGAAAGGATTTGATATCGTTATGGCTGAAGATGGACAAAAAGGTGTCGATATGTCTAAGAGTGAAAGTCCTGATCTTATTTTGATGGACCTCAGTCTTCCGGTGATGGATGGGTGGGAAGCAACGTCGACCATTAAAGATGAGACTGCCACGGCTGAAATCCCTATAATTGTACTTACAGCACACGCTATGGCAGGAGATAGAGAAAAGGCGTTAGAAGCTGGTGCAGATGAGTATGATACTAAGCCTATTGAATTCAAACGCTTACTCGGTAAAATCAAGAGCTTTCTAGCTTAACACCTATATAAAATTGGTTAATGAACGCATAAAAAAAGCCTTTTTAGGGAAGGCAAGACATAACTTAAAAAATCCAGTAAATGCCATTATTGGCTATAGTGAAATGCTCCTAGAAGATTGCGAAGAATCAGGAAATGAGAATTTATTAATTGATTTAAATAGTTTATTATTAGCAGGAAATGAAATTTTAAACCACATTGAAAATCAATTAAGTGACAACAGAATTAATAAAATTGAACATTCTGTTGTACAAATGGGCAAAGATGCTGAAATTGCTATACGTACTCCATTAAATACAATTATTGGTGTTTCAGAACTATTGTTAGAAGATGAGTTTGACCATATTGTTAGTACTTTTTCTAGTGATATGAAAAAAATCAATGATTCGGGTCAAATGCTTATCCAGGAATTAAAATCCATTATTGATTTCAAAATATCTGATTTAGAAGAAATCAGAAACCAAAATTTGAATGTAGGCAATTTATCGATGGTAAAGGATGTATTAGACAGTATACAGCCATTGGAATCAGCCGATTATAAAAAAATGGTAATTGGTCAAATTTTAGTTGTTGACGATAATATAAATAACACAGAATTGCTTAAAAAAAGGCTTGAAAAACAAGGACATGAAATAATAATTGCAAATAACGGGAGGGAAGCACTTATTCATTTGATGACAAAAGACAAATCACTGGATTTAATGCTTTTAGATATTGTTATGCCGGAAATGAATGGATATGAAGTATTAAAATTTATTCGTAATGATAAGCGATTTCATGAATTACCAGTCATAATGATCTCATCTATGGATGATACAGACAGTATATATCGTTGTATAGAAATTGGAGCTGATGACTATATTCAAAAGCCGTTTAATCAAGCTGTACTAAATGCGCGAATCAGCAGTTGTATAGAGAGAAAACAATTAAGAGACAAAGAAATTACTTTAATTTCGAAACTAAACATAGAAAGAGAAAAATCTGAAAATTTACTTTTAAATATGTTACCAAATAGTGTCGCTTCAAGATTAAAAGCAGGTGAAACAGATATTGCAACTAAACATGATGAAGTAACTGTAGTATTTGCTGATATTGTAGAATTTACACCCCAAACCCAAGAAATGAATCCAAGTATGGTCGTTCATATACTTAATAATATATTTACTTCCTTTGATAAATTAGCTCAACAATTTAATGTTGAAAAAATTAAGACAATTGGAGATAGTTATTTCGCAGTTGGTGGTTTGAATTCGAATAACCAAAAACAATCAGCTATTAATGTTATTGAAATGGCCAAAGAAATGCTTAATGTATTAGTAATTTTAAACAAAGAAACAAAAGAAATGAAATTAGTACTAAGAATTGGCGTTCATACAGGACCAGCTGTGTCCGGAGTCATTGGCAGAAATAAGTTTGCTTATGACGTTTGGGGTGCTACAATTAATATGGCCAATCGATTAGAAACGACATGCGTAAATGGGAAAATACATATTTCCAAAAAAACAAAAGAATTATTAGGTAGCCGATATAGCTATATAAAATGTAAAGACACAGAAATAAAGGGAATTGGACTAAAAACAACCTATATTATTAAATAAATTGCAATTATACATAATATATATTATGTGCAATTTATAGATTAATATATTTACCTTTAAATCGATTCATATTCTCTTTATTTCCCATTAGAAGGATGCTTGAATTCGCATTTAGGATGGTATCAGGTGCGGGGTTTATTGTTGATTCACCCTTATTATCTATAATGCCTACTATTATTAAATTAAATTTTTCTCTTAATTTGCTATTCTTTATAGAAACGTCATGAAATTGATTTAATGGTTTTAAAGATATTTCATCTAAACTTAAATCAATATTTTGATGAGATTGAGAAACGACCGAAACAGAATCTTCAACTAAAGGTGAAAGCAGCATCTCGGCAATTCTGTGTCCACCAGCTGTATAAGGATTTACCACCTTGTTCGCCCCTGCTCTTTTTATTTTGGCATGATTTGCTTCTTTACTACAACGGCTCAATAAAAATACATCTGGATTAATGGTTCTAATAGACATTGTAACAAAAAGATTATCTTGATCCGTATCCAGAACAACAGCAATACCAGATGCGCGTTCTAGATTCGCTAATTTGAGCGTCTCATCCATGGTTGCATCACCCTGAAGGCATAAAATATTATTATGATGCATTATTTCGATCTTTTTTTCATTCAATTCCACCACAACGAAGGGAAGTTTTTTTTCAGTAAGTTCCTTCGCAATGACAGCGCCCATCCTACCATAACCGCAAATAATAAAATGATTTTTAAGATTTTTAATATTTTTTTCCATCTTTTTGCTCCTGTAATCTCCAAATTGAGATAATATATCTCCAAGATTTGATAATAAAATTCCTACTCCAGTTACACCAAATAATATTAATATAATGGTCCATACTCTTCCAGCATCAGTTAATGGATGTACTTCGGAAAAACCTACTGTGGACAAAGTTAAAAAAGTCATATAAAAGCTATCAATTATAGACCATTGATCTCCACCGATAAAAAAGAATCCACCAGTGCCAATGACCAGCAGGCTTATGAAATAACTAATAAATACAATTTTGCCTTTAAACATACGAGAAGGTGATCAATAATTGAGTTTGTGTCCAAAATGATTTATTGAAATTTAGGACAATTGAATAAAAAAAAAGGCTGAATATTTCTTCAGCCTTTTTAAATGATTAGTCAAGGTGAAGTTATTTGCTTTTTTCTTCAGCCTGTTTTGCTTTATCTTTTTGAATAACAGGTAAAACTTCCATTTCTTTTACGCGATTATCTATGGATGTCACCTCTTGTTCTATGTCTGAAAATTGACGTTTTACTCTGGGTTTATGTTTTCTCAGGTCTTCAGCAACATCAGCAATATCATTTTCAACATTTCTGAATCTTTTTTGAACGTCACGATCTAGTACATTTAATTGATACTCAACATCATCAATTAGACTAGCTAAAGAATCAGTCATTGCTTGAATGAGTTCAGAATTGGATATAATATCTTTCTGTGCTTGGCGTACATGCTTTCCGCGACCAATAAATTGGAGATTCAATTTTCGTAAATCTTCGCGAAATTCTTGGTGGACAACATCAACATGAGCTTTATCTTGCTCATTCAATACATCCATTCTTTTGTTTAATTCAGTGGACAGGTATTGGAAATAGCCAGCACCTGCAATTAAAATAATTAATAATCCGAATACAATTTTATCTTTGACGTTCATTTTTTCCTCAAATATCTATTTATCTAATGCTTCTAGCCTTTTTTCCCAATCACTTAATTCCGCAGTATCTTCGGAAGATGGCTCGGGTGATTCTTCTTCAGTACTTGGTTTTTCGGCACCTGGATTTTTTTCAGAATTAATGATTGAATGAAGTAATTGAGAACGTTTATCACTATTCCCTTTTAATTCTTCCATCATTTGTTCTACTTCATCATTGAAGTCAATGACAGTTTGATCTAAACGATTCATAAGTTCATCAATGAGTGCTTGCCCATATGAACCATTTATACCATCCAGTAAGTCGGTAAAATTCCCTGTTAAATAATCAACACGGGACTCTTTGTTGTCGAAATTATTACTCATAACAATTTTTAGTTAAATTACTGTTTAGTCCTACTAATTAGGGTTTGGAATTTGAATAAAAGCAGACCTAATCGGCAATCAATATCTTAAGAGAATTTCAAGATTTAATTAGGTGGAACCCAGCACTGTCTAATGATGTCGCAAATTGCGAAAAAATAGCTTTTTGGACACGGTAAGGCAGTTTATCCATTTTTTGCTTTTTATCAAATGAACCGCCTCCAATCGAAACTTCTGAGCCACGGGTAAGGATTTCCCTAGATGAAATCATATAAATTTTAACTTTATCTTCAATTTGAATGGATAATTGATATTTATATCGGCTTAGATTTATTTCAGTTTCCAGAGGTGTTGTAAGAATATAACCAGATTCAGGAGCATAATGTTCTATGATAAATCCATTTTGCTCTAAGAATTGTCTCATTTGTGATGTGGCTTCATTTTGTGAAACAGTATAGGAGAAATGCCTGACCATTCTTGGCGGTTCAGGGCAAAATGAGAATTGGAAGGAAAGAATCAGTAGAAATGATGTTAGCTTCATTTCTCTGTTATTGAATTACAGTGCCTACTCTATCAAATCTAGGGAGCCACGTGTTGAAGATATCTAAGGAAAAATAGATAAATAATGCTTCACCTAATATATAATTTTCACCGATAAAGCCCCAATATCTTGAATCAAGACTATCATCTCGATTATCTCCCATTGCCCAATAATAGTTTTGGGTTAATTCATACGATGTCCATTCTGAAATAGGTTTTCCATCTATATATAAATATTTAAAATGGGCGTCTTTTACGGATTTAGACCAAGGTGTTAATAGACTTCCAGTGGGGAAGTAATCATTGAAAACAGTCTTATTTTCTTTCCTTCTATATAATTCATTCGGATCTTGTAGTGTAAGAGTATATGTTTTTTCATCACTCACTAGAGTTACATTATGACCTTCCATCATTATGAGTGGTAATAAATGTCGCCAGTTCGTTTCAGAATTAATTAAATATTTATCTCCTTTTTTCGGGATAATAATTGGGCCAATGAAATCTTTATTTCTATTTATTGCTGAAGTAAGAAAAATTTCTTGCTGTCGAAAATTATCCGGTAATGTAGGATAAAGAAATTTGCCATTTTCTGATAGGGGTACTTCTTTCCCATTAATATATACTTTTTTCGAATCAACCAATAGTGTATCACCTGGGCCTCCAACACATCTTTTTACATATTTAACAAAATGGTCGCGAGGATATTTAAAAATAAGGACATCGTCTTTTTCAGGGATTTTAAAAGCTGGGAATTTGACATAAGGAATGAAAAACCCTTTATCCGTGTATGGTATTCCAATCCAGTCAGGGGTTCTCATTCCATAGACAAATCGTGAACCAATCAGGAAATCACCAGTCATAATGGTATTCTCCATACTTCCTGTTGGTACAATATAGGCTTCGAGGACTGTAACTTTAATGAGTAAAGCAACTGTAACAATTATTCCAATTGCTTTGATTTCATTTATAATCTTTTGTTTTTGTAACATAATAAGGTGGCGAATTTAGGGAATCAGTTTAAAGAGATGCTGGGAAAATATTTTATTTTTGGTCCACCCTTTTGAAATTTCACTGTTATTGCGTCCAATTGTATGTCACATTCTATATTTTGTTCCTTTTGGTAGAATTGAATCGCATCATATAAATGGTTCAATTTTGTTCGTGTAAATTTTTCTAATAGATGATTTTCAGAATCTTTTAGCCCAGATTTAACTTCGATAAAATGAATACAATTATTTAATTTTGCTATAATATCAATTTCGCCGTGTGGATGACAATTCTTATTTAATTCTATAATAGTAAATCCTTTATCTCTTAAATATAGTGCAGACATTTTTTCTCCAAGCCATCCTACTTTTTTATTTTCATGTATCCATGATAGCGTTGGTAACCATTTTTTAACTGGTGAAAAAGATTTTCGATGAATAGGTGTTGATTTATAAGTTGCTAAAGCATCCATATGTTGTTTTGTACCATATCCTTTATGTTTCTCAAAACCATATTCAGGAAAAATAATAGCATATTCTTTCATCAAATTATCTCTTGTTACTTTTGCTATAATACTGGCTGCTTTGATTTCATCTACTAAATCATCTCCTCCTACAATTCCTTCATTAGGAATTACTTGATTTGGTAATGGTGTTCCATCAATTAAAGCTTTAGTAGGTTTCTGCGATAAATGCCCAAGTGCAATCTGCATTGCTTTGAATGTTGCTTGCAGAATGTTGATTTTATCAATTTCTTTACAACCAATTATACCAACTCCAATTGAAATTGCTTCTTTTTGAATAATGTCATATAAAAGCGATCTTTTTTTTGGTGTTAATTTCTTGGAATCACGCAATCCTTCAATTGTGTGGTCCTTGGGTAAAATAACAGCTGAAGCTACTACGGGACCAGCTAATGGTCCGCGACCTGCTTCATCTACTCCAGCAATTATTTCCATTTATGCTCCCACATATCTTTTCCATTTGTTTTAAACCATATTGCACCTAATAAATCTGTCCGTTTAATTTGAATATTTAAATCTCTTAAACGATCCATTACTATATCAGATGGGTGGCGAAATTTATTTCCTTCTCCTACAGAAACGATAGCATATTTCGGTTGAACTTCCTTTAAAAACTGCGGAGTTGAACTAGTAATACTTCCATGATGCGCTATTTTTAATATATCAGACTTTAAGTATGAACCAAATCGGGATAATACATGATCACCTTCTTCTTCTAAATCGCCCGTAAATAAGAATGATTTTTCACCAATAGTTAGATTAAAAACAATACTGGCATTATTCACATTAGATTGAGAGTTTGCATACACCGAATCAGGTGAAAAAAAGATTGCATTAATGCCCGGATTCAAAGATTTTATTTCTCCAGGTGATGGCTTAATTCGAGTAATATTTTTCTCATCAAATAGGGTGAGTAATCGATTGTACGTCCAAGAATGATAGTCAATATACGTATCGAGGACAGTATCAACTTTTACAGCTTGAAGAATGGATTCAATTCCGCCAATATGATCTGAATGAGGATGGCTCATAACAAGCCAATCGATTTTATCTATTCCAAAATGATTCAATACAGGAATAACAACTCTTTCACCCATATCTTCTCGTCTTGATCGAAATCCAGCATCTATTAACATTGATTTTCCATCTGGTAACAGAATTAATGCACCATCACCCTGACCAACGTCTAAATATATAATATCTGTAATATTCCTTTTTTCAAGAGCATATGGCCAAGCAAGAAGATTTAAAGATATTAAGAATGACCAAATTGCATATCTTTTATGTGTGGAATGAATGATGAGTATAATCGTTGCTATTATAAATGTATAAAGCAATATTTCTATTAATCCAATAGAACTCAGCTGAATAGTTGCATATGGAAAAGATGCGAAATTTTGGGCAATCTTTTTTATAAGCCACTGCAAAGCCCATGCAGATTCGCCTAGCCAATCCGGGAACAAAGGCATCCATGCGAATCCAATAAGAGCAAAGCCTAATGCAACTAATAGACCAATCAATGGAACGATAAATACGTTTGCAATAGACGAAATAACGGGTGCTTGCCCAAAAGTGAATGCTGTGATAGGTAATGTGCCTATCTGTGCTGCAATTGAGACGAGAAATAAACCTAATGAGAATTTTATAACTTTATTATCAATTTTAGTTGGATTAACTATATTGGGTAAATGCATTTCAAAATATTTATAGAAATAAATAATTGAAATCACTGCTGAGAAACTTAATAAAAAGCCTAAATCAAGTAATGAATGTGGATTGTAAATCAATAATATTATGGCTGATGCTCCAATAATATTCCAATTATTGGAGCTTCGATTTACTACTGGAGCAATCATAAATAATCCGGCCATGAGTGATGCTCTAATGACACTTGGTTTCATTCCAGTTAATAAACAAAAAAAGATTAATCCTATAATAATGATAAATCGATCCCAACCCCATGGAATGCGGAATACGGATGTTAATAATGATAAAACTAATAATACATAGCCCACATGTAAACCAGATACTGCAAGAACATGGATTACGCCCGTTTTTGCAAATGATTCTCGTAAACCTTCATCCACGTAAGATTTTTCACCTAGAATAAGAGCGGTTAGCATCCCTCCTGTTTCAATATCAGTATATCTATTGAAAATCGATTTAATAGAATGACGAATATCCTCTAGAAACACTGAAAGATTTTTATCATTATTGTGGATAATATTTGGCGGAATCTTTTTATCAGAAAAAACTTTACCAAAAATATGTTTTCTCATAAAGAAAGATCGAAAATCAAAATCTCCGGGATTACGTTTTCCTTGAAATTGTTTAAATGTCCCCTGTCCTGTAATTGAATCAGCAAGACTAATGATTGTTGATTTTTTTCCGTAAACAAATAAAAATACATCGTCTCTATTTAGTTTTGAAGAATCCGTTTCTAAATGTGTAATTAATACTTTAGCTCTCCACCCTTTCTCAGTTTCTTTTATTCCTTTAATAAAACCCGAATATTCGATTTTTTGTAAATGAATCGAATTGGCATATTCTTGCAATTGATCTAGGCGAACTTGTTTTATTGATGATAGATACCACCCAGTGGAAAAAGTCATTAATATAAAAATATATACATCTATATTTTTACTAGAGATCAAAATCATGCCCAGACTAAATAAGCAAAGAAAAATAATTGCAAACCAAGGATATGAATAAAATATCCCTATAAGTGTTCCAAACATTAAACTAAGTGCAATGACTCCTAATGGAGCTTTCTGATATAATTGATTAAACATATAATGCATAATGTAGTGTAAATGTCTTGTAAAACAAAATTGCCAATCTCATTACCTTCTGTTAATATCACCTATCTTTTTAACAATACTACAAAGGATTACTGATGAATCGTAACAAAGCAGGGATGATTGCTTTTGCCCTTATTACCTTTTTTATTTATGCATTTGGTTTGCACTTTTTTGAAGCTGTTTGGTCCTTTCCTGCTCATCGTGCCATACCTTTCATGGTTGTTGCACTTGTTGGTGCAGGTATTTTCGCAACCATTAAACTCAGTTTTCCGCAAATTCGGTATTTTAAACATGGTTTTAATGTAACGCGTGGTTTATATGATGACCCTGAAGATGAAGGCGATTTAAATCATTTCCGTGCTTTAACCACTGCCCTTTCCGCTACAGTTGGAATTGGTAATATTGCTGGAGTTGCAACTGCAATTTATTATGGTGGTCCAGGAGCATTATTTTGGATGTGGATTACAGCATTTTTTGGAACAACATTAAAATATGCTGAAAGTGCTCTTGCATTAAAATATCGGGAAATTCAACCTGATGGCTCTACAGCTGGTGGCCCAATGTATACCATTGAAAATGGTTTAGGAAAACAATGGCGTTGGCTTGCAGTAGCATTTGCAACATTTGCGATTATATGTTCTTTTGCAACAGGAAATGCTATTCAATCTTTTACTGTTTCGGATCAAATATATTCGGAATTTTCCGCTGTCATTGGGAATGGACACTTTTTAACTATGAAACATACAGTATGGACTGGGTTTGAAGTTTCATATTTACAGGTCATAAATGGACTATTAATGGCAGGAATTGTAGCAACTGTCATCATAGGTGGAATTAAGCGTATTGGGCACGTAACAGGCTTTTTAGCCCCTTTTATGGCTATAATATACGTTTTGGCAGCTTCTCTCATTATTTTGTCAAATTTTGATAAAATAGCTGAAAGTGTTTCCTTGGTTTTTACAATGGCATTTAATCCTCCTGCTGCTGTGGCTGGCACAGGTGGCGGAATATTATTAACCATGTTATGGGGAATAAAACGAGGCTTATATTCTAATGAAGCTGGACAAGGAAGTGCGGCAATTGCACATTCTACAGCAAAAACAAAATATCCAATTCGAGAAGGATCAGTTGCAATGTTAGGGCCATTTATTGATACATTAGTCATATGTACATTAACAGGGCTTGTGATTATAACTACCGGGGCATGGATGCATACTGAATTTTTCGTTAATATTACTGCTACATCTGTTGATGAAGTAAATGTAGCACTTGCTTCGGGCTTTTTCCACGGAAAGCAATTATTAAATAGTAGTCTCTTGACATCTTTTGCTTTTAAGGAAGGATTGTCATGGATTTTTTCTTACGGTGATAAAATTGTAACAATTTCCGTATTGCTATTTGCTATTTCAACTGCGATTAGTTGGTCCTTTTATGGAAACCGTTCCGTTGTATACTTATTTGGTGAAAAAGCTATTCCCACTTATCGATGGGTTTTTGTTGCATTTATATTTATTGGCGGAATTGCGGAATTAGAAGCAATATGGGCTTTTGGCGATGCTGCACTCGGATTTATGACATTCCCGAATTTGCTTTCTATTATTTTATTATCTACAGCATTAAGAAAAATGACGAAAGAATATTTTTCTAAGAATCATGTTCCGTATGTAAAATAAATGACTGACACTTTTACATCTGATGCTACAGATGATATTTTATGTGTTGCCGTGGATGCTGCGCTCTTGGCTGTAAATGTAATTATGTCTGCAAAGGACAGACAGATTTCAAGTGAGCATAAAGGTAAAACGGATCTTGTTACGGAAATTGATCGCGCGGCTGAATCAATCATTATTTCTTCCATTAAAGACCATTTCCCTTTCCATAGTATATTAGCAGAAGAATCAGGAAAACAGGATGAAAAGTCTGATATCCTATGGGTAATTGATCCATTGGACGGTACAACTAATTTTGTTCATGGTTATCCTGCCTTTGCCGTATCAATTGGTGTTCTTATTAATGGTGTCCCAACTATTGGTGTTGTTGTTGAAATGCCAAATATTAATTTATATACTGCCATTAAAGGAAAAGGTGCATTTGTTGAAGGAAAACCTATTTCTGTAAGTACTACGTCCGATTTGATTCAATCTTTATTAGTTACAGGCTTTGGGTATGAACATGGAGATAATTGGAATACGAACATGGATTTATTCAAATCCTTTACCCACAAAACTCAAGGCGTTCGTCGATTAGGGGCTGCTGCTGTAGATATTTGTCACGTGGCTTGTGGTAAAGTGGATGGTTATTGGGAATTTGATTTAAGCCCATGGGATTCAGCTGCAGGAATTATTATAGCTGCAGAAGCTGGGGCAATGATTACACGAATGGATGGTGGTGAATATTCCATTTATGATGATCAAATATTAATATCAAATGGCCAGCTTCATGACCGAATGCTTCAGGAAATTAAGGTGTACCTTTAATTTGATCTAATAGTTGTCTTTCTGACCATTGACTTTGAATCGATTTTACCGTTATGTTTATAGGATTTATTTCATAAATCTCAATGGTAGAAAATGTATACTGAACAGATTCACCTTCTTTATTTCCAATCCAATTATATGATATAACAATATTATTTCTTTTTGAAAAGTAGGAAACATTTTGCAATTCAGATGATTCCCATAAGGATGAAAATGATTGTATATGGTCTAAAAATTGTCCTAAACCCTGCTTTTTCTGAATAAGATCTAATGCCCCCTGATACTCAATAAAATTGGACGAATCAGATGATTGAACAATCAATTGGATAGATTTTCCAATGGGCCCTATAAAAGGGTTTTCTTTTCCAATAACTTTTTGTGAAACGAGTGAATGATTAATTTCAAGAATATGGTCATCCTGATGTAATCGATTATAGGCAGGGCTTTCTTCAGATATATTTTTAATGAATAAAGAATCATGTTTCCATTCCGTGGTAATGCCTAACCCAACATAAGGTGTATTAAAGTAAATAAAGTCTGGCGAAGAAAGTGATTTTAGCATTACTACATTCCCTGAATATCGAGCATCTAAGAAATCAAGGACAATACGCTCCTTCCTATTTTGCCCCATTGCTAGACTGATTTGAATAATAATTATTAAGAAGAATATATTTTTCATAGGTTTAACCATTTAGAAATTAATTATAAAAAAGATGCCCAAAAGGCTCATTTTTATTCAGAATCTAAATTTGTCAAATAGTCAACCACCCCACTTGTTTCAGATCGATAAATACAACGACCCATTTTGGATGATATTTGATAGTCATATAATCGATCGTAATAAAGGGTCAGTAAATCATGTATCCAATCATAATGTGAGTGAGATTTAGGATCTAAAAATGCATTATCAATCTTTGTGCGAATACTCATAAATAATTCATGCCCTAGTCTTTTCTGAATTTTAAATAATGATGAACGAAGGGATAAAAGTAAATCTGTCTTTGGTACGCCTACATTTAAAGGTTTATCAATATATTCTATTTGTATATTCTGAATACGTTCTTCTAGGGGAATATCAATTAAAACCCATTTTGATAATCGCATACGTCCATACCAACTATTAGGAATAGCAACACGTCCAATGGTACGAGATTCATCTTCCAAAAATAATGTATTGCCACTATGGTTTAGATAATGAATAGCTAAAGAATGTTCGAAATTAATTTGTGATGGTTGTGCTGAATCTGTTTTCCCGAATGCAGACCCACGATGATTTGCTAATTCTTCCAAGTCGATGGTAGAAATCAATCGATTCAAAATATTGGTTTTCCCTGTCCCTGTTTTTCCGCCCAAAATAATCCATTTTTTATTATCATTTTCTGCTGAATCCAATATGTTAATAGCGGTATTTCTTAAAAGTTTATAACCACCCGAAATCCTTTTAACATTTAATCCCCTGTCTCGAAGCCAAGTTTGAGCAATCTTTGATCGTAATCCACCTCGTGCGCAATAGATCCTTGTCGTTGGGTGATCTTGGATAAAATCTATCCACGTATGAATTCGAATTTCTTTAATCTCGTTGGAAACTAATTTATGACCCATCTTTATTGCAGCATCTTTTCCTTGATGCTTATATGTTTTGCCTACTCGTGCACGCTCATCATCCTTCAATATGGGGAAGTTAACACTTTGTGGAAATGCCCCTTTTTTGAATTCCCCAGGAGATCGTAAATCAATTAATGGAATCTTTTCTTTAAGAATTTGATAATATGGGGATATTCTATCCATGAGAGGATTGAAATTATTCAATTTATTGTATATGGTAGTCGTTTTTAAATAAAAGGGTCAATGCATAAGACAGGTGGTACGCCCGGGAGGATTCGAACCCCCAACCTTCTGGTCCGTAGCCAGACACTCTATCCAGTTGAGCTACGGGCGCATATCTTAATTTGTATCAAAACAATAAAATAAGTTGCCAAAAAAAGCCCGAGAATTTATTAGAAGAATTTCCCGAGTTCAACCGTCTATTTTAATAATAGTGCTTTTTTTGTATCAAATCCATTCGGTGTTTGAATTTGGATAAAATACATACCTGATGCATGCGATGATGCATCCCATTGAAATGAATGATCACCAGCTTGTATGAGTGATTTATCTGCTAATACTTCTACTTCTTCGCCTAAAGTATTATAGACAGCAACTTTTCCTTTAGTATCAAATGGTATTGAGAAGGAAATAGATAATACAGGATTGAATGGATTTGGGGTCAAATTCCATATTTCTGGACGAGATGCTAAAGCAATAGATATAGCTTCTGTCTTATCTAGGCGTTTCATATTTATTTCTTGTCCAAATTCATTACTTACGACTAAATCTTTTAAATCTATCGCATGAATAGAAGAAGCCACATCGAAAGATATAGATTCTATAGCATTTGTCCCTGTTTCATCAAATGCTAAATAAGTAATTCGTCCATGTTTTATCATTGAATGCAAAGACCAACCTTCAGGAAGTATTAATCGATTATTTAAATTGTAAGATTCGGGAATTGAAAATTGAAAACCAGAAATCATTTCCACACTAGATATTGTAGCAACTTTCTCTAATCCATTTTGCTGTACGCTTAAAATGCCATCAAGTGGTTGCCCCCCAGGTGAAATACCACTCCATGTATTATTCATAATTCCTTGTACAAGAGTAACAATATCAATTACGTTTATTATTTCATCACCATTCATATTTGCAACATCAACGTGGCATCCCATTGATTCTTCAGTTAGAATAAAATCAACTAAAAACAAAACATCAAAAACATTAATGACAGGATTTCCATTTACATCTGTATCACCATTAAGATTACCTGTTACATAAACATTATTATTGCACGGGTCACATTCGTTGCCAATAAGATCATTATCTTCATCATCCTGAGATGGATTATAATCTTGGGGACAGTTGTCTACCCAATTCATGACACCGTCATCATCAACATCAGGATTCATATCATCTATATATACATCAGAAACTTGTAATATTTGTTTTGTTGTATTGTTCTGTACAATAGCAATTATTTTAACATTATCTTGAACCCAGCTATCGGATAATGTAAAAGAGCCATTGAACGTTTCAGTCTCTCCTGAAGATGAAATATTGACTGAATTAGGGTCTTCCCAGATTCGAGCAACATTTCTAGCATTATGCCATTGACTAGCGGAAGACCAATAAGAATATATTTCATCTTCTACAATAAATACATGAACAATATCATTTGAAGATGGATGGTCTGAATCCAAGGAAATAGTTATGTCGTAAGTCACATCATTATCAAGTATCATACCATTAATTTGAATTTCATAAGGTGTTTCATCACCCAACATCGAATTAAATATTGGTAGAAAAGTATTATACATTGGCTCCCAATTACCACTGGGATATCCACCAACAGTATTTTGAACTCCATTCCATTGAGTATGAGGTATTCCCCCTACTCCATAATAACCTGATCTTTGACTATATTCAGATGGGAGATCAAAATCTGAGCTCCCAGGGGTATAACTAGGGCTATGCCATTCAACGCTAAAAAGTGTTTCTGGGAATTCGTTTAATAAAGTATCTATCGCAAAACTTGCGCTTGGACAATATGGTCATTGAAGACCAGTAAAATCTTCTACAAAAACACGTTGAGATGATCTTGCAGCATTTTCTACAATTTCTCTTAAGTTATTGATGGGAACTTCTTGATTATTAACAAGAATTGTTTGCTCAGCCAACATAAATGATATGGCTGCAATCATAAATAGAATTATTTTTTTCATAATAGGAATCCCCCTTGTTTACTTAACTAAAATTGTGAAAGAAATTAGATGGTATATGCATTTTAAAACAAGGATGTTAATTCCAGTTTAAAACCATCTGTAAATGGTTCTATCTTACGGCATACTCCATTACTGCAAAGGAGTCCACCCTTTTGGCTGCCGTACATCAATGAAAGTCTATGACTTGAATTAATGTTATACACAAACTCAATGGCTGCCCAAGTATTTTCTAAACTCATAAAATTTCCAAGAAATGTTTCAAAGAATGTTTCAGTATCAATGGCATATGGATCAAATGTATCATCATAAGATACGCGATCAAATAATAGAGCAACGGACCAAGTTGGAGCATTCCCTAAACCAATCGAAAAGAAATGATTATACTGTTTTGGCCGTTCAGTATGAACATCTGTTTCATAATCGTAAGAGTCAAAATCTGATTTTAGACTATCATATTTTACAATACTTGATGAGTCAGAATAACTCCACGTTCCACGTAATAATTCCTGATATTCCCATTTAATATTAATATTGATTCCATTAGAAAGATAATATGAGAAAGAAGTGGGAATCGTAAGTGCTTCTTGATATTTATACTCCAATAAATGATTATGCTCGTCATACTTGTTTGTAAAAATATCTGTTACGTCTTTGGTATTTGCGCCAGAAATAACATAGTGTAACCTGTCGCTAAAAGCATAACCATTTAGCTCTAAATATAATTCTTGATAAGGTAAACCCTCAGCCGATTTAATAGGTAGCCAAGAATCATTATTCGTTTTAAACCATGTATAGTCTGGTCTGGACTCCCAAATATGGGTTCGACTGGAAGTAGCATAATGAAGAAATAATGTAGTCCCGAATATACCCGGACCTGTTAAATCTAATTGGTACCCTAAATTATTATTGAAATCAAATTGGTGTGATATTCGTCCAAGCAATGATGTAGAATGGAGCAAATTCGAAATAGCTGGTTGTTGATAATCTAAAGCTAACCCATAATTATTAATAAAATCCCAACGAGTAAATGCGTCAGGTGCAAGATGCGCAAAACTATAACGAATATAATCTGCAGATAAAGTCCAATCTTGGAGAAAAGAAGTTATATTTGCATAAAACCCGCTTCCGCTTCTAGCGAAATCTAAATCATTATATCCAGCAGATTGTTTATCAGCATATTCAAGGAAGAGCTCAAAATTGGGACCTGTGTAAGTAACCCGCCCTCCTAATATTCGATGTACTACATGGACTGTATCTGGGAAATTCCAAGATGGTAACGTATGTTTTTCTCTCGATTGTAAATAGGAAAGACCCATTTCGAAGGAATCACGATACCAATCAATATTTGTTCCCATGACTGAATGATTCGTTTCATAATTATGTGAATAATTGTTAAAGCCAGAATAAGTAGGTGATGATTTCCATAGTGTGGAATAGCCAGTTAATAAATTCCATTGAATATTATTCTTATCTAATGAAAAGTATAAGCCACGAATGCCATTATCAAAATCAACTGATTGATCTTCATTCTGATTTAATACAAGACCCCTTCCCCATATTTCATAAATATCACCAAGTTTTAATGATATTGGACCATCCGAATAATCAAAGCGTATTTTTCGTAAACCATCTTGATAAAATCCTAACTCGGGTGGTTTACTAAATTCGAATTGTGACCAAATAGTAAACTTATCGAGACGAATATTTGTATTAATCAAAGATTCTGAATAATTAAACCCAGTTTTACTTTCGCCATATCTTAACTGACTACTACCTGAGAATTTAATTTGTGCAGAAAGGATAGATGATATAATAATAAATAAAAAGGAATAAAGAATAATTGTACTATTAATTATTTTCATTATTGCATTAATAAAGATTTAATTCGTTCTTCAACTACGATTTCATCACCTGGAATATATCCTTGATGACGCCAAGCAATTGTCCCATCTTTATTAATAAGAATCATGGTTGGTAGTAAAACAGCATTAAATATTTTCGATATTTGTTTATTAGGATCAACTCCAACTTTAAACGAATAATTTTTTGATCGAATATATCCTTTAACCTTGGATAAACTTTTAGGAGAATCTTGATTAATAGTTAATACATTAAACCCTGAGTCTTGATAAGCTTTATGAAAATTATCTTGATGTAACATCGCCTTTTTACATGGACCGCACCATGTTGCCCAAAAATCAAGTAAAACAGGTCCTTCTTCAAGTAACTCGTACAATGATATCCGCTCCCCTGAAAGAAGCTTAACTTTAAAGTCTGGTACTTTCTCAACATTCACAGTGGTTGCGAATGTGAATGAAATCGCTAAAATGTATGCGATTCCAGCAAAATATTTTTTCACATTGAACTCGTATTATTTATAAAATTGGATCTAAAAACCTTCTTAGATCTAACTCATTAACGAACTTAATTGTGACATTACTCAAATTTTCTACCGCATTAACGGGTAATGTAAATTCATAGGTAATGGGAATTGTAACAGTTTCCATTGCTATTTGCATAGACCAACCGCCCATTGTGAAATTAATCAACGGAGAAAATTGGTGGCTAGGAATATAAAGGACTTTTGAACTAGAACGAGAATGCCAATATGAATCAGGTGTATCTGTGAGAACAACAGATGGGTTTCTGGATTTATCAAAAAATTGAATGACAGGTATTTTTCGATAGGTTTCAGAAATAATATCATCGATTAAATATTGCGGAAAGTTGAATTTATCCCTACTATAATAAAATACAGTTAAGCTACCGTCTTCTTGCAACCCTGTATAAGGAAGAGTAGTTAGCATTTCATGAATAATATTTTCCTTCAAGGAGTATTCCACCTTAAACTGAACCGTAATAAGTTGTTCGTCATCTTCATGATAAATAAAATTAGGTCGTTCCAGTTTAACTTGATAGGGATTAGAAATTAATTGGTCTAATACAGTTTCCAATAGAGCTGAGTTTTGATCATTCTCAGGATTAACATCAACCTTTTGCTCAGCCGTAAAGTCCATTGACCATTCTCCAACAGATTGTTGTACAGTTTTTTTCTTTTTTGCGTCTTCTTCCCTTTTCTTAGCACCTAAAACAAAATCCATGCTTGCTTCCAATTCAAGGATTGCAGCATCTAATGAACTGGCGACTCTTTCAGATTCAATAGAAACTTTTGGTGGAAGTATTTTTTGTGGTCTAACGGAAATATCCGGGAAAGGAGATTTAGCTTTATCTACTTGTTTTGGTAAGTAATCAGCCAACATTCCTTGGACAGTTGCTCCTACTTGATCTTTTAATGTCGGAAGAGCAGAATAAAAGCCAGAAGCAGATTTGTTCCCAACTTCTTCCCATGTAGCAATATCAATTAATTGCATAGTTACAGATATGTCATCAAGCTTCCTATTGAATTTCCCAAGTAATAATAAATTATTTGATCCACGAGGTTGCTTCAATAATTCAGAACGATTATTCATAATATATTCTAAATCATCATTATTTTGAATTCGTAATGTTGACTCATTCTTTAATTTATCTTTGACAATTTCGGATAAACCGGGTCCAATCCATTCAACAGAAGCATCATTTTGCACATTGTCAAATGGAAGTAGGTAGAAATACACAAGAGGGTCCCGTGCAAATAGTGTTGACAATAAAAGAAGATGTATTAAGATTTTGTTCATGGAGTTGTAGGTTTCATGGAGAATAAATTAATAGAAAAACAGGAGTTTAACCACATCCAATTTTAGAGGTTTGAAATCCCTTTTCAATTTTTTTCCATGAATCTCTCAATGCTACGGACCGATTAAATACAAAATGTTCAGGTGAACTGTCAATATTATCCAAACTAAAATAACCCAATCGTTCAAATTGATAAAATTCACCTACGGATGCTTTCTTCATTTCTGTTTCAATAAAGCATGTCTTTTTAAGAACAAGTGAATCAATATTTAATGTATCATTAATATTATCTGACTTGCTAGGGTTTGGCTCTAAAAAGAGTCTGTCGTATAGCCGAACTTCCGCTTCAATATTTTCTGTGGATGAAACCCAATGTATGGTTCCTTTGACTTTCCGTCCATCGGGAGATGATCCTCCCCGTGTTTCGGGATCATAAGTACAATGCAATTCAATAATTTGTCCTTTGCTATTTTTTATTACATCAACACATGTAATGTAAAAAGCATATCTTAATCTTACTTCTCTGCCAGGAGCTAAACGAAAATATTTGCGAAATGGCTCTTCCATAAAATCACTTCGTTCAATATATATTTCTTTAGTAAAAGCTATTCGCCTTTTACCAGCAGATTCATCTTCGGGGTTATTTATTGCTTCTAAATAATCAATCTCATTTTCCGGGAAATTAGTAATTACAATTTTCAATGGTTCAATCACACCCATAACTCGATTAGCTTTTTTATTGAGATCTTCTCTTAAACTATGCTCTAAAAGATTCATTTCAACGACATTATCTCGTTTTGCTACCCCTACTTTTTCTGCGAAATTACGAATAGATTCCGGGGTATATCCTCTACGTCTTAAACCTGAAATTGTGGGCATTCTTGGATCATCCCAACCTGAAACATACCCATCGTCAACGAGTTTTTTTAACCATCTTTTAGACATAATTGTAAAATTTAAGTTTAATCGAGCAAATTCTATTTGCTGCGGATGATATGTATCAAGTTGATTTAAATACCAGTCGTATAAAAGTCTATGGTCTTCAAATTCTAATGTACATATGGAATGGGTAATACCTTCTAGGGAATCCTCTAATCCATGAGCCCAATCATACATTGGGTAAATGCACCATTTATCCCCAGTCCGATGATGATTAGCTTTCAAAATACGATACATAACTGGGTCTCTCATATTCAAATTAGGATGACTCATATCAATTTTCGCCCGTAATGTGCGGCTTCCATCTTCAAAATCACCATTTTTCATTTGAGTAAATAGGAGAAGACTTTCATCCACGGTTCTCTCTCTGAAAGGACTATCAGTGCCAGCTTCTTTTAGATTACCACGAGTTGCTCTAACTTCATCAGCTGATAGGTCACAGACATAAGCTTTCTTTGATTGAATGAGAAATACAGCGAATTCATACATTTGATCAAAATAATCTGATGCATAAAATAACCTATCTCCCCAGTCAAAACCCAACCAGGAAACATCTTCTATAATTGCTTTGACATATTCATCTTCTTCTTTAATTGGATTTGTATCGTCGAATCGTAAATTACATAATCCATTATATTGGTGTGCTAGGCCAAAATTCAAACAAATTGATTTTGCGTGACCAATGTGCAGATATCCGTTAGGTTCTGGTGGAAATCTTGTATGAACGTTTTTATTGAATTTTCCAGATAAATTATCTTCATCAATAATTTTTTGAATAAAATTCTTATATGGTTTTTCAGCTTCCATTATTATCACTTTCTATGATTGGGAAATGGTTGATAGCATAGTTTAATCGAGAAATACATACTTTCATCCCTAACAATTCCATGATTGAAAAAAGTGAAGGACCCCCAGAAACACCGCTAATAGCCAACCGTGTGGGTTGAATGATTTTTCCTATTAATATTTTATTTTCCTCAGCATATTTTTTTATAATGCCTTCAATTGATGTCGAATTCCATTCTGACAATCTATTCAATTCAATTAATAAGGATTCAATTATCTGTGTTGTAGTGTCTGGTTTCCAACATTTTCTCATAGTTTTTTTATCAAATTGATTAGGATTATTAAAGAAATAATGAGAAGAATCTATGAAGTCAACAATAGTTTTTGATCTTTGTTTTAATAAATTAATAACATTCAACACATAAGGTGTATCAAAATTGGAGCCCCAGGATGGATTAAGCTGTTTAATATGATTGTAAATAGAATTTGATGGTAATATCATAATATGTTGAGCACTTATCCAATTCAGTTTTTGAATATTGAATACAGCTGATTTTTTCTGAACTCGTTTTATATCAAATTGAGCAATTATATCATCAACGGAAAATATATCTTGCTCCGTTCCAGGATTCCAGCCTAATAATGCTAAATGATTTAATAAAACATCTGATGTATACCCAAGATCTTGATATGTTTGTACACCCGTAGCGCCATGCCGTTTACTAAGACGCTTTTTATCTGCGCCAAGAATCATTGGTAAATGAGCAAAAATAGGTATAGAATAATTTAATGCTTCATAAATATAAATTTGTTTCAATGTGTTGGCGACATGATCTTCCCCTCTAATTATGTGAGATATTTCCATATCATGATCGTCAACTACAACGACGAGATTATATACTGGCCTTCCATCAGATCGGGCAATAATAAAATCATCAATTTCAGAATTATCTACTTTAATAGAACCATAAATTTCATCAGAAAAAGATACAATTCCTTCTTTTGGTGTTTTTAGTCGAATAGTAAATGGAGATTTATTATCTAGTTTAGCTTGAATTTCATTTTCTGAACGATTCCTCCATATTTCTGGATAGAAAAATGAACCATCTTTAGATCGGTAGGAATCTAATTCATCTTTAGATGCAAAGCAGCGATACGCCTGCCCTGATTCTAATAATGTTTGAATAGCGGCTAAATAAAGGTCAGTACGTTTTGACTGAAAAATAAGTTCATCATCCCAATCGAGCCCCAGCCATTTCATTGATTGGCAAATTTGTTCTGTGAATTTATCTTTTGAACGAAGTGTATCTGTATCTTCAATACGAACTAAAAAAGAGCCATTATGATGTTTGGCGAAGAGCCAGTTGAATAATGCGGTTCGAGCACCCCCGAGATGAAGTTGGCCGGTTGGGCTTGGTGCAAATCGAACTCGTAGTTTAGAATTGGCCATTTATAAATTTGCGGAGGCGGTAGGATTCGAACCTACGAGGGGCGCGAACCCCTGCTGGTTTTCAAGACCAGTGCATTCAGCCAGACTCTGCCACACCTCCATTTTGTTTATTTGCGGAGAGGGAGGGATTCGAACCCTCGAAGAGGCTATAAACCCCTTACTCACTTAGCAGGCGAGCGCCTTCAGCCACTCGGCCACCTCTCCATATTCTTTAAAGATTAAACCTCTGAAATTACTCCGCGAATCCCTTAATCCCAAAAAAGAATTAAGAAATAACGAACTGTTTTCCACTTAATTGGGTAACAGCGTTTTTCATCTCTAAATTTAAAAGAATTTGAAGCAATTGAGCGATATCTAAATCTACCTTTTTCCGTAAATCATCAATTTGGATAGGATCATGTCCCAAGAATTTGAAAATATTTTGTTCGTCGTTAGATAATTCTAATGGAATCTTTTTTTGAACACCACTTATTGGTCGAAATAGACGATCATTAATAATGTCTAATATTTCATTACCATCATGTACAGGAAACGCTCCATTTCTGATGAGACGGTTGGAACCAACAGACATTGCATCTGTCACTCGCCCAGGAACAGCAAAAACATCTCTATTATGATCAATAGCGTTAAAGGCTGTGAGGATAGACCCACTTCTATCACCTGCTTCAACAACAATAGTGCCATGGGAAAGACCAGATATTATTCTATTTCTTTGTGGGAAATTTTTCCTATTCGGTTTCTCTCCTAGGGGAAATTCAGAAATGATTGTACCATTCTTTAAAATATCTCGATACAACTGTTTGTTTTCGGATGGATAAACCACATCAATCCCACACCCCAATACACCAATTGTTTTACCGCCTAAATTGACTGTTTCTCTATGAGTCATTGTATCAATTCCTCGGGCGAGACCACTTACGGTTGTAATACCTACTTCTGTTAATTTTTTAACAATTAGCTTTGTCATTGTACGCCCATACTGTGTCATTGTACGAGTCCCGACAATAGATATCATATCTTCCGTTTTAGTGAGTTCTTTACCATGAGTATATAATAAAACCGGTGGATCATAAATTTTCTTTAACAATACAGGATAATTATCGTCCCAATAAGAAACAATATTAATATTTTTCTCTGCGAGTTGTTTTAGTTGAGTTTCACCGTATTTCAGGTGCCGATATTTCTTAATTGCAGAAGTAGTTTTAATATCAATTCCATCTATTTTGCATAGTATTTTTGAATCCATTTCAAATGGATCATCATGAACGCCAATAGATGACAATAGAATACGTACACGATTTCTGCCTACAGATGGTGTATTCAATAAATTGATTATTGTTTCGTGTTTAAATTTCATTTTGAATAATTGAAGTTATCTTATGCATCAAACGATTTAAACCAGAACTAGTAACTGATGAAATATCAATATATGGATGTTTAAAGTTTGACCAATAATCATCAGAATTATCTTTTTGGATTGTATCAATTTTTGAACGACAAATCAAAAATGGCTTTAGCATTAAGTCTTGATTGAAATTAATTAATTCTTGTTTTAAAACATCAAACGAATTTGCAGGATTTTCATCCAATGCATCTATTAGATAAAGTAAAACTCTATTTCTTTCAATATGTTTTAAAAATTGATGCCCTAGACCTTTGCCCGTACTAGCTCCCTCAATTAACCCGGGAATATCAGCCATAACAAATGATTTATATTCTTCATATTTAATAATACCTAAATATGGTTCTAAAGTTGTAAATGGATAACCGGCAATTTTTGGCTTCGCAGATGATAATCGAGCTAATAAGGTCGATTTCCCGGCATTGGGAAAACCAACTAAACCAACATCAGCTAATACTTTTAATTCAATTTCAAAATGACCAGACTCACCTTCAATTCCCGTCTGATGTCTTCGCGGTGTTTGATTAGTAGAAGTTTTAAACCGACTATTCCCCTTACCGCCTATTCCACCTCTGCAAGCTATACATTCTTCTCTAGGCAATGTGAGATCTGCGATAATTTCACTTCCTACCACTTTTCGAATAATTGTCCCTAATGGAACCAATATGATTACATCTTCTCCAAATTTTCCACTTCTATTATTTTTCCCACCAGGCTTACCATTCTCAGCTTTATACATTTTGCGATATCGTATATCTTGAAGAGTACGAAGGTTGTCATCAGTTTTAAAAATAATATGACCACCACGTCCGCCGTCACCACCATCAGGGCCACCCTTTGGAACAAACTTTTCCCGGCGAAAGGATACAGCACCACGGCCTCCTTTTCCTGCAATTAATTCAACTTTTGTATAATCAATAAACATTGGAATTCAACAACATTGAGATGAATGAAACTACACTAGTTTTATTGATTAAATATCATCAATAATTGAATTTAAGGTTGCACTTGGTCTCATTGCAGCTGATACTTTAGATATATCGGGATTATAATAACCACCGATTTCTTTTGGTGTTCCTTCTACAAATAGTAGTTCATCCATAATTTTTTGTTCATTATTCTCTAATGCATCTGCAATAGATGAAAATTTATGAGCAATTACATTGCTATTTGTTTGATTGGCAAGTGCGCGTGCCCAATATTGTGCTAAAAAGAAATGACCGGATGTATTCCCTGGTTCGCCAGCAACTTTAGATGGAGATTTCTGGTTATCTAAATATTTTGAATTGGCTATATCAAGACCATTTACTATAATATTCAATTCATTTGATTCATTATTTTGTGCAATATAGCGTAGAGATTCAGCTAAAGCTAAAAATTCGCCCAATGAATCCCATCTTAAATGACCTTCTTTTAGAAATTGAGCAACATGTTTTGGCGCAGACCCACCTGCTCCAGTTTCGAATAATCCACCGCCTGCAATTAATGGAACTATGGATAGCATTTTTGCAGAAGTACCAAGTTCTAAAATTGGAAATAAATCTGTCAAATAATCACGCAATACATTGCCTGTTGCACTAATAGTGTTAAGACCAGCCCTGACTCTTTTCAATGTGAAAGCCATTGCTGATTGTGGAGATAAAATATGATATTCAATGTCTTTATTTTTGTTATAATCTGGAAAATATTTTAACACACTATTAATAATATTAGCATCGTGCTTTCGTTTTTCGTCTAGCCAAAAAACAACAGGCTGCCCAGTAATTTTAGCTCTATCATAAGCAAGTTTAACCCAATTGTTAATAGGAATGTCTTTTGTAGTTGACATCCTCCAAATATCCCCCTTCTCAACTTGATGACTTATTAATATATCACCATTCTGGTCTACAATATTCACAATACCATTAGATGGAATTTCAAAAGTTGTAGGATGAGAGCCATATTCCTCAGCTTTTTGTGCCATAAGGCCTACGTTAGAAACATTGCCCATAGAAGTAACGTCGAACTGACCATTATTAACGCAATCTTGTAATACTTCTTTATACATTGTCGCATATGATCTATCTGGAATAATGGCTTTGCATTCTTGAAGTTTCCCATCAGAATTCCACATTTGTCCACCATCACGAACTACAACTGGCATGGATGCATCAATAATAATATCATTCGGAGCATGCAAATTTGTAATACCATTATCAGAATCAACCATGGCCAATGGTGGCATTGTATTATATACATTCTGTATAGAATTTTTAATTTTTGATTTTACTTCTGATGGTAATGAATCTAGTTTTTTATATAGATCACTCAATCCCAAATTTGGATTAATACTCAATTCATCAAATTCTACAGAATATGTATCAAAAACATCCTTATAATATTCACTTACACAATGACCAAACATGATTGGGTCGGAAACTTTCATCATTGTTGCTTTTAAATGTAAAGAGAATAATAATCCCTGTTCTTTTGATGATTTTAGTTCATCTTTATAGAATTCTTTTAAACCTTTTATCGACATGAAGGTTGCATCTACAACTTCCTTATTCTGAATAAAAAGTTCTTTCAAATGAATTGTGTTGCCATCCTTTGAGTGAAACTCAATATTTACAAGTCCGTCTCCATTTTTAATAATAGATTGTTCATTTCCATAAAAATCATTCTCGCTCATATGAGCAACGTAGGATTTAGGATTTTCAGGGAATTGTTTAAGTTTATGCGGATTGTTTTTAGCGAAATTCTTAACAGCATCAGCTGCTCGGCGATCAGAATTCCCTTCTCTTAAGACTGGATTAACAGCCGACCCTAAACAGGTAGAATATTTATTTTGGATATTGACTTCGGCATCGTTGGTTGGATTTTCAGGGTAATTTGGTATATCATATCCATTTTTCTGAAGTTCATTAATGCATTCTTTAAGTTGCGGGATAGAAGCGGAAATATTGGGTAGTTTTATAATATTGCCATCGGGTTCCTTAACAACTTGTCCTAAATAATTTAGATCATCATTAATAATTTGATCTGAAGTTAAATTATTAGGGAAAGTTGAAATAATTCTTCCAGCAAGCGATATATTCCTTGGCTCAATTTCAACATTGGCGATTTTTGTAAATGCATTAACTATTGGTAAAAGGGATTGGGTTGCCAATGCTGGCGCTTCGTCTGTTATAGTCCAGATAATTTTTGACATTTATTGATCCTTCTTCTTAATATTTGTTTGAGAATTATTAGTTGAAGCAGGTTTAGTTTTGGGCTTTTCTTTATTTTTATAATCAGTAAGGTAAAACCCTGACCCTTTAAAAATGAGACCTGCGCCACCACTTACAATCCGAGTAATTTCACATTTTTGTACTTCACAATTTGGCTTTTTTTGAAAAACATCGTCGGAAATTGATTGAAAAATATCAAATCGTTCTCCGCAAGTATTACATAAATATTCGTAGGTTGGCATGAGTTCCAGCTTATTTAGATAAAAATTGAGAGAAAATTTATAAAATAATTATATATTAAATTTTATTTTTAATGCGTCAAATACATCTTTTGTTACATAATCTCTTAGATCACCACCCAGTTTTGTTACTTCTTTAATTACAGAAGAATTTAGATGGATATATTTTTCATCTGGCATCATGAATATAGTTGTTATTTCGGGATTAAGATGGTAATTCATCATAGCCATTTGAAATTCAAATTCAAAATCGCTAACATGTCTTAATCCACGAATAAGTGCACATGCATTTTCTTCACGAGCTGTTTCAGCGATAAGTTGTTGAGTACTAATTGCTGAAACATTATGAAGATCACTAGTACTAGCTAAAATTAGTTCAACCCTTTCATCCACGGTAAATAATGGGTTTTTAGATGAATTATCTGCAACTGCAAAGACCAATGTATCAAATAATTTAGATGCACGTACTGCAATATCTAAATGACCTTTGTGAATTGGATCGAATGTACCAGGATATATTATTTTTCTCATTTGTTTTTCCAGAACGCTAATTGAGTTTTACCATAATTACGAATCTTGGGGTCGTGGAGTAATTTACGATTAGAGCGATTGACTTCTAATATAAAAATTCCTTTTGAATTCAAGAGTTGAATAGAAGATTCGATTAATGGATAAATATCTATACCATTATAGGGTGGATCGGCAAAAATAATATCAAATGATTGTGATACTGTATTTAAATATTTAAATACATCTTGATGATGAATATGTATTTTATCTGGAAAAAAGCCCGAATTAGTTTTAAGCATTTGAATATGGTAATGATTTGATTCCACAAAATGGATATGAGATGCTCCCCTACTTAATGCTTCAAAACCAATGATTCCAGAACCAGAAAAAAGATCAAGAAATGAGTGACCATTTAAAGGACCTAGAATATCGAATAAACTTTTTCTAACAATAGATTTTGTAGGACGATATTGAGCTTTTAAACTCGTTTCAATCTTTTTCCCTTTATAGGGGCCAGATAGAATATGCATAGAATTGATTCGTTCTATTTAGGATTTAAAAATGAAATATAATACCCAGCTTTCGGATTTGGGTCAGATGGATTATTAAATAGAACAAATTTTCTAAAAAGGACACGATTCCCAGCTTCATTTAGGATACGACTAACTGTTGTAATCTCATCAATGGATTTTACCCTAATTAAGAGTGGTTCAAAAATATGGGTATCTTTATATATTTGATCAAAATATTTTAATGAATAACCCGTTAAAGATGAATCTAATTGAGCAATGACATCTTCTGGGGTTAATCCAGTTCGCGCATTGAGAATAGCACTCCCTTTCGGCATATCAAAACTATAGTAACGAGTAATATTTGAACTCTCTGTTTCTTTTTCTTCAGAATAACTTACTAGGTCACCAGGCAAATATTTTCCAAATTCTGGATCGACAATACTTCTGTATTCTAAACTGATAAAATTCTTAGTAATTGTGAGAGTTGAATATTTATTTATATCAGAATTCAACAAAATATCATTTAATGCTTTAGATATGAGAAATGATTTATTTATTAATTCTTGAGGGAGTGTATTACTTTTTTTTACTAATTGTTCTACTGTTTTTGGCGAGGACCTATCTACCTTAAATATTATATCTGTATTTATAAAATTAAATGGCCATATTGGGTTGTTAATATCAGACCTATATTTTAAATAATTCATTCCAAGAAAAAGAATTCCAATCATAAGTAAATAATATAGAACATTATTTGACTCAGTTTTGACTGGTTTTTTTATTTTAGATATAGTTCTTTTGCCTTTAGTAGCATTTTTAACATTATCATCGGAAGGTACGTCATAGTATTTATCAATAAGTGGAAAATCTGTTATACCTGGTTCATTGAAAAAATTCATTGAATGGACATGTGATTTTGATTTTGCCATTACGGATAATATAATCGACTCAAATGATGGTAAATTGTTTGGAATATCTTCATAGTCTATTCCTTCAAAAGGTTTTAACTCCATTAACGAATTATTTTTCCAAACTTTTTTCATTTTTGGTGTCAATGATCCAGTTGAAATAATAGGCCTTTTGTTAGAATTAGTTGATAAAGATAAAATATTGGATAATTGGTCACTCTTAGCTGTTGAATTTTTAACAACAATATTTCCTTTTGAAAAAGCTAAATATCCGAAATGGAACTGTTGATGAATCAAACCGAAAAAGTGAAACCCTTTGTCAGACTTATGTACCCAAGTTGATTCAGGTAAATCTCCCCAATCCAGAATAGTTGAACTTATAGGACCCATCCATAAAGGTTGGCACCCTAATCCAGACAAAGTAAGTTTTAAGTTTATTGCTAAATGTGTTGGGATTGTAACATAATGAAGATTAGGCTCATCGGGCAAATATGATTGACAATAAATCGATTTTTTAGGTTGTGATTTATCAGAATTTACCTTCCAGTTTATAAAATCAAGATGATCTTCTCGGCTTAAATCTATTTCATTATTAATAACACCATGCGTCAATAAATCATCATCTATAGAGATTGTAATTTCATCTCCTGCTAATGAAATTGAATCATTTATATCTTTTAGATGATTAGACAGAACTTTATTTAATTCTTTTTCGTCAGAAAGAATTGGAAACAAGGGATTATCTAATTTTACATTAGCAACATTAGATAAAACAATTTTGTCTGCAACCCTTGTCCATTGGGCACAAAGTAGGTTCTTATTGGATATTACAAGGCCAATCAAAACAGATGAATACTAATCCCAGCTTCGGGTTCCATCACTGATCATACCATGACTATTTGCTTTGAATGAAAATATAAGATATCGTGGTTCTTTATAAGTTTCAACAATAGGACTTGTAACACGTAAACTTTTAATTTCTTCAACAATTTTTATATTATACTGATTGTTAGTTAATGGGCAGTAATAGGTAGATGAATCAGGAACAAATGTATCATAATATTCTACTAATTCAACTCGTTCAACAGGAGTTTTTTCTAGTACTTCCTTAAAATTTGGGTCATCTTGCATAAATGCGAGATTTTTTAATTGAATATAGCTCGTATCATCTCTTGAAAGTTCTTCTGAATACATAATAATAGTAACACTTGTATCACTTATTGTATCTCTTCGAAATTTTTTAAATCCAAATGTTGTATCAAATTCAACCGCAAAACTTTCTGGAATATCTATAGAATAATTATTACTCCCGAGTAGAATAGACTGTTCACCAATGAAATTTGAGTCAGCAATGACAGAGTCTCTTGCAGCATTAACTAAACCCATAGCTTCATAAAAATCTGTATTGTACAAGCCCGTTAATTGGTTATGAAATTCTTCAATATCATATAAGTTTTGCATTCGGAAGCGGCTTTCATCTTCAAATACTTTTTCTTCTTCCCAAATGGCAACAGGTACATATATTGTAATTACCAAGAATAATAATGCCAATACAATACCTACTTCAAGTAAGTCAGATCTTTGTTGTCTCTTTTTTAATTCCATAATGTTTTATTCCGCTTTAAGGATAATTCTCTTTTTATTTAGTTCTAAAGTTTTTGGACCGATTCCTTTAACCTTCGTTAAATCATCGATTGATTTAAATAAACCGTAATCTTGTCTATAATGAATGATTCTTTCTGCTGTTATAGGTCCAATCTTTGTTAATGCAGTTAATTCATCTTTATTTGCAGTATTAATATTAACAAATTCTAGTTCAACCTTCGAATCCTTTTCTTCAGAATTCGAAATTGTCTTTTTATCCATAATTTCTAAAGTATTTTCATTAGAATAGATTGAATCAGCCAGTATCTTAAAATCTGATTTTTCAATTTGATATGTTAGAACTGGAGATGAATTAGTTTTTTGTTTTACTTGAGAAATTGTAAACCCAAGAACGGCAGATAAGCCGAGAAACCCAATAATTGATTTTTCCTTAGACGTGAATAAAGCCATTAAATATCGATTTTAGAAAATGGAATTTTAATTGTTTGCTGCTCTTTCTCAAGCTGATTTAATGCATTTTTTTCAGACCTTGATATTGACTTAGGAGTCGAGATTTGAACTCTGACCATTTGATCTCCACTGCTACTTCCTCTTAATCGCGGAAAACCTTTGTTTTTTAATCGAAGAATTTGACCTGATTGAATTCCTGCTGGAATTTTCAAATCAACATGGCTTAAAATGGTTGGCACTTTAATTGTTCCACCTAAAGCTGCTGTGGTATAAGGAATATTTAATTGTAAATAAACATGTTCGCCGTCTCTAACAAAATATTCATGGTTAATTTCATCAAATACAACAATTAAATCACCGGCATTTCCTGCAATATTTTGATTCCCTTGATTTGAAAGCGTTAAATAATTTCCAGATTCCACACCTGCTGGTATATTAACCTTAATTGTTTCTTCTTTTGTAATTAATCCATCTGGCCCTGCCCCGGCGGGTCGATTGCCAATTACTTTACCACTTCCACTACAATAGGGACATTCTGAAGCTGTTCTCATTTGACCTAAAATTGTATTACTAATTCGAGATACTTGGCCTGCGCCATTACAACTCGAACAAGTATTAAACGTTGCTCCTGGTGCAGGAATTCGTTTTTTAATTTTTATTTTTTTATCAATCCCTTTAGCAATTTCTTCATAAGTTAATTTTAACTTTATCCGAATGTCGCTACCTCCACGTTTTCTGCCTTGTCCCCCTTGTCTGCTACCGCCAAAAAAACTTTCAAATGGACTGCCACCAAATATATCACCAAACTGACTAAATATATCATCCATGCTCATATGAACACCCCCGCCAAACCCGGCGTGACCACTATCACCCATTCCAACTCCCGCGTGTCCAAATTGGTCATAGCGAGATCTTTTTGTTTCATCACTTAGAACGGCATAAGCTTCAGCAGCTTCTTTAAATACTTTTTCGGCTTCCGTGTCATCTGGATTCTTATCAGGATGATATTTCATCGCCAGCTTTCTGTATGATTTTTTAATTTCATCGGCTGATGCAGATTTAGAAACGTTTAATATGTCGTAAAAGTCTCTCATTTTTTATTCACTATTACTTTAGCATGTCTAATAACACGGTCTTTATAACGATATCCTTTTTCGAATACATCTAATATTTGATCTTCTTTAAAATTATCATCTGTATTGGTCATCATTGCATCATGAAGTTCAGGGTCCAAATTTTCTCCTTTTTCACCAAAAGGTTTAACATCTAAATCTCCAAGCCATTTATCAATTTTATTCAGCACTAAAGTTAATCCTTCGGAGATAGATTCATCTATTTGAGTATTTTCCTTATTAATCGCAACAGATAGACGATTAATATCATCCATTACAGGCAAGAATGATTTAATAACATTTTCACCACTATATTGGAGAAAACCGCTGATTTCTTTATCTTTTCTACGACGAAAATTTTCGAATTCAGCTTTAAGACGTAAATGTTTGTCTTGAACTTCACCTATTTGTTCTTTGAGTAAAACTAATTTTGAAGGTTTTTTGGGCTTCTTAGTATTTTTTGAAATATCTTTTTCAGAATTTTTATTTTTATTTTTCTTTGCCATGTTATGAAATTATTAGTTAATGATAGAAATGAGACGATAAATTTACGTATAGGATGTAAAGATGAAAATAGATCGTAGGAATATTATTTAAGTATACTTGATATAGCTCTATAACTGCCCAAGACTGATATAATTCCAGCCAATCCTGCGAGCCATAACCAAATAAAAGGATCAACAGATAAAGACATATTTAAATGAGCTATCGACTTAATTATAAAATTGCCAGCTTTAATAAATCCTAGCATGCTTGGGTACACGAGCAGTGTTGAAATAGTTCCCATAAGTAATCCTTCAAAAACGAAAGGCATTTTAATGAATGACTTTGTTGCGCCTATCAATTGCATCGAATAGATGAGGCTTTTTCGAGAATAAACGCTCAATTTAACTGTATTATAGATCACTAAAACTGTAATCAAAACTATTAATCCAGATACAAGTGGGAAATTTTTCAAAACTTTTTGATAATAGCGTTCAAGTTTATTTACAAGGATCCCTTGATGCCTTACAACATCCACTCCATCCATTGACTCTATCTCTTGAATGATAGCATTGAATTTCAATCTTTTTGGACTATTACGATCAAAATTAACGACCGTACTTGCAGGTAAAGGATTATATCCTAACACACTAAAAATATTTTCACCAAATTGATCTTGAAAAATATTGACTGCATCTTGTTTTCCAATAACAGTTGCAGAACGTACGCCTCTAATTTTTTTTATTTTCTCTGCGATAGCTTTTGCTTGAAAGTCGCTTACATCCTGCTCATAGAATACTTCAACTTTGTATTTAGATCTAACATATTGAATTGTTTTATGAATATTTTCACCCCCAACCATAAATAAGCCAACGATGATAAGAGTGACATATAAAGTAAAGATAGCTGTTAAAGATGTGGCTTTATGTCGCCACACATTTTTGAAACCTTCAGAAACTAAAAAGATAATTTGATCCATTATCCATTGCCTCTTAAATGGCCATTTTGGAGTTCCAAGATTCGATATCCACGACCTTTAATAAGACTATAGTTATGTGATGCCATTAAAATTGTTGTTCCTGTTTCATGAATCTCTTGTAATAATTTTACAAGTTCAAAAGCTGATACAGGGTCAAGGTTTCCAGTCGGTTCATCAGCTAATAAAACTGATGGATCTTTTACAATTGCTCTTGCTAAAGAAGCTCTTTGCTGTTCGCCTCCAGATAATTGGCTTGGCTTTAATTTTTCTTTTCCTTCTAGTTTGACCAAATCTATACATTCTTCTACTCGTTCTGTGATTTCCTTTGTTGGATATCCCAATACATGTAATGGGAGGGCAATATTATTGTATACATTTCGATCTTCAAGAAGTTGATAGTTTTGAAAAACCATCCCAATTTCACGTCTTGCAAATGGAATTTTCCGTTTTTTCAGTTTATGACTCGAGAAATTCCCGGTTTTCACAAAACCAGATTGTGGAAGTAAATCAAAATATATAAGCCGCATTAAAGTTGTTTTTCCCGATCCTGTTGGCCCAATTAAAAATGCAAAATCATTTTCGGGTATTGTAAAGCTAAGATTATTGACACCAACGTCTTTTTGGTGATTGTATGTTACATTCTGAAATTCAATCATAGGCTAAACTTAAACATATTTGTATAACAATTTTACGAAGATTATAGGTTAAATATTACTGATTGCCCAAATTAAGTAGGTTAGGTATACGCCAATAAGAAACATACCAGAATATTTACCAATTTTCCATTTTCTAACTAAAAGAATAAACAAAACGACAAGTACAGATGCGAAAAGAAGAATTACTGAACTGAATAGATTCTCTTTACCTACCACTAATGGTCCGTCCGTTAATAATAAAATAATCATCCACGGAATACCAAGTCCAATCAGAATATCAAAAATATTTGATCCAAGTGCGTTACTTATAGCCATGCCCCCTCTTCCTTGACGAGCCACTATTATTGAAGATATTAAATCTGGTATAGATGTGCCAATAGCCAATACGGTTAATGCTATAATAGCTTTTGGAATATGTAAAATATTAGAAATCATTACTGCCGATTCAACGAGAACCCAGCTCAATCCACCAATAAAAATAATTGAAATAAAAAAGTTGAATATATAATGTCTTTCAGAAAGGAAAAATTTTGATAATAAAATATCAAATGGTTTAAAAATAAGCATCCAACTTGAACTAAAAGAATCGCTATTATTTTCTAACTCATCTTGGCTATCATCCTCATATTTAAGAATTTTCCTCCAGTTCATGACAGACACAACATAAATAATATAAACTATAATAAAGGCTCCTGCTTCAACCATACTTATTTGGCCATCTGAAAATGCCCATAATAAAAATATAATTGAGGTTGAATAAAAAATAGAATCTCTTAATACAGGTTGCCATGTTAAAATAGTGCTTCTTACCATAGCAGATGCGCCAATAATTACGAGCAAATTAAATAAAGCTGACCCAACAATTGTACCAATACCAATTTCCGCAAAATCTCCTGGTTTTAATACAGATATTATTGATACAAAGAATTCAGGTGCACTTGATCCAATAGCCATCAAAGTTGCTCCTGCTACGTCAGAAGACATTTTTAAATCTTTTGCTACTCTATCAAGCGAATCCACAAAATAATCATCACAAACGCGAGCTAACAAATAAAAAGATATAATGAGTACAATAATCAGATATACTAATAACATGGGTTACATATTTGTTTGAAATAATTTATGTTCATTTATATACTGCCATACATCTAATGGGACCATATATCGGATTGTTTTATCTTGAGTCCATCTTTCTCTAATAGTTGTTGATGAAATTTCAAATTTAGGAATATTGGCAAATTGGACTTTCTTCAATACCCAAGGTTGAATTCCACTAGGTTTAAATCCTGGACGAACAGCAACGATTACTTGGCATACATTCAATATTTTTTCTGCATTTTTCCACGTATGGAAATCTCCAAGCGAATCACTTCCCATAAGGTAAAATAGTTCTGGTCTTTCTAGTGTATATTGTTCTTTGATATGATTAATGGTATCAATCGAATAAGATATGCCTTTTCTTTTAATCTCCACGTCACACAGCTCGAAGTTCGGATTATTTGCTATAGCAATCTTTAACATGTTTAATCTATGATCAATCGGACTAGTAAAGATTTTGTGTGGTGGTTCATAGGCAGGAATAAACATGATTTTATCAAATGATTCCACTTCACAAATAGTTTGCGCAATTAGTAAATGGCCTATATGTGGTGGGTCAAAAGTCCCACCGAATAAACATATTTTCAATTGGAATCCTTTTCAGATGATTTCTTTGCATTATTTATATGTTTTTGTGCTTTTTCTCTTAAGTCTTTTGATTTTATTTTATGATTGTTATCATTCCAATAAGATTCTGCAGATTCAACATTTTTTAATAGGTAATGGCTTTTAATTATACCGATGTGGGCTTCTTCAGCATAAGATGTATCATAGAAATTTGCAATAAGTTGCTCATAGGCAAAAATAGCTGATTCAAATTCTTCCATTTTAATATACAAAACACCCGTTTCTAGAATTTTAAACGCCATTTTATTTCTCAACTCTTGGATTGCAGCCAGTGCTTCATTCACCTTCGGAGATGATGGGAAATCTTCTATAAATTCTTGATACCGCTCTAGTGCTTTTTGTGAAAATGTTTGGTCTAAATAATATTCTGGAGATTCTATATCATATGCTTCACAAATTCTATAACGGGCTTTTTCAACATATGGGCTAAAAGCCATTTTGCGAGCTAATTTTTCAAATTCAGATATAGCTAATAAATATTCCTTATTTAAGAAAAAGGATTCTCCTAAATAAAATTGTGCGTCATCCCCGAGGTCACTTCCTGTACCGCGTATGACAACATATTGAAATTCTTCTTGAGCACGTAAATATTTTTCATCTTCAAGAAAAGCTTTCCCTTGATTAAATCGTGATTCTAGGTCGATGGTAACATCTGGTTTATTCCCCGAACAATTAAGTAATATTAATCCGAAAAGAACAATTGATAATAGTTTTTGCATTGTTAATTAAAATTCCATAGTTAATGAAATGCCGCCAATACCGTTTCTATTTTTTGGGTTGAACAGTAAGGCAACTTTCGAGTTATTTAATATTTTTGATTTTTTTTGCGCAAATAGTATAGCTTCCAATCCTGAAATAATATGATTAAACATTAAGACTGTAATCGAATATTTTGCCACGAGTTTATATTGATTCGAATCAAAACGCATGTTTAAATATGATTCTTTTAAATCAGTCATAACTAATATTTCTGCAGATGTGTCGCTGACAGCTTTTTCCACCAACTCATAATCTTCCGAGTCAGTCCATCCCCCGGAAAATTGATTGTATTTTCCTACATTTTCATAGAAATGGTGGTCTCGAACAACAGTCACATAACCATTCGTTATCCAATCATAATGACCTTCAATATCATTAGATGTAATAAATGAACCATGTTCGCCTTGTAATGTTTCATTATCAATTTTAATGACAAGTGAATGGGAACCACCACTTAGTTGAATTCCATATTGTCCCAAATCTGCATTATGATTTTGAGTAAAAATATACCAGTTGTTTAATGTCCAATGATTATCTGCATAGTTTTCATAATCATGTTGGGAAGATAGGCCTAAGTTATGGAAATAATAAGCACTAGCAATACTTGCAGTCTCTATAGCAACAAAAGATAATGTTTTCAAAAAAGGAGCTTTATTATGTGCTTGTCCCCAACCGGGTATTACTAAAGATTTAATGAGGGATTTCCCAGGGTAAATAAAACTAATTGAATCCTGCAACTCCACCTGAGGTGAATCCGGATCAAATGTTAATGTATTATTTGAAAAAGATGCAAAATCCTTTCCTTTAGCGCTTGTTACGCATAAACTAAAGGTTAGAAGTAAAAATATAACTTTAATAATTGAATAAAAGTGAGAAGTAATATGTCGGTTCATTGCCATATAAAATTTCTTGCCCTTTGACTGTTTTAATAAAATCGTCCATTCCTTTATGAATTTCTACCCCAATTGCAGTCGGGAAGTTATAAAAAGAAAACCCATTAATTCGCCATTGAATTCCAATTGATTTTTTTAGGTTGATTTCTTTATTTTGGCTCCATGCATCACCTACTTGGAACATTAGACCTAAATAACTGTTTTGAAACTGTGTCCATCCGAATAAATAATTTTGCTCAGTAAATAGCGGGAAACGAAAAGTTGTTTCAAGTAACGCAAATCGAGTCCCTTCAACACTATAAAAAGGATACCCTTTTAACCCGGTTAAACCTCCATTAAAAAAATGAAAAAATGAATCTATTTCCGTCGATGAATAAGTAAATCCAGCTTTTGCAGATGTATTAAGTGTCCATCGCTCAGTGTTGGGTAATTCAAAATGATAATCTCCTCCACCTTGCCACTTTAGATGATTATTTGGCGCATAAACTTCCTTTAATGATCCCGCATCAGAAAAATCGATACCTTCAATAAAATCATTCTTTTCAATATCAAGTGATGTCCAAACCTTATAGCCTTTAGATGGATTAATATTTTTATCATATCTTCTTTTCACTAGGTCAAGATTCCAATTAAATCCAATGGATGTGCTACGATAATAATCATACGATATGCCACCTGTTAGTCCTTCTGTAGGAATGGATTCAGAAATGAATGCTCGATATCGTTGCCAAATAGAATAAAATTCAAACTGGCTGCCATAAAATGGAAGGCGCATTCCAGCCCTAAAAAAAGTAAGTCTAAATTTTATTTGGTCATTAATTGGATAAGTCCCTTTGTATGTATATGAATCAGTAATATTTCTCGTCAAATAAAATGTTTCAAAGAATAGCGTTGGGAAAAATCGTCTGAACTCAAAAATAAAGAATAAATCTGTATCTTTTATATTATTTACGGATGCACCACCAAATACATTAAGCCGATCTAGAATTTCATTTGAATAAAAATAAAATCCCGGCTTAGTTGTTCCATAGTCTACCATTAATTTTGGAAGAATAAACATTTTCGGGAATTGATCAACATAAGGTATTGACACTGATTCATCTTTTTTAACAATCGGATCATTCAGGTCGCTGTTTCTTAGATAATACGTAGGCGAATACCCGATAAATTCATCTTCCATGGGAGAAATCGAATCTAAAAGTGCGATTTTATAACCCCCATTTTCGTATAAAGAATATAGAATTTGACCATTTTGATTCATATGAGGCATAAAAGCGCCACCCAACAAGTTCGTAATGAACCCTTGAGTGTTATCGACTTCATTTTTAATGTATAAATTGTAAATACCAGTACGATCATCAGAATATAGTAATTCACCCATTTGTGTAACCTGAATATCCCGTTCATCCCATAGACTATTATTCAATAAAATCCCTATAGAATCAGATTCCAAATCGTGATATTGAATATTTCTATAATGATGTTCTGTAACGGAGAAAACGAGTTGGTGATTTGTAGCATTATACGAAAGAGACGAAATTATTGGCCTATGATCAAAAAATGTAATTTGTTCTAATGAGTCAGATTTTAAGTGGAGTAAAAATATATTTTGTCCCCCATCATAGGTTGACAAATAAGCAATAGTGCTATCTCTTGGAATAAATACAGGTGAAAAGGATCTAGCATCATGGGTTAATCTGAGTTCTTCTTCTGTTTCTAGATTGTATTCATAAATGTCATAAAATCTAGATCCATTTTTATTTGGGAATAGCGCCTTTTTGCTATAGTAAATCATTTTTCCATTAGAATGCCATGTAGGTGCAGAATGAACTCCACCCATTAATTTCTTTTCCTCATTTGTATTAAAATCATGAAAGAAAAGTTCAGTTTGACCAAAATAGTCATTATTTCTATTTGATAACCATGCAAATCCCGTCCCCTGTGGATTCCATATTGGATGTGCATTAAAAGTCCCTATATCTTTAATAATAATACCAGTTACAGGATTAATATTAATGGGATTAGTTAATAGATGGTATCTAGCATTTAAAGATTCCAAAAAGCGTTCATAAATGAAAAAACCATCTTCCCCTAAAACATTATACAAGGCATCAGAAATTGAGAATTGTAATGGAGTACTTAAATCTTCCATAATGATCCGTAATTTATCAGCCCCATATTTAACAGCAATATATTTACAAAATGCGAATCCAGTATTATAGGTGGATTCATTCCCAATACCACGTTTACCAAAAGTATTAATTTCGTCAAATGATAAGAAATTGTCATTCAAAGACCGATCGCGCAAAATCATGTCGCGGTGAGAGTCCCAATGATCCCAATCCGCTCCTTCATACATATATTGTGCAACCCCTTCCGCCAACCAAGGGGGAACGACCGTACCAGGAACTGGAAAACTTGCTAATACATTAGGGAAACCATAAAGAACATCTTTTCTTTTTTCTTTTTCATACCCCATGAATTGAAAATATGCACCCGGAAAAGATAAATCAGCCTTCATGGCCTTTTGCAATGAAACGATATGTGTGAATTCATGTGTAATTACATTTTGTAACCATCGATGGCTTCCCCGAAGTTCAAAATCAAGTGGAGATGCCCAAATAACCATTTTATTGTCATAATAATAAGCAGCGCCATTGGAATAATCATCTGGATCAATTAGCACTAAATGAGTCTTGGTAGGTGGCTCATATTCATAGAGGGATGTCACGTGTGGGTAAATCGTTTCGGCTACAGTTGCAGCTTCTCGAGCTGTCTGTTCTGTTTCATCATGAAAGTGTATTTTAAAATGGTCTGTTTCAAAGGTATGCCAATTTAACTCAGGATGATTATATTGTACCTGGGAGAACGAAATTGATAGAAGAAGTGATAATAGAAAATACTTCATTAATGTAATATTCCAATTTTTACTATCTTTGTTACAGAATTATTAATTGTTACATTAGCGAAATACACGCCTGATTCAATATTGGCAACATCCCATATCCATTCTGAAGTTTGATTTCCACTGTAAGTTATTTTAATTTGGTTTGATGTAATAAAATAACCTGCAATATCAAAAATATTTATATCAATTGTTGATGCATCTGTCGTCTCAAATCTAAATGTTCCAACACCTTCTTTAATTGGATTAGGATAACAATAGGCGTGAATAAGTAAATCATTTTCTATGATCTGGCTTTCATAATCTAATGAAATTGTACGACTTCTTCCCCAATCACCGTTTTTATAAGTCCATTCATTTCCATTGGTATTTCGTAGCCAATCGTTGACATTATCGAATAAATATATATTTGATTGTGAGAAAACAGCCATTTTATCTTGAATATAATTTGCTGTAACAAGCTTATCTTTCTCCATAGTTGAATAATTGTATAATAACTTACCATCATGACTAAATATTATAAGTCGCGTAGAGTCTTTTGATTTTGCTATGATTTCAGGATACGCGTCCATTGTGATATTTCTAGAAATAATAGGATCTTGCAATGGAATATCAATTGGAAATCCATCCATAATAGTTAATGATGAATCCATTGCATATAAATATCCTTCTGAATCCAAAGCTAAAACATCTAAACTAGCATCAAGATTAAGGTCAATACCTGAAATAGATTGAAAACTCAATTGCTCCCATTTTGTTAAAGTATTATTATCTAATATGAAGGAAACATCAGAATCAATTTGAGAAATAGATGATATATGTTTATTCCATTGTTCAACATCATTTTCTATGAACCAATCACCTAGCATAAAATTATACCTTGGAAATCGTCGCCCAGTTACAGTCCATCCTCTCACTTTTGTAAATGTGTTATTACTAATGTCATAATCATATTTAGTTTGAATAGTAGAATCTTGAATAAATTCAAATATCTCTACATTAGTATCTAAATCACTACGAAGTTGAATAAAAAGTGAATCTGATAAAACAGGATGAAAATAGGTTCTTTTCGAAATATCATCACTAGGAGCAAACCACAGAGAATCGATTCCGCCAAATATATCAGGATGACCGTCTCCATTAAAATCATCTACAAGTCTGATATGCGCATTTTCATCTGGGAACCCATGGATAAAATCGTATAATGGATAACTAAATGTCATAGTGTCATTTGGTTCAGAAATATCCATTATAGTAACTAAACTATTTGATCCATCATATGAATTTGAATTAGGAAAAGTATTTGGCGAAAATACGGGAGGTTCATTGGCATAAGTTGGATTTGCTCGTTCATACTGTAAATTGCCTTTAAACCACATGTCGCCAAAATATCCACTAGATGGGTCATTAAATGGAAAAATGGACATATACCCTATATCTTGAGCTCCATCTGCTTCTTCTAAATCAATCCCACGATGTGTTTTATCTGAATTAACAGAATAATCATTTAAACCAGGATTAATAATATTTTCATCAATATGCCAAATCAGAAAACCAGATGCAGGTAAACCAAGATCATAATTTGGAATTCCAGTAATAACACCATTACTATCTATTTCAATATTAACGGAGTCCATTAATACTTCTACAAAATTTGGATATCTATCAGTCTGTACCCATATTATATATTGCATGGAATCAATACTAACTCCATCATTTACCCAATTATTACGATTCTCAATTAGGAATGATTCATTATTGTTGAAGGATATAGATGCAATTTTGTTTTGGGATCTAGAAGGCAACTGAACCGTACTTCCAGGATTTATGGATTGAGCATTTTCCCATCCCGCATATATTCTACTCCACGCATTTGGTGGTGCGGGTATTAACCCACGACCATTATTTGAACCCTGATCCATAAGCCCAAATATTCCAATACCGCTCTCCCCTGTCTCTAATTCCCATAGTGGTGGTAATTCCATGGCAAATCCAATCATTAATGCGAATGTCCCTGTCAATCCGTATTGGAAATCGCAAGGTTCTTCAGAATCATTAAATATGGTTTCACCTATTTCATAAAATAAATGATTCTGTGTCTCTGGAAGAATGATTCCTTTTTCTATTATACTTTCACCAATATACCAATCTGTATTATTCAAATATGTATTTATCATATTTGGATCCACATAAGTAGATGGTATATCTTCAGGTGTTGGGTCTAAAAATGGTAATGAAAAATCTTGCCCAATTCCTGCATGGAAAACAACAATTAAGTCATAAGAAGAAAATTCAATTGAATCAATTTCATATGCTTTATTGGCTGCATCTTTCAATAGTTCTGTTAATCTTGATTCTTGTAATTCATCTTCATTATATGGATTGTAATAATTCATAGTATTTTCCAGTGAATAGGAATCATTATTCTCAACTGGATAAACCTGAGATTCATTTAAATCTATTCCAAACAGATTATAGGATACATTTCGATAGTATGAATCAACAGCTTTTAGCTGCGATGTAAAATAGGATTTATCATGGGGTGGTGGATCAATGGTATAATTATCACATACAAAATATGTAGAGTCTAAAAAGGAGCCGTCTCCTGATGTACTTTCATGATCATCAATTTGAAAATTAACTCGGAGAGCACATACTTTTATATTGCCCAATACATCAGCAGAAACAATTGACGTTAATAAAACCAGGCTGGTAAGTAATAACCTGGACAAAGAAATATTCATATTTTGATAAAAACTAGAATTCCATATTCAAGGAAAAGCGCATTGTATTAGTTAATGGATGTCCAACTTCTCCCGATGTGTAACCAAAATCGAAGCCGTACCCTGCGAATCGTAATCCAATTCCGACAGTAGGATTACTTATTTTTCCTGTTTTATCATAATAATATCCTGCCCTTAAAGCAAAATATTCACCATACCAATATTCAAATCCAATATTATGGACTAATTTATCTAATTCATTATTGACACCACGGTCTTTGCCGCTCCCCACTTCTTTTTGTCCCCATTTATTATATTTTCCCCATTCAGAATCTCCAGGTTCTCCATCGGTCGGAATCATTTCACCTTCGCCATCATCCATAATTCCATTTTGATTTTCATCAAACCAAGGGCTATCGTCAATTTTATCATTTCCATCTGCATCGACCCAGTCATAGCCACCAATAACACGATCACCTTCATAGCCGGATTTATATTTATCCATATCTCCGCCTAATAGCCAATCATCTACCCATGATGTAAATAGAGCTAAATAAATAGGGTCCGTATGAGCCATTTCCATTTTTCCATCGCTATTATAATCGCCAGTTCCATTATAATGCCCATCTTCATCATGAAGCCCAATATATCCATCTCCATCCCAATCCATATCAGGATAAGATGCCACCAACATTTTGTTTACATCATATACAATATTGAGTTTATTGAATTCTGATTGGACTATAGCATAATTGATACCCATTACCAAATTTGTAGGTTGTGGGTCTGCTTGATCTGGGTCAATAAATGATACGCTTGGCCCAATATTAGATATATTTAGGCCAAAGTTTAATTTTGGAGTAAATAGTTCTTTTCTTAGATAACCAACATCGAATCCAAAATCAGTTGAAGCACCTGTTCCTTTTTCACTCCCAGCTCCTAAATCAACAAGTTGTTGAAATGAAATTTTGGCATTAATACCAAAAGATGAATTTTGAGAAATTAGTGCACTATACGAAAGTGAAAAAGCAGTCATAAAACTGTTAAAAGTTCCTAGATTTTCCCCCACTTCATTTGTGCGAGTTTGTTCACCTAAACTTAAAAAGATCAAATGTCCGCCAACTGTACCGAGATTTTGATATTTTTTTCGGTAAGCTAGAAATTCGTAATACAAATCGTCAGCTAAATTGGGAAGCCAGTTTACATGCATCATGGCTAATTCAGAGCCTTCTAGAAAACCTAGACCAGCGGGATTCCAATAACTTGCATATGCATCGTCGGCAATAGCAACTTGGGCTTCACCCATGCCACCAGCACGAGCTCCAGGTGCTATTAGTAAGAATATGGCCCCAGCTTCACTTTGGGCATTCGCAGGTATTGTTCCTGCTATAAGTAGGACTGAAAGTACGGTTATGATCCGCTTCATGAAACGTCTCCTGATTTTATTATATTTATAGCCCATTATAATTTGGGCAATTGTTCACGATTTTTAGCGTTTATTTATTCTCGTACTCCCTTTCAGTGCTGGCGAATATATTCCAGTGTATTTCTTCAGTCAAGGAATGAATCAAATTATTAAAAGTTCCCATGACTTATAATAATAGACCTAATGTTAATAATGGTACATATGTTATTAGTAAAACCGCAATAAGTCTAACAATAAAAAATGGTAATGTAGCTAAATAAATTGTTGGCATATTTTCATCAAATCTATATGCTGCTAAAAATAGATTCATCCCTACGGGTGGCGTTAAAAAACCTAATTCTAAATTAGCGATAAAAATAACAGCTAAATGAACAGGATCTATTCCAAAATATGCTCCCAAGGGAGCAATTAATGGAACAATAACGATAATTGCAGAAAAAATATCCATTAAACAACCGACTAATAATAGAAATATGTTTAATAAAATTAAGAAAAAGTATTTTGAAGCTATTGCCCCTTTCACCCAACTTAACAATAATATTGGAATTTGAGCATCCACCAAGTAACTAGTAAGTCCCATAGCAACACCTAAAATCATAATGACACCACCAATGAGAGTTGCACTTTCTAATATGATACGCGGTATATCATTCCACGCCAAATCTTTATATACATATGTTTCAATAATAAATACATAGATTACGGACAATGCTGCTGTCTCCACTAATGTTGCAAATCCTCCAAAAACTCCGAATAATATGAAAAAAGGTAAAATTAATTCCCAACGTGCTTCCCAGCTATGACGAATTGCATCATTTAAATTAAATTGATAATGTTTTACATGTTGAATCTTTCCTTGATAAATCGCCCATCCACTAATGAGAACGACTAATAATAATCCAGGGATTAGTCCACCCAAAAATACATCTTTTACACTTACACCTGCAGTGACTCCATAAATAATTGCTGGTAAACTTGGTGGAAAAAGCAATCCAATGGAACCAGCTACTGTTATTAATCCTAATGAAAAATTTCTACTATATCCTTCTTTTAGCAGCATGGGTAATAATAAACCGCCTAATGCTAATATTGTTACTCCAGATCCACCCGTTAAAGCAGTAAAAAATCCACTCAATACAACGATAATGACTGGAGTCCCTCCAGGAACCCAGCCAAAAAGAGATCTAAAAACTTTAACAAGTCTTTCAGACGCATTGCTTTCTGCTAGGAGATATCCTGCTGTTGTAAATAATGGAATCGTCGGTAAAGTTGGAGAAATGACTATTCTGTATGTTTCTGTTGGAATAGCTGATACAGGTGTAGAATCTGCCCAAAACATTAAAGCTGCAGTACCACCAAGTCCAATAAATATGGGTGCTCCATAAAATAATGAAAGAAGAATTAATACTAATCCAATCCATACAAATGGAGTCGGTTCAGAAATAGAATCTGTCAAAGCAAAAAATAAAAATATTATTAGAATAATAATGACACTTAATTGGTGCCTTTTTTTATTAAAACTTTTCTGGAATATTTGATATCCAATTAGAAAAAATCCAATGGGCATTATAATTTGCGCAACCCATCTCTCAATATTGGGGGCAATTTCAAAAGGATATTGATATTCGACTTTTATAAGTTGAAAACTACCCCATGCTAAAGTAATGATAACGATAAAAGAAACTGTTTTAGCAATAAATCTAGGGATGCTAAATGTTTCATCAACATTAAACAGTGGTTTATAGGTTAAAGCTAATAGTTTATTTTGTCTCGAAGCTAGGACTGCTCCAATAAATCCGACCCATAAAGTCATATGTTGAACAATAACTTGGGAAGCAGGTAATCCATTTGTCTTAAATATTCGCGCAATCGTTTCAATTGCTGGTAATAAAGTCATAGCAGCAACAATAATAAGAGCGATTGAATTTTCACCCCACTTTAGTTTTTCACCAATATTCTTTTTATGAATAGACATTATAGAAGGAATTAAGGCTTTTCTTCCATTATTTGGATAACTTTATCAAAAATATCTTCGTTTATTGCATTTCCACGTAATAGTGGATACATTGTTTTTACTTCAGTTTCCCATAGTTTGATTTGATCCGGTGTCGGTTCATGAATTTGCAAACCATGTTTTTGCATAACATTTAGAGCATTTTCTTCCGCATAACGATTTTTTTCAATATGTTTATCTCTAATTTTATTCACTATTCCTTTCATAGCTTTTCTATCTTTTTCAGAAATTCGATTCCAGGTTCGATTATCAATAACGATACCTGCCATTAGAATTCCCCACTTCATATTTAACATATGATTTGTAATTCCAAATGATTGCTGAGCCAAAGCGTATAAAGGAATTGTGGATAATGCATCAATCAAACCGGTTTGTAAACCTGAAAGCAAATCTGTCATAGCAAGTGGGACAGGATTATACCCAGCTTTTTTCCAAACTTCTGCCCACGCAAAATCACCAGCCCATGTAAATATTTTATGAGATTTTAAATCATTTGGTGTAAAAATAGGTTTTTTCCCAAACCAATAACCCCAACCTACATCTACAAGATAAAGGAGTTCAAATCCCTTATCGTAGGTACCTGTTATTAGTTCTTGATTTAGATTGTCTGTTACATGTTGAATATCACTTAAATCTCGAAATAGCATTGGTACATAAAATGCGGCAAAATTCGGATTTATTTCATAAAGACCTTCTGTCGAAATTGCTGCTGCATGGATTTGGCCAATACGCATTTTACGAACCATGTCTCTTTCATCGCCTACAACACCTCCAGGATAAAGTCTAAGTTGTACCCTCCCCTTTGTTGCCTTCTTCCATTCTTGACCCATTTCTACTAACATTCCATGCCAATCAGTACCTTCAGGAGCTAAAGTTGCCATTTTTATCGTTATTTTTCTTGCAAATGCTAATTGAGTCAATATTAGCAATATTATAATGTGTTTTTTATTCATAGAAATAATCTTCCAATTTTGATTGAAGCCAACGTGCTCTTTCTTGTGATATTATATTACTTAATTTTAGGTTAGGATTTTGACTAATATCCATATCTAAAACATAATTAGTTAATGCTAAAAATTCTTTTTTATTTTGTTCTTTTATTGAAATATTTTCTGCGAATGAGATATATGGAGATGCATCTAGATTTTTAGATGAAGCAATAGCTTTATCTAAAAATACTTGAGCTGTTTCACGAATATTAGTTGGCGGGTCTGGTCTTGAAACTGTATAAGATATCATAGCTGAATATAATGCTCCATTATTCCAATTAGGATCAATTGAAATAGATTTCTCCAATAAAATTCCAATTTTTGGTAAATGAACAACCCATTTAGGGTTTGCTCTTGTTGATGATATCATGCCACCATATGCTGCAGCTAGCCAATATAAATAGGGAACATCATCTTTAGTAAATGCCGTATTAATTGTCGTCGGGTAATTTAACCAGTTATTGAATTGATTATGGCGATCATTTAATTGTTTTGCAGAGAGTTGAATAGCATTTAAAAAAACATCTTGAGCATTATTTTGAAATATCTGTGCTTCGGAGTAATCTTCATCGTAAATACGATCTGCTTGCTCTAATAAATATCCATACCCATATTGGACTTTAGCTTCGATTAATTCTAGTATTGATTCGTCATTAAGGAAGCCGTTCATATGATCAGCTTCGATAAGTGCAATCTTCTTAGTTAATGTTTTTTCAATGATTTTAGGATAATAACGAATCAATGCTCGCGGGACACATGCTGATATGGATAAAATAAAAATGAATAAAAGTATTTTACCTAAAATTGATATTCTCAGCATAGAGAAATTAATGAGCTAAATGTGGATAAATTGGAAAAGACTCACAAAGTGAATTTATTTCAGTTTTTATTTTTGTTAATTTAGCAATATTGTCAAAACTATTTATTGCATCATCTATCCAATGAACAATATTTTTAATTTCATGTTTTCCCATTCCCCTAGTTGTTACTGCTGGCGTCCCAACTCTTATACCGCTTGTTATAAATGGGCTGCGTTCATCAAATGGGACCATATTTTTATTTACAGTCATTCCCGCATGCCCAAGTGATATTTCTGCCTGTTTCCCTGTAATATTTTTATTCGACAAATTAATAAGAATAACGTGGGTATCTGTTCCCCCAGAAATAAGGTTATAATCTAACTCTAGGAATAAATCAGCCATATATTTAGCATTTTCGACTGTTTGGATTGCATATTTTTTAAAATCGGGTTTTAAGGCTTCACCAAAGGCAATCGCTTTTGCAGCTATAATATGCATAAGTGGGCCCCCTTGTATTCCAGGCATTACAGTTGAATCAACTAGTTCAGAAACATTTTTAACTCGGCCAGATTTAGGGACTACTTTTCCCCAAGTATTTTCAAAGTCTTTACCCATCATAATAATCCCACCGCGTGGCCCACGTAATGTTTTATGAGTTGTACTAGTCACCACATGGGAATAATTCATAGGAGATGGATGTACACCTGCTGCAACAAGTCCACTGGGATGAGCAATGTCTGCCATTAAAAAAGCACCTACTTTATCAGCAACTTCACGAAATTGGGCGAATTCGATGAATCTGGGATATGCACTTCCCCCACATACAATTAATTTAGGTTTATGCTTCTTAGCAAGTTGATTAACTTCATCGAAGTCAACTCTACCTGACTCTTGAGATACATGATAGGAAATAAAATTATATAATTGGCCGGAAAAATTTACAAGGCTTCCATGGGTTAAGTGTCCTCCATGAGATAAATCAAGGCCAAGGACTGTATCACCCGGTTCAAGAAACGTCATTAAAGCTGCCATATTTGCCTGTGAACCAGAATGGGGTTGCACATTTGCATATTGGCAATTAAAGAGGGCTTTGAGGCGATCACGGGCTAGTTCTTCTGCTTCGTCCACATGCTCGCATCCACCATAGTATCTTTTACCGGGGTACCCCTCAGCATATTTATTTGTCATCACACCACCTGCCATTTCCAATATAGCTGGACTTGTGAAATTTTCAGAAGCAATTAATTCAAGTGTGGACTCTTCTCTATTTATTTCCCTATTTAAAATCGAAAATAATTCAGGATCAGTTGTTTCGATATAGGACAAGCGCTTATTTCCAAGAAGCAGGAGGAATAACCGACTCTATGACCCATTCGTATTCTTTTGATTGGGCACTTATTTTACGTCTATTTTTGACTTTTGAATCAGCCATAAACCATTGTGCCTTTCCATATAATACTTCTTTTGCATTTTTAGAGAGCCATGGTTTTTTGTTAAATCCGCGATATCCTAATTCTTCTGCTTTAGAAAATGCATCAAACGCAAGTTTAGCAACAATTCTATCGTCATTAGAAAATGGATTTTGACGTAAATCATCCCAGGCTAAATAATAGACTTTTCCTTTTTGCCCATAACCAGACCCTGATGTAGTATTTAAATCGATAGCCTTTTCAGCCCATTTTAAAGCTTTCCCATAATTAGCTAAATCAATGTATAAATCTGAAAGTTTTATAGCAACATTCTGGTCTCTAGGGTCAATATTAAATAAAGTTTCAAGAGCTGACGTTGCACCATCTAAATCATCTATTTTTTGAGTTGCATCCGCAAGTTTTCGATATCCAAGTTTACTGCTAGGATCTATTCTAATAGCGCGTTTAAGTATAGTTGTCGCTTCATCTGCTCTATCTGCTTCTATTAATCTGTCTGCAAAATCAAGACCATATGAAATATTATCCATATTTTCTTCATATCGTTTTTGGTAAATATCTAAAGGGTCTTTTCCGCTACTTTCATAAGCTAGTGCTAATTCACTTTGTGATTTTTCGTTGTTTGGATCAATTTCCATAATTTTTGTTAAAATAGAAATTTGATCATCATATCTTTCTTCATCTTTATATAACTTTGATAAATCATCTAAAAAAGTAATGTTAATAGGATCCAAATCTGCAAGTCGTTCATATTCAATGATTTGTTTTTCGTATTTGCCTTGTTTCTTATATGTATAAGCAAGGCGTGTTCTTAATTGGATATTCTCAGGCAATTTTCGCAATCCTTTTAATAGAACTGCTTCTGCGCTATCGAATTTCCCCATTTGTTCAAATGCTATAGAATAGTATTGATATATTTCTTCTGGTGGTGCATAAGCAGAATTCCATTCATCACAACCTAAGTCTGCAATTTCTCCATAAATTCGCGCTGTTTTCGGCCAATCTTCATTTCTATAATATTCAGCTGCACTGCTCATTAATCGTGGACATCTTAATTCTCGCAAACTGTCTAATTTAGCTTTTTCTTTTGCATAATCTTCTTGAGCGGATTGTTCAGGCGGAACGCACATATTGACCATTAGCCCAGTTATACCTATTAGGATAATTTTTTTTGTTATTTTCATCGTGTTATCTTGATCTCCTTTTAACGAACCATATATCACCCAATGTAAATTCCGCCATAAGTTGTTGATAGCTTTCGTTCCCAAGCGGATCATTGTATTTTCTATTACCAGTACGATAGGCAATGTCAATCTGGTTCTGTGTAGCCTTGAATTTAAACCCTAATCCAAAAGAAATACCAGTATCAGAAATGGGACTACCATCATTTTCTAGCGTATAGTTAATTAAATGTATTCCACTTCTTATTACAAACTTATCAAGAAATTTTGGTGCAAGTAAATTGGGTGCAAATCTAACAATACCAATATTCACTTCTTCTCTCTTGGCTATATAGTCATTGAGTGGCAATATATAGGAAAGATTCGATAAGTCACCCTTTTCTTCCCAACTTGAGAATTCACCAGATAAGGAAATATTATCTTTGATTTCCCAGTTTAGGCCGAATTGATATTTAATTGGTGCATGAACATTCTCGGTTCTTCCTTCTGAGGCAGCAGGAATATCTGATTGATTGGGAAAATCCATGCTATACATTTCACTATCATGATATCCTGATTGATTTGTATCATCAAAAGGATGATATAGTTTTGATGTATAACTCAGTGGTTTGTATGCGAATTGCACCATACTTGAAAAATTTATTGGTGATTCAAAATTAGATGAATAATAAATATCCATAAGTACGCCAGAATAGTTATATCTTCCATTCGCAATGGATATGACACCTTCTACATTATGCTTTAAAGATTGACGTGCAGACCCAAATAAAAAATGCAATTTAGCACCAATACTGTGGGATGAATGGAGTAAGGCTCCAAGCCCTACAAATATGGAGTTAATTCCGCCATAGCTATCTAATGATTTTTGAGTCGATATTGTATCCCCGAATGCAACAAAAGACGAGTCTTGACCCATAATACTTATTGATTGATTTCTATAAGGCATTAGCCCTAGCCCAAGACTATATTTTTCTTTAATGGGGACAATCATTTGTCCTACACCAACCATGGTTTGCCCGTTCATGCCATTAAAAGAATCATACATCGATTGATCATTTAAATAAGAAATATTTAATCGTGTATACTTTAGATTCATCCAAGTTCCTGGATTATTGGTAGATGCATTTAACTGAAAGGTTGGAGAAATAGAAACGCCACCTGTTCCGACAATACTAGCAGAATGAGATGGACTACTTCCAAAACCATACCCATTTAACAAACTCTGCGAAAACGGTAAAGAATGAATTTGAAAGGCAATAAAGACAAAAATGAAATTATGGTGTTTCATATAATATTTCCAGTCTTGTGTCATTAACATGATTATCAGAATCAATTTCGACGGTTATAAATGGGTCATTGCTATCATTTGATTTTAAAATGATTCCATAATTTGATACATTACCCAATGTGATATTTTGTAGAAAGTTTTTCATTGAAAATTTAAACATATCATTCACATAGGATGCAGAAGAAATAAAAGATGCATTACCGGTGAAAGGGTCTTCAGGAAACCACTGTCCTACAATTGTTGTATCAATGTTTATGGCGTACGCATTAATATTATATCCCCCTGTGACAGAGTTTGATGCATAAAAATATAAATTTGCAGAACGAATTAATGAATTTTGAGGTAAATCTAAAGAATCATAATCAAATACCATTACAGATTTATAACCAGAACCAGAACCAACCAACCATTCAGAATAGGATACCGATTCATCATCCTGATTACCTGCTAGGACAGATAAATCACTGTCTGAAATAAATGTAGATTCAAGTGTATCGATGGTTGTTGTATCATCCGTAGTTGTGGTTAATGTATAATGAACGACAATTCGTGGACCTAAAATTCCATTTGAATAGTTTCTACTATAAGTTCTATATATAGAATCAACGCTAGATGATGTAATCATTTTAAATGATCGGACTAAATTGGAATCTGTTGTATCAGTAAGAGTTGTAGTTAATTGGGAAATATCTAGTTTATAATTAGTTTGCTCATAAAAATTAGATGTATCATTTACAACTTCAATTGTTGGAGAACCCAATTGAGTCCATTCAGATAAGGATGTATCTAAAGTAGTATAATTGTCTGCGTACTCATCGAAAGAAAATTCAAATGAAAATCCAATGTTAGATATATAATTTATTAATTGGGAACTATCATTAGATGTTAACAATAAAGCCATACTATCCACTTGTATATTGGTATCTAGAAATGTGGACCAATATTGACCATTAGTAGCTCTGTCTTTTATTGTAAACAGATTATAATCAATATTGTATGTAGAATCTGAACCATAATATAGATATTTTAATGTTCCAATTTCAGGGGGTGTCTGATAAGAACTTCCATTAACAGTATAAACTGTTAATGTATCTAAGTTCAAGCCAACATGATTTAAATCATTATCAATTGTATTTTCTGCGCATTGCCAAGAAAGACTCAAAACAATCACACTCATAGGAAGGTAAATTATACCTTTAAATTTTCTCATAATAGAACTGTACAAGTAAAAGGAGTTAAAGTTTCAATAAAGCCTGTTCAAACTTATCAGAAACTGCATAATAATCAGGGGATTCATCACTTTTAAGATTGATTATTTTGATTTTTTTCTTATGAGCTTTGATGCCAGGTAATTTTAATAATTTTTCAGATATTTTATCTGATGGTCTATCGAATACTACTATTTTATCTGCATATTGAGCACCCAACTCGTACAGATTAACCGTATCACCTTTTGATGATTTTGGAATGTCTATTTCAGCAAGTTCTATATCTGATTTATTCATAATAGCATATTCATTAAAATCGTGAATAGCCATAACAGTTTTAATTTTTTTATAGAATTCTTTTCCTTCATAAAATTCTTTATATAAACCGGGAATAAACGCAGCCTGCCACCCATTACAAACAAAAATATCAGGAGTCCAAAATAAATGAGGTAAAGTAGCTAAGACAGCTTTACCGAAGAAACCATATCGCTCTCCATTGTCGGATAATGTGCGTCCATTTTTTGATTTATATAATAAGTTTGTTAATGGTTTAAACCATTGGTCATCCTCTAGAAAATAAATTTGGACTCTTGTTTTAGGAATAAATGCACTTTTTGCAGATACAACCTGCGCTTCTCCACCAAAATCAAATGGTATTTCTCGAAGCCTAATAACTTCACGAAGTATGTACTTTCTTTCACTTACAAAACCATATTTCGGTATAATAGTACGAATATCATGGCCCTTTTCCTGTAAGAGAAAAGGAACATTGGTTGAAAATTCTGCGATGGATGTCACATCTGCGAACGGAATTATTTCTGTCGTCACATAAAATATTTTTTTTGCCATAATTTCTTAATTAATTGAGAGTTGTTTTAAAGCATCTTTTGCTTTGGGGTAATATTCACTTCCAGGGAAATAATCGATTAATTTTTGAAACTCATTTCGAGCTTTATCTATATTGCCCATACTTTGATGACATAAACCTAGTTTTAGTTGAGAATCATCATCTTTGTCTGTACCTGGGAATGAAAAAACCTTTTCAAACTCAATAACAGCTTGTTTGTAATTTTTCTTAGCATATAAGCACTCGCCAAGCCAATATTGGCTATTGTCAGCTAAATCATTTGTTTGGTCGGCAGCAACTAATTCTCTAAATCCTGCGATTGCATCATCAAAATCTAAATTTTGAAAATGCCCCAAACTTTCCATATATTTCTTTTTGTATTCTGCAGCATTATACTTAGGCTCATTCACTAATGGCCTTCCAGATTTAAGATTAGCCATTTCACTATAACTGTTCGTTAAGGTAACTATTTTATTTTCAACCATTACAAGCTTATTGAATATTTCTAAAGATGTACTATCTCGAAATTGAGCTTGGCTCTCTAGCATCATTATTTTATTATTTAGTGTGTTGATGCGTTTCATTAAAACAAGTGTAATTGAATCTTGCTGCGCTTTCCCTTTTACAGCCTGTTTAAAAGCAGACATTAATTCAGGAAGAAGGATTTGATTGTTTGTTTCAAGAGAATCGACCTGAACACGTACACGATCAATTTTTGCATTTAGCCGGCGCATTTCTCGATCATTAGATTTTTGACCAAATGAGGTGCTAATGAGCAAAATAAATGTAATGCTTCGGATTATTTTAAATAACATTATGGGTTTTTTCATAAATAGGGTCCGATTGTGATTAAAAAAATCGTTAGAGAAATTAACCCTTTCTCTAAAAAACAACAATAAATCAATTCAAGTAGAATGATTTTTACTGAGATTCATTACTAGACCAATCATTAAGAATGAAGAAAGTAAGAAACTCCCACCCGCAGATATAAATGGGAGAGGTAACCCTTTTACTGGAATAAGCCCTACTGTCATCGCTGTATTGACGAATACATGAGATAATAGAATGGTCGCTATTCCTATTAGAACTAGTCCAGAGAATCTATCATTAGAAAAAGCTGAAAATTTTATAGTTTTTATAATTAATATACCAAATAGGCTTAAAATAATTGCAATTACAATAAATCCTAACTCTTCTCCAATAACAGACAAGATAAAATCAGACTCCTGAACGGGAAGAAATTTTAGATGGGTTTGAGTTCCCGCCCTCCAACCTTTACCTAAAAAACCACCTGAACCAATTGCAGTAATACTTTGAATTATTTGATAGGCTGCACCATATGGATCTTTATTTGGTTCAAAAAGTGTTAATACTCGTTTTTGTTGATATGGATTTAATAAATTCCAGAAGATGGGGGATAATAATCCTAAAAATATATTAGAAAAATATAGTACAATCCCTATTATCATTTTTGGTTTTGACATATAAAGTATAATGCCTAAAGAAATTCCCCATACGGTAAAGGAAAAAGAATTAAACCCTGTTAAAACACTTAATAACGGAGCAATAAGTAAAAATAGATGGTAAAGCCTAGCACCCGACCAATATAGAATTGGGAAAATCGGTGTAATCATTACAACTGCAGTGCCTAAGTCTGGCTGTTTTAAAACAATTGCTGTTGGAATTAATACGATTAAAAATGGTATAATTAGGGATGCAAAATATTTCATTGACTTATTAGACTGATCTGAAAGAAATCTTGCTACCGCAATAATGGTTATAATTTTGACAAATTCAGACGGCTGAATTGCAAATGGAAACCCAAATGAAATCCATCGATGCGTACCGGCTCTTATAGGAAGTGCGTATGGAAGTAAAACAGCAATTATCCCTATTAAATAAGCGCCATAAGCATATTTATGGATAATAGTTCTTGGTGTATTAATAACGATAAAGAATAGCAATAAAGCGGGAATAATAAATAATCCTTGTTTGTAGAAAGTGTTACTCATCCCAGGTTCTTGTTGGTAGGATATGCTAAATAGTGTAACCATGCCAATGAGTAACAATAGAATTGAAATAGAAAAATATCCCCAAGGTAATTCATTTAATTTATTTTTAAAACTAATTATCATGATTTGCTAAAAGTGTGTCTGAATCGTTGAATATATATTTAAATATTTTGGATGCAATTGGTGCTGCAACAACTCCTCCGGAACCTGAGTTTTCTAATAAAATTGAAACACTAAAAGTCTCATTATCACGAGTTGCAAAACCAACGAACCAAGCATGCGTTTTTCCATGTGGATTTTCTGCAGATCCTGTTTTACCGTATATTTGGACATTCGTATTATTTATCTGAGCTTTTCCCCCTGTTCCATTTTCACCATTAACTACTTCAAACATGCTGGAAATAATATATTCCCAATTATTTTCATCAATATTTACAGAATAAGTTTCAAGTTCTTTTTCAGTGGAAATATTGAAGTGTAATAAGGGTGTATTACCTTGAGTTGCTAATAAGTTTATATATTTTGCCACTTGAATTGGTGTAACCAATAATTCCCCTTGCCCAATACCTAAGTTAAGTAAAACTCCTTTACTCCAACCATATTTCCCATATCTTTTTATATAATAATCTTTTGTAGGTACGATCCCACTTAATTCTATAGGTAAATCCAGATTAGTTTTACTACCAAACCCAAAAGCTGAAAACCATTTTGCAAGATGATCTACTTCAATATGTTGAATTGTTTTATAAAAATATACATCACAGGATTGTATTAGAGCTTCTTTTAGATCTACATCGCCATGTCCTGTCTTAAGCCAGCATCCAAATAATCTATCTCCAAATTGATAAAAACCAGTACAGCCTAGTTTTGCTCTTGGGTCAAAACCTTGGTTTTCCATTAAGGCAAATGCAGATATCATTTTTACAATAGAGCCAGGTTGGTATAAACCCTGGACTAATCTGTTCAATAAAGGATTATTATTATTATTAATAACTTCATTCCATTCACTTGGAGAAATAACGCCTGAAAATAAGTCTGGCTCATAAATCGGTGCACTCACAGCAGCAATGATTTCCCCAGTATTTGAGTTTGATACTACTGCAGCTCCCTTTTTGCCAATAAAAATATCCTCAATATGTTTTTGAAGTCCTAAATCCACTGATGTGATAATGTCACGGCCTGGTTCAGGATTTATTTTTTCTAGATTTTCAACATGACCAACTTCCCGACCGTGTGCATCTACTTCAAGGTATTTAACTCCACTTTTGCCTTTTAGATTATTCTCATACTGCTTTTCCATTCCTGCCCAACCCAATAAATCGCCAATATCATAATCATTTACATTTTGGAGTTTACTTCGAGTATTTTGATCGACCACTTTTACATATCCTAAAATATGTGACATTTTTGAATGACTTGGATAAAATCTTTCAGGATATTGAGAATATGAAATACCTGGTAAAATTCGTTTATTTTCTTCGAGCTTACTAATTTGATCAAATGACAAATCTTTGGCTAACCTTGCAGAAAGAAATTGCCCTCTACGATATTTTAGATAATTTTTAGTTAAAATACTGGAATCAATATTCACAAGGTTGGCTAATATCCCCATTTGTCTAGGTCTATCTTCCATTTCACCAGGAACAGCTGTTAAAATATATGTAGGGTAATTATCAACAATTATTTGCCCATTACGGTCAAGAATTAGACCGCGAGGTGCTGGTATTGTAACAGTCCGTATGCGATTATTATCTGCTTTTGTTTTATATTTATGGTTATTGACAATTTGTAAAAAAAAGTAACGTCCAACTAAAATGAATAACAACGTAAGCGTAACTCCAATTGCCACCCATAATTGGCGAATTGTTACGGTATTCTCTGCTCTAAGCATAGTTAAACTTTATTGGGGTTTACATTATAGATAAGTTGTAAAATCAACATAAACCCTAAAGTGTAAGCTGTTGTAGAAAACCATTTTATAGAGAATAGTAATATATCACTCATTAGAATAGTTTGATATCTAACCAATGAAAAAATAAGAAAATGAAAGAAAAGAATTGCTATCCATGAAGCTGTATAATAATAGTGATTTAGGTTATCGCTTTTTATATGCAAAATTCCTGTAATATAGGCAGTTATAGAATACGTCAATGGTGTAAGTCCAAAGTAAGACGATACACCCGCAAGATCTATGAATATCCCCAAAATGAAACCAATAATTACACCTTGAAATCTTCCTTGGCGTAAAGCAATGTACATAACATATATGATTGGAAAATCAGGGCGAATCGTACTTATCGATAGTATTTCGCTGAATAGGAATTGAAAGAAGAAAATTGCAAGGGATGGTAATATAAATTTAATTAAAATCATATGGTTCTGCTTTTATGATAACAAATAAATATTGAAGCCCGCCTAAATCACTATGAATTTGAACATGAACTGACTTTTGAGAACTCCATCTTTCATCAAATACAGCTACAACTTTACCAACAGGGAGCCCACCAGGATAAATATTACTAAAGCCAGATGTTACAACAGTATCATCAATTTCAATTTTCACATTTTTAGGGACTTCATTTACAATACAGTAATCCGTATGTAACCATTGCAAAATACCCGTTGCTCCGCTTGGAAGCATTTTTACACTTAACCTATAATTTAAATCTGACATTAATTGAACTATGCAGGAATTTTTACCAACTTCAATGACTTTTCCTATAACACCATTAGCTGTTAATGCAGGTTGATTAATTTTCACGCCATCATTTGCTCCCACATTTAATGATACAGATAATAGATTTGGATGCATTCCTTTGTTAATAACTTTTGCTGGTAAAATATCTAAATCTGTATCATCTTTAAAATTCAACATCGTTTTTAAATTAGAATTTTCATTAGCCATAGCGGACATTTTTTCATTTTGAAGTGTGAGTAAAAATATCCTTTCCTTCAGAAGTTTATTTTCTTCTTCAACAATAAACATAGATTTAGTCCAAGAAACAGGAGAATAAATTATATTAAATACCTGTAATGCAGCGCCTCTAACAACTAACATTCTTGGAGAATTATTAGAGAGTAATAAAGATATTGATATTATAAATGAGAAGAGAAAAGCGACGTGGTCTTTATGACGAACAAGTGCAATAAAAAAGTTGCGCATCAATCACCGTTATAATAAAACTTCTTCGTATTTCTTCAAATTCTCAAGAACCATACCTGTACCACGCACGACAGATAATAGAGGTTCTTCTGCAACATTTACAGGGATATTAGTTCTTTCTCTAATAATTTGGTCGATACCGCGTAAGAGACTTCCCCCACCTGCTAATATAATACCTCTTTCTAGGATATCAGCTGCAAGTTCGGGCGGAGTGTGCTCTAAGGCACGCTTGACAGCTTCTACTATATTGTTAACCGGATCTTTAAGTGCTTGGCGAATTTCATCTGCAGATACTTCAATGGTTTTTGGAATTCCAGAAACAAGGTCTCTTCCCTTTACTGCAATTGTATCAGCTTGGTTGTTGCGCATCGCGGACCCAACCGATTTTTTTATATGTTCACTCATTGCAATACCAATTTCTAATTTATGTTCGTTTCGAAACCATTGTAATACGGCTTCATCCATTTCATCACCAGCAATACGAATAGTTTCTTTAGTAACAACACCATTCAAAGATATTACAGCTATTTCAGTCGTTCCTCCGCCTATATCAACAATAATGTTTCCAATTGGTCTACTAATATCTAAACCAATACCAATGGCTGCAGCAACAGGTTCTTCTATTAAATATACTTCTTTGGCGTTAGCCCTTTCCCCTGAATCTTTCACAGCTCTTCGTTCAACTTCCGTTACTCCAGAAGGAACGCAAATTACCATCCTTGGACGCGCCAAACGGTTTAGATTAATTTTTCTTATAAAGCCTTGTAGCATTCCGTCAGTCATTTTGAAATCTGCGATAACACCATCTTGCAAAGGTCTAACCGTTTCAATTTCCCTATGTGTTCTACCAACCATTTGCTTTGCTTCTTTTCCAACAGCTACAATTTTATCATTATGCACTGATCGAGCCACGACAGATGGTTCATTAATGACAACCCCTTTACCTCTCAGCCAAATCAATGTGTTGGCAGTACCTAAATCAATGGCTATATCTCCATAGTTCCAATTGAAAATATTAGGGAGTTTAGTTTTAGATGGCATCTAATTGATTCCTGATAATTTACTAACTGTTTGTTTTTCCAAGGATTTCTTTAGCTGAATCTTTCAACTTATCACTAGCAAATTCTTGATTTACAATTTCTTGTGCTATTGATTGTGCTTTTTCTGAGTTTCCTTGAAATAATTCTAAATGTGCAATATATAGAGCTAATTCATTTTTTTGATGCGACAAGGTTGATTTAGATTTTCCTTTGGTATAAAGTGAAATAGCTTCTTCAATTAAATTTTCGCCAAGTGCTATTTCTGCTAACATAATATAAGTGGGCGGTATAAGTGCTGGTACAGAAGACGATTCAGCAAATAGACTTAATTGGGTCTTTGCGTCAGAGTAAATCTTTTGATCAAAATATGTTTTTCCGAGGTAATAATAAGCAATTTCTTCTGAATCTGTATTAGGATATTTTTGGATTAATGATTCAAACTGAACAATTGCATTATCATTATCTCCTTTTTCAATTGCAACTAATGCTTGGCTTAATAGTGAATTAGCTTCAATATTTTTTGTTTCATTACTGTTTGAAATGAATTGATAGCCGAAAAAGATCACTAATAATGCAGCAATAACTTGGAATATTTGTTGACGATTAGTTTCAAAATAGGCTTCTGCTTTATCTACTTTCTCTAAGAATGGATCTTGTTTAATATCTTTTTTGCTAAATTTTTTCTTTGGTTTTAACATTATGTCCTCAAATTTATATAAATTGGTTTTGTACCCTCGGTAGGAGTCGAACCTACATCTAATCCTTAGGAGGGATTTGTTCTATCCGTTGAACTACGAAGGCAATAACAGAAATTACCAATAAATAATCCTCTAAAAAAGAAGGTTGGTAAAAATACTTTCATATTTTTAGTTTTCTGAAATTAATCCACGCGTCATCAAATTTGATACAGCTTGTTTGGGATCTTCATCTTCAAATAAAATATTATAGACTGCATCAGAAATAGGCATTTCAATATTGTACTTCATTTTGAGTTGATGAACTGATTTAGCCATTTTTACTCCCTCGGCAACCATATTCATACTATCAAGAATTTGGCTAAGTTTCTGGCCCTGCCCAATTTTTTCACCTACAAATCGATTCCTAGAATGTTTACTTAAGCAAGTAACAATAACATCACCGATACCGCTCAACCCTTGGAATGTTTCTCGTTTTGCCCCCATGGCGACACCAAGTCGTGTCATTTCAAACATACCACGAGTCATGAGCGCAGCCTTTGTATTATCACCAAAACCAATACCATCACATATTCCTGCTGCAATTGCAAAAACATTTTTTAATGATCCGCCCAATTCGACACCACGTATATCAGTGTTCGAATAAATTCTTAGAGTAGGAGAAGAAAAAAGCTGTTGAACGTTTTTAGCTACTAACTCATCAATGCAAGCGGATACTAAAGTTGTTGGCATTCCTAACGCAACTTCTTCCGCATGACTAGGACCATATAATGTAACAATTTTATTGTCTTCAACCTTGCCAGTATCCTTAACAACTTCACTCATAGTCAATAATGAATTATTCTCAATTCCTTTGGAAAGGATTACAAAAGTTTGATTCATTAGTCCCATTTCAGATAATTCTTTCATTAAATCACGTACAAAATGAGATGGAATTGCTATAACTATATATTCTGATTCTAGAATTTTTCCATTTAATTCAGATGTTAATCTGATAGATGGATTTAGAGATAATTCATCAATAAATGGATGTGTGTAGTTTTTTTGAATTCGGGCAACTTCTGATTCAAATTTGCTCCACAACGACACATTGTGACCTATCTCAGCTAAATGATGAGCCATAGTTGCTCCCCATGATCCAGCTCCAAGAACTGCTATTTGTTTCTTGTTAATGATAATTTCTTAAAGTTTTAGGTATGTTTGGATAAAGTTTAATTTTCTGCGTATAATTTATTAATACTGTCTTCCCAATTTCCGTAAACTTTTTTTCTTTTTATTTTAAAGGTTGGCGTTAGTTCATTATCCGCTATAGTGAAATCACGAGGCAAAACAGTGAATTTTCTAACATTCTCTACACGCGCAAAAAGTTTATTTACATCGTCTACACCATTTTGAACTTCTTGAATTACTTCTGCGTCAGAGCAAAATTCTGAATAAGAACGATTATGATTTTCAAATTCGGCAATTAATTCAGTTGGCGGAATTCCAGTAATATCAACACCTAATTTCTCTCTAAGTAAGTATCCAGCATCTAACGTAATTAAGGCTGTTACATAGTTTCTTTGATCTCCAATAATAACAGCTTGCGACACAATTGGAATACTTTTTAATTGCTCTTCAATTCCAGCAGGGGCAATATTCTTTCCACCAGATGTGACAATAATTTCTTTCTTTCGACCAGTAATGTATAGGTAGCCATCTTCATCAAATTTTCCGAGATCACCAGAATAGAGCCAACCATCTATTAAACATTCATCAGTCGCATCTTTATCTTTGTAATATCCTTTAAATACATTCCTACCTTTAAGTAATATTTCACCATCCTTGGCGAGTTTTACTTCAGTATCTGGATATGCAGGACCAGTAGAACCCAACTTAGTCGAGTCTGGGCAATTAAAAGTTGTAGGGCCACTTCCTTCTGATTGTCCGTATATTTCTAAAATTGGTATATCTAAACTCGCAAAAAATGTTAGAATATTGGCATTGATAGGTGCAGCGCCTGAGAAAGCAAAACGCAAATTTGATAATCCAACAGCATCCTTTACTTTTGAATAGACTAATTTGTTTGCTAATCTATAACCAAAACCTTCATTTGTTTCACCTTTGAATTTAGCGAGGTTAGCTGCTAAACCTTTTTTCATTGCAAATGACATAATCTTAGCTTTAAGACCAGTAGCTGAATCTACTTTTTCTTTAATGCCAGAATAGAATTTTTCCCAAACTCTTGGAACGCCAAATAATATACTCGGATTTACTTCTTTTAAATTGGTTAACACATCTAAACGCCCTGTAGCAAAATATACTTTCCACCCTGAAATTGCTGGCGCATGAAGGGTAAACATTTGTTCTGCAATATGAGATAATGGTAAATAAGATAAACTCGTGTCATCTGGAGATAGACTGATGAGATCTATTGCCTGTTTTGCAGTCCAGGTCATATTTTCATTTGATAACATAACAGCTTTTGGTGGGCCTGTTGTGCCAGAAGTATAAATAAATGTGGCAACATCATCTTTTTGTAATTTTCCCATAGATACGAAGGCGGCCTTCCTATTATCCTCGTTAGATAAATTCATAAAAGATTTCCAATCAATAACTAAATCGTCAGTTATTTCATCACATCCTTCCATAAGTATCACTTTTTCTAAAAATTTCAGGTCATTCCGTATTTCATTAATCTTTTGCCATTGCTCAGTATCTTCAATAAGAAGTACTTTTGCCTCAGAGTGGTTTAGGATATAAGAAATTTCTTCAGCTGAACATGTTTCATAAATTCCAGCAGGAATTGCTCCAGTCATCATAGCAGCCATATCCATTGTCACCCAATTATAATTATTAAACCCAAGTATACATACTTTATCGCCAGAATTGCATCCAATTGATATCAATGATCCTGCAGCTTTATGAACGTCTCCTCTATAAGTATTCCACGATATATCATTCCATATTTGATTGTCCTTATATGAGAACGCAGACTTATCTCCATTTATTTCTGCTTGGTTAAATAGAAAATGTACTGATGAAATTGGATGGTCAATCATAATAATCCCTTTAGCTAATGAGTTAATATTGATTGATAATTTAGGCTATTCATATTTGTTTCTCAAGTACACAGAATGAGGTTGAATTCGTATTGACTCGACGTAAACACACAAGTAATTTCGGTACCCCATCAATGATAATATATGCCGGGGTGGTGGAATTGGTAGACACGCTGGTCTCAAACACCAGTGGGAGCAATCCCGTGTCGGTTCGAGTCCGACCCTCGGTACTCCATTTTTATGCTATTATTTAATATTTATTATTTTCTTGCATATTATCAAATAAACAAATATTTTATCGCTGAAGGTGCTGGTTTGGTACCTTTGGTATGTGGAAGGGGTAGATATTCACTTTGTCCCGAGGTCAATGTGAAATCTGCCCCAAAATTTATATATTGCAACCTAATCTACATAATTAACTATAGATGCCATCCGCTGTTATTGTTGAATATACTATTTATTATAAAACTTAATAAACAACTTTAACAATAGAATAATTATACTTCCAGCATTTAAGTTATTGTGTACATTAACTATATCGTTTCAGTGAAAATTCCTAAGAAAGATCATACCTTTATAGGGTGACATTTATATACTCGTTAATTATGATTTGAGATGTATTAATAACTCTTCCTATCGTAGAACATGGGGCATTATGTTTCATACATATTCGTTGAAATTCCATCAAATTCTTCTCATTTAGAATAACTAAAAATGTCCCATACTGCTCCCCATAAATAAGCTCAATTGGCTTCATTTTACGAGAGATAAATACTTTCGCACCAAATGCATGATTGGTTGGTTTAATTAAGTTTTCTAGTGCGATAGCTAAACCACCATTTATCATTGGTGCACTCTTTTCAATAATATTTTCTTGCAAGCAATACTTAATAGCATTGTATGAATTTATTTCAATAAGCGGTAACGGTGCTTTTGAATTTTTGAATTGATTTAATTCTAACCACTCTGTTATTTTAGAGTTTATTAATTGCCCTTTAAGAACTCCAACAACTGATATGAAATAATTTGTTGTATTGGAAAGTGAATTATTTTTATGAAGGTTGGTATTTGGCTTTGCTAGACAAGATATAAGCATTTCTGATATAGATTCTGTAAACTTAATATTAAAAGTATATTTTATATTTAATGATAAAAGTATTTCAGAAACTATTTTAAAAAATTTTTGAAATTCACCTATATTACAATCTGGAGTAAAAAGTATATCAATGCACATATGTTTTAGCGTAATAGCATTAGACACCTGTATTCCCAAAAAAGTATAAATATATTTTAAGTATAAGTCGTTTGTAAAAGGCTTTAAAATATGCGTTGTTGCTAGTATAGTTTCAGTTTCATTTTTTAATGTATAATCTATTGTTTTATTTCTTTCCTTCTTTATATGATTAGAAAATTTTGAATATATTTGTTTTAATCTTTTTTTACCGATAGTAGGGATTTTCTGGGTTTTAAGATTATAATTTTCCTTTGCCATGTCCCTAGATGTAGATGATGATTGTAAGGAAAACATAGATTTTGGAAGTTTAATTAAAGTGGATTTTCCCCTAAAATAGTGTAAGTAAGGATCATCATTAAAATGGCCAAACAATTCTACTTTGTATTTACTTTCAGTAAAATGATCAGTGACCTTTTTTATATATTTCTTGGGAACGACTAAAAAAGCATACTTCTTACTCACCTTAATTATACCCTCATGGACTGTTAGACCTGTATTTTTATTTTGTATGAATTTGAAAACCAATTGACCGATATTATTATCAGAGTAATAACACTGTGTTAGTAACCCGTCACTTTTAAGAATATTAATTAATTGCCCCAATTGTTTTTCATTAGATATAGACTTTTTAGAGTTCGGTAACTGAATGGAAAGAATTTGATCATTAGGGTTGAAAACAAATTTTTTATTATCATCTTTTATAAAGGCTTCTACTTCAATTTCTCCATTCATCCTTCTTTTGGCGTTATGAGGTATTTCAAAAATTATTTTTTGAATATTAAATGGTTTGAGTCTATGTATTAATGTTTCTTGAATATCCTTGAATATCTTAGCAGAAGGTTTAAACAAAAATGAATAAACGATCCAATATGGTTGTTGTCCATTGCATGAAAATTGTAAGATTGATGAATCATTTTTATAATTTAATTTTCCATCTGTAGTATAAGAAATGATTCCTTTCTTTTTTATAATTAAACCTTCCTGTGATTTATTTCGATTTATACAAAAATATCTTTTAAGCTTTTCAGTAAACAAAATTTCTTCCAATATATTCAATTCTTTTGGAGTTGCTTTTTTGCCTAAGCAATAATCGAAATATTCTAAATCTTCTTTTGTGAATGGGATTATCATATAAGGTTATTCTCTAATAATTTTGATTCAATTTCACCCCAACTAAATCCCTTTCTTTTAAGAAAATTAATCAATTTAGTTTTTGTTTTTATATCAAGGGTTTGGTCTGGTATTATTTTTTTCTTATCTAACCAAGATTGTATTAATTCAGGAATTGGGTATTGTTGATATATATTATTAATAGCAGTCTCAACGAGTTTTTTATCAACTCGAAATTTATTTAATGATGATTTTACTGCATATGGACCAACATTTTTCAGAAATACTTGATCCCTAACATAGGACTCTATGAATGATTGGTCATTAATTAGGCCCAGATTTTCCAATTCCTTCAAGACGGGTAAAATATCTTTAATGGGATATTCTTTATCTAATAATCGAGTTTTTAGTTCATGTTTACTTCTTGACCGATAACTAAGAAGCGAATAAGCAGATTCTTTAATTTTAGATATATTTTCGCTCTGTAGGAGTTTAGACAATATATCATCTTCTAAAGAATCTCCAATTGCTAGTCCACTAGAAATAAAAACGCCTTCAGATATACCGAAGACGTTTCCATTATTTAAAGTGATTGTGTATCGCGCTCGGCGGTTTTGTCTTTGAATATTATTTATTTTCACCTTTTGACTTTTCAGATTCTTCTGTTAAACCAATGAATGATTTTACCTTTTCAATGATTTCATTCATAATGTCTGGATTCTCTTTTAAGAAATTTTTTGCATTCTCGCGACCTTGTCCAATTTTACCATCTCCATAACTAAACCAAGCACCCATTTTTTCAATTATATTTCCTGCAATGGCTAAATCAATAATATCGCCTTCCGTTGAAATACCTTGACCAAACATAATATCAAATTCTGTATTTTTGAATGGTGGAGCTACCTTATTTTTAACAACTTTTACTCGGACGCGATTACCAACAGGGTTTGCACCATCCTTTAAAGTAGTTATTCGACGAATTTCCATACGCTGTGACGAATAAAATTTTAAAGCACGACCACCAGGTGTAGTTTCTGGATTACCGAACATAACACCAATTTTCATCCTAATTTGGTTAATAAATATAACAGCTGTATTGGATCGACTGACCGTTCCAGTTAATTTTCGTAAAGCTTGACTCATAAGACGAGCTTGCAGACCAACGTGAGTATCGCCCATATCACCTTCTAATTCTGCGCGTGGTACGAGAGCAGCCACAGAATCGACTACAATTACATCTAAAGCACCACTTCTAACAAGTGTTTCTGTTATTTCTAGTGCCTCTTCTCCTGAATCTGGTTGTGATATCAATAATTCATCTACATCAACGCCTAAAGCTTTAGAATATTCCGGATCTAATGCATGTTCTGCGTCAATAAATGCAGCATATCCGCCTGCTTTTTGTGCTTCTGCGACAATATGTAAGGCTAATGTAGTTTTCCCTGAAGATTCAGGTCCATACACTTCAATGATACGTCCTTTTGGAATACCACCGACCCCTAAAGCTACATCAAGAGACAAACAACCCGTTGAAATAACATTATCAGATAGGATGGGCCTATCCTGCCCCATCTTCATTAATGATCCTTTTCCAAATTGTCTATCAATTTGAGTTATTGCTAAATCTATAGCTTTTTCTTTTTTCGTGCTTTTATCTGCCATTTAAAATCTCCTGTTTTGATTAAGCCCCAAAAGAATGAGAGCCCAATATATGATAAATTGGTCCATCCTGTGACAATTCACTACTAATAAATTGCATCTGATTAATATTCAATGCAATTCCATCATACTTAGATTGTAAAAATATTTTTGCGTCGGGTGGTTTCTTGTCCGTGTATTTAATTCTAGCAATTGTTATGTGTGGTGTGTAGGGATCTTCATCTGATGGAATCCCTATGGATTTCAATTGTGAATTAATAGCATTAACAAGATTCACTAGATAGTCCGTTTTTCCTTCAATTCCCATCCATAAAACGGTTGGTCTTTCCGAATCGGGAAAACAACCTGTATTGGCAATCATTAAATTTTCTGGTACGACACTTTTTGCGATTTTAGCTAAAATATCATTTATTTTGTCAACAGATTCATCTTTGGTGTCACCTAAGAATTTCAAGGTTAAATGTAAATGGATATTTTTAACCCAATTAATTTCTGATGGATCTTCAAAAGTTGATACTAACATTTGTTTAATACCTAATACACGACTTGGTATTGGAATGGAAATAAATGTTCTTTTCACGTAATATTTTCTTTCAGTAATTCTTTGTATATTAAATTTAATGCCGCTTGGCTTGAGCGAATCTTATTCATTGTTCTATTTTTACCAAATAGAAATTTTCTCGCAAAAGTAATTTTTTTATCAGAATAACCAATAAAGACTAATCCTACAGGTTTTTCTTTTGTACCACCAGATGGGCCTGCGATTCCAGTGCTGGATAGCCCGATACTAGTTCCAAGGTTTTTACGAACTCCTATAGCCATCTCTTTAGCTGTTTCTTCACTAACGGCCCCATGTGTTATTAAAGTTTCATGGGCTACGTTTAACTGATTCTCTTTCACATGATTACTGTAGGATATTATTCCACCGTGAAAAGATTCAGAACTTCCTGAAACTCGCGTAATCCTATCCCCAATTAAGCCACCAGTACAAGATTCAGCCAATCCTAATGTTTTATGTTGTTGGGTGAGAGTTTCGACGATTAAATCTTCAATATTATTATCTGTTTTTGTATAGAGTATATTTGAAATAACATTTGAAATTCTCTCATCAATTTCTTCTAGGCTTGTTTCTCCAGTTACAACAATATCAACACCATAGGCAGAAGGAAAAAATCCGTAATCACATGAAGTATAATGATCAAGTATAGGTTCGACAATTTCTGCAATTGAAGATTCTGGTTTCCCTGTTGTTCTGAAACGCAGTTGATTAAGCTTTGTAGGTCTTTGGTTAATAATCCAAGGTATAATAGTATTTTTCATCATACTTTTCATTTCCATTGGGACACCAGGCAAAGCAAAGATTTTTGTCTCATTATTATTAAATATGAATCCACGAGCACTTCCAACAGGGTTTGGTATTAAATCTCCATTGTCAGGTACCAATGCTTGCGATTTATTATTATCACTAATATGTTTCCCAATACGTTTCAGAAAGTAGTCTGATAATGAATGCCAATATTTTTGATCAAAAACTGCATTGGCACCAAAATACTTAAATAATGTTTCGCGAGTAATATCATCCGCTGTTGGCCCTAACCCTCCAGTAATGATGATTATATTAGGTTTATCATGAAAAAGATGATTCAAAGCAGACTGGATGGCTTTATCATTATCTTGTACAGTTAATTGTTTATCTAATATTGCACCCACTTCAAATAGAATTTTTCCTATCCAAGAAGCATTCGTATTAACTGTTGCTCCCTTAAGCAGTTCATTCCCAATGGTTAGAAGGGAAACTTTCATCCAATATAATAAATCAGAGAATGCGTTATAAATAAAGAAAATAATCCGGCTACAACATCATCCATCATAATTCCAAGACCAGAAGGTAATGATTCCATAGATTTTATTGGTCCAGGTTTAAAAATATCAAATAACCGAAAAAGAAAAAATGCTAATAATCCCCAGCATAATGTTACAGGCACAAACCATAATGCAATCCATTGCCCAACCCATTCATCAATTACAACTACGGATGGATCTTTTGCTTTTAGCGTTTTGGAAACAATTTCTGATGATATGACACCACCAAAAAAAATAAACCCTGTCAGGATTAAAAAGACTTCTTGTGTACCCCACTGCATAAATATAAACCAACCAATTAATGCAGCTAAACTTCCCCATGTCCCAGGAGCTTTAGGTAAAGTGCCTACATTAAATACAGTCGAAAATAACCATGCAACATTTTGTCTAGTCATTCTGATCCTTGAAAAAACTTTGGATAGTGCCACGGTTAGAGTATAAATAATCAAATCCTGTAAATACAGTAAATGCAGTTACAAAAAAGGATAAGATATATATAAGTTGAAATTCAGTTACAAACTTTATGGCTGGCGTAAGCCATTGTAATGACAAAGGTTTAAATCCAATATATATTAAGATAAAAATAATAATACTTAATTGTGTTCCTGTTTTCATTTTTGCAATGTTACTTGTTACCATTTCGAATCCTTGGCGATTCATGAGCATACGAAGTCCAGTAACAAATAAATCTCTGAAAATAATAAGTGATACCATCCAATACTCCAACTCGCCAATAACAGCAAAAGAAATAAATGCTGATGAAACCAATATTTTATCTGCTAAAGGATCTAGAAATTTTCCTTGTTCTGTTACTTGATCGTATTTGCGGGCATAATATCCATCATATGCATCTGTAATTGATGCAATAATAAATACAACTAACGCCCAGAATTTAGCTGTAGGATCTTCATGAAAAAGAAGTAGTATAAATACTGGGGTTAATAAAATTCTAAAAATGGTTAACATATTAGGAATTGTCATAATTCAGTTCTTCCTTCCATAGCTCGAATGAGTGTAGCTTCGTCGATATATTCCAAATCACCGCCCACAGGTAACCCACGTGCCAATCGTGTAACTTGAATATTATATTCATTGAACAATTTCCCAAGATAAAGGGATGTTGTTTCACCTTCTACACTGGGATTCATTGCAAGAATAATTTCCATTTCAGGCGTAATTCGACTTAAGAGAGATTCAATGTTTAAATCGTCAGGTCCTATACCATCTAGAGGAGATAATACTCCACCCAAAACATGGTATTTCCCACGGTAAATGTTTGTTCTCTCAAAGGCAAAAATATCTTGAGCTTCTTCTACAATACATAAAAGAGAATTGTCTCTTTTTGGATCCAAGCAAATTAAACAAGGATCAGATTCAGTAATTCCACCGCATAATGAACATTTATGAACATTTAATTTCATATTCAACATGGACTGCGCTAAACGTGCTACCGATTCATCATCCGTGTTTAAAAGATGAAAAGCTAACCGTTGGGCTGTTTTTCTGCCTATACCCGGCAATCGTGATAATTCATCAATAAGCCGAATTGCTGATTGTGGAAGAAAACCCATTTATGTTGGTAGATTTAATCCCGACATCATGCCACCTGTAACAGCATTCATCTTTTGAGAAGAAATATCCTTAGATTTTGCGATTCCTTTATTAAGAGCTGTTAAAATTAAATCTTCAATTAAATCTTTATCTTCAATTAACAACTCAGGATCTAAGATTAATTCCTTTAATTCTTGATCACCTGATATTTTTATTGTAACCATACCATTACCGGCACTTTCTTCAACAATTAAATTTTTCAATTCGTCTTGTACTGTAGCCATTTTTTTTTGCATATCACGAGCTTGTTTCATCAAATTGCCCATATTGCCTTTAAACATATTTTAATTCCTTAATATTTCACCATCGAACAATTCGATAATTTTGTTTACTGTTTCAGAATGATCTTCCTGATTTCCATGAGATTCATTCTTTTTCCCATTTGTATCTGCTTTTATTGTGTCATTTTCTTCTTGTGAGAATTTTAATTTGAGTGAGAGTGATGTATTTTGAACTATTTCATTTTCCATCCACTGAAGATGTCTCTCAAGCATTTTAATGCTAAAGGATGATTGTCCAGATAGTTGAATTTGCACAAAATCATTATTCAATTGAACCGGTTTGCTGTTATCCAATATAGTACCAATAGAAGGCCTTAGCTCAGTAATGTGAGTTAATATGGTGGGCCAATTATTTGATATATCATCTAATGAATAGTTAATTGATGTATTTTCTTTCTCCTGTTCTTCAGCAACTTTTTTGGAATTTTCTCTGTCTAAATTTTCTTTTTCATCTATTTTATCAGATCTACTATCTGAATCTTCATGCATAATCTTCTTTTTTGCCGAAGGTTGTATTTTTTTCACCTTTTGTTCTTCTGGTTTTACTTTTTCTGTTGGTTTCTCTGAAATTCTTGGTATTGGAATTTTTTCAGAAGAAACAGGTTTAGGGAAAACAACTCCAGGAGTTTTAATTTGTTGCAATAATTCATTAATATGAACAGACGCATCCATTTCCAATAGTTTAAGAACAGTCATTTCTAATATTAAATATGGATTATCTGAACGGCGAATAGTACTGGATAAGTCACTTAGGACTTGCCCAATTTGTAAAAGGTCCATCCTATCCCAATGACATGATGCATTTACATATTTTTCTGCTAATTCATCATTCATATCTAATAAAGAATGTCCACCTTCAACACCAGCATATAATAGATAGCGAATATGTTCATTTATTCCCATAATAATTTCTACGGCTGGAACACCGACACTTGAAAGTTTTTTAATAACATTAATTGCTGAAATAGTATTTTTATTCTTAATAGCATCAGTGAATTCAAAATATAAATCATGGGAGATGAGTCCAAGAGATTTAACAACTTGTTCATAATCAATAGAATCACCACAGAAAGCCATCACTTGGTCCATCAAACTTAAAGCATCTCTCATACTTCCATCAGCTTTTCGAGAGACAGCACTTAAAGATTCATGATCATAATTCGCATTTTCTTTTTTTAGTATGTAAGAAAGACGATCTGATATAACATTTTGAGATATTCGATTAAAATCGAATCTTTGGCATCTGGAAATAATTGTAGCAGGAACCTTATGAATATCTGTTGTACAGAAAATGAATTTCCCATGAGGAGGTGGTTCCTCCAGTGTACGTAATAATGCATTAAATGCTGGAGTTGTTAACATATGAACTTCGTCTATTATAATAACTTTATAATTACTATTCATAGGTGCAAACTTTATTTGTTCACGTAGATTGCGAATTTCTTCTATACCACGATTAGATGCCCCATCAATTTCTAATACATCTAATGCTCGACCATTAGATATTTCTGTAGCTTGATAAGAATTGGGGTCAAAATCTGCATTTGCTCCACCTGGTGCATTTAAAGCCATAGCTACAATACGAGCTGTTGTCGTTTTCCCTACTCCACGAGGACCAGTAAAAATATATCCTTGGGCAATACGATTCTTTTTAAAAGCATTCTCAAGTGTCCGAACAACATGATCTTGCCCAACAACATCCTTGAACGATTGAGGTCGCCATTTAAGTGATAATACTTTGTATGTCATATATTTTTTATTTTTGGCCGCGCATTAATAGTTGACTTCTCTGGTCAAAGAAAGGTGAAAATTAGTTTGCTCCATCTCAGGTTCTATCAGCACATGATTAGAATTACTTACCGCTGCTCCCTTCCGGGCCTGACGGAGTTTATAACCGGACCATTGCAATAGATTGAAACTTCATTACCACTTGATTTTTCCTATCAATTCAGCAAAAGCCGTCCATTAACATCAATCTTGCTAAAGCGGATTGCAAGTTACAGGGCACCGCTGACTCCCCATCTAGCACGGCCAATATTTTCAATTTTCTCTCCAAACCTATCTAATTTATGTTGTAAATAGATACTCAAATAAGACGAGTAATTTAGGGTTTTATTAGGTTTAATGTTATTGGATTCTTCTCAAGAATTTAATATATGACAACTATTTTTATTTCGGCTAATTCAAACCAATCCCAAAAATTTGACCGATCAAGTTTTATAACTCCATCCTTAAAGCTAAATCTAAGACGTTTTCTATATAGTGACTCAGTAAACCATTCAGATTGGTCACGTTTATAGTAAATAGCTACATATGGGGGACTATCTTCTTTGAATTCAGGAATGATAAGAGTGCAAATTGCTTCATTGAATTCACCTTCAGATGTAATAAAATCAATTTTAGTATAATTAAAAACTCGTTTATTGAGGTGCGTGTACTCTTTTATTATAGATTCATAATTCTGAGCAGAAATACTGATCAGAATCAAATGTATCGTAAGAAGTAATAAAAAAAGGGGGTGTTTATTCACCCCCAAATTTCGGTTTACTTTTTCTTTCGCCCAAATAAACCTTTCTTTTTCTTCTTTTTCTCCGGTTTCTTGGCTGCATCAGACTTTTCATCTTTAGAATCTCCATCTCCTTCCAAGGTTTCTAGTCTTTTTTCCCATGCGCTCATTTCTTGTGGCGATCCATCAGCAGGGGCTTCGGGTGAAGACTCTTCTACGGATGCAGGTTCATCTGCTATTTCAGATTCATCTTGGTTCCATATTTCTTTTAATTTTTCATGACGTCTTTCAGAATTATCTTTTAACGTATCAATCATTTCTGTGACTTCATCATGAAAATCAGCAATTGTTTGTTCAAGACGATTAATGAGTTCCGTTTGCAATGGCCCGCCATAGCCATCCCCAACTTTTTCCATTAAGTCACCAAATTTAGACACTAGCATTTTTTTTTGTGGATCAACTTGTGGTTGATCAGTGTTTTTTTCTGGCATTTCGCCTCCTTTTATTAATTCTTATTGAATTCAGATTCTGTT
>ENA-OREN01000171-OREN01000171.1-marine-metagenome-genome-assembly--contig:-NODE-171-length-96826-cov-11.275734_pt1 | contig 96826 bp, 85 predicted proteins | sample MGYA00248624_ERZ508555 | MGnify/ENA primary metagenome ERZ508555 (study PRJEB26222, sample SAMN06267773) | marine metagenome | isolation source: Saanich Inlet, British Columbia, Canada | place...
GCAAGTACAGTAGAGTTTGTAACTGCAGTAGCTCCGAGGTTAATTATCACTCCCACTGATGTGCCAGTACCAGCACCTTCAATATTGCCCGCTACTTGCGCAGAATTCGTTACATAAGTATCGGTTCCAGCTTCACCATCAATGGCGTTAGCACCAACACCACCAGTGATAGTGTCATTTCCTGCACCGGCATTGATTATGTCGGCACCAGCTGAACCAGTGATTGTATCTACGCCAGTACCACCAGTAATAGTGTCATTACCAGCGCCACCAACCAGTGTATTAACGCCGTTACCGCCGGTGATAACATCGGGTCCAGCACCACCTGTCAGGGTATCGGCTCCAGCGCCACCAGTAATTGTCATCACTTTGGTAGTACTTGTTACAGCAGAAGCATTAAGCACGTTAGTACCAGCACCACCGGTCAAAGTAGCCGACCCGGTCAGGACACCAGTGGTAAGAGTAACCGCACCACCGGCACCAGTCGCTGTGACGCCTGATGCATCAAACGAGGTTAGTTTAGTCGATGTCAGCCCAGTTGCGTTGAAACCGGCATCACCTGATACGGTAACGGTAGTTGCACTAGTTGCCGTGATAGGCGCTACGAATGGGACCGTAGGAGCAGTTGCTGCTGATACGTTGTTGGTATCATCAGTCGTGATGTTGAGAATTTCAACACCTGCAATAGTAATGGCTGCACTGTTGGTGAAACCATCTGTTCCAGAGTAACCCAGGTTAACCGTATCTGCAGTACCTGTAGCAGTAGTCAGTGCGATGGAACTCGCAACAGAACCAAGTACAGTCTGGTTAAACGTAAAGCCAGCAGCTGCTCCAGTAATAGTCAATGCGTGACCAAAGCCGGCACTGGTGAGTGTATTCATACCATCTGCATTTGCCATGTTAATGGCAGTAGCTGCGCCAGTCGCCCCAATGCTCAGGGTTTCAAGGTTGCTAACTTTTCCGGCGAAGGTGGTTGAGGCAGTAGCCGTTGCAGCCTGTGCAGCAGTCATGACGATGGTGTCAGTGCCGTCGCCCCCATCCAGAGATCCGCCCGTACCGAAGACACCGGTCGCGGTAATGACGTCATTGCCACCGCCCAGGGTAGTAGCCTTAGTGCTGGCTGTTGTTGTAGTAAGCGTATCAACACCACTACCACCGGTGTAAGTCTGACCAACTGCCACTGCAGAGCCCAAAGTCACATTACCAGTGCTTGTAGATGTGATCGCGGCAGTTGCAGCAAACGCATTATTGGTCAGCACTAAATTTTGCGAACCGGAGATGTTAACTGCAGTCGCACCGCTAGCCGTAAGAGTTTGCAGTGTATTAGCCGCAGTAGCTGAAGAAATGTTTACAGTCGTGATATCTGAGTCAAGAGTTACCGCACCGGTACTGGTAGTTCCTGCTAAATTCAAGGCCATAGTTGTAGCCGTTGCAGTAGTTAGTGCACCAGATGTTCCGGCATTAACTGTTGAACCAGTACCATCGATAGTCAGTGAAGTCAGGGCACCGGAGTTAATCGTTGCGCCTCCGCCAAACTCGTTGACGCTAACCGTTGTAATAGTACCCGCGGCCGTCGTTGAAGCAGCGTTCGCATCATTGACGGTGATAGCGCCCTCGGTGACACCAATTTTACCTGTAATCGCGGCGACTGCAGCAACGCCTTGGACGTTGACCACGCTAGAAGTACCTGTGCCCCCCGTAGAAAGATCGCCCACAGGACCTGCGGTTGAAGAGCTAAACGTAACAGTATTGCCGACAACAGCGCCCGTTGTCCATGCGGCTAAAGTACCAGCTACCGTAAGTCCCGCCTGTTCATTGCCGGTAGCGCCAACGGCTAAGCTTGCAAAGGATGCGGCAACCGCTGCGGCCGTGTGAGAACCGATGGCTGTGACAGTTATACCGGCTATAATAATGGTCTCGCCATCCGTAACTGCGCTAAATGTAACCACGCCTGTTTCAGTTACCGCAGCAGTAGCTGCGCCACCTTGAACCACAGCAACCGCATTTGGCTGCGTAACAGTAGCGTCAGTAGTGGTTGCAAGACCGGTAACAGTAACAGCAGGCAGTATTAGGGTGGAGTTTGAGGTATCGGTTAAAGCGGCAGTAGTTTCCGCAGCGGTAATACCAGTAGCTGTAGTAATGGTATTAGAAGTACCGCCTCTAACAGTAATCGCGCCCAGTGTTTGATTGGCGATGCCACCATCAGTAAAATTACCGGTAGTTGTAACAGTCACAGCACCAGTTGGCCCTGTTGTGGCACCGACACCGACTACACCTGTAGTCTGTCCAGTGGAGGTGTGCGTTACACTTGTACCGCCGTTGATTACTACCGCATTAGCAGCCTGGGCAGTTAACGTGGAAACAATTGCACCTACACCAGTTGAAAGAGTTAAGACGCCTCCAGTTGATGTGGCGGTTTGCGAAAGACCGCCAGTTAGAGTCATGGCAGCAGCAACAGTATTACTTGCAGTAACAGCGGTCGTTGCGGCGGACGTCAAGTTCACAGCGCCAGCTGTTGAGTTAGTTGCAGTCACCGAGGTGGCGCCCCAGGTCGAAGTATTTACAGCGCCTGTAACACCTATACCTGTATTACTGACGAAAGCAATGGCTTCCATGTTAGCTACGGTTACATCAACAAATGGGTTGATGGCGGTTCCTATAGAGGTAATGCTAAGCGTGTCGCCCGCGCCTGCACCGCCGTCGATATTATCGAAAGCAGTCAGGGTGATTGCACCAGCGGCAGTACTAGCAGCAAAGGTGTCATCGCCTACGCCACCGGTAAAAGCATCGATACCGGTAGTCAGTGTAAAGGCTTGCGCTGCATAGGTTGGAACCAGGGCCGCCGCATCAGTGGTATCGGTAGCGGCTGTAGTCACCAAGCCAGCAGAAGTAGTCGTTCTGGCTGCAGAGGCAGCGGCCGCAGCAGCAGCACTGGTATCATCAGTAGTTACCGCAGTGGCAGCAGCAGCTGTCACCAAGGCAGCAGCAGCTGTGTCAGCCGCAGCAGCCGTGCTGGCAGCAGTAGCCGCACTAGCAGTAGAGGTAGCAGCAGCTGTCACGTAAGCATTGGCCAAGACCAATGAAGTAGCGGCAGTTTTTGCGGTAGCAGCAGCGGAAGCGTCCGTTTGTGCAGCAGTCAAGGCGGCGGCCGCAGCAGCGTCAGCCGTATTGTAGGCAGTCAGTGCGCTGGCATAAGCAATATCGGCCAGAGCAGCAACACCCGTATTACTGGTAACACCAGTAAGAGCTGCAGCCATACCTGAATCCAGTTCCAGCCCAATAGTGTGATTGGTAGCTACTTCAACTCGATTGTTGAAAAGTGCAGCGGATGTTCCAAAGCCTGCATCCGACTCGGACAGAGCGGCCAGAAAAGTCGCCGCCTCCAAAACAACGGCCGCTCTAGTAGAGCCGCCATTTAACATACCTTCTATAATGGCTATGCCTTCTGCGACGCCTGCAGCTGATGCTTCTGGCACCAGGTTGCCAAGAAATTCTGTGGCGAATTCAGTAGATGTCTGAAAAGCAGGGTAAGTGCTTTTGAAAGTGCTACTGGCTGTAAGAGTGGCAGCGATATCTGCAAGAGAGGCGCCCCCTTCAGATGCAGTAACCAGCGTGCTCAATAAGGTTGTACCGGGTGCAGCGTTATTTGCCGCCACTACCAGTCTGATAATATTTGTACGGGTTTCAGCTGTTATAGCCATTTATTGTAGCTCCTCGAGATCGATTTCAAATTATTTTTTCCGATGAGGATATGCCAGCGTTTGGCAACTCATCCCACCATCGGTATAGCGAGTTTAATCAAGCTATCCCTCTTAGCTTGTGACTGGTATCACACGTAAGCGGGATCTCCCGAAAATTCTTGTTACATCAAACCATTTTTGCCTCGCGCACGACGCGGGCAATGGTAGATATCGGCGGATGGTACAAGCTCTTTACCGTTAAGACAACTGTTAACAAGTATTTAGCTGTATCTACTTCTTTCTTTTGCGTTTTTTGCCAGAATTGCTCACATTTTGTACAAGATTCTGTTGACGGAGGGAACATGCTAATTGGTATCCGAAATGGCAGCTCAGAATGCCCAGCTTAATCCGATTTCTGCGGTGCTGTCTTTGCTTCTAAATAGCTCGATATTGCTCTGCTGGCGTTGGTGATAAATATTAAACAGCAGGCTGGCATTGGAGCCGAGCAGCGGCAATGGCTCGCGATATTGCAATAGTACATAACTCCTATCCAGCCTGCGCTCGGCTCCATTCGCTAGCAAGGGGCTGTAGCCCTGCCTATCTTCAAGTTTGGTGTAATTGAGCTGCGCACGCAGCACGCCTCTGGACAGGGCAAGCTGCCAGTTCAGATTAAGCTGCCAGCCTTGCCGGTCGCCCCCCAATCGTCCACTCTTCAGTGCCTTGTTATTAAGCAGGCTGACTTCGGCACTCAGGCTTTGTGTGCCAGTAGTTCCCGACGCGGGGCAGCTAATACCCACTCCCACCTTGCTTTCGAAGGCATTAAGGCGGTTTTCCTGATGAAATAGCTGATGCTGTAGCGCCAGGCTGTAATTGGGCTTGCAATACCAACCGCTGGCAGGCTGATAACGACCGCCGGTTTCAGTGCCAGTGAAGAGCGGGTTGCCACCAAAAAACAAATGATTAATACCAACGTCGGCTTGCCAGGCGTGCTCACGATCGGGTTTGATAAATGCATAACGGCTTGCCAGCTGCAGCAGGTCCGACTGCGAGTCTTCACTGCTGCGGCTTCTTACTTCTGCGGACCAGTTGTGCTGATACTCCGGCCTCAATTGGCGATGGCGCGCCCCCAGTTGCATATTGAGATAGGGGCCACTAATGGGCCGAAACTCCTCATTAAGGTTCAGGAGTATGGGCTCCCCAGACAGGGTCAGTGTGATCTGCCCGGGATCGGGCGCACCATTCAAATTATTGTCATAGCCCGCCAGCAAGTCCGCCTGGAAGCTGGTTTGCCGGGTTAGAGCCTGCCAATTTTGCTGCCGGCTGCGTAATCCCGACTCCAGACCCGCTGGCAGATCTTCAGTCCGCTGCAGCAGTTGCTCATTTATCTCCAGGGCAAGGAATAACTGGCCCTCTTCAAACAGAGCCTGAGCATAGTCAATTCGGGCACCGCCATTCTCCGGATTTATTAATATTGCCCGTTCCAACGATTCCAGTGCTCCGGCCAGCTGCCCACTGTTGAGTTGTGCTGCGCCGTACAGCGCAAAAAATTCCGAACTTTCGAGGCACTCTGACATCAGCCCTGCCAGCTGCTGCTGCAGGCTCGGCCAATCCGGCTCATTGCCTGGATAGAAGCTCGACAAATCAACACATGCCGATGCCACGTTCGGGACAGAACAACTCAATAGTAATAAAAGCCTAATGCCCTGTTGTTTCAGCTTTGAAAACAGGGAGTCCAGCAAGGCCGCAAGGGCACTGAGCCCGATGAATTTGAGGGGATTGTTGAGCATGGCCGCGATTATCTTGAATCACCGGTCTGTACGCAACTTAAAGCGAAGGACTGGACTTGGATTCCGGTGCTTGGCATCTAAGCTGGCCCTAGGTGTTAAGTGTTAGGTGCAGCGCGGCGAAGGATTAATGCTGCACAATATTATAAGGGAGATTACCAGAGAGACTGTCAGGGTGGCTATGAACGACCGCCACTTAGCAGCTTGAGATCAGGACGTTGATATTCGTCTGGCTGCTCATCGGCAAGCGATGAAGCAGGCGCGAATAAGATATGGGGAATTTTGAGTCCGCTGAGAAGATAGCTACCCTGAGATTCCAGGCCCTGGTCTCCGAGTTGCCGTGCAGCACACTCGCCGAGCAGAATTGGTTGAGCCAGCTCTGCAGTCATTTCTTGTATGCGCAAGGTAATGCCTACGGTATCACCTAAAAGCGCGTGGCTGCGGCGATGAGCCGGGCCGATGGAACCAATTAGAACTGGCCCCTGTTCTATGCCGATGCCAAGCGCCATGGGCTCCAGCCCTTCAAGAGCATGCTCAGGAAGCAGGCTTTGGTGCAGGGCTGACTGCATGACTTTCGCCGCTTTTAAAGCCTGCTCGGCAGCCTCGCTGTGGTGGCCATCCCACACCGCTAACAGGCTGTCGCCTTTGAATTCATGTACCCGGCCGCCATGTTGCTCGATAATCTCGGTAGCCCTGGTAAAAAAGAAATGCAACACGGCCGCGGTTTCTTCCGGGGGCCTGGCTTCGCTGAATGCCGAGAAGTTTCGCAGATCGGCATTGAGTAGAGTGACGTCGCAGCGGCGAGCATTAATACTCGAGTTGGGCAGGCTATAAGCGATTTCCTTGGCAATATCTCCCGGCAGGTAACTGTTCAAATTACTGAACACACGGCTGCGCTCTACTCTTACGCGGCTCTGTTCTAACAGCAGCAGCAGGCTGGCAGCGCTAACACCGTAGATGGCGGGCAACAGCCAGCCAAGCCACAGTTGCAGGCTGTTTAATAACTGGATATGCAGAGTCAAAGCAAATAAAGGCAGTAACAGTGCAGCAACGGGCAAGCCGTAAGCCGCGAGGCGTCCTCGCGTGGTCGCCAGAGCGTAGAGTATTACTGCGAAGCCCATACTCAACAGGACAAGTAGCCAGTTTGCGCCCTTGGGTGTGTAGGGCACCGCTACATCTATTAGGCTGGCCAGCATACGGGCCTGTAATTCTACGCCCGGGGTAGCGCCGTTATAGGGGGTAGGAACGATATCGTCCATGCCGAAGGCGGTAGCGCCTACCAGTACCGAGACATTTTCCAGCAGGCTCAGATCGACTTCGCCGTTAATTACGTCTACTGCCGAGACAGCACGATAGGCGGAAGGATCGCTGGCGTAGGAAATTCGCATATTACCGTCGCTATCCAGCGGTATGTCCAGACCAGGATAGGCGGTTAATTGGAGTATGTACGCGGGGTCCAGCAGTGAACTGCCTGGCTGTATCGATGCCTGCCAGGGCTGAATATTGCTGGCTTGCAGGAAGGCAGTCAGGGCCAGGGATGGGTAAGCAGCCCCGTCGACACAGATCACTGCTGGCGCCGTTCGAATGGCGCCGTCTCCATCTATAATTGGTGTTATATGTCCCTTGGGAATGGAGGCAAAACCACTGTGTGGCGCCTGAAAACTGTTGGTATTGGGAATTTGTATCGCCTCTCCTACTGTGTTGCAAACTAGCCCGCCGATGGGATGCGTCATAAGTCCGGTACGGAGAGACGACTGTGGGGTCAGTATCGGCACCTGCGCAATCACAGCGCCTCGTGCATTTTGCAGAGCAGCCAATAAGGCAGCATCGCCTGGCTTGGCTTCGGGATAATTGATATCGTGTAGTTGTGACTGGGCGCCCGCATCATCGATGGCATTTACCAGCAATGCCAGTTGCGGCCGCGTCCAGGGCCAGGGGCCTATCTCGGCAAGGCTTTTTTCATCAATGCTTACTATTGTGATGCGCTGTTCGAGGGTGGTGTCGGGAGAGAGTGTCCAGCCTAATCCTCCCAGTCGCTCTTCCATTATCTGCAGACTCGGCCCCAGAGCCAAAAGCAGCACCATACTGATAGCGCCTGCCGCTGCCAGCACCAACACACGGGCCACTGCCGGGCCTAACTGCAGAATGGCGCTTAATGGATTGGGCGGAAGGAGTCGTTGCAGGTTCATGTTACTGGCTATCCCAAAGCGTGAGGCCCTGAATGCCCCCGTCCTGTAGCTGACGCTCGAAGAAATAACCGGCTTCCTGCCCGTCCAGGCTTACAGCCCCGGCAATGCGCTGAGTATCGGTGCTACTATGAAAATAGCCGCCATCAAACAGCCTGCCTGTTGCGAAAAAATCCACCGGGCCGGTAGCACTGTGATTCAAATTAAGTTCGGTGGCGAAGCTATTCTCCAGAAAATCGATGCCGAGACTGCCGCCGCTGACCTCCATAGCGACAACACCAGTAGATGAATTATAAAAAGCCTGGGCAGAGTTGAGGGAAAAACTCACGACCTCCAGCCCCTTATCCAGACGCTTGCTTCCATTCTCGGTGCGGAAAAGCCCATAAGCCAAATTTCCAACCGTGATCTCACGGCCGTCGCTAGCCTCGGCACGGCTAAGGCTCACCCGATCCTGTTCGTTGAGCCCTGCTACTGCGTAGCGCCCCCACACAAGCTGCCTGTCACTAAGGTCAACAAGCTGCAGAGGTGTCTCGGGTGTGAAGTCAGGTTCTGGCTCGGGCGCTACGATTGTTACTGATTGTTGCAAATCCGTTGCGGCATCGGCGACCTTGATTGCAGCCACTTCCTCGACAAAAACATCACGACTTGCAGCATTATTTTCTGTAACCGTTTCGTCAGCCCGGCTAATGGCCTGCTGGACTTCAGCTCGCAAGGTATCGGAGTCACGAATTTCTTCTGAGGCTAGCAGGCGAGGCAGAGGCGTACTGCCGTCCAGCTCAATAACTTGCAGGGAAGTACCGGTTAATTCCACTGCATTAACATCGCAGGGCCCGAAGGCGTCGAAACTACACTCGGCTGAAAAAGGCGCAAGCACGATGGTGCCTTCATTTACCAGAGCCCTGGTTGTATTGTCGGTAGCACTGACCACGAAATCTGTGCCTCGAACCCCAATGGCCGCGATGGGTGTATTGAGGCGAAAGCGTTGCCGGGCTGCCTTGGCCGCCTCACCGGAGATGGAGCGGGTAATACCGAAAACCAGGTTGAACTTTACTTCGGAGAGCTGCGGCTTTTCGGGATTGTAATCGTAACTTAATATCTCCAACTCGCTGTCCGGCCGAACGCTCATCAAGGCTTTATCCACAAAGTGGATATGTACAGTGCCATTGGCTGCGGTAGTGATCTTGTCGCTCACCTTGATCGATGAGCCAGGTTTTACTAGCTGGCGGGGCTGATCCGGTGACTCTACATAGGCCTTGCCCCATACCGAGCTCACTGTTCCTACCAATACCGATGATTGCTGATTCTCGACCGGCTTACCTGCTTCGTTGTTCAGGGGTTCGACCGCGGAGGCCATTGGAGCAGACAGGGCGAATAGCACGGCGAAGCCAAGCGCCGAACAAGTCCTAATGAAATTCTGCAATCTGACGAATAATTGTGTTGTCATAGTCGTTAATAAAGCCCGTTTTTGGGTAAATTCAAGATACCTCAGAGCAACAGAGGAGGGAGTGACTGAAATCACATGAGACCGGGATAGCCCATGTGTATACTCCCATATAATCTCATTTACTAATGTAATTCAAGCACTTATAATGCCGAACCGTCCCCGATGAGAGTTGTCTCTACTATAATGACAGGGCTAAAAGACATGGCTAAGAGTTCATGGTGGTAACCCCCAAACTATTAAGTTCTTTCACAATTCTCAAACCTCTGCCTGAAGCCGTTCTGAGTCAACTTGCGCAACATTCTTCTCTGCGCAAGTTTGCGCGGCGAGGCGTGGTGTTGAAGGCGGGAGAAAAAGAAGACCACATCTGCTTCCTGTTTGAGGGGCGACTACAGGGGGTAGACTTCACCATCGATGGCCGCGAAGTAGGCCTGTATTTTGTAGAACCCGGTGAGTTCTGCGGCGAACTAGGCCTGTTTGATCACGGGCCTCAACCCGAGTACGTAATTGCCCTGACTACAGCTGTTGTTGTCTGTGTGCCAATGACCAATCTGCGAGAGATAATGCTCACAGCTCCCAGCGTGGTTAATGGGCTGGGTTTGAAGCTTGCTGCCAGGGTGCGACAGATGACGTTTCAGCGCTCGCTACTGGCGCTGCCAAATATTGCACAGCGAGTTTGCTGTCAGCTGTGGATGCTGGTGCCGGATAAAGACAAGAATGCCCAGGCTGGCACAAAAATTAGTAACCCACCCACCCACATGGAAATCGCAATCATGCTGAATGTGAGCCGGGAAACCGTGACCCGGGTGTTTCAGACTTTACAAAATCGGCAGATAGTTAAACGTGATGGATCAGCGAGTTTGTTGCTTAAGGACCCACAGAGCCTGAAAAGCCTTGCTGAAGGTAAAGAGGAATTGTAGAGCAATTTCCATTTGAACTGGCACTGGTACTGGGCAAGCTAAATAGCGTTCGGCTTCTACTTCGAATCGAAAAAAAACGAGGAGGGCTTAGTGGGCGGGGTTGAAAACTCACAGCGCTGCCCTCATTTAAACGCAGCAAGGCAATATATAAAAAGTAAAATTAGAATACATACTTGAACTTCATGACTAACTATTAACCAAGCGATTGACGCCAGTTGCATATTGCGCCGGCTTCTTGCTTCAAGAAAAAGCACCAATGACAACAACAAAGAACAATTCCAGCAAGACACAATATCCAGAACTAGCTGCCGCCCTAAAAGATGTAAAACACTATTTCATCTATACTGGCCTGTGCAGCGCGGCAATTAATGTGCTGATGCTGGTACCGATTATATACATGCTGCAGGTGTATAGCAGCGTAGTTGCCAGTGGTAGCCTGTCGACTCTGGCCATGCTCACCTTATTAATGGTGGCCTTGCTAATGGCCATGGGAGGGTTCGAATGGGTGCGCGCGATGATTCTGGTGAGTGCCAGTAATCGCATCGAGAAGAATCTGCGCCAGCGGGTATCGGAGTCTGCATTCAGGGCTTCCCTTTTATCCGGCGGTACCACCTCGCAACCACTGAGTGACCTGGCCAGCCTACGCCAGTTTCTTACTGGCAATGGGGTGTTTGCGTTCTTCGATGCGCCCTGGTTTCCCGTCTATGTTGCAATCATGTTCGTATTTCATCCCCTGTTCGGCTATGCCGCGATATTCTCCGGTATCGTCATGGTGGTATTTGCCTATATCAATGAGAAGTCCACCAGCGCCCGCCTGCAAGAGGCCAATGCGTTGGCCAGTCGGGCCTCAGGTCAACTTAACGGTAGCCTGCGTAACGCCGAAGTGATTGCCGCCATGGGCATGGCAGATGCTATCCGCGGCCGACAGGATCTGCTCTCGGATCAGGTGCTTTCCCTACAGGCGGACGCCAGCCGTCGAGCAGGAGTGATCGGCAATATCTCCAAGTCGTTCCGCGTTATTATGCAGTCCCTGTTATTAGGCCTTGGCGCCCTGCTGGCACTGCGGCAGGAAATCTCCCCCGGCATGATGATAGCCGGTTCCTTATTACTTGGCCGGGCGCTGGCTCCGATTGATATTTTGGTGGCAACCTGGAAGCCATTCACACTGGCGCGAGCGCAATATGCGCGACTCGGCCAATTGCTGCTGCAGGCGCCGGCCGCAGCTGAAACCATGCCCCTGCCAGACCCAAAAGGTAATTTAAGTGCCGAGCAAATCGTGGTCATACCGCCGGGTGCGAGAGTGCCTGCGGTCAAAGGAGTTTCGCTGCAATTAACTGCAGGCGAGGCGATTGGCATTGTCGGGCCCAGCGCATCGGGCAAGTCCACTCTGGCCAGAGCGCTATTGGGTATTTGGCCCACCTATAGTGGCAAGGTGCGTCTGGACGGCGCCGACATCGGAACCTGGGACCGCACTCGACTAGGCCCCTTTATCGGCTATTTGCCACAGGATATCGAATTATTCGATGGCTCTATTTCGGACAACATATGCCGCTTTGGTAACGAGGATTCCGAGAAGATTGTGGAGGCGGCCAGGATGGCCGGCGTGCACGAATTAATCCTGAATCTGCCACAGGGCTATGACACCATCATCGGCGGAGCCGGAGGTGTATTGTCCGGCGGCCAGCGACAACGAATCGGTCTTGCCCGGGCGGTTTATGGCAATCCTCGCTTGCTGGTTCTGGATGAGCCAAACTCAAATCTTGACGATCAGGGCGAGAAGGAACTGGTAGAAGCGATTGAACGGGTCAAAGCCCAGGGCTCTACAGTTATCATTATCACCCATCGAAAAATGGTGCTGAATAGCGTCGATAAAATTCTGATTATGAAAGACGGACTGGCCCTGGGTTATGGGCCGAAGGACGAGGTACTGGCCAGCTTGGCGGCTCCCGCCGTCCCACGCTCAGTTGCCGGCTAGTTGCTGACTAAAAATTAAGAGCTGTATTTGAGATTCAAACCACACTGTTAATCAAGGACAGTACTAGTCGACTCAAGACATGTAGAAACATCGCAAGATTAATGCAAGCCAAAGAGACAAAGAGACAAAGAGACAAATCGTGAGTGAAAATAAAGAAATACGCGTTCTGGAAAGCGATGCTGCTGAGAAGCCTGCTAACACACTAAGTGTGGGTACCAGTATGGAGACGCCCAAGCGCGTCGGGCTGACCCTATTCTTCCTGGTGTTCGGTGTATTTGGGACATGGTCAGCTGTAGCACCGCTGGAGGGCTCGGCCGCTGCATCCGGAAGAGTCACCGTAAGATCCTATAGCTCGACAGTTCAGCATCTGGAAGGAGGCATTATCAGCGAGATCAAAGTGCAAAATGGTGACTCCGTGCGCGCCGGGGATCCCTTGCTGATAATTGATAACACCCAGTCTATGGCACAACTGGAGATTGCAAGCAGTCAATTCGTGGCCCTGAAGGCGCGAGAAGCAAGATTAATCGCCGAGCGCGATGGGCTGGATGAAGTGGTTTATCCCGACATTCCTTCTATTAGCGAAGCCGGTGTAAGACAGGAAAAGCTGGCACAAAACGGCATATTTCAGGCTCGCCGTGCCGCCAACGAACTGCGCACCGAGGTGCTGGAGCAACGCACCGAGCAACTGCGAGAGCAAGTGGCCGGACTGGAAGCACTTCGGGCGAGCAAACTGGTACTGGCCAAGTCTTATGCCGATGAATTAAGCGATACCCAGGAACTGCTGAGCCAAGGTTTCTCTGACAAGACCCGGCTTCGAGAACTTGAGCGGAATCACGCCACCTTCGAGGCCCAGGCGGCAGATCATGCAGCGAATATCGCCGGCACGGAAGTTCAAATTGGCGAAGCCCGCTTGCAAATTTTGCAGCTGCAGCGAGATTTTCAGAACGAAGTAGTCACCCAATTAAGCGAGGTTCAGACAAACCTGAACGACACTAATGAGCGAGTGACAGCGCTGGAAGATGTGGTGAGCCGTACGGTGGTAAGAGCACCCGAGGATGGGGTAGTGAATGGTATGCAGTTTCATACGGTTGGCGGGGTAATTGGGCCAGGTAGGCCTATTGCCGATATAGTGCCACAGAGTGAAGATTTGATTATCGAAGCCAGTGTATCCCCCGCGGACATAGACCGGGTATCGGAAGGCCAGGAAGCCATTATCCGCTTTTCTTCTTTCAGCAGTGCCGTACCAGCCATTTTTGGCACGGTGTTGAACCTTTCTGCCGACGCCTTCACCGATCAGAATACAGGCATGAGCTACTATCTAGCTCGTATCGAGGTGACGCCGGAGGGCATGGAAGAGTTGGGCGATCTGGAACTGCTGCCGGGTATGCCTGCCGAGGTGTTTATCAGTACGGGCTCTCGCACCCTATTGCAATATTTGCTCAAGCCATTTACCGATTCCCTGGCACGCAGCCTAAACGAAGACTAGCGGTTATGAAAAATACTTCAGTTCTGGCTGTTATTTGGCTTACCCTTATCGGCGGATGGTCATCGGCACTGCTTGCCGCCGATGACTCCGGTAGGAGACCATCCAGTCCCATGGCCGGTTCGACTCTGGAAGATTTTTTTAGTGCCGCCATCAATTACAGTCCCCAGCTAAAGATTGCCGAGGAGAGGTTAAACATTGGTTCTGCGCGTACCAGTGCGGCCAAGGGTCAGCTGCTTCCTCAGCTAAGAGCCAATGCCAGCAGGTCTGATAACCGGCGCAATGCATTGGGCAGTCTACAGACCTTCGATGGAGAGCGTTATTCCATTACGCTAACCCAGGTATTATTTAACTGGCAGGCATTTTCTGCCCGTAAGGAAGCATCCCTAATAGAAGACCAATTCGAGGCAGAGTATTATGGAGAATTGGGATTACTGTTAACCGATGTTGCCGAGAAGTATTTTGATGTGCTGTTGGCAAATGATGCCCTGAGCTCCATTGCCACCGAGCTGGATGCGGTAAGCAATCAGTTGGATCAAATTCAAAGTATGTATGACCGCCAACTAGCACAGGTAACCGATTTATATCAGGCTCAGGCAGGCCTTGCGGCCGTCGAGGCACAGCAACTGCAGCTGCAGACCGAGCTGGCGGTTCGACGCGAGGCCCTGCGTTCGGCCAGTGGTGTAGAGAGTGGGGAGTTATATCGATTAAGCGACGATGCCAATATTCCGCCGCTTGAAAACAGCATCAACTATTGGGTGCAGCAGGCCGAAGACAATAATCACCAAGTTCGCGCCAGAGAATACGCCGTGGAAGCCGCCGATAAGCGCATCGACCAACGACGCGGTGCTTATATGCCGCAGGTGAACTTCATCGTTCAGCGCCAGGACTCCGATGTGGGTTTCGATAATATCCCCCAGGCCAGAACTGATAATACCTATATTGGACTGGATATAACGATTCCCCTATACGCCGGCGGCAGCAATCGTGCGGGGGTTAGAGAGGCCACCAGCCAGCTCAGAATTGCCGAAAGTGAATTACGTCAGGTGCAGCTGGAGGCTAGTGAGAGAGTGCGCTCCGCCTATTTGCAGGTGCAATCCGCAGAAACTCTTATTGCCGCGGCCCAGAAACTCGTTGAATCCACTACACTGTCGTCAACAGCGATGCAGCGAGGGTTCGAACTCGGCGCAGTTACCAGTGTAGATGTGCTTAACGCTCTACGAGACCAGTTCAGGTCCGAGCGTGACTTGCAGGCTACACGATACAACCATGTTAAGTATCTGCTTCTTCTGAAAAGAGAAACTGGGCTGCTGAGCGCCGATGACATGCTCGAAGTTGGTAGCTGGCTGGAATCGCCAGGTCTGTAAGTCGCCATGTTAGAACTTCGTCGACTTACCTCAGAATACATTGAAACTGAAGACCGCTTCCGCCTAACCGGTGAAGATGAAGCAGGAAATACTATCAGTCTATGGCTTACGCAGAGGTTGTCTCGAAGCTTGATCAGTTATTTACTTAGCGCAATTTCCCGCTCCTCGACCGAGGCCACGAGAAATCCCACCCAAGACGATGACGCTGGCAATCTACTTCAGGAGTTTGCTCAACAAGCTGCGACCGCTGAACTACCTTTGCAAGACGCAGTAGACAGCACACTTAGTAACCAAGATTGGCTAGTAGAAGAGGTCGACATAAATCAGGGTGCAGAAGGCATCGTTGGGCTTGTATTCAAAAAAGAGGGTGTTGAAAGCGTAGCGATAGGTTTTGAAGCTCAGCAACTTCGGCAATGGTTGAGTATCGTCCGTAGTCAGTGGGTACAAGCACAGTGGCCCATCGACATATGGCCTAGCTGGATGGCTGAGCAAGGTGAGTCAGCAACTCAAGTCTCGAAAAACCCAGTTCACTAGAAATATAGATCCACTATTTCGTGGGTTACCTCCCTCAAGGATCGCTGTAGTTGCTGCCTTGAAAAACGATAAAACCCTTCGGCGTAACTAACCTCAGACCCCAGCGTAAAGGTTCTTCCTTTGTCCAATGAAATCACCAGTTCTTCATAGTTATTTTCGCTGTTCTGACTACTGTAAATAGCCATCAATGCTTCCTTGTTTTTTTTCTGCTTGCTCGTATCGACAAATAGATTTACCGGATTCTGTACACCAATTTCATAACTGAATGCAGCAGGGCAATTAGCCTCTTCAATACTTTGTAATGCTGACCAGACAAGCTGAGCAGTCATTCTATGGTCAGGATGCAATTCCATGGGGCCGGGTAGGAAAACACTTGCTGGTGCTGTTTCCTCAATGGTTTTTACAATTCGGCTGACCAATTCCTGGCGCAAGCTGAGACCCCGGTCTGGCTCCTCCCAGAGCTGTAACGAGCTTGCGTTGAGCATGGCTGCAGCTTGCTGGACTTCCTTTCGCCGAACATAAATCAGGTCATCACTCTCTCCTCCAAGCGCGCCATCGGTTAGTATGACAATGTGGGTGTCCACATTTTCATCACGAGCCCGTAGCAGGCTCCCTCCCATACCATAGGTTTCGTCATCAGCATGGGGAGCGAAAACAAGCCATGGGCCTTTCGGCAAATCTGAAATCTCGTAGGAGGTAAGTAAATGCTCCGGATTTAACATATAGTTTCTGCCGTCTTAGTCAATTACAGGCATTTTACTCTGACACCCCAGTAATTGTAGAGTAGAATTGCTGACCTTGATTTCTAGCAAGGGCTGGACATGTTCTTCATTTTAATTCGTGAATGGTTGTGGGCTCCCTTTACCAACTATCGTCTTTTTCACAATTTCACCAAGCAAGATTTCTTTGTCCAATTTACCGGATCTATCGGTGGGTTTCTGTGGCTATTCCTGACTCCACTAATTCATATCATCATCTATTCTTTCGTTTTTGCCTATATCTTCCAGTTGCGAGCAGTAGAGGGCTTCGGTGAGATAGCCTTTGTCATCTTCATGATGATAGGTTACCTGCCATGGTTTGCCTTCGCTGAAGCAATCGGTAAGTCTACCGGACTCTTGATTGAAAAAGCACCGCTGATTACCAAGGTTATGTTTCCTGTACAGATACTGCCGTTTGTGGGGTCTACCGTGCCTTATATGACCCATGCGATTGGATTTGGCCTGCTACTTGTCTATCTCGCCTTTCAGGGCTACCTTAACTGGCTATGGTTCTGGCTTCCAATAATCTTTTTCCTGCAGTTTCTTTTTACCCTTGGCCTTGTGGCAATACTGTCCGCCCTCAGTGTTTTTCTGAGAGACCTTCAACAGCTCGTGGCTCTGGGAATTACCGTGTGGTTTTTCCTGACGCCTATTATCTACCCTATAACCATGATTCAGGATGAAGCAGTGCAAGCGTGGTTTCTACTGAACCCGATGCACAGTTTTGTAAATCTTTATCGTGAAATTGTTTTACGCGGAGAATTGCCACTGGCGCATTTACAGATCATTATTCCGGTTTCCCTGCTTAGCTATTTCTTCGGTGGCTGGCTATTCATGAAAATTAAAAACGCCTTTGGCGACGTTCTTTAGTTAGGTTTAGGAAGGAATAACAGAGTGACCCGTATCTCCGTACAAAGCCTTAATAAAGATTTCAGAATCTATGAACGCCCTCAAGATCGCCTCGCTGAACTCATCTTTCGCAAACCTCGGCACACTCTCTATCATGTGCTGAGCGATATATCCTTTGCCCTACCTGACGCTAAGAGCCTGGGAATCATCGGCGACAATGGCGCCGGCAAGTCCACTCTTCTCAAGTTGCTGGTTGGAACACTACAGCCCACCAGTGGTGATATCACCATTCATGGTCAGGTTGCGGCTCTTCTGGAACTAGGGGCGGGATTTCATCCTGAGTTTACCGGTCGTAAGAATATTTATCTCAACGCATCACTACTCGGCGTACCCGATGAGAACATCGCTCAACTGGAAAAAGATATTATTCATTTTTCGGAGCTTGACTACTTCATAGACCGGCCTGTCAAAACCTATTCTTCCGGAATGTTCGTGCGTCTCGCCTTTTCCATCGCGACTATGGTGCGTCCAGATATTCTGATTATCGATGAAGCACTCTCAGTTGGCGATATGGCTTTTCAGAAGAAATGCGTTCAGCGCATGAATGAGTTTCGAGAGCAGCAGAAGACCATGGTGCTCTGTAGCCATTCCATGTTTCATATTCAGGAGCTATGCGACATTGCTATCTGGATCCACAAAGGCAAGATTCGGGAAATGGGAGAATGCGATAAGGTAGTAGGGCATTACGAAGATTTTTGTAATAACAAGAAAACCTATAACAGCATTCGCGATGATATTCCTGTCGAGTTACAAAAGTCCGAAAAAGAGAATGAAGAGGCTCAGGTTCAAGACTGTCGTATTAATTCTCTCTCGGTTAAGTCTACCTCCGGAGAAGAACTCACTACCCTCAAGCCACTGGACGACGTGGTGCTGGAAATGGAAGTCCAGGCATTGGTGGATGGTATGGAGGGCAACTTCGGCTTTGCCTTTATGCGGTCATCTGAAGAGCCTATCGCGTCTTTCTTAACCACCAATGCTAAAGATGTGAAGCTGAAAACCTATAACAAGGGAGATGTGTTCAAGGTTTCCCTGACCATTGAGAGCGTGTCGATGCGAATAGGGGAGTTCTATGTGCTCGGCGGCCTTGCCGATAAGAGCGGCCTGCTTTGGTATGAAACCAAGTTCAGTAAGTTGTTGGCTATGGAAGCCAATAAGGGCGTCGGCCCGATGATTATGAAGTCCCATTGGCAGCTGGGTGAAGCCGACTAAGCTTTTGGCTTTCCGCCTGCCAGCTTTCCTTTCGCACTCAGCACTCAGCACTCAGCACTCAGCACTCAGCACTCAGCACTCAGCACTCAGCACTCAGCACTCAGCTCAAGTATAAATCCTTCGTTTCACCCTGTTCGACAATGATTTAATTTTCTTGCCGAATGCAGTGTTTCCCAAAGTATGAGAATTATCCGGTATCCAATCTGGAAATCTCAGTGCCATCTCTTTATCGGCACTGTCCATTGGCGTGAAATACTTACATCCAGCAAAAAAATAATGAGTTACCTGAGAATGCCGGCTTCTGCTTGGGTCTTTCAGCGCTGAGCCGCCATGCAATAGATTGGAATGCCAAATTAGTGCCTCACCTTTCTTTATAGTTCCGTAAGACGGCGTGAGCTGCTCTTCTTTAACTAACTGCTGAATTTCTGCTTCGTATTTCTTATAGCTTTCCTTGCCCGGCTTAAGCGAAAAATCCTCCATACCATATTCCCGCAGCTTGTGGCTTCCCGGATAGTAGATTAGCGGGCCATTTTCCATATCGATGTCTTCCAGCGCGACCCAAACACCAGCAACATAGCCTTTAGGGGAGGAATTAAAATGAATTGTGTCCGAGTGCGCCAATTGCTGAGTCGCGCTGGGGAAATTCAAAGTTTGAAATGGCAGAGGCTTACGGCCAAATAGCTGTCTTAGGCTGGCGAGTACATTTTCGTTTACGGCAAGCTCTCTAACATCTTCTACATAGGGCCATGCATCTTGTAAACGAAGTGGTGATCCCGGCTTATTTTTATACTCGGGGGGGGGTAGTGAGGCTCAACATTTTCTATCAGCCTATCAAGATCGGAATTCTCTAATTGAAAATCAACTACCAGATAGCCATTCTTATCAAAGGAATCAAGTTGTTCTTTAGTCAGAAACTTTTTATTGGAGGAAAACATTTGTCTCGATTACGTAGTCTGGATATATAAATTCGAAGATCATTCGCGTTCTATTCAGCATCGTTAGGGTAAATCTATGTCATATTCATCAACACGTGCTGGCGCGGAGTCGGGAAGATATCCGTATGGGTCGATCTTGTAAACCCTCGGAAGAGCATTGGAACTACGCACTTCAACTATTTCCATATAGGCTTGGCGAATAGGGTCTTCTTTATATTCCGATTCGTCTTCTTCATCTGAAGTCTCTTCTCCGCTAACAGCTCTAGCACTGGGATAGGCGAAAATGGAATACCAATTGGATATATTGGTCCCGATCCAGGCTGAGAGTTCCTGCAGGTTCTCAAAAGGGATGATTTCGGCAATTTCGGCCCGATTACTAATGTCTTCCACTTCTCGAAAAGCAATGATGGTCTCAATGAGCTCATCATCCAGACCGGGGAGAAGCTGCATTGCTTCCCGAGTGGCCAGATTGAGATTAACTGTTCTGTCATTGCCATAGATGGTAAACGCCGCATCAACATTTATGTCTTTTAGAAGCTCATCAAAGCCTTTGATGTGAAGTATCTCTTCAACTGTATCCAGTTCCGGGTTGTTTCGAGGGGCATAGGGCTGCTCCAGCTCCATATAATAATCTTTCTCTGCACCGTTAAGGCTTTCCAGATCATTCAGGTCCGTCCAATCTGTCCAGACAGCCAGTAAATCCTGCACCTGTTCAGGCTCGGCTTCCTCACCCCCTAACAATTTCTCAATTAGTAGCTGCATATTTCGCCGTGGGATTCTCAACAGATTAATCTTGCCGCCATGATTGTAAATTCGAACTACCACCTCCTCTGGTGTTTCATAATTCAACTCCAGGCTCTGCCCATTAAAGCGATACGCCTCATCCCTGATCTCTCCATCTTCCGACTCTTCCAACGCCTCCCCAATGGGTGGTGGCATTCCCTGCATCATCAATTCCATCTCTGCATTGTTGACGGCAGACATTACTTCTGCCCAGTAGGCCGTAGCTTCCTGATTGTGTAGTGCCGTCTTGGCAGAGAGCCGAACCTTGCTTGCCATCGCCGTAACCAATACCGTCAACAGAACCGCTGTCCATAGAACAATAATTATGACAGAGCCTTTTTGATTCAGTTTGTTCATTGCATTTATCGATTTCATATGAATATTAGAGGCCGGTATTAACATCGTTGGGTCTAATAGATCGGTGCTCGTTATTTCGAATGCGGGCAACTATCTCCAGCTCTTCTTTCTCGGCTTGCAACTCATCCATCGGTATGAAGCGCACATAAACAGCCAGTGGCAAACTTTGAGCTTCTCGTCCAATCCACTCATCTGTCCACAGTTTACTCTCTCCAAGTTCTTCGTAGAGATAACTAAACTCCACGGTGTAATTTTCAAGAAAAAGAATTGGCTCTTTCTCCTCAATTCTCAATTCAGGATTATCACTAAACGCGGGAACCAGGTTGAGGTAGGTGCCTTCATCTTCCACCGAGAATAATTCCCAAGCAGTGAGGCCGGGATTTCGTTGTGGAGACACAGTAGATACCCAGCTTAGACGGTCTTCTTCGCCGAAGAAATAAATTTCACGACCCAAGGTCTCCTCGTTGGTATAGCTATGGGGGAATGCGCCATGAAGCGCTCGATCTAGTTGTAATATAGCTAGTGCTTCATCCAGGCTTTCATCGAGGATGTCCGAGTTTCTGTTCCAGTCTTCAGCGACGATGAATACACCGGTGCTCAGCAAGCCCAGGATCATTGCTGTCAGGCCGAGAGAGAGAATGACTTCGATTAGGGTGAAACCGTGGTTGGTTTTTTTTGTGTGGGTAATTTTGTTCATTTCGTTTAAGTCAGGTTGAGAATCACATGCATTTTTTTATGATGAATGAATAAATAAAATCGATGAGTTTGTCAGTGAATCCACATTGTCTTTTATTGAGGCAAGCTCAGCTGTATCCAGCGGTTACTACTAATTATTTCATCACGATCTTCGTTGATAATTTCTATTGCCTGCAAGGCATACGCAGTGGCCTGGGTTTTTCGCTCGGGGTCTTCCAAAAGACCCTGATCCCGTACTTCGTAGCTATCGTCTTCCAGGATCAGCTCCACGTCATGGAATTCATTCTCCAATAGGGCATAGTTGATCGCGGCTCTGGCCCTGGTGGCACGAATCAAGCTGTCCTCCGACTTCCACGACAGTTGCTTGCTGCCCCCCACTAGAGAAAATAAACCTCCCAGAACAAATCCGGTTATGGTTAGGGCGACGATAACTTCCAACAGTGTAAATCCTGATTGCCGGGAACGACGACCGGGAATGGAGTTCGGAAAGAAGTCATGAGAGGAAACTTGAAGGCGAAGAGATAGCTGAGTCTTAAGCACAGTTTATTCCTCCGACTCTTCACTGGATATACGGCCGGTGAATGGATCAACTATCAGCTGCAATTCTCTTTCTTCCTGAGCCAGCAGCAATACTCCACCAGTGCTGCCTCCCTCGGGATAGAAAGTCACTTCGATTCTGTCCTCGACATATTCTTCCCGGTCGGTGCTGTCTCGAAACCTGATATCTATGCCAGAGCTATTCCACTCGCCAACAATATTAGCTCTGAATCGCTGGGCTCGATCTTCAAGATTGGAATCATTGCTACTGAAACCTGCTGTTTGTGTGTCTGCTTCATTTTCATCATCGAGGTCGGCATTGAAGCGAATCGTGCTGGCCTGTCCGCTTACTACGGCTGTTCTTCGTGCATGATTCAGGAGGGAAACCGCCTGTCGGGTTTGTGCATTGAAAGTGCGGGAATCCAAACCGCCAAGATTGGGAACAACCAGGATGCTGGCCATGGCGATAATGCTCATAACCATCAATAGTTCCAGCAGGGTGAAGCCTCTGGCATTACCGGCACTAATAGCTGGCTTGGGAGCTAGAGGGAAAGCTGGTGAGACAATTAAAGGTACAGCTAGCAAAATAGCCGGAGAGAAAGCCATAACAGGAGTTAGAAAACTAGCGGACTTAGCGTCCGATATCGGCGTCATCATCTTCGCCGCCCTGAGCGCCATCAGCACCATATGAAATCAGGGTAAATTCCCGACCCTCGCCTTCGTAAGCATATTCGTTGCCCCAGGGATCCATTGGCACATCGCCTCTTAAGTAAGGTCCGTTCCAGGCGGCGCGTCCGGTTTCGTCTTCTACCAATCCTTCAAGACTATCGGGGTACTCATTCATGTCGATGCGATAGGCATCAAGGGCTGTCTCCAATGCAGAAATCTGCGCTAGCGCTCCGTCGCGCATTGCACCCGCTTGTTGATTAAAAATATTGGGTGCAACCATGACTGCCAACATCGCGATAATGGCCATTACCACCAGAATCTCTATCAGGGTGAAACCAGCCTGTGTCTGTTGTTTTACGTTCATGTCCAATTACCTGTATTTCAATGGCTATATTTTGAAGATTGCAAAAAGTGCTATTAGATAGTCACTTTTTTGTTGTTTAGTTATTTGCCAGAGCAAAATCTCATGCAGTCTAGAATCCGGAAGTCTCCAGTAAATCCGAGGCCATGTCGAAACGATCAAGAATGTCCTGATATTGTATACTGCTTTCCTCATTGAGATTTATGATCTCCGGGCGCATAACAATAAATAGTTCACGCCTTTCCAATTTTTCCTGTTGATAGGAAAACAAATTTCCAATCAGTGGCACTCGATTTAGTCCGGGTACTCCGGTATTCAATTCTTCCATGTCGGTCTGGATCAGGCCGCCAAGAACAACATTCTCACCATCGCGAACCACCACCGTTGTGAGAATTTCCTGATTGTTAAATACCGGATTATTGTTTACGCCGGAAGATCCGCTATCCACCGAGGATAAACTCTGACGTATAACCAGATTTACAATACCATCGTTGTTTATTTGGGGAGTAATGGAAAGTTCTATACCAGTGTCCCTGTACTGAATATTAGTTGTGGCAATTCCTCCGGAAGCAACGGATTGCCCTTGCTCCACCGGAACCTGTGCGCCAATCTGAATTTCCCCTTCCTGATTATTGGCCACTGTAAGCGAGGGCCTCGCCAGTAGTTGTACATCGTTGTTGACCGCTATCGCTTCCAGTGTGGCATCTACCTGGGCAGCTCCATCGATAAAAGATTTACTGAACATCAAACCGCCAAGACCAGTCCCCGGCAAAAATCCTGTAGAGGAATTAGTGGAAATTGAATCCACTGCCGAGTCTGCTGCCACCCGCGACCAGTCAACACCAAATCGCGTTGTGTCAGACAAAGTTATCTGAGCGATAACGGCATTAATCATTACCTGTAGAGGAACCGAGTCTAGTTGATTGATGGTGGTGAGTAATTGTCTATAGTCTCTGGCGGTGCTGCGAATAAGCAAACTATTGGTGCCCTCATCAGCAACAATCTTAACCCTCAAATTAGCCGACACCGCAGATGATGAAGCTACAAACAATTCATTAGGTGGCGCGCTGTTGCCATCATCGCCGCCATCACCAGCCGGTCTTCCATCTTCTCGCCGAACAATAGCTGGCGTCTCATCATCCCGGTCATCTTCAAACACGTCCGAGAGAGTTGCTGCGAGATCTACTGCATTCAGATTTTTTACGCGGTAGTGAAATAATTGTTCAACCTGTTCCTGGCCATCAGCATCAAGAATCCTCACCCAACGAGAGATTTCATCAAAGCCGCGATTGGCAGGCGCAGTGACCAGAATGGCATTAATCCTTTCAATTCCCTTTACTTGATATGCCGGAGTGGGCCCTTCAATCAACTGCAGAATTTCCGAAAGCTCTGTTGCCACTTCAACCGCATTGGCATTGTTCAACTGATAGAGGTGTATTCCCTGGTTAGAAAAAGGATCAGCATCGATTAGAAATAGAATCTGATTGATGCGTTGAAGTTGAGATTCGCCAGCAGATATTGCCAGGGTGTTATTACTTAACAATGATCTAACGTCGCCATCAGGTGCTAGCAACGGCTCGATCACTTGTATTGCCGCATCACTGGAAATATAGGTTAGTGGAGTAACCTGCATGATTCGTGCAGCAGTGCCATCACCAAGAGTCTCGGGAGTCGCTATCTCTACCGGAAGACTATTTGGCAATTTGCGCGCATTGTAGACATTGCCCACCTGGTCAATAATTACGCCGGCATCGCGAGTAAGTAATCGAATTAGTGGCCAGATATCTTCCTGGGTAAGAGGTCTCTCTGCCGAAGTCCGAATACTGATTTTGTCGTCTATGCTGGGGTCTATAACAATGCTTATATCCAGCGCGTCAGCCAATTCTTCCAGTACAAGTCGTAAATCTGCCTGTTCGTAATTTAGTTCGACGACGTTGTTTCCATTCAGCTGCTCCGGCGCTGGCACCTGATCTCGATAGCCGGTGAATTGCTGCGGAGTTCCGTCACGGTTTATTTCATTAATCAGTGCCTGTTGATCATCGTTCGCGGCTGTATTGATCACAGGTATGGCAGTCTGATTGCTATTGGCATTTGAGTTAGTTTGAGTAGACGCACGGCTAGTAGCTGGAGCGCTGCTTGCACCCGCATTCGATTGAGCCTCGAGAACAGTGCAGGAAGTCATCATTAGCAAACCGCCAAGAATGCAAACCTTCTTCAGAGCAAAATGTCGATTGAGAAATCGATTCTGCTGAGTCCTGTCCAAATTTGATTTCGAGAATAGCTTCACGGGAATCTCCGAATTAGAACTCCACCGCATTCATACTGAACACGGCAGATAACATTGTAATTGTGATGCCACCAACGGCGATGGCCAGAAATATAATTAGTGCGGGCTGAAGAGCTGCCACCAATCCTGACATCTGATTTCGAACAGAGGTGTCAAAGGTTTTGGCCAGCTTCAGCAAAATACTCGAGGTACGACCGGATTCTTCGCCTACAGCGACTAGCTGATGCAAAAGAGTTGGGAAGACGCCTGTCTTCTCCAATGAATTTCCCAGTCCTGCTCCACCGCGCACATCTTCCTCAACCTGAGACAGATGACTGGTGAGTACTGTATTGGCTATAACTTCGCGAGCAACTCTTAAGGCTCGAATCAGAGGAATGCCTGCTCCTAATAATGAACCCAGAGTGCGGGAAAATACGGCGCACTCCTTGTAGAGAATCAATGAACCCACCATGGGCATTGACAGCAAGAAATTGTCCTTACGCAGTTTGCTGGCAGGATCACTGTCCATACGCTTCCAGAGAAATGCTAAAGCCACAATGAATACTATGATGAGGAAACCGTAACTCTGAATTCCTCCACTTAGTGAAAGCAGAAAAGCCGCCGATGCTGGAATATCAGTTCCGGCATCTTCAAACATGGCAGCAAACTGTGGAACTACAAATATCAGCAATAGAACCACTGATATGATCCCGGTGATTAACAGAACCACCGGATATATCATTGCAGAGATCACAGCCTGACGAGTCTTGGCACTGGTTTCTAGAAACTCTGCCAGATCAGGAAGCAGATCGTGAAGAATGCCTCCTTCTTCACCGGCGCGAACAATATTCACATACATCTTGCTGAACACACGAGGATGGTTTTCCATCGCTTCAGCCAGACTCTTACCCTCTTTTACATCCCGTAGCAAATCAATAACCAATTCCCGCATGGCCGCAGATTCTGTTACTCCTTCGAGTAAACGTAGTGAGCGATCTATTGGAACATGGGCTTCAACAAGTGTGGTTAGCCCATTGGTAAAATCCAGCACATCATCGTGGGATATTTTGGAGCGACGAATAGCCCCGGAGGCATTTCTGGTTTCCTGAATTTGAACTGGCGTCAGGTTCTTGCCCTGTAGTATACGAACAGCTTCCTTCTCGGAGTCAGCATTAAGCTGTCCGTTCTGAACTTTGCCATGGATATCGAATGCCTGATATTTGTAATAGAGAGTGCTCATAGGGCTCTGGTAACCCTCACTACTTCTTCCGGCGTGGTGAGCCCGGCTTTAAGTTTCTCCAGTGCATCTTCTCTTAGAGTTCGCATGCCTTCACGAATGGATTCTTCACGAATGATATTGGCATCGGCGCCGGTGGCGATGTGATGACGAATAGCATCGCTCATCACCAGTAATTCATATAGACCGATGCGTCCTCGGTAACCAGTTTGTCCACAGCGCTCACAGCCTTTGCCTTTTACAACCTGCGGACATTCACCGTTCTCGATTTCCAAAACTGCCAGCTCGTCTTCAGTGATGGGCAGAGTCTCGGCACAATCGGTACACACTCTCCGTACCAATCGCTGAGCCTGTATGGCCAATAAACTTGAAGAGATCAGATAACCTTCCACACCCATATCTTGCAGGCGGGTTACCGCGCCGGCGGCATCATTGGTATGCAGTGTTGAAAACACAAGATGTCCGGTGAGAGCTGATTCAATAGCAATTTCTGCAGTCTCATGGTCCCGAATCTCACCAACCATCAGCACATCTGGATCCTGACGGACAATGGATCTCAGTCCTTCAGCAAAGCTCAGACCGATGCTGGCATTAGCCTGAATCTGGGTAATACCATCGAGCTGATATTCCACAGGGTCTTCCACTGTGATGATTTTTTGTTTCTCGCTGTTAATTTTCTCCAGGGTGGCGTAAAGCGTGGTTGTCTTACCACTACCGGTTGGGCCGGTGATAAGAATCATGCCGTGAGGCTGGGTAATCATTGACTGATACTGGTCGAGAATCTCCACCGGCATACCGAGAGCCTGTAACTCCACCGCCGTATCACTTCTATCCAGAATTCTTAGTACAACAGATTCGCCATGAACGCCTGGCAAGGTAGAGACACGCATGTCTAACTGCTTGCTACCTATTTGATAATCAATTCGCCCGTCTTGAGGTAAGCGCTTCTCTCCGATGTCCAGTTTGGCCATTAACTTGAGACGGGAAGCCACCGCAGTATGAATCTTGATAGGTAGCCGTTCGATACGAGTCATGATGCCATCAACCCGGCAACGCACATCTAGATAAGTTTCGTTTGGCTCGAAATGAATGTCGCTGGCATCCAGATCCAGTGCACGAGCGAAGAGATGATTTACCAGTCGGATAATCGGTGCTTCCGATGCCAGGTCTGTCAGCGCTTCATCATCTTCGAAGCCTGAAACAAAAATGTCTTCATCACTGTTTTCAATTTGCGGAGACAATTCCGCTCGCCAGTGACGCAGCAACCTTCTTACCTCATCATCACTGCCAACATTGAATCGAACCAGGTCATTCAAAGCGAAGCGAATCTTTGCTCTTAGCTCAATCTCTGGCAGACGTTCACAAATCAATTTGCCTGATTCCTGGAAATCCTGGGAGGGTGCAATTCCCTGAGGCTCCAAGAGCTGACTAAAAACCGGTAATGTCATTTCGCTGTAGGACACGTTTATTGTTCCTCAGCTTCATTAAGCAACAAGCCTTCGCTGCGAGTGAAACCAACAACGGTGATAGAGCCGCTGTACTGATTACGAGATCGATTAACATTGAAGTCGGTGACGCGAAGACGAGGCAAGGACTGTTCCAGTTTTTCCAGGAACGCGACTGTGTTCGCCTGATCAGTGGTGCGATAGGACATTTCCTGGCTTATCAATAACCAGCCGTCGGTTTCCAGAGTTTCCGCGAGTCGCGTCGAGCTCACTGTAATTCCTGAGTCACGGGCGTGCAGGGAAAGCGCGCTTTGAATGTTCGCTTCAACGATGGGAACGGTTTCGCCGTCGAAGGTTTGAGCTTCCAACTCGGCCATTGCCAATTCAACTGAAACTCTGCGTTCCCGCCAGTCTGCGGTGTTAGCGATTAGCCGCTGCTCTCTTTCAATATCAAGCCGCAAACTATCCAGAGAATCTTCACGACCCTGATACACATCACCGATAGCCGGAAAGATGCTGGTAGCAATGAAGATTGCTGCTACCAGACCTGCCAATATCAATATGTTTCGTTCACGTGATGAAATTTGCATACTGTCTTTTTTACTCTCTCTACTTTTATTCTCTAATCTATTTATTGAAATCTATTTTATTCTGGTCTTCTGATATCGAACAATGGACCTCTAGTTAGCTAAGAGCTCTTAAGCATCTGGGAAATATCGCACCATATAGCCTTCAAAATTGACCGTGCTTAATCGTAGGTCGATGTAGTAGCGGCTATTGTTTGTGGCGCGAGAAAAAACAACTTCGGTAAACATCGGGTCCATCTCCAGTTTTTGCAAAATTGCTTGCGGGTCTGCGCTGGTTCCTTGGATTTTTACCAGGCCTTCTGACAGCTCAAGGGAAGTTAAGCCCTCGGGGCTCAGAATATTTTGCAGCGTGAACATCGCTGTGCGAATTCTCTGTTCCGGAAAATCGTTCAGGGAGCCCCATTCATTTTCAAAATTTACAACGATGGATTGATCCTGCCGTGCTTCTGTTGCCATCCGTCTTTGCGCGTCCAGGGTTGAAGCCAGAGAACGAAATTCCAATGTTTGTAGAAGAAAAGGAATAGCAGCAATGAACAGCAACACCACACATGTCGCTGCAGCGGCTACAAGTCGTCTGCCTTTCTCCTCTTTATGAGTAGCCCGTAGGGCACCTTGCGGAAAGAAGAAATAGTTTCTATTACTTATATTTTCCGATCGTTCAAGATAATCATTCTCAGTGTTTAGCTCGGCAATACTGCTCTTGCCTTCAGCGGCAATAATTTCATTCCATTGCTGCTGAAATTCATCTTGCTCGAGGTCCATCTTATTCAGCATGAGCCATTGGCGAAGAACACCATTTTCAACCGACGCCAAAGTTAAGCAGTCAGAGTCATCATCTATTACAGAGACCGAGCCACTCTCAGGACTTACCTGTAGCAACCGCGGTTTAACGGCAGCAAGAAATATTCCCTCATCTTCGAAAGCAGAGAAAAAATTCGAAAGCCGATTCTCTGTCATCCAAAGCGCAATATGATCTTCCCCTCGTTCGGCGGATTCCGGATTTACTGAAAGCACTAATGATTCTTCGAAACCTGGAATGACAGTGCCGGATTGGATCTGCAGCGCAGCAGTCAAATTGTCTTTAGCAATACCAGGAAGGTGAATAGTAGTGGCGACGAATTCATTGGCGGGGAGCAGGAGAAGCAAGGGAGCTTCTCTGTCACGCTTGGTGTCTGCTTGCAGCAGCGAGCGTGCTGCCTTCGCAAGAATTGCCGGAAACGATTCCTTATCTGATTCAGACAAGTCCGCAGAGCGCCCAGACTGTAAATGGACAAGCTTATTGTTATGAACAAGTAAGGTGTCGTCGACATTCTTAATCAGGTCATGACCTGACGCGCCCTGCAGCAAAATTCGCAGCGGAGCGGGGAGCGTGCCCAATAGCTTCTGTCGCCAATGAGTATTTTGTAGTGCTAAACCAGTCATGTCTGTTGTTCCCTTTGCTTCTCACCTGAAGACTTGAGATGCCGGGACTCTAGATGCCCTTGATTGTTCTTAATGGGAATTATTCTTACTGCTATTTGTTCACAGTTCTATATGACTGATATATCGGCAAAATAGTTTTATACAGTACGGATTTACTGCTTATACGCGGTATCTGGACCATTTAGTCGCAGAAAACTTTTAGAAGGAGAAATAATCAAGCAGGAGGGCAAAGGGGCAAAAACAATCGGGCACAAAAAAACCACCGGAGTTGCCCGCGGTGGCTTTCGTATTTCGGGTCTGGTGAGGACTTATTCGCCAGAGCTGGAAAGCATTCTACGTTCTTTTTCTACAAGAAAATCAACAACTTCCAGCATCTCTGCCTGAGTGCGAACAGCTTCTCCAGTAGCGACAAGATACTTGCCATTAACAATCATATTCGGCGTGCTGCGGATTTGATAATCCTGCATGCGCTTCTCAGCCTGATTTACCTTGGTTCGTACTGAGAATGAGTTAAATGCCGCTTCAAAGTCTGAAGCATCAACGCCATGCTTGGCGAATAGCTCAGCGATCTGGCCTTCATTCTGCAGACGGTTGCCTTCAATGTTAATGGCATTGAATACAGACTCATGTACAAGGTCTATGGCATCAAGGGCTTCAGCAACATAGTAAATTTGACCATGAATCTTCATCAGGGCATTCCACATGGCAGGAAAATGCACGAAATCTACATCATCGCCCTGTCTGGACGCCCAATCAGTCAGTAAAGGCTCAAATCGGAAACAGTGTGAACACCCGTACCAAAAGGCTTCCAGTACTTCTACCTTGGAAGGATCGTTAGTGTTTACCGGAGCTCGAAGCTCGGTGTAGTGAGTGCCAGCAACGTATTTCTCAATCTGTGCAAAGCTTGAGAATGCCATTGGTAATAGCACTACAAATGTTAAAAGTTGAATTGTTCGCTTCATCATTATTGAACTCCGTCTATTTCTTATTCGGTTCGTGTCTAATTTGTTTTGTTTGTCTTACTCAGTTCGGGTCTCAAAGCTTGATGCCCGTCTGTTTGCCAATGAAAAAACAGTATCACAGCTATTGCTGCCCTGCCATGTCACTCATCGCAATGTTGTCGCAATGGGCAATGTTGTGACAGTAGGTTTTGACAATAGATAGTTGCTACTGCTGTATAAGACCACCTAAACCCGAAAATGTTTCACCGGGTTCAATTCGCTTGATGTTCGGCCTAGTTAAAACTTAGTTGAGGCCCGAAACGTAGCTGGCAAGGGCTTCCAGCTCATTGTCTGTAAGGCGTTCAACTACGGTGCGCATCATGCTGCTGGCGTCGTTAGCGCGAGTACCGGAGCGGAAATCCTTAAGCTGCATAAGAGTATATTCCGCATGCTGACCACTCAGGGCTGGAAAACCGGCGGGGGCATTGCCCTGACCTGTTGGTGAGTGGCAAGCTGAACAAGCAACAATTGATAGGTCAGCATTGCCCGCTCTGTATAGAGATTCGGCCAATTCCGCTGTTGCAGGATCGGCACCACCAAGGGTTGCGTCTTGAGAGGCATAAAAGGCAGCGATGTCTTCCATATCCTGGTCGCTAAGCGCCAATACCATTGCGGCCATTGTTTGACCGGGACGATTGCCTGCTTTGAAGTCTTGAAGCTGCTTAACAAGATAAGAAGCATTTTGACCTGCCAGCTTAGGGTTCATAGCCAGTGGGCTATTTCCGTCGGCGCCGTGGCAGCTGCCACAAAGTGCAGACTTCGCCTGACCTGCAGCGGCATCACCGTCGGCAAGAGCAAGAGTTGGAATGAATCCGGCTACAAGAACCGAGACTAACGCAATTACTAATTTCTTCATGGGTTTTCCCGTTTATACAATATTTATTCTAACGCTTAGCTAGGTGTCATCTTTCGATGAACGAAGCTTTCTATAATTCGAATCGCGACTTTCCTATATACTTGTCAGCCGAAGTGACAGCCAACTGGTCTTAAAATCGTCTTATCTATCTTCTTAGCTATCGACAAAGACTCTATATGGAGCAAAGTCGACAAGCTTAGAACTCGATAAATCGCGGTCGCGAATTATAACGCAAATTAGGCAGTGACTCTATCAAACCATATCAAACCATTGCCAAATAAGGGATTTCTCCTCCAAACATGAATTTCAACCAAGCCAAATTTGTCATCAGTGCCGCCAACCTAAAAGCCTGCCCTGAAGACTCTCTCGCTGAAGTTGCCTTCGCGGGCCGCTCCAATGCTGGTAAATCCAGCGCTATCAATACTATTACAGGCCATTCGCGCCTCGCCAGAATCAGTAAAACGCCGGGAAGAACCCAGCTAATCAACTTCTTCGAACTGGGAAACCAAACCTATCTGGTGGATCTGCCGGGATACGGCTTTGCCAAAGTCCCCTTGTCTGTAAAGGATAAATGGCAACGAGAGCTGGAATTGTACCTGCGCAAACGCGAAGCGCTTTCCGGAATAGTTCTACTTAGCGATATTCGACACCCCCTGAAGGAGTTCGATCGGATGATGGTGGATTGGGCAACGCAATCGAATCTTCCGCTGCATATTCTGCTCACTAAAGCAGACAAGCTGAAGCGAGGTGCCGCCAAAAATACTCTCCTTGGCGTGCAGAAGGAGCTGAGGGATTTAGACCACGTATCGATTCAGCTGTTTTCTTCGCTTAAGAATGAAGGGGTTGATGAGGCACGTCAGAAGCTGGGTGAATGGCTAACAGTTGAGAGTGACGAGCCGTTGGCCTAATCACTAAGGATTAAGTTGGATATTTGTTAAATAGGCGCCGCTTCGATTAGGCATTGTTCGCGTTGGGGAAGAGGTGCTTTGGCTGCGATGCTACGCCCGTCCCGGGTTCCCTCACTCGGTCGGGAGCCCAAAAAGCGGTCTCCCTCTGTCACTCGGCGCTGCATCTGACTGCAGCCAAAGCACCTCTTCCCCAACGCTAGAAATCCTCAAATAATCTACGGGCCGTTTTGAAAGAAGCACAATACTTGAAAAGAGTGTTCCGCTAGTTGTTTTCAGGGGTCTTGAAGGCCAGGGATGGCCTGAACGAAGCGCCACATGGATGTGCTTGAGCGTCCCCGGAAAACAACTAGCGGAACGCGACACCATCATTGAAACCAAAAAGAACAGTACGCGCCCTAACCAAAGCTACGTGCCCGCTTTCTAGTGCGCCTCATCCCAGTTGTCACCAACTCCGATATCCACTACTAGCGGCACATCGAGTGCAGCAGCGCTAGCCATTCGAAATTCTACTCCTTCAGAAAGAAGTTCCAGGTCGCCCTCTTTAACTTCGAATACCAATTCATCGTGAACTTGTAACAACATCCTTGCATCTAACTCACCCATGGCAAGCCAGTGATCGATATCTATCATTGCGCGTTTGATAATATCCGCTGCCGTTCCTTGCATCGGTGCGTTGATCGCAGTTCGCTGGGCTGCCTTGCGTAACATGCCATTGCCGGCGTGGATATCTGGTAAATACAGTCGACGGCCGAAGAGGGTTTCAACGTATCCCTTCTCGTCAGCAAAAGCCTGTGTTTCATCCATGTACTTGCGAACGCCGGGGTAGCGTTCGAAATAACGTTCCACATACTCTGCCGCATCCTTCCGCGGAATATCGAGTTGATTCGCTAAACCAAATGCCGACATACCGTAGATCAAACCAAAATTGATTGCTTTCGCACTGCGTCGTTGATCAGTTGTTACATCTTCAAGGTCTACAGCAAAAACTTCGGACGCTGTTGCCTTGTGGACATCCACCCCTTCTGAAAAGGCCTGAAGCAGGCCCTCGTCTTGAGAGAGGTGAGCCATGATTCGCAATTCTACTTGCGAGTAATCGGCAGCCATTAACTTATTGCCCTTGTCACAAATAAACGCCTGGCGAACTCGCCGGCCTTCTGCGGTTCGTATAGGTATGTTTTGCAGATTGGGATCTGTGGATGAGAGCCGTCCTGTCGCTGCAACTGCTTGTTGGAAGGAAGAATGAATTCTGCCACTACCTTCATTAACTTCCAGGGGCAGCTTATCGGTGTAGGTGGATTTCAATTTGCTGAGAGAGCGATGCTCCAGAATCAATCTTGGCATCTCGTAATCTTTAGCCAACTCTTGAAGAATCGGTTCTGCAGTTGAGGGCTGACCTGTCTTGGTTTTCTTGAGTATCGGTAGCTCCAGCTTTTCATAGAAAATTGCCTGAAGTTGCTTGGGAGAGCCCAGGTTGAATTCTTCTCCGGCTATCTCAAACACCGCTATTTGTAGCGTTTCGAGGGATTTTCCTAATTCATCGCTCTGCTTGGCCAACACTTTTGAATCCACCAATATGCCATTTCTTTCTATAGTTTCCAGCACTTCCACCAAGGGCATTTCATAGTATTGAAACAAACCAAGTAGATGGCCGTTGGTGCTGAGCTCATGTTGCAAACGAATAGATGCTCTTAGAATTAGGTCTGCTTTTTCGGCGGCATATTCAGAGAAGCTTTCTATAGGCACCTCATGCAATTTGAGCTTGTTTCGACCTTTGCCTAATAGTTCTTCAAGGTTCTTAGCGCTCACATCTAGATAGATTCTTGCTATATCGATAAGGCGATGTTTGCTTGCCACCGAATTAGTTACATAGGAAGCCAACAGCACATCAAACTTTAATGGCTTTAGCTCGATGTCGTGGTTTTTTAGAATATGACTAACTTGTTTAAGGTCGTAGCCAAGCTTGTTCACCGATGGGTTTTCCAGAACCGGTTTCAATTCTGCTAGTACCAGTTGTGTATCAAGTTGGGAGGGGGCTTCTTCGTAGTCATGTGCGAGTGGGATATAGAATGAACTCCCTATCTCTGGTGAAATTGATATGCCTATTAGCTTACGTTCGAGAAAATGCCCTTCACTTGTTTCGAGATTAATTGCAAAACTTTTTGACGGCGAAATTACTTTCAGTAGCTTTTGCAATTCGGCTTCGGTGCTTATTGTTTGGTAATCAATTTTTTCAGGCGCTGTTATGGGCGCTAGTGATGACTCTTTTAACTCTTCCTCATGTTTTGTCTCATTCTTGGAATCGCCGGATGATTCTGCATTTACTTTGCCTGAGCCACTTATTCCTTTTCCTTCAAGCTCGCTTATCCAGCCCTTAAATTCCAATTCTGAAAACAGGTCATGGAGTTTAATTCCATCTTCTTTGCCGTGAACAAGCTCTTCGATTTTTGTATCGACTTCTACGTCAAGCTTAATGGTTGCAAGGTCATAGGAAAGTCTGAGCTGCTCTATATTTTCCCGCAGCTTTTCTCCTACCTTTCCACCAACTGCTTCTGCATTGTCGATTATTTTTTCCATGGATCCATATTCAAGAAGCCACTTAACTGCGGTCTTCGGTCCTACGCTGGGCACGCCAGGAATGTTGTCTGCCTTGTCGCCCATCAATGCCAAGTAATCGATGATTAGCTTCGGTCCAATTCCGAATTTTTTCTCAACACCTGGAATATCCAATATCTCATTGGTCATGGTGTTCATAAGGGTTACGTTGCCGTTTACCAGCTGAGCGAGATCTTTATCGCCCGTGGAAATCAGAGACTTCATTCCCGCCGCGGTGGCTCGAACTGCCAGAGTACCGATTACGTCGTCTGCCTCAACTCCAGGAATGATAAGCATGGGCAGGCCCATCGCTTCTATTATCTGATGAATTGGTTGTATCTGTGATCGCAGCTCATCAGGCATGGGCGGGCGGTGAGCTTTGTATTCTGGATAGACATCACTTCGAAAGGTCTTGCCCTTGGCATCGAATACCACCGCAATATTGCTATCCGGGTGATTCTTTATCAGGCTGCGGATCATGTTGATCACGCCTTTTACCGCACCCGTCTGCTGACCCTTGCTACTTTCGAGCGGCGGCAGTGCATGAAAAGCCCTGAATAAATAGGAAGACCCGTCTACCAGTATTAGTTCTTTTGGTTCAGCCACTTTCTAGTCCTTTTCTATCCTTTGCTTACTGCTCACGGCTGATTTGAGTTTTGGTTTTGCCGTGGGATGTGGGTTCGGAATTATCAATTTTAATTTTTGCGAGCTTCTTGCTGCTTTATCTCTTACTGTTGTACTCCAGAGAGGCAGTTCTTAAACGGAAGGGCGACACTCTGCAAGAAACTTGCGTAGTCGTTGGCCCCGTTGTCTAAAGAGTAGCCCAGCGGATCGACAACAAAGGTTTCGATCTCATAGTCTCCGAGCAAAGTGGAGACTAGCTCCATATTCGCATCGGGCTCCACGAAAAGGCATTCAGGCCTTTGTGAAGCAAATAGATTTCGTGTCTCGATAATCTCTTGAATGCTAGGCTGATTTTCAGGGTCTCTTACCAGCTCAAATTCATGCTCCAGACCAAATTCTTTTTCAAAATATTGAAAGGCATTGTGATAGACAACAAAGCTCATGGGGTTTTGGCTTGTGGACAACTCAGTGCTCGGAGGAGAGCCTGGAAGCCATTCCGAAATTGTCATTACGGTGTTGTCGATGCTGGCTTTGAAAGATGCGAGGTTATTTCTATAGTCCGTAGCATTGCTGGAATCTAACTGAGCGGCCAAAGTCGTCAGCTCGGAAGCAAGCCGAAGCACATTGCCACTATCCAGCCAAAGATGGGAATCGATGGAATGACCTAGATGGGATTCTTCGCTCAATTCATAAAGTGTCATGCCTTCTAGCTCGCTCGCCGTGAGAAGAGACGCTTCACTTTGAGTTAGCAGAGAGCTCAATTGATTTTCGAATTCAGGGCCAACCCATAACACGATGTCTGCTCGGGCTAATGCGAAACGATCGGAAGGGGATATGGAAAACTGGTGTGGAGATTGATTGGCTTTAACAATCACGGATACTTCACCGTGATCCTGCAGAATAGCCTCGGCGATTAATTGCAGAGGCCTGATTGTTGTCGCTACACTAATATCCGCACGAACCAGCCCTGGCAAACACAGTAAGCTCAGCAGTCCGACCCTAAGAACAGGGAAGAGGAAAAGGGTTAAGGCTTGTCTCATGGAATTAGTTTCACAGGGGCCATCCGTATGAGCACGGTGGACAACGGTGCTATGATATACCATTGTCCACCGTGCTCATACGGATGGACCTTGTCCCTAGGTTTTCATCCCTGTTGATGCGACTCTTCGGGGATGGTTTGCTCACGGAATATAGCTCACGAAGTATAGTTATCAGTACGTAGCTATCAGTAAAAACTATTAGCGTATAACTATCAGTACATAAAAACAGCTGGCTACAAAATGGAATTACACAGTTCAGACCAGGGTTCAGACAAGAGCTCAGACAAGAGTTCAGTTCGCTCTTCAGCTCACCCCGCAAAAGACACTCCAGGGAACACTCCTCTTCTCTCAGCGAAATCTATTCATAAGAACTTCGGCGACCGAAAAATTCTTGAGGACATTAACCTCACTGTTGAGCCAGGCCAAATTCTCACTCTCATCGGGCCCAATGGTGCAGGCAAAACCACTCTGGTGAGGATAGCCCTTGGCTTGCTAGAGCCAGATGGAGGCTCAATCACTCACCGTGAAGGATTGCGAATAGGCTATATGCCGCAGAAAATTCACGTTGAGCCTACTCTGCCAATAACTGTCAGCCGGTTTCTACAATTGGCAAATAACCGCAATCCTTCATTGCTGGGAGAGACTCTAGATCTGCTGCGCATCAGTCATCTCAGCCAACATCAGATCAACGCCATATCGGGAGGTGAGTTGCAGAGGGTGCTACTTGCCAGGGCATTGCTTCGAGAGCCCCATCTTTTGGTACTCGATGAGCCTGCTCAGGGAGTAGACCTCGCTGGCCAGGCTGAGCTCTATGAGCTGATTGGAGAGATCCGCAGCAAACAGAATTGTGGGGTGCTAATGATCTCCCACGACTTGCATCTAGTGATGTCAGCCACCGACGAGGTGATCTGTCTTAATCATCATATTTGCTGCCATGGCAAACCCGAACATGTCAGTAACGACCCAGCCTATCTAGCTCTGTTCGGTGCCAGTGCCGCGCAGAACCTGGCGGTCTATACCCATCACCACAACCATGAGCATGATATTGGCGGCGACATTATTGGCGGCGGTTTTATTGGCGAAAAGGAGCAGGGCTGCGATCATGACTAATTCCCTGCTCTCGATACTGACTACGGATTTCGTTCTATATGCTTTGGCGGCAGGTCTCGCGCTGGCAGCAATTTCCGGCCCCATGGGTTCTCTGGTGGTTTGGCGGCGCATGTCCTATTTTGGTGACACTCTCGCTCACTCGGCACTACTGGGAATCGCTATCGGGCTGATTACCAATAGCAATCCTCAACTCAGCATTATTATCACCTGTCTGCTATTCGCCTTTATGCTCACTCTGTTGGACAGACGACCCTCTCTCTCCACAGATACCTTATTGGGAATTCTCGCTCACAGTAGCCTTGCTCTTGGTGTTGTAGTGCTCGCCTTAGCCGATTCGATTCGGGTTGATTTGGAAGCCTATTTATTCGGCGCCCTATTGACCATAAGCACTACTGATTTAGTTTGGGTGTTGGGGATAGTTCTTTTTGTTGCCGTTGTGTTTTACAAATTCTGGAATGATTTTTTGTCAATAACGGTGCACCAGGAATTGGCAGAAATCGAAGGAATAAATATTGCAAAAATGAATTTGATTTTGTTATTACTAATCGCGTTGGTAATCGCAGTTTCAATGAAAATTGTCGGCGTGTTATTGATTACTTCTTTGCTGATTGTGCCGCCCGCCGCGGCACGACAATTGTCCAAAAACCCCGAAGAAATGGCAGTAAAAGCCAGTATCATCGGAGTCATATCGGTTGTTCTGGGGATTTTTTCTTCGTTCTATTTGGATGTGCCGGTAGGTCCTACGATTGTTGTAGTCGCTACGGTAATTTTCTTATTGCTTTATTTTAGGTCTGGCGTTCAAGAACCTTCTAAAAATACTTAGAAGTTCTTTATAGTCCTGAATGCTGTTGCGATATCCTGATCTCGATGAGGCGGCCTCATCACCGCAAATCTCAGCCCCTGAGGGTTGATTATCGAAATATGTCCACTGTGATTTATCAGATAGTCTTCGCCTACGGGAGGAAGTTGTTCCACGTGGTCATCGTGCCCGTTCTCATCTGAATTTTCACTACCGGCAACTTCATGAACAACGAAAAGATCATCTGCCAGTAAGGAGATAGTTTCGAAGTCACCTGTCAGCCCTCGAAAGTCTTCATGAAACTGTCCGACGTATGCTGCCATTTCTTCCGGGGTGTCCCTCGTTGGATCCACCGTCACCAGAATTATGGAAAGGTCCTCACGCTCACTCTCATCGAGAGCAATGTAGAACTGTTCCAGCTCCGCCATGGTTAGGGGGCAGATGTCCGGACAGGCGGTAAAACCGAAATAGATGAGAGACCATCTGTTATCCAGGTCGCTATTGGAAAACTCGCTCCCGGTTTGATCTAGAAGAGAGAATTCTGTCAGCTTACTCTGATCGGGATAGATGCTCACTCCGATGTCTCGAAGCTCGACAAGCGTGTCTCTGTCGCTGCTCAAGCCATATAGATTGAACAGATAGATCGCGAGAAATATGTCGAATAGAAGAAAGGCAGCTAGGCCGATCTTCCCTGGAAGGCTTATTTTCATGAGAGAAGTTTAGCGACCAAGGGAGCTAGATTAGATAGTGATCGACTACCAGAGCCACAAACAACAGAGTCAGGTAGAGGATAGAGAATCGAAATGTGTCCATCGCCGTGGTCGGCTTGGGCTTGAACATTAGACGGCTGGACCAGACGAGAAAGCCAGCGCCGAGGGCCAATGCTGATACCAGATAGAGTAGTCCGCTCATTCCAGTGAAGAATGGCAACACGCTTACCCCAACTAGAATGAAAGTGTAGATAAGAATATGAATCTTGGTTACACGCACGCCGTGAGTAACAGGCAGCATTGGAACACCTGATTTCGCATATTCATCCTTGCGGTGAATAGCCAGAGCCCAGAAATGGGGCGGGGTCCAGGCGAATATGATTAGAACAAGAATTAGAGCGCCACTGTCGATAGTGCCGGTTACAGCTGACCAGCCCAGCAGGGGAGGCATGGCTCCGGAAAGCCCGCCAATAACGATATTCTGTGGAGTCGCATGCTTTAAATAACCCGTGTAGATAAAAGCGTAGCCGACAAAGGAAGCCAGAGTGAGCCATGCGCTCAAGGCGTTTACCCAGAAAAGTAGAATCGCCATGCCGGTGACACCGATGACCACTGCAAATAGCGCTGCCTGCCTGGGCTCAACCCGGCCCTGTGCAACAGGACGGTTGTGGGTGCGCTTCATAATGATATCGATTTTTCTATCGATCAGGTGATTAACCACCGCACCTGAGGCAGCAACCAAGGCAATTCCGATATTCCCCAGAATTAGGATATCCAGAGGCACCATACCCGGAACGGCAAGAAACATGCCGACCAGAGAGGTCAGGATCATCAGCCACACAACTCTCGGCTTACACATTTCATAGAAATCGCGCCAGTTGGCAGTGCTTGGGTTGCTTGTAATATCAGTCACGGGTCACTTGCTAGAAAATAGAATTGATAGATTTGCAGGCAATTATATCGTACTTGCCCTTGCTTATCCGCTGCCCATATTCGGAGCGCGGGCATTCAACCATGTTTGACGATCAATCTCAAGATTATTGCCCAGATTTCAAAAGCGGTTTAGCCGAATTTTGGTCGGATTTTCGGAGGTTTTTTAGTCAATGCTTTGTTACTGACAGAAAGCTGTCAAAAATGCTTGATTTCGCGCAAGTTTTGGGGCTTTTAGAGGGTTTTCCCTCTTGCGTGGAATTGCGGTTTTCTATAGTATTCCGTTGCGCGTGAGGTGTGCGAAAAATCTTTGAATTCTCTGTTAATTTCAGGGCTTTCTCTGATGTATCAAACTCCTTCCAGTTAATAATAAAAACTAGGAAATTCACTGGAGCCAATCTTTCACTATCGAATAGAGAAATAATCCTCTTTTGAGCAGATTATGGCGTTAGCTTTGATTTATTCATTGTCGATACGCTGGTTTCATCGAATCGCGTTAGAAGTAATAAAACTTATTCTCCAGCACTAACTGCTGATACCTAAAGTGTCATTTGGTTTGCTGGAACACGTTTGTAAATTTTAGAAGGAATACTGGTCTATGGCTTTAGCGGTCGTTATTTTTCTTCTGGTTATTGGATCCGTCGTTTTCCATTTTGCCAGCCCTTGGTGGTTCACTGATATTGCAGCCGACTGGGGATCAATCGATACTACTATCACTATTACTTTCTGGGTTACCGGAATTGTATTTGTAGCAGTTAATTTATTTTTAGCTTACTGCGTTTACAAATTTCGCCAGAAGGATGGCCACACGGCCGTTTACGAGCCTGAAAACCACAAGTTGGAAACAGGTTTGTCCATCGTCACAGCTCTTGGTGTAGTTGCAATGCTTGCACCGGGTCTGTTCGTATGGGCCAGCATCGTAACTGTGCCCGAGGGTGCTTCAGAGTTTGAAGTGCTGGGTCAGCAATGGCAGTGGCAGTTCCGTTATCCTGGTGCCGACGGCATTATGGGTACAGCTGACACAGGTCATGTTAGTGAATCGAATCCTTTTGGTGTGAATCCTGCAGACCCCAATGGTCAAGATGATGTGGTCGTAAATGACCCGGTTATGCATCTTCCCGTGGGCCAACCTGTCAAAGCGCTGCTTCGTTCAAGTGACGTGCTTCACAACTACACGGTTCCTCAATTCCGCGTGAAGATGGACCTTGTTCCTGGTCTGATTTCCTACCTCTGGTTCGATCCCACGAAAGAAGGTCGTTACGACATTCTTTGTGAAGAGCTTTGTGGTATCGGTCACTTCGTTATGCGTGGTTCAGTCGTAGTCGACTCTCAAGCAAATTTCGACTCCTGGTTAGCCGCTCAACCTACTTTCGCCGAGACTCAGTCCATGCCAGCCGCAAATGCTGCCGCCGGACAAGCTCAGTATGCCGTATGCGCAACATGCCACGGAGCACAGGGCGAAGGTAATCAAGCATTAAACGGGCCTAAACTTGCCGGACAGCAAGCCTGGTACATCGAACGCCAACTCCAGCACTTCAAAGACGGTGCGCGCGGTGGCGAAGGTGATACAGCGGGTCAAACAATGGCACCAATGGCCAATATGCTAGCTGACGCTAACGCTGTCAGAAACATGGCTGCCTACATTGCATCACTTCCTGACACTCCAGCAACGCCAACTATCAGCGGCGACGTGGACAACGGATACGATATTTATGATCGTAACTGTGCGGCATGTCACCTGGATGACGCTTCTGGCACCTGGTATACGGACGCGCCCGCACTGGCGGGAATGAGTGACTGGTACTTCGTTACTCAGATCAGCAATTTCCGAGCTGGTATCCGTGGACTGCACCCAGAAGATGATTACGGTGAGCTAATGGTTGGAATGGCTACCGCAATGTCTGGTGTAGAAGAGATTGAAGACGTAGCGGCTTACATCAATACACTGAGATAAGCGGCCGTCAAAAAAGTTTTTAAGAATTTCGATTAAAGATACTTAAAATTAAACGTGGCTCTTTAAGAGCTACTGAAAAGTTAAACAAGTTAGGAGGTTTTAATGGCTTACGTACCACTGGCTGACCAAGACAAGGAGATGGAACTTCACCATCCCCATAGCTGGGTCACAAAATACGTTTGGAGCCAAGATCACAAGGTTATCGCCATTCAATATGGCGGCACGGCAATTGCTGTGGGCGTTGTGGCATTAGTATTGTCAATGCTGATGAGGATGCAGCTAGGATATCCAGAGTCTTTCGACCTGATTGATCCAAACTCATACTATCAGGCAGTGACCATGCACGGCATGATCATGGTTGTATATCTACTTACAGCACTATTCCTTGGGGGCTTCGGTAATTACCTGATCCCGCTCATGGTTGGTGCCAGAGATATGGTATTCCCATTTTTGAATATGCTCAGTTACTGGGTGTATCTACTGTCAGTTATTATTTTGATGGCGAGCTTCTTCGTCGGCGGAGGTCCCACCGGGGCCGGGTGGACATTGTATCCACCGCAAACGTCGATGGCAGGAACTCCTGGTCATGACATGGGTATCGTGCTCATGTTGTTGTCTCTGGTTGCATTCGTTGTGGCTTTCACAATGGGCGGCCTGAACTACGTAACTACAGTTCTTCAGTATCGATGTCGCGGCCTCACCATGATGCGCCTTCCTCTTTCAGTATGGGGAATCTTTACAGCAACGGTTGTGGGCCTGTTCGCATTCCCCGCTCTATTAGTTGCCGGCATCATGATGACCTTCGACACATTGTTTGGCACTAGCTTCTTCATGCCAGCAGTCATCGAAGCAGGAACTCCGCTGGACTACGACGGCGGTAGCCCGCTGTTGTTTCAACACTTGTTCTGGTTCTTCGGTCACCCGGAAGTTTACATTGTTGCACTTCCAGCCTTCGGTCTGGTATCCGATGTTATTTCGACACACGCGCGAAAGAACATCTTTGGTTACCGCATGATGGTATGGGCGATTATCGCAATTGGTGGATTAAGCTTCATCGTTTGGGCTCACCACATGTATGTAAGTGGTATGCACCCTTACTTCGGTTTCTTCTTTGCGACGACTACATTGATCATCGCGGTACCAACGGCACTCAAAGTGTACAACTGGGTACTGACATTGTGGGAAGGCGATATTCGTCTTAACGCGCCAATGTATTTCGCAATCGGCTTTATCTTCACATTTGTTCACGGCGGGCTAACTGGTCTGTTCCTGGGCAACGTGGTTATCGATTTGCCGCTTTCAGATACCTACTTCGTTGTTGCTCACTTCCATATGGTAATGGGTGTATCTCCGGTACTGGTTCTGTTCGCAGCTATCTACCACTGGTATCCGAAGATCACTGGTCGTATGTTCCATGACGGTTTAGCCAAAGCTCACTTCTGGTGTACTTTCCTTGGAGCCTACTTGATCTATCTGCCAATGCATTATCTTGGCTTCCTCGGTGTGCCACGTCGCTACTATGCGTTGGGTACAACAGACTTCATTCCAGAGTCTGCTCAGGATCTTAATCAGGTTATTACTCTGGCAGCACTATTTGTTGGTGCAGCACAGATTCTGTTCTTCGTTAACATGTTCTGGAGCCTGCGCAACGGCAAGAAAGCTGATGGAAATCCTTGGAATTCAGCTTCTCTGGAATGGCAAACTCCTGACACTCCACCGGTACATGGAAACTGGGGCGACGAATTGCCAGTAGTTTATCGCTGGGCATATGACTACAGCGTTCCCGGTGCTCATGAGGATTTCATTCCTATGAATACTCCTGAGAGCGTTGAGCCTACAGCTGGTGAAGATCATTTCGATCCAGATGTAGATGCTTCCAAGGCAGATGTATGAGTCTGTTTAAAGCAGTCACGGCCAAACCCTGGGAAACAAAAGGGGTAATCGGCGGACTTCGTCCGGAAGGCACATTTGATGCCTCTCCGGAGAGGGTCGCACTGATTGTCTTCCTGGTGGTTGCGTCGATTATTTTTTCATTGTTCTCGGTCAGCTATTTTATTCGCATGGAACTGCCGGACTGGGCTCCACTAACTGAGCCTACACAACTCTGGCTTAACACCGGCTTGTTGGTTATCAGTAGTGTTCTATTTCAATGGGCAAGAAACATAAGCAAGACTGAGTCTCAGAAAAACATCATGACTGCATTTATAGGTGGCGGCGTATTCGCCATCCTGTTTATAGCGGGACAGATGTTGGCCTGGTCCACCTTGCAAGCTTCTGGAAACTACCTTGCAACCAACCCAGCAATTTCGTTTTTCTATTTGCTGACTGGCTTGCATGCGGTTCACCTTCTGGGTGGCTTGTGGGTCTGGAGTAAGAGTTCTATTCGATTGATGTCCGGTGGAAAGATTGAAGACATTAGAGAAAGCATCGAGCTATGTACTTTGTACTGGCACTTTTTGTTAATTATTTGGTTTATCGTATTCGCAATCTTATCTAATACATAAGACTCGAGCACATTACCCGATAATTGTTGTTATAAAGATTTAAGCTAATAAAACAGGAAACTAGCATGAGTGAAGCTGCACTAAATCAAGCTGCTGGCGGAGTAGACGGTCTGGTTGACGACTGGTCTGCTGACAAACAAGCCTATCATGTGCCTTGGGGCAAGGCGATGATGTGGATTTTTCTGGTAAGTGATACTTTTATTTTCACTTGCTTCTTAACGGGCTACTTAAATGTCCGGCTGACTACCACTCAGCCATGGCCAAATCAGAGTGAGATATTTGCGCTCTCCTTTGGTGGCGACCCGATTCCATTGATCCTTATCGCGATCATGACCTTTATATTGATCACCAGCTCAGGAACGATGGCGCTGGCGGTTAACTTTGGTTATCGAAAGGACAAAGCCAAAACATTTATGTTTATGTGCGCGACGGCAGCATTCGGTGCTTCCTTCGTTGGCATGCAGGCTTTCGAGTGGAGCAAACTGATTCTTGAAGAGGGTGTACGTCCTTGGGGTAACCCATTCGGCGCACCACAGTTTGGGTCTGTATTCTTTATGATCACCGGCTTTCACGGATTACACGTGTCGGCGGGTGTTATCTACTTATTGGTAATCGCCAATAGAGTAAGGAAAGGATATTACGACAACAAGGGTTACGAGATAGTCGAGATTGCAGGCCTCTATTGGCACTTTGTGGATCTTGTCTGGGTATTCATTTTCGCATTTTTCTACTTATTGTAAGAGGGGACAGAGATGTCAGCTGAAGCAGGTCAACAACATCCACTTGGTATCTACTACAAGATTTGGATTCTCCTTTTCGTACTGAGTTCGTTTTCGTACGCGGTGGATTATTTCGAAGTACAGGGCGCTATGCGCTGGTCGTTAGTAATACTATTTATGGTATTAAAGGCTGGTTTTATCGTTGCTATATTCATGCACGTCATGTGGGAAAGAATGGCACTGGTACTAACTATCTTGGGACCACCAGTCGTTCTCTTACTCCTGATTGGCTTCATGGTAATTGAGGGAAATTACACTTCCGAAACTCGCTATGAGTATAGAGGCCACGATCGAGATGCCGTGGCGTTAACTCCAAGTGATCTACACCATGAAGAGGAAGAAGCTCACTAGGCTTCTTTATCTCTGGAAATAAAAAGGGCTGTTGTTACCAACAGCCCTTTTTTTATGCGTGTTATTTAGGAAATATTTAGTGGGGCAAGCTAGTGCAATCGCACTACCCACAAGCCAGCTAAAAAATTAGGAGCGGATCCTTCCGATTACCGATTGAGTATTTGGTCGTATTCCGCGCCAAATATAAAATGATTCGGCAGCCTGCTCAATCAACATACCCAAACCGTCCAAGGCGAGAGCTGCACCATGCTGTTTGCTCCACGAAACAAAAACAGTATCGGTGTCGGCATACATCATGTCATAGCAACAGCTATCTCTTCCTATAATAGAAGCGGCTACAGCGGGTAATTCGTTACTCAGGCTCAGTGAAGTTCCATTTATAATCAGATCGAACGGCATATCACCAAGCTCTTCGTAAGAGCTCACCGATATATCGAAAACATCGCTAAATTCCTGTTGAATCTGGGCAGCGCGGGAGACAGTGCGATTAGCGATGGTAATAGCCTCGGGCTGCTCTGCAATTAGAGAAGCAAGAGCACCACGGACAGCGCCACCGGCACCAAGAATTAATATCTTACCGCCGCGAATTTCAAATCCATGGTTGGTCTTGATGTCATTAACCAGGCCAGCCCCGTCAGTATTATCCCCGCAGATGCGACCTTGATCATCGACGTATAGTGTATTGACCGCTCGGGCAAGACCGGCTCGATCAGAAGTTTGTTCTGCCAGAGCAAATGCCTTCTCCTTATAAGGCACGGTTATATTCAATCCCGATCCACCGCCCGCAAAAAAATCAGTCACGAAACTATCGAATGACTCTTCGTCGGCTTCTATTGCCTCATAAGCCATCTCCTGTTCAGTCTCTTTCGCGAACAAGGAATGAATTCTAGGTGATTTGCTATGGTTTACGGGCTTGCCTATAACGGCATATCGAGACACGGTTTGTCCTTGTTGTATGAATAAATTGTATGAATAAATCGTGTGGCTAAATCGTTCGGCTGAATGCTTAGCAAACAGTTCAGCTAAAAAAATCGACTAAATTAACTAAGCAAATAGATCGACTAGGTAGCCTACTTATAAGATCAACGATCTCTCTAAGGAAAATATAAGTTTATACCCAATCCTGTGTCTTAAGAAAATGACTATAGAGTTTTTCCTCGTCGCTTCCTGGCTCAGGATTCCAGTTATAAATCCATTGAACCACCGGAGGCAGTGACATGAGAATTGATTCTATGCGTCCCACTCCTGACTGCAGCCCAAATATTGTGCCTCGGTCTTGAACCAGATTGAATTCGACGTAGCGCCCACGCCGGTATTCCTGAAACTGCCGATGCTTTTCTTCATAGGCATGATCCTTACGTTTCTCAACAATTGGCATGTACGCTTTCAGATAACCGGCTGCCATAGATTGAACAAACTTAAAGCAGTCTTCAAATCCAAGTTCATTGAAGTCATCGAAGAATAAACCTCCCACGCCTCGGGGTTCTTTCCTGTGTTTGATGTAGAAATACTCATCACACCATTTCTTAAATTTGTCGTAATACTGATCGCCAAAACCTTCACAGGATTGTTTTGCTTGTTGGTGCCAATGTACGCAATCTTCGTCGAAGCCATAATACGGAGTTAGATCAAAGCCTCCGCCGAACCACCAAACTGGGTCTTCGCCTTCTTTTTCCGCAACAAAGAGTCTGAAGTTTGCATGGGATGTGGGAACGAAAGGATTCTTCGGGTGAATTACCAATGACACTCCCATTGCCTGAAATGCACGGCCGGCAAGTTCTGGTCTTGAAGCGGTCGCAGATGCCGGCATCGCGTCTCCAAATACATGGGAGAAATTCACACCGCCTTTTTCAAATACATCGCCGTTGCCAATTACACGAGTAATTCCGGAACCACCTGAGTCTCGGTCCCATCTATCGGTTTGAAAATCTGCGCTTGGGTCGAGGCTCTCGAGACCACTGCAAATACTATCCTGCAGGTTCAGTAAAAACTGTTTTACTTCATCAATATTATTGGAGTTCAATTCTTCTTCCTTTTTGTTCCGCGTTCTCGCTGGCTTCGTCGCGCTTTACGCTGACTTGCGAAGCATCACTATTATCGAATCACTCTATTGCTAATCAGGTCCCTTATTTGGGAAGGCTCAGAGGAGCTGCCAAGTTCACCATCTATAATAAGGTCAATTCTATCCCCGAATTGCTGTTCAATTATTAAGCTAGATCTAATTTCTGGCTCCCCCGCCGCATTGGCAGATGTGGAGACAATCGGTCCTCCGAATGCCTGACACAGGGCCTTTACAAGTGGGTGAGCGCTAACTCGCACAGCCACTGTTTCATGTTCACCCCTTATCCAGTCAGGAATCAGCCTTGCCGGATCTGGAATGAGCCAGGTCGTTGGCCCAGGCCAGCTTTCATCCAATTTGTCTATTTGGGCCGATTCCAGACTATCGCACAGGCCAGTAAATTGTTGTCTGTTAGCCGCAACGAGTATCAGGCCTTTCTCGATGGGCCTTTGTTTGAGGTCTAGTATTTTTAGTACGGCTTTTTGATTATATGGGTCACAACCCAGACCCCAGACCGCCTCAGTTGGATAGGCAATGATGCCCCCTTGTTCGAGAACTGTTTGAGCTTGTTTATAGATGGGCTTGGTCACTGTTGTTTGCCACTAGCTGATGTGCCGCTGACTGTAATTCCATTAACTATAATCGATAGCTTACAGTTCACTTAGCTACCTACAGTTTACCTGACTCAGCTTATTTCACTGTGGTTGCCTAGCTATGTTGCCTGACTATGGTTGCCTGACTACAGTTCAACTTAATCGTGTGATCGCTAAGGAATTTCCAGCCTATGGATCGAACGCTAACTAAGTAATGTCTGGGGTTTAAGCCTTGTCTTAGTTTAGGGAATCCTGCAGTGCTTTGTCCTGGGACTGGACCTTGTCTGAATTGGCGGCTCGCTCTGCTTTTACTCGCTGGGCCAGTTCGGCATCTCCCAGTGAGAGAATTTGGGCTGCAAGATATGCTGCATTCTTTGCGCCGGTCTTACCAATAGCAACAGTAGCAACGGGAATACCCGCTGGCATTTGAACTGTAGAAAGCAGTGCATCGAATCCATTAAGAGGGCCGGAATCAATAGGCACGCCAATGACAGGTTTTGTTGTGTGTGCTGCCGTTGCCCCAGCAAGATGTGCTGCCAAACCCGCGCCCGCTATGAATACCTCACAGCCGCGCGACTCTGCATCACTAATAAATTGCTGCGTGATTGCTGGTGTGCGGTGAGCTGAAGTGATCTTAATTTCATAACCAATTTGCAGCTGAGTGAATATATCCCCTGCAGCCTGCATTATGCTTAGATCGCTCTCTGAGCCCATTAAGATGGAGACGAAAGGCTTGGACATTGTTGCTAGTTCCTCAAAAAGTGGAAAACGGGGAAATTACATGAGTAAGCCATTCTATGCAATAGCTCTGAGTTAGCAATTAGATTTGAAGTATCTTCCATGTTTATTGATCACCTTTCCACTCAGTTCGAAATTCAGTAGTTGCTCGATGAGTTTCTCGTATTCAATACCGGTGCAGCTGCTGATACCTTCCAGTAAGCTACCTTGAGGTTCAATTGAATTCAGTATTAGTTTCGCTTCATTATTAACTTCATTTACCTTTTCTCTAACTCGCCTAACTCGGTCGCTTTTCTTTCCATTACTTATTCCCTTATTCTTTTCACTAATATTTTCGCTAGTCTTTTCGGTGGCGCGTTCTTCTCTCTCATCTCTCTCATCTCTCTCTTCTCTCTCATTTCTCTCGCTATAGGAAAGGGAAAGACCAAGTTCCTCCAGGATATCCATCGGCTCCTCTACCAGTTTTGCTCCTTGCTTGATCAGTTGATTGCAGCCTTTGCTTTGTTCTGTTCCTACTATTCCGGGAATCGCAAATACTTCCCTGTTTTGTTCCAAAGCATATCTTGCAGTTATTAGTGATCCGCTTTTCTCCGTTGCCTCTACAACTAGCGTGCCCAGACACATACCACTAATAATGCGATTACGCTGAGGGAAGTGGGAAGGCAACGGTTTGGTTCCCAATGGAAATTCAGTAACCAAGGCACCCTGTTCTGCAATTTTCTCTGCAAGGCCCCTATTCTTTGACGGATATACAATGTCCGCTCCTGTTGCCATGATTGAAACTGTTTTCTCACCGGATTCCAGCGACCCATAGTGCGCTTTGGCGTCAATTCCTCTGGCAAGGCCGCTGCATATACCTATACCCAGAGCACCGAGCTCCCTCGCCATCCAATAGGCATTGCGTTCACCATATGCCGTAGCAATTCGGCTGCCTACGATAGCAACCATCTTCATTGATAGGGCTTCAGGATCTCCCACCACGTAGAGAAGCGGTGGTGCGCCGTAAATTTGTCTTAATAGTGAAGGGTATAGGTGGGATTCAAAGCAGACAATATAGTGATTAGAGCGTTCCTGCCATTTCAGGTCCAGGTCTACCAGTTCATCTCTGGGCTTATTACTTATGCTTCTTAGCGTAAGTAATTGCTTGCTTACTAGCCCCGCAGACAATAAATCATCATCGGATTCATTCATGACTGTGGTCAATTGCCCGAACTTTCTCAGCAGCCTGCTAAGTACTGTGGTGCTGAGATTTTCAGAATGGAATAGGTGTAGATACCTGGAAAGCAGGGCTTCGTCCATAGTTCATCCTTGATCAATGGAGGAGGTTTGTGACTATTGGTATTGAGAGTGCTTTGGGGGCTTTTTCCCGTCTATTGCTTACTGCTAAGGATTGACGACTATATTGCTGACTTCCGCGGGCTCAGTGCTACTTAAAATCACGGCGTAGCTTAGTTCATCGAATGTTTTATAAACCAACAAGGTTCCGATCTCTTTTCCTGGCAGTTGTAGCCGATCCTGATTAAAGAAGGTCTGAAATCTTTCGCGAAATGACATACGGCTGCGTTCTACTTCATCAGTTACGCGGGCTCCAGGTTGTTGTATTGACAATACATTACCAACCTCGAGATTGTCGCGCATCCCTAGGTTGATAACAACTGTGTCCAGCTGGGATGCCTTTGCATCTGAATCAACTAGATCAATTATTTGCCCAGATACTTCTGTCGATGGCTCGACGGGGAATATTGTTGCCCCTATACGAGATTCTTCTCTAATAAGTAAGCGATCACCAACTCGTATCTCTTTGCTGCTATTGTTGATCACCAATTTTTTCAAGTCCACAGACTCGCTTTCTGTAATGCTGGCAAAGCCTAGATATTCAAATTCAATACCCAAAAATTCATCCTTGTTTGCACCCGGATAGACTGTCCCTTCTCGGTATACTTCAAATGAGCTAGCGCCGGAGGGCCAAATACCCCTGGCGTAAACTTCGTCGCCTGTTCCGATGGTCAGATTGTCGCCGATATTTGCCACTATTAGGGCGCTGCTTCGAGTTGTGCTCTGTCTGCAATTCGGTTGCGCGTGAAACTGTTCTCTATGGCTTCAAGCGGAATAGCCGGAATTGCACTAAGAAGGGGCTCTACTCTTACCTCTGGGCCCAAAGCAACTATGTCGCGATCGCCTCTTTGCACTAAAATTCGAGGATTGCCTTCTACCGTACTCATAATTAGGGTGTCGCCGGGATAGATAAGGTCAGCATTGTCGAGATAATCATCGGGTTGCCAAACTTCGGCCCAGCGTTGCGGGTCTTGAAGGAATTGACTGGCTATATTCCATAAGGAGTCGCCAGCTTCCACGGTATAGCTCTCTGGGTGCTCAGCTAGTAATAGACTGGACTGGCCAACAACCGCACTCATAGGCAATATGGCGCCAAGGGCCAGAACTGTTGCCAGTGCTAACCGTCTAAATCCCGTGTTCTTCATATCAATATTCCGCATTTTTAACCTTGATATCTTAGCAATACGCTATAATTATCACTAGACGCAGATCACATCCTGCATTTTTCACCCGGAACAAGGCACTACCAGGTTATTCGACAATATGGCAATTCTTCAAATACTGGAGTTTCCAGACCCCAGACTAAGGCAAATAGCTGCGCCCGTAACTGTTTTCGACGAGAAGCTCGAAGTCTTGATCGAGGATATGTTCGCAACTATGTACGAAGCTCAGGGGATCGGGCTCGCTGCGACTCAGGTCGATGTACATAAAAGGCTTCTGGTAATAGATGTATCGGAAAATAAGGATAGTCCTCAAGCACTTATTAATCCAAGTTTCGAGATAATTGATCAAGAGCTCGTTGATTACGATGAAGGCTGCCTTTCTGTTCCTGGTTTCTATGAGATTGTCTCCCGGCCAGCTGAGATAAAAGTAGCAGCACAGGATAGAACCGGTGAGGCTGTTGAATTCTTCGCTGATGGCCTGCTTTCCACCTGCATTCAACACGAAATTGACCATCTCGATGGCAAACTTTTTGTCGATTACATTAGTCTGCTCAAGCGTCAGCGTATTCGTCATAAGCTCGAAAAAGAGCACAAAAAGTCGGCCTGATTTCAATGGAAAAACTACGAATCTGTTTTGCAGGCACTCCTGCATTTGCTGCTGCTCATCTTTCCCGGCTGCTGCAATCTGACCATAAAGTCATCGCTGTCTATTCTCAGCCTGATCGGCCATCTGGTCGCGGAAAAAAACTTCATGCAAGCCCTGTAAAAGCCATTGCTCTCGAAAATTCAATTCCTTGCCTGCAGCCAGTCTCTCTCAAATCAGTAGAAGCGGAACAACAACTTCGCGAGTTGAATATCGATGTACTAGTTGTAGTTGCTTACGGTTTGATACTGCCCCAGCAAATTCTTGATATTCCAAAATTTGGCTGCGTCAATGTACATGCCTCACTTTTACCAAGGTGGCGAGGTGCTGCACCAATTGAACGCTCCATTCTGGCGGGCGATAAAGTGACAGGTGTCACTATTATGCAAATGGATGAAGGCTTAGATACAGGAGACATGCTCAACAAGGTACAAGTTACCATTGAGGATACAGACAATAGAGTGGACATCGAAGACAAACTAATCGAGGCTGGGTCTTCTGCCTTAGTCACGACCCTCAATCAGTTGTCGACTTTTAGAGAAAATGCGGAAGTTCAGAATGATGCAGACACTTGTTACGCTACCAAGCTGGATAAGTCTGAATCCCTGATAAATTGGGGCTCCCCGGCAAGCGAGATAGATCGTCAGGTCCGCGCCAGTATCGGTAGAACTCCCGCATTTAGCTACCTCAATCAAAACCGAATGCGGGTTATTCAGGCCCGGCCTATTGGCAGTGCTACAGATTTAAATGTTAGTCATGGCACTATTGTGGCTTGCTCTAAAGATTCTTTTGAGGTTCAAACCGCAGAGGGATTACTCGAAGTTTCAAGTGTTCAGCTTCCTGGCAAGAGCGCGACTCATGTTAGAGATGTTCTGAACTCTCGTCCTGAGTTGTTTGCGCCAGGAAATATGTTCGCGAATTCCGAGGAAGCATAGCGTGGCAAAAAGCCAAGCGAATACTGAAAAGAAAAGTAGAGTGATTATTGCAGAGGTGCTTTCAAGCTTATTGCAAAGTTCCGGCTCCTTATCCACTCACCTGTCGAAATATAAGGACCATCCGGAGAGCAGCCTTATCCAGGAAACTTGTTATGGTTGTTGCCGTTGGTTTCGCTTACTCGAACATATTCTCGACCAGTTTTTGAAAAAGCCTCTTAAGAGTAAAGACCGGGATATTAAGTGTTTATTGATCGCGGCCCTGTATCAGCTTCGCGAGCTAAACCAAGCCGAATACGCAGTGATTAACGAGTCGGTTTCAGCAGCTAATTTATTAGGCAAGCCCTGGGCTAAAGGCCTGGTTAATGCTGTACTGAGAAACTATCTCCGAGGCAAAGATAAAGTTGAGGAGGGATTGAGTTCCACCTCTACGGATATTCAATATTCATTCCCCAAATGGTTGTTCGATCAACTAGAAAGTCAATGGCCAAACGATGCTGAATCCATTGTGATCGCCTCCAATGAAAGACCTCCTCTAAGCTTGAGAGTTAACCTTGGCAAAGTTAGTAGAGAGCAGTATCAGTTGGAGCTAGCTGAGGCAGGTATTGAGTCGAGCCCGGGTCAGTATGCCGATTCTTCGCTGTATCTGGCCAAACCCAGGGCCGTCTCTGAAATTCACGGTTTTTTGGAAGGGATGTCCAGTGTTCAGGATGAAGCTTCACAAATGGTTGCTGGCTTGCTCGATCTACAACCGGGGCTGAAAGTTCTGGATGCCTGTGCCGCGCCTGGTGGAAAGACTTGCCATATTCTTGAAAGTGAGCACTCGCTAACTGAGTGTGTCGCTATAGACATGGGACCGAGAAAGCTTGAGCGAATTGAAGAGAATCTGCAAAGGCTTGGTTTGAATGCTCGCCTGGTGGACTCTGATGCATCAGATATAGACAATTGGTGGGATGGTGCCGAGTTCGATCGCATATTGCTGGATGCGCCCTGCTCAGCCACTGCGGTAATTCGCCGTCATCCCGATATAAAGGTGCTACGCCAGCCCCGAGATATAGAAGAATTGCTAGGCGTTCAGGCAAATCTGCTGACATCTTTGTGGAAATGCCTGAAGCCAGGTGGCCTGTTGCTCTATACAACTTGCTCCTTGCTAAAGCAGGAAAACGAAGAGCAGATATCACAGTTTCTAGAATCCACGGATAACGCTAAATATGAGGGCATAGCGGCCGATTGGGGAGTAGAATGTCGCTTTGGTAGACAGCTACTGCCAGGCGATAAAAACGGTCCAGATGGATTTTTCTATTGTCCTCTAAGAAAAAGCCAGTCGTAAGCCAGATATAAGACCTATTATTAAGTACAGGCTCGCATGAAAATTATAATTCTAGGTGCCAACCAGGTTGGTAGCACCCTCGCCGAAACCCTGGCTAACGAAGAAAACGATATCACCGTTGTCGATACTGACGCTGAGCAGTTGCGCGAGCTCAAAGACCATATTGATATAAGCACAATTCACGGCCATCCCTCTCACCCAGATATACTGGAACAGGCGGGCGGTCCCGATGCCGACATGATCATTGCCGTCACCGAAAGTGATGAAATAAACATGGTTGCCTGCCGTGTTGCTTATTCCATGTTTCAAACCCCCAAAAAGATTTGTCGAATCCGCTCTACTTCCTATTTGGTTTCAGACGGGCTGTTTAGCAAGAAGCACGGCATCGCTGTTGATGTTGTTATTAGTCCCGAGCTTATAGTTTCTAAAGCTATCGGGCGCTTACTGGCACTACCGGGCTCACTTCAGGTTTTAGATTTTGCTGAAGGCAAGGTTCAGTTAGTCGCGGTTAAAGCATTTTACGGCGGCCCTCTTGTTGGTCAGGAAATACGACTAATTCGGCAGCACATGCCGTCAGTCGACACTCGAGTGGCTGCAATATTTCGTAAAGATCGCCCAATAATTCCCGAAGGCTCGACGGTAATCGAGGCGGGTGATGAAGTTTTCTTTGTGGCCGCGAAGGAAAACATTCGCGCCTGCATGGCCGAGCTGCGCAGAATGGATAAACCCTATAAGCGCCTTATTATCGCAGGTGGTGGAAATATAGGAATGCGCTTGGCTGAGTCCATTGAGGACAAATATCAGGTTAAGCTAATCGAAAAGGACATGGAACGATGCGCCTTCCTTTCGGAGACACTGGAAAAAACTATCGTGTTGAATGGCGAAGCTTCTCAACAGGATTTTTTGATCGAAGAAAATATTGAAGACACCGATGTTTTTCTTGCGCTTACCAATGATGATGAAGCAAATATTATGTCTTCGCTTCTCGCCAAGAGGCTAGGCGCAAAAAAGGTAATGGCCATGATTAACAACCCTGCCTATGTTGATCTTGTACAGGGTGGAGAAATCGATATTGCAATCTCTCCTCAACAGGCAACTATTGGATCGCTGCTGGCACACGTTCGACGAGCAGACGTGGTAAATGTTCATTCTCTTAGAAGAGGTGCGGCTGAAGCGATGGAAGCCATCGCTCATGGTGACCACACATCCTCGAAGGTAGTAGGCAAAGCAATTCAGGATATAGATCTTCCCGAAGGAACCACTATTGGTGCAATAGTAAGAGGGGATGAAGTACTCATTGCCCACGACAACACGGTTGTGGAATCCGATGATCATGTCATTCTCTTTCTTGTTAATCGCAAAACAATTCCCCAGGTTGAACGACTGTTCCAAGTCGGCTTCTCCTTTTTCTAGGCGACTATGCGTATATCCGTCATAGTAAAAATACTTGGGCTGCTGCTACTAATATTTGGCGCCCTTGCAAACTTTCCTCCTCTGATTGTGTCCTGGATATACGAAGATGGCATGGCTTCGGAATTCATAACATCTTTTATATATGTTTCGGGGGCCGGATTTTTTATGTGGCTGTCCTCTTTTCGTACTACTAAGGAGCTAGGAACCAAAGAAGGGTTTTTGATCGTAACTCTTTTCTGGGTAGTGCTGGGTACTGCGGGGTCTCTGCCTTTTCTTCTTTCCCCGGCGGTAGAATTATCTCTTACTGACGCCGTGTTTGAATCTCTGTCAGGCCTTACCACTACTGGCGCTACGGTGATTTCCGGGCTCGATGATTTACCGAAATCTTTGCTCTTCTATCGACAACAATTACAGTGGCTGGGCGGCATGGGTATTATCGTTCTGGCCATGGCACTGCTGCCCATGCTCGGCATTGGAGGCATGCAGCTGTATCGCGCCGAGAGCCCGGGACCCGTCAAAGACAATAAGCTGGTTCCCAGATTAGCAGAGACAGCCAAGGCGCTTTGGTACATCTACCTTACTCTTACAATTGTGTGCGCACTTGCATACTGGATTGTGGGTATGAATTTGTTCGACGCAATAAGTCACAGCTTTACGACTGTGGCAATCGGCGGATTCTCAACCCATGATCAAAGCATGGGCTACTTCGATAATTCAGCGGTTGAAATTGTGGCCATAATTTTCATGTTTATAGCCGGGATAAATTTCGCGCTGCACTTTACCGCCTGGCAGAAACGAAATATCAGTCACTATGTTAAGGATCCAGAATTCAAATTCTACGCGCTTATTCTGACTACCGTTTCAGTAGTGACAGTAGTTGTTCTGTATTTTTCGGAGATTTACACAAGCGCTTCTGATGCTCTTATCAAAGGTGTATTTCAAGTCGTTTCTTTTGCGACAACTACCGGCTTCGCCACCGCTGATTTTAATTCCTGGCCTTTGTTTCTTCCTTACATGTTGCTCTATGCCGCCATAATTGGAGCCTGTGCAGGGTCCACCGGCGGCGGAATGAAAGTTATAAGAATTCTGCTTATTTTCAAACAGGGCTTCAGAGAAGTTCAACGACTGATACACCCCAAAGCGGTGATACCAATCAAGCTTGGTAAGAACCCTGTCTCCGATCGAATCATCGAATCGGTTTGGGGGTTCTTTGCTGTCTATGTAATGGCATACATGGCAATGCTTCTAGCATTGCTTGCTACTGGCCTGGACATCATTACTGCATTTAGTGCGGTGGGTGCCTGCATAAACAATCTAGGGCCGGGACTGGCAAATGTCGCCGCCACGTATGAACATCTGCCGGCGACAGCAAAATGGATACTCTGCTTTGCGATGCTTCTTGGGCGATTGGAAGTGTTTACTTTATTGGTGCTGTTCACGCCAATGTTTTGGCGCCGATAGTTTTACTCTGCCGCTTTGATAGTTCTAGCGGAGCTCAGTAGAATTTATTCCCATCTTCTTGATGCCGAAACCTTTTGTATTCCCATTGGTACTGCTCCACACAATCCAGCACACAACGTTCGACAGACTTGTTTAGCCCTGCCAGAGACTCATCGAGTTTGTCGCTATATATTTCTGGGTCCGCCTCTGTAATCACTGCCTTATAGCCTGCTGAATTTTCCAGTCGTTTGGCATATCCAAAAAATACTCTAGGGCGGCTCCTGGAAATTAATTTGCTAACTAGAGTCATGGTCCAGGCTGGCTCCTGAAAAAAATCTGCGTAGGCTCCTCCTTCTTCATTTGGAACCTGGTCTGGCAAAAGCCCGACCATTTCCCCTCTGTCCAGGGCCTTAATTATTTTGGCGACACCTTTTATGTTGGTTGGAGCCAATGACATTCCTACTCTCGATCTGGTTTCCTTTAGCAATTTATCCATTGCCTCCATTTTTGGAGGTTGATACATAAAAGTGGCCTCAACATCCTGACTGGCATATTGGCCCATCATTTCCCAGTTACCTAAATGTGGTACTAACAGAATGACCCCATTGCCTTCTGCAATCGCCTGACGATATTGATCAATGCCCTCTGTCTCTTTTATCAAGGCAAAAGCTTCTTCTAGTGGAATTAGCCAGGCTTTACCCATTTCCAGTGCCAGACAACTTGTATGCTGGAGGCTGCTCAGGGTCAGTTTGGATATTTCCTCATCGCTCTTGTCAGAAAAGCAGGTCCTGAGGTTTTTGCGGGTAGTGTCCTTGGCTCTATTGGGAAGCCAATAGAGCGTACGACCCCACGCCCGGCCCAATAGATGAAGCAGGGGCAGGGGCAAAATGGCAGTTAGCCTTAGAAACCCAAGCAGAAAAATTGATTGAGGTGATTGAATGTTGATACCTGTGTTCTAAGGTTTGTGTTTGTCGATTTCGGCTATGCGACACTGTGGATGCGCCGGAATTGAATCATAACCTATCAAGCGCCATATTTTTACCAGCTCATTTAGTCCAAATTGATTCCAAAACTTCGATTCTGCTGTGCGCTTTTCACTTTAGCTTTCACCCCGGCGCTATCCACGACTCTCTCTTCAGCTCTCTGTTCAACTCTCATCTCAACTCTCTGCCTTAATGCACCTCTTCTTTCTCTTCAGCACTGCATAGCCACAGGCCTGCCGCTAGATTAGTTCATGATAATCAAGGATAATTGCAGCCCTTTGAATTTCTCGGCAACGGTACTATCGTGGACAAAGCTTTAAACCTGAATACCTTTCAGGGACTCATAATGGCACTTCAGCAATTTTGGGCTGATAAGGGCTGTGTAGTCTTGCAACCTCTTGATATGGAGGTGGGCGCAGGAACATTTCATCCTGCGACTTTTTTGCGAGCAATTGGTCCCGAAACCTGGAATACCGCCTACGTGCAACCTTGCCGGCGGCCTACTGATGGACGCTACGGTGAAAACCCCAATCGGCTACAGCACTACTACCAGTTTCAGGTAATTCTTAAGCCCTCACCGGACAATATTCAGGACCTGTATTTAGAGTCTTTGGAGAGTCTGGGAATCGATATGTCGGTTCATGATATTCGCTTTGTTGAAGACAATTGGGAGTCGCCAACCCTTGGGGCATGGGGTCTGGGCTGGGAAGTCTGGCTCAATGGCATGGAAGTCACCCAATTTACCTATTTCCAGCAAGTGGGCGGCCTTGAATGTTTTCCCGTGAGTGGTGAGATTACTTATGGAATTGAGCGCATTGCCATGTACTTGCAAGGCGTTGACAGTATCTATGACATTGTCTGGACCGAGGGCCCCTCTGGCATAGTGACCTACGGAGATGTGTTCAAACAGAATGAAGTGGAAATGTCCGCCTACAACTTTGAGCACGCATCGGTAGAAAATCTGTTTAGATATTTTGATGATTGCGAAGAGCAATGTAATCAACTTATCGAGAAAGAATTAGCTTTACCTGCTTACGAACAGGTATTGAAGGCGTCCCACTATTTCAATTTGCTGGATGCAAGAAATGCCATTTCGGTAACAGAGAGACAACGATTTATTCTTAGAGTTCGTACTCTCGCCCGTCTTGTAGCTGAAGCCTATTTTGAAAGCCGGAAACAACTTGGCTTTCCTTTAGCAAGCGAAGAACTTCGCCAGGAATATTTGAAGCAAAGCTCAAAGAAAGAATCGAAACAAAAATCGAAGAAGAAACCAAAGTAAGACCCAAAAAGATACTAGAAGACCGGTAACGGGTCGCAGGAAAAATAGCTGTCATGTCCAAGCAAGATTTTTTAGTTGAATTAGGTACGGAAGAACTTCCACCCAAAGCACTGAGCAAACTCTCCAAGGCTTTCGAGACTGGAATTCTCGACGGCTTTAAAAAAGAATCTCTTAGCTTCGATAGTGTTAACCGTTTCGCAACCCCACGGCGCTTGGCAGTAATTGTCCGCGGCCTGCAAGAAAAACAAGACGATAAGAACGTTGAAAGATTTGGCCCTGCAGTTAAGGCTGCTTTTGATGGTGACGGCAACCCTACACCTGCAGCCAGTGGCTTCGCTAAATCCTGTGGAGTAGATATTTCCGAATTGGGCAGGGTCGATAAAGATGGCGTAGAAAAGCTCTCTTATTCTTCAAGCCAGGCCGGCCGAGCTGCTACGGAACTTATTCCCGGAATTGTTAACGACTCACTAACGAAGCTGCCTATTCCAAAGCGCATGCGGTGGGGAGCTTCACGTGTAGAATTCGTTCGACCCGTGCACTGGTTGGTTCTATTATTCGGTGATCAAGTAATTGATGCCAATATCCTTGGTATCGATTCCGGTCGCTGCAGTCGCGGCCACCGTTTCCATCATAATTCTGAAATTGAAATAACTAGTCCAAGTATCTACGAGAACACTCTGGAGAGAACAGGAAAAATCATACCGGACTTTGAAAACCGAAAGGAATTAATCCGAATCCTGGTTACTGAAGAAAGTGATAAACATGAAGCTACGGCTATTATGGATGAAGATTTGCTTGATGAGGTATGCGGTCTCGTTGAATACCCCGTTGCTCTGACAGGTCATTTCGAAGATCACTTTTTAGAAGTGCCATCGGAAGCATTGATACTGGCAATGAAATCTCATCAGAAGTGTTTCAATCTCGAAGATAAGGAAGGCAATCTACTTCCTATGTTTATAACGGTCAGTAATATCCGCAGTAATGATCCTGCCCAGGTTATTGAAGGCAATGAGAGAGTCATTCGACCTCGTCTCGCCGATGCCCGGTTTTTCTTCGAAACAGACAAGAAGAATAAGCTCGAGGACAATCTTGAACAGCTAAAGAAGGTAGTCTTCCAGGCAAAGCTTGGAACCGTGTTCGAGCGCAGCGAGAGAGTCGCTAGCCTAGCTAGTTCTATTGCCAAGTCTCTAGGCGAGAACGAAGAGTATTGTCAGCGAGCAGCTATGCTATCCAAGTGTGATCTCGTCACTAATATGGTTGGTGAGTTCGCTGACCTACAGGGCTTGATGGGTTACTACTATGCTTTGAATGATGGCGAGCCTGAAGAAGTCGCCAAGGCCATCAATGAGCAATACATGCCACGTTTCTCGGGCGATAAACTACCCTCTAGTGCTACCGGCGGCATTCTTGCAATGGCCGATAAGCTTGATTCAATTGTCGGTCTATTTGCCATAGGCCAACCCCCCACTGGCTCCAAAGACCCCTTTGCCCTGCGTCGTTCTGCTATTGGCTTATTGCGGATAATGGTAGAAAAGCAGGTGGATCTGGACGTGATGGACTGCATCAACACTTCATTGGCGGGTTTTAAAGGCATCGATATTGCTGATGATACGGCCGCGAATGTATTCGACTTTCTTCTGGAAAGATTCCGCGCGTGGTATATGGACGAAGGCATTTCCAGTAATGTGTTCCAGTCTGTAATGGCTCTTAAGCCGAGGCGACCTTTAGACTTTCATAAGCGCATTCTCGCTGTTCACAATTTTTCCCAACTCGATCAAGCCGATTCCCTGGCTTCCGCTAATAAGCGCGTGTCGAACCTGCTATCCAAGCAAGAAGATTCTGCTACGGAACAAAACATTGATACATCTCTTTTCCAAGAAGATGCCGAGAAGTCATTAGTGGCGGCCCTGCAACAAAAAGAGTTAGATGTGGCTCCTTTATTTGAAGCAGGGGATTACACCGCTGGTCTTGAAACCTTAGCTGAGCTTCGCCAGAGTGTAGATGAGTTCTTCGACAAGGTTTTAGTCATGTGCGAAGACCAGAATTTGAAGAATAACCGAATTGCTATATTGCAGCGTTTAAGATCTGTGTTTCTTCAAGCTGCCGACATCTCCTATTTACATAGCAAGTAACAAAAAGGACAAAGTGATTCACCGTGAAAGTAGTCGTATTAGACAGAGATGGCGTTATCAATCAAGACTCCCCCGACTATGTTAAATCTGAGGATGAGTGGATAGCTATTCCGGGCAGTATCGAAGCCATCGCTTCTCTAAGCAATGCAGGGTATAAGATTGCGGTGGCCACAAACCAATCCGGCCTTGGTCGCAAATTATTTGATGAATTCGCGCTTGCCCGAATGCATCAGAAATTTTGTGGCCTGGTAGAGGAAGCGGGCGGCCAGGTTGATGGCATCTTCTTTTGTCCACACTCTCCTGACGAAGGATGCGAGTGTCGTAAACCTGGGACCGGGCTTTTGCAACAAATTGAATCGGAGTTCTCCTGCAGTTTGAAAGGACAGTATTTTGTTGGGGATAGTATGAAAGACATACAGGCCGCTTCGGCGTTTTCCTGTGTGCCCGTTTTAGTTCGAACCGGAAACGGCTTAGTTACAGAGAAACAATTGTCACCGGAATTATCTGCAACTTGTCTGGTTTTCGATGACCTGGCATCAGCGACCAAGCATTTGCTTTCTAATGCTAACTGACATCATTCCTTTCATACGATCTACTTTTTTCTATCTTGGTTACTACGTAGTTACCATTTTCACATCTCTTCTTTTTATTATCCTTTTCCCTTTGCTGCCGGAAAGGGGGCGCTACATTTTTTCTTTCTGCTGGTGTAGTTTTATTCTGGGGTGGCTGAGAATTTGCTGCGGCGTGCGATATCAAGTTATTGGCAAGGACAAGCTGCCCAGCGATCCTCACGTGATTATTGCCAATCATCAAAGCGAATGGGAAACCATCTATTTTTACAAATTGGTTTTTCCCGTATCACCAATCCTCAAACAAGAACTTTTAAAAATTCCTTTTTGGGGTTGGGCAATGAAATTGCAAAAGCCAATTGCTATCGACCGAAGTAAGCCAAGAGAAGCGGGTAAGTCTTTAATGACTCAAGGCGTAGCTCGACTTAAAGAAGGTCGTAGGATATTTGTATTCCCCGAAGGAACCCGATCAAAATACGGTTCTATAAAGAGGTTTTCACGTGGGGGCGCGAAGCTTGCTATTGCCGCTGGAGTTCCCGTGGTACCAATAGCTCACAATGCAGGTTATTGCTGGCCACCAAAGCAATATATTAAACGCTCAGGTTTAATTACTGTTGTTATAGGGGATTCGGTGCCCACGGTCGGCGCAAGAGCCGATGAGCTTACCGATGATCTCGAAGGCTGGATTCGTCAAACTGTAGATTCTTTAGAAGTGCCGAAAAATTGAGCCTGGGGCTTAGTTCCAGGCTCTCTTTACTTTTTATCTCTTCCAATCCTTCCAATCTCTTCTGCTCAGTCCGAGCATCGTTGGAACTCGAGCCTATCAGCCGTAAACTATTTCTGTTCAAGAGCCAAAAGGCTTGAAGCCATTGATTATTACCTAGATATCCAAATTATCTGCGGCAAGAGCGTTTTCTTCGATAAATTCTCTGCGCGGATCTACCTGATCACCCATTAAGGTGTTAAATAGCTGGTCTGCGCCGATTGCATCGTCAATGGTGACCTGAAGCATTCTGCGAGTTTCCGGGTTCATGGTTGTATCCCACAGCTGGTCGGGATTCATTTCTCCCAGACCTTTATATCTCTGTAGGTAATGCCCCTTCATTGCGTCACTGGTCAACCACTCAATCGCTTCGGCGAAGCTCTTGATCTCGTGAATGCGCTCTCCCCTTTTCACAAAGGCCCCTTCTTCGATCAAGCCGTTCAGGGTATCTCCGAGTTTCGCAATCGAGCGATATTCTCCAGAGTGAAAGAAGTCTCTACTGAAGCCAAATTGTTTCTCCAGACCATGAAGACTTAACGTCGCCTCGGGTAGAAACAGGCTTCGCTCATGATCTTCCACCACACCAAGTGTATAGTTAGGACTTACTCCTGGGTGTAGCTCAGTGAATTTGGCGCTTAGCTCTTCAAGCCATTGGGAAACTTTGTCTTTCGATTTGAGATCTTCCTCGGCTAATAAGCGATTAAATATCATCGCCTCCAGAATTTCCGTAGGATAGAGGCGGGCTAACCTGGAGATAATTGAATAAGTCTCGTTGTATTGCTTAACCAGTGCCTCCAATGCATCCTCTGCAATTCCTGGCGCATCGGCATTGACGTGAAGACTTGCTCCTTCCAGAGCAATTTGCGTTTGGTAGTTAGCTAGTTCTATGTCGTCTTTAAGGTACTGCTCCTGCTTTCCCTTTCGAATCTTATAAAGAGGCGGCTGGGCGATAAAGATGTGTCCTCCCTCAACCAACTCACGCATTTGGCGAAAGAAAAAGGTTAAAAGGAGAGTTCGAATATGGGACCCATCGACGTCAGCATCGGTCATGATAATGATGCTGTGATAACGGAGGTTTTCCGGTGCAAATTCTTCATTGCCGATACCGCAGCCCAGAGCCTTAATCATAGTTCCAATTTCGACAGAACTTAACATCTTGTCAAATCTGGCTTTCTCTACGTTGAGAATTTTACCTTTCAGGGGCAAAATTGCCTGATTCTTGCGGTTTCTGCCCTGTTTAGCAGATCCTCCCGCAGAATCACCCTCCACAATATATATTTCTGAGAGTGCCGGGTCTTTCTCTTGGCAGTCGGCCAATTTGCCTGGAAGCCCCGCAATATCAAGAGCACCCTTGCGACGGGTCATTTCTCTTGCCTTACGAGCAGCTTCTCTGGCTCTAGCAGCATCTAGCATTTTACCGACAATTAGCTTCGCATCCTGGGGATTTTCCAGAAGATACTCGTTAAATTTCGCTCCCATCTCCTGCTCAACCACGGCTTTCACCTCAGATGACACGAGTTTATCCTTGGTTTGGGAAGAGAATTTAGGGTCGGGAACCTTAACCGAAATAATCGCAGTCAGGCCTTCTCGGGCATCATCACCAGATGTGGTAACTTCTTTACCTTTTTTACTTGCCAATTCCTTGTCAATATAGCTCTTTAACACACGAGTCAGCGCCCCTCGAAAACCGGCAAGGTGTGTTCCGCCGTCTTTTTGAGGGATATTGTTAGTATAGGGGAAGATGTTCTCCTGGTAGGAGTCATTCCACTGAAGAGCAACTTCAACGGTTATTCCATCTTCTTCTCGCTCTGAAACGAAATAGAAAGGCTTATTTACCGTCGCTTTGTTCTTGTTTAGATAGTCGACGAAGGCTTTAAGGCCGCCTTCGTATTTGAAAAGATCTTCCTTACCAGCCCGCTCATCGATAAGCCTAATGGCGACTCCAGCGTTAAGAAACGCTAACTCACGTAGCTTTTTGGCCAGTATATCGTAATGAAATTCAATGCTGGAAAATGTGTCTACAGATGGCTTGAAATGACATTCCGTGCCTGAATGGTCAGTTTCTCCAACAATGGCCAATGGAGCCTGAGGAACACCGTGCATATAGGTCTGTTCATGGACCTGGCCTTCTCGCCTAATTGTCAGTTTTAGCTCTTCAGATAGTGCATTTACCACTGACACACCAACACCATGGAGGCCGCCGGATACTTTATAGCTATTGTCGTCAAATTTACCGCCCGCGTGGAGCACGGTCATGATGACCTCAGCTGCGGAGACCCCCTCTTCATGCATTTCGGTGGGAATGCCTCGTCCATTATCGGAAACCGTAATGGTTTCGCCAACATGGATAATGACTTTTATTTCGTCACAATGCCCTGCCAAAGCCTCATCAATGGAATTATCAACAAGCTCAAACACCATATGGTGAAGGCCTGTACCATCATCCGTATCACCAATATACATTCCGGGCCGCTTTCTAACCGCATCAAGGCCCTTGAGAACCTTGATACTATCGGAATTATATTCACTTTGGTTTTCTTCTTCGCTCATGCTCTTACTCCAGGGTCATCATCAGGCTAAAGCCTGTTCCACTACCCCTAATATCGGATAAATTGATTAAAAATCAAGTCCTTATTATACCATGTTCCACGTGGAACTTCGTCATATCCAGTGGGCTGGAGATACAATCCAGCACATTATCGACTTCCACGGTCGTTATAAACAATTGGGCGCCCAAGGACAGTAGCTCAGCAAAAACCGAGGACCGGTTTTCAAAATCGAGCTCTGACGGAAGGTCATCCACCAAGTAAATGCATTTTCGATCTAGCGCATCACTCAATAACACTCCTTGGGCAATTTTCATCGCACTGACCAAAATCTTTTGTTGTCCCCTTGAGAAGATATCGACGGCTCGAGACTTCCCCAACATGACATCCACATCTGCCCGGTGGGGCCCATTTTGAGTCGCACCATAGCGAATGTCTGTTTGGCGCCCGACCGCCAGAATCTCGTCCAAGGTCCTATCGAAATCCCAACCCCTCTGATAAGTAAGCACTAGCTCTTCAATTTGGGTTCCCCCTAGGGATTCATAAACTTTACGAAAAGCCGAATTGAAATCATGGAAATAGGCCTTTCTCAGTTCATCAACTTCTTCCGCGAAAATACAAAGCTCTCTGTCCCAGGCTTCCAATTGGTCTACATCGAGCCTTGACTGCTTTAATAGATGATTTCGATTAGCAATAGCTTTTCGGGAGTTTCTCCAGCTAGAGACAAAATTTGGTTCCACGTGGAACACTCCCCAATCCAGAAACCGCCGTCTGGACTTTGGGCCACCCTCTAATAGTAGAAAGGAATTCGAATCCAGAACTTGCACCGGTAACTCTCGAGCAACTGTCTCCCAATTCTTTTGGTTCTCGTTCTGGTATCTGAGCTGATGGTTTTTCCTTCTCGATTTCGAAAGACCAATATGCTGCCCGCCAGAAAGCTCGGCATAAACAACAGCCTCTTCGTCACCATGCCTAATTAGGGGATCAAGTTTACTACTACGGAAAGATCTTCCCGATGCCAACAAATGGATAGACTCCAATACGCTGGTTTTTCCACTGCCATTCTCTCCGTATAGAAGATTAACCCCAGAGGATGGCTCCATCAATGCGGATGCAATGTTTCTAACTGAAGAAATATCCAACCTGCTTATGCAGCTCATGGGTTTTCAACCCTTCAATGAGGAAGAATGCTGTGAATACTTACTCACTGCCATCTAAAGCCGCATGGGCATTACGACATAGAGGGCATCGCTTCCTTCTTCAGCCTCTATTAATGCGCTGCTATTTGGGTCCGATAGCGTAATCCGGGCCTTTTTGCTACTTAGAGTGGAAAGCACGTCGATGAGATAACTGACGTTAAAACCAATTTCCAGGGAATCGCCTTCGTATTCAACAGAAACAACTTCTTCTGCTTCTTCCTGCTCTGGGTTATTGGCAAGGATCTTAAGCTCTCCATTGGAGAGCATTACCCTAACCCCGCGATACTTCTCATTTGAAAGAATGGCGGCCCTGGAGAATGCCTGTCTCAATTCCTGGCACTCACCTATTAATACTTTATTTCCACCCTTCGGTAGCACACGGTTATAGTCAGGGAATTTTCCATCAACTAGCTTAGATGTAAATGTCACCGCTGGGACTTTTGCTCGAATATGGTTTTGACCAAAGGTCAGCGTAATTTCACCTTGCTCATCGCCGAGCAAACGACTGAGTTCCAGAATGCCCTTTCTTGGTAGTATGAGTTGCTGCACATCGTTTATGGGGTTATCCATATTCAATGTTTCCATGGCCAGTCGATGGCCATCGGTTGCTACTACTCGAAGAAAGTCAGGCGCTACTTCGAATAACATGCCATTGAGGTAATAACGAACGTCTTGTTGAGCCATGGCGAAGCTTGTGCTTTCCAATAACTCATGGAGCTTGGCTTGAGAAATACTCAGGGAAAAAGTATCTGGCTCTTCATCAACACTAGGGAATTCGCTAGCTGGCAGGGTAGTAAGTGTATACCTGCTTCTACCGGATTTGAGAGTTAGTTTATTGTCGCTTAGTGAAAACTCAACATTGGCATCGTCCGCCAGGGACTTACAGATATCCAATAGTTTCCGAGCTGGAACGGTGACGGCACCGGCTTCATGAGCCTGGTCTACTGGAACCCGACCAATAAGTTCTACCTCGAGATCTGTGCCTGTGAGTGAAAGCTCACTACCGTCCAAAACCATCAAAACGTTGGACAAAACCGGAAGTGTTTGCCGTCTCTCAACAACACCGCTAACCATTTGCAAAGGCTTTAGCAGAGCCTCTCGTGAAATTACAAAGTGCATTAATCTGTCCTATATTAGTCCAATATTTATCAATACATGCCCGGATCGCGCTAGCTTGAGAGCGATCGAAGCAGATTATTGTAGTCTTCCTGTATATCAATCGAGCTATGGCGAAGCTTCTTAACTTGCTTGCAGGCGTGAAGTACCGTGGTGTGGTCTCTTCCACCGAAAGCATCTCCGATCTCCGGCAAGCTATGGTTTGTCAGCTCTTTCGACAAGCTCATGGCGACCTGTCTTGGTCTTGCTATGGATCGATTGCGCCGCTTTGACAACATGTCGGCCATCTTGATTTTGTAGTACTCGGCAACAGAGCGCTGAATATTGTCTATGGTTACCAATTTATCCTGAAGCGCAAAGAGATCACGAAGCGCTTCTTTAATAAGATCGAGGTCGATCTTCTCTCCCTTAAAATCGGCGTGAGCGATCACTCTCTTCAAGGCGCCCTCCAACTCTCGAACATTAGAGCGAAGGCGTTGAGCAATAAACATAGCTGCATCATTTGGAAGATCTACATTACTGAGCGCCGCCTTATTCATCAGGATCGCCGCTCTCGTTTCGAGTTCCGGTGGCTCCACAGCAACAGTTAGCCCCCAGCCAAAACGAGACTTCAGCCTCTCTTCCAGCCCATTAATTTCCTTATGGTAACGATCACAGGTGAGAATGATCTGCTGACCACCCTCCAAGAGCGCATTAAAAGTATGGAAGAATTCTTCCTGGGAACGTTCCTTGCCGGCAAAAAACTGAATATCATCAATCAATAGAGCATCTACGGATCGATAAAATCGCTTAAATTCATTTATCGCGTTCAGCTGCAATGCGTTAACCATAGTGGCAACAAATGTTTCTGAATGCAGATACACCACTTTTGCATCTGGCTTTTTGGCTACAAGATAATTGCCAATAGCATGCATTAAGTGAGTCTTTCCTAACCCCACCCCTCCATATATAAAGAGGGGGTTGTAGGCATAGCCTGGATTTTCCGCAACCTGCATTGCTGCCGCTCTAGCCAGTTGGTTTGATTTACCCTCAATGAAATTATCGAATGTGTTTTCCGTGTTCAGAGCGCCGCGGTGCTTCAGCTTGCCTTCAATAATGATATCCACATTGCGCTGCTTATTGGCCATGCCCGGCCGAAGCCTTAGGGCGGCAGGTGGCGAGCGCGGTACTTCCAGCAATGATGGTTGCCCAGTAAGAACTGCCTCACTGTGCTTACTGGTGCTTGAATTGTTTTGCTTAGATTCCTGTGCTTGGTGTTCCGGCAAATAGATCTCTGGGTTCTGTGGGATAGGATCGAGTTTTGAAGACCCCTGCCCTGAAGGGTTTTGAACCAAAGGCCTTTGTTCTTGCCGCTCTTGCTGTTGGGACACTTGGCCTAAAGAAGGAGGACTGGAAACAGAATAAGGCTGGGGATTCGAAGCGACTTCCAGGCTAACGCTTAGCGGAACCGAATGTTCATCGGCAATAATTTCCTGAATACGACCCAAAAATTTTCCTTTGACCCAGTCCTGGATAAATCGATTTGGCGCAAATATTCGCAATTTATCAGATTCCAGCGTCACTTGAAGTGGTCTTATCCAAGTATTAAATTGCTGAGAAGGAAGCTCTGCTTTTAAGCAGTCAATACACGTTTGCCAGATCTCTGTTACCACTTTTCCTACCCGAATCTCTATAATGTTGATAAATCAGGGGGCAATTCTAACCACAGGCTCGACACTTATCCACTGATCTAAAGGCCAAAATATGGTTTTTTCATCTCTTTTTTTATTGTTATTTATCAAAGAGTTAAAATGATTTTTCTGGAAAAACCCGAGAGAAAAAATACATTTAATTCACAGATATACAAGCGGGCTGTGAATTAAAAGCTGTGGATAAGTTGTTATTAACAATTGGATCAAATTTTCAGATAAAAATGCCTCTGTTAGAAGAAAAATAATTGTGCTGAATTGGAACATTCACTTTCATAATTCGTTGCAACTTGTGGGTAAACCATCTAGAATTCGCGCTCCTTTTTGGAACCGATCTAGAAGTTCGGTTTATGATTGAAAAGCCGGATTACCCTTATGAAAAGAACATTTCAACCAAGCGTTTTAAAGCGAGCTCGTACTCACGGGTTTAGAGCACGTATGTCCACAAAAGGTGGTCGTCTGGTAATTAAGAGACGACGAGCCAAGGGACGCGCCAAGCTCTCAGCATAAGTCTCAGTTTTCTCCCTGAATCACTATTGATAGAAGCCCATTGGCTAATTCTAACGGCCAGTGTATCGGATAAGAAGACAGAGAGAGAGTGCCTCGTGGCTGATTACGGCTTTCCCAAGACAACTCGTCTGCTTAGTGCAGAAGACTACAAAGCTGTTTTCTCCAATTCCCAGTTCAAAGCATCCTGTCGCCACATTCTTGTGCTCGCGATTAGTAACGATTGCCAGCATTCCCGACTGGGCCTGGTCATCGCCAAGAAACATATTTCCAAGGCTGTACAAAGAAACAAAGTGAAGCGGATTATTCGTGATTCCTTTCGTCTTCATCAGGACACGTTGGCCGGCCTGGATTTAGTTGTGCTAGCAAGAAAAGATGCTGATAAACTAGGCAACCCCCAGCTTCGGGACAAGATACAGAAGTTGTGGAAAGAGCTTGCTGACAAACTAGCGAGAGCAAATAACTAACAAAGCCTGAGCCCAGGTTTTCCAACAAGGCACAAAGTAAAACGACTTATGTTAGATAAAATGCTAATTCGATTAATCGAGGCGTATCAATCCAGCCTAAGTCTTTTCATTGGTAACCAGTGCCGTTTCTATCCTACTTGCTCGCAATACACTAAAGAAGCTATCGAAAAACACGGCTCCCTAAAAGGATCATTATTGGGAGCGCGGCGAATTTGCAGTTGCCACCCCTTCCACGAAGGTGGTTTCGACCCCGTCCCGGAGCTCCCTGTTTTAAAAAACCCTGACCTGAAAAACAATGACCTGCATGGTCATCTAACCAATAAGTAGTTGCTAAACATGGATATTACCCGCTTCGCCCTTTATACCGCTCTCGCCATTGTCACCTATTTAATGCTGCTTCAGTGGCAGGAAGATTATCCGCCCGTCGTAGATGATGGCAGCACATCTTCATTGGAAATACCTCAGCTCACGAACTCAGACACTCCGGCAGTAAGCGATTTACCCACTGCATTGCCAACTACATTGCCCCCTACTTCAGTAGACACCAATAACACTGCCAGTGGTGATACTCCTGTGCTTACCAGCACACCTGTTGCAGTTACAAACAACACATCCAGATTAATTTCTATTACGACAGATACTTTTGATTTGCGGGTTGATCTTAATGGTGGAGACATAGTTTATTTGGCACTACCTCTGTATCTAAAACAAATTGATGTCCCCGATGACCCATTCGTAATGTTGGATAATGTTCCAGGGCGAAACTATGTGGCCCAAAGCGGTTTGATTGGTCCGAATGGTGTTGATGCCAATGGCAGGGCAGCATATCAATCATCATCTGTTAGTTATGAAATGAACGAATCCGATAACTCTTTAGATGTGGACCTGGTGACTACGAGTAATGGTGTCCAGGTAATCAAGCGCTTTCACTTCGAAAGAGACAGCTATCTAATCGGTCTAGATTATATTGTAGAAAACAATTCAGGCAGCGAATGGCAGGCCAACGCCTACGGTCAGATTAAGCGTGACTCCTTCGAGGATCCCAGCAGTGCAGGTGGAATGAGCAGAACCTATCTTGGTTTTGTGACCACGGCCGAAGACGACCCCTATATAGAAGTAGAGTTTGATGACATCGACGATGATGGCTCTTCCACCGTGGAAACACCTGGCGGGTGGGTAGGGTTCAGCCAACACTATTTTGTTTCCGCATGGATTCCAAATGTAGAGTCACAAAATCGATTTACCACCAGGAAGAATGGAAGCAATCAGTATATTGGTGAATTTACCAGCAGCGCCTTTAACGTTGCTTCGGGAGAAACTGGAAGCCACGGTGTACAATATTATGCCGGTCCCAAAGAACAATACGTGCTGGAAGAAATTTCACCAAACCTCGAGCTGAGCATTGATTACAGTTTTCTCTGGTTTATTGCTGCCCCAATTTATTGGTTGCTCAGCAACATCAATAGCTTTGTTGGTAATTTCGGCATCTCGATTATTCTTCTCACTGTCTGTGTGAAAGCCGCTTTCTATAAATTGTCTGAAACACAATATCGCTCCATGGCGGGAATGCGTCGTCTTCAGCCGAAGATGGCTCAGCTAAAAGAAAGCTACGGCGATGACAAGATGAAGATGCAGAAGGCGACCATGGATCTTTATAAGAAAGAGAAGATCAATCCCTTCGGCGGTTGTCTGCCAATGTTAGTACAGATGCCAGTGTTCATCGCTTTGTACTGGGTATTGCTGGAGAGTGTTGAGCTTAGACACGCACCATTTTTTCTCTGGCTGACCGATCTGTCCGTGCGTGACCCATTCTTCATTCTGCCTCTACTAATGGGCGCCACCATGTATCTGCAAACCAGCCTGAGCCCAGCTCCAGCTGACCCTATGCAGGCCAAGATGATGAAACTCATGCCGATTATGATGACAGTCTTATTCCTCTGGTTCCCGGCAGGGCTTGTACTTTACTGGCTGACAAACGGCGCCCTGGGTATTCTGCAACAGTGGTTTATCACTCGAAGAATCGAAGCCGCCTATGAGGCCAAGAAGGCCTAGATAGAAAGCGGCTTAATCCGCCCCGATCTTTCCAGGCTCGGGTCCAACTTCTTTAGCTATCAGGGTAAACGCTTCCTTGTTACTTCACGTTGATTTCCGATGCCTCAATTTGATACCGACACAATATGCGCCATCGCCACTTCACCAGGAAGGAGTGGTGTTGGCATTGTGCGAGTGTCGGGCCCTGCAGCCAGTGATATTGCAAAACACATTCTCGGCTTAACACCCAAACCCCGCTACGCCCATTACTGTGATTTTCTTGACCAGAACCAGCAGACAATCGATCAGGGCATTGCTCTCTTTTTCGATAATCCACATTCTTTTACTGGTGAAGATGTACTCGAGTTACAAGGACACGGTGGTATTCATGTTCTGCAATCTATCCTCAGCCGGGTATTAAATCTCGGCGCTAGACTGGCAAGACCAGGAGAGTTTTCAGAACGATCATTTATAAATAATAAAATTGATTTGCTACAAGCCGAGGCGATTGCCGATCTAATTGATGCAAGCTCTCAGCAGGCTGCACGATCAGCCATAAGAACCCTGCAAGGAGAGTTTTCCAAAAAAATTCATAAACTCGTCGAAAATCTTGTCAAATGCAGAGTAAATGTGGAAGCTGCAATCGACTTCTCTGATGAAGACATTGATGTGTTATCTGACACCAGAGTAAAAGAATCAATTCAGGAAATTGAATCTGAATTAGACTCAACACTGGGCCAAGCAGAGCAGGGCGCCTTACTAAAAGAAGGCATAAAGGTTGTTATTGCGGGTAAGCCAAATGCTGGAAAATCCAGTCTTCTAAATGCCTTGTCAGGAATAGAAAGTGCTATAGTTACCGATGTCCCAGGCACCACCAGAGACGTCCTTAGCGAAGAAATAGCCATAGATGGATTGCCTGTTCATATTGTTGACACCGCCGGTTTAAGGCACAGTGAAGACAGGGTAGAACAAGAAGGAATTCGTCGAGCCCAACAAGCAATCGAAGAGGCAGATCAGATTTTGCTCTTGCTCGATAGTAGCAAGCTTGATTCAATCTCTGAAGAAGCTGTGGAAAACCTGTTAGAAAACTTTTCATTACTGAATGATAAGTCTATTAAAGAACTATTTTTATTGGAGAACACCGCAATTGTTCTTAACAAGGTTGATCTGATTGATTCCAGCAGTTCATCTCTCAATAAACTAACAATCGACAATATAGAAATTCCTGTGATCGGCCTTTCTGCCAAGAATCGAACGGGGCTAGATGGTTTGAGAGAACATCTCAAGATGTGCTGTGGCTACCATGCCAGCCAGGAGAGCTCCTTTGTTGCCAGAGAAAGACACTTGCTGTCATTGCGGGAAGCAAAAACATTAATCGATTCGGCGCTTCAACATCTTGATTCAGGATCTGCTCTTGAATTGATTGCCGAGGATTTACGTTTAGCCCAGTCAGAACTGGGAAAGATAACCGGTGAATTCACTAGTGATGACCTTCTTGGTGAAATATTTTCCAATTTTTGTGTTGGAAAGTAGTTTCCTTAGCAAAATAAGCAGAATTCAATCTGAAAGATCCAAATAATTGTCTTAATGCGTGTGCAGATGCTCGTCTCTCAGCTCTTCAAATATATACCTCAAATAGTGTTTTTAAGGCTGTGAATAACTAACAGGGAAAAATGAGTAACAGGTGAGTAAGGCAAAACAGTTTTTGAACATAAAAAAATGGCTGTAAACAGTACACACCAAGCCAATAGCTTGTAGACCCCATATCAAGGGCTTATCTACCTCCTTATCATTGCCCCAAGCTATTGATTATTAATAAGAAAAATGGCATATCAACAGAAAACCGCTTTACCATTAATAACAACATTAATACTCTATCTATACTTACTCTATATAATTAGGTTTTAAGTATTTAAATATAAGGCAGGGGATAAAAGGGTTTGCAGGTATACTTGCCGGCCCCAAAAACAGGCTCAACACAAAGCAGGAGTCTGAGAGCTGTTGGTTCGAATTGGCCAGTGCCTGATGAGGCCATGGAAAGGTAATCGGGGAAATAAGGAATCAAAGAGTGGAATTCAGTAAATCATTTGATGTCATTGTTATTGGTGGAGGACATGCCGGCACAGAAGCCGCGCTTGCTGCTGCCCGCCAAGGCGTTGAGACATTACTGGTTACCCATAGCATCGAGACTCTGGGCCAGATGTCATGCAATCCCGCCATCGGCGGAATTGGCAAGAGTCATCTGGTTAAGGAAATCGACGCCCTTGGTGGCGCAATGGCAAAAGCCACTGACCTGGCAGGAATTCAATTTAGAGTATTGAATGCCAGCAAAGGACCAGCCGTTCGAGCTACTCGTGCTCAGGCTGACCGGGTTCTTTACAAGGCAGCGATCAGGGAAATGCTGGAGAGCCAGGAGAATCTATCTCTGTTTCAGCAGTCGGTAGATGATCTGCTGATAGAGTCTGGGGAAATCAAAGGGGTTGTTACTCAAGCTGGATTGCAGATAAGAGCGGCGAAAGTTGTACTCACTACAGGAACATTCCTTGGCGGCAAAATTCATATCGGCCTTGAAAATAGCGCCGGTGGCAGAGCGGGGGACCCACCGTCAATTGCTCTAGCACAGAGGCTCCGTGAACTGCCTTTTCGAGTGGATCGATTAAAGACCGGCACCCCACCACGTATCGATGCAAGAAGCGTGGATTTTTCGGTGATGCAGGTTCAGGAAGGGGACTCGCCATTACCAGTAATGTCATTCCTTGGAAAACGATCTGATCACCCGCAACAAATTAATTGTTACATCACCTCCACCAATGAAAGCTGCCACGAAATTATAAAGGCAGGGCTGGATCGCTCTCCGATGTATACCGGTGTCATCGAAGGAACTGGACCGCGATATTGCCCCTCCATCGAAGACAAGGTCATGCGCTTTGCTGACAAGACATCCCATCAGATATTCGTAGAACCGGAAGGACTTAATACCAACGAGTTATATCCCAATGGTATCTCTACCAGCCTGCCATTTGATGTTCAGCAAAACATGGTACGGGAGATAAAGGGATTTGAGAACGCGCACATCACGCGACCCGGCTATGCTATCGAATATGATTTCTTTGATCCGAGAGATCTTAACTATTCCCTGGAAACAAAATTTGTAAAAGGCTTGTATTTCGCCGGACAGATCAACGGCACTACAGGCTACGAGGAGGCCGCTGCTCAAGGATTACTAGCAGGCCTCAATGCGGGCTTGGCGGCGAGAGAAAAACCAGCATGGTGCCCGAGAAGAGACCAGGCATACATCGGTGTGCTGGTTGATGACTTAATAACATTGGGAACCAATGAGCCTTACCGAATGTTTACCAGCAGAGCCGAATACCGACTCACTTTGCGGGAAGACAATGCCGACGTTCGACTCACGGAAATTGGCAGAGGGTTAGGTCTTGTGGATGAGGAGCGCTGGCAGTTCTTTTGCGAGAAACAAGACAAGACAAAGAGCGAGTTAAAGCGTCTGCAATCAACATGGGTTCAACCAAATACAGAGAAGGGTGATCGTATAAACGCCTTGCTGGAAAAGCCTATGATTCGGGAATATAGCCTGGCTGATTTATTAGCACGACCAAGGGTGAATTATCATGCGCTGGTTGAGGCTGAAAGCGGTGAGGCGCAAGCGCTGGACCAGCTTTCACCGCTGCAGGAACAGGCCTGTCTGCAAGTAGAGATTCAGCTCAAGTACCAGGGATATATAGACCGTCAACATGACGAGATTGAACGCCTAAAGAAACAGGAAAATGCCAGCCTGCCAGAGGGTTTTGACTACCAACAGATGCAGGGCCTTTCCAACGAACTCAAGCAGAAATTGATTGCTGCAAGACCTGAGAATATCGGCAGGGCAGCACGTATTCCTGGTATGACGCCGGCGGCAGTTTCGCTGCTGCTTATCTACTTGAAAAAGCACCAAGCCGTTAAACAAAAAGTTGGCTAATTCTTTTCTGCAGGGCTCCTTAGATGGGTAAGTGTTGGTGATGGGGATGTCAAAACGGGCAGGTTTTGACAGATACTTTTTGATGAACGGTTTTTGATGGAAAGACCTGATGGATAAGAAAATAATAAACCAACTAGTAAGCGGAATTACCGAGCTGGGTTTGGAAGTTGAAGATTCCCAGATTGAAAAGCTACTGGCCTTTCTCGTACTGCTCAAAAAATGGAATTCAAAGTTTAACCTCTCCGGCGTAGCTGACATTGAGTCTATGGTGTCGCTCCACTTGCTCGATAGTCTGGCAATTAGTTCTCATCTCAGAGGAGAAATATTTGTGGATTTTGGATCCGGCGGCGGCCTGCCAGGAATTCCTCTTGCGATCATTAACCCAGACAAAAAATTTGTCCTTATCGACAGCAATGGCAAGAAGACTCGCTTCCTTTTTCAAGTCAAGACCGAACTGGCATTAAGCAATGTGAGTGTCGAAAATTGTCGAATAGAGCACTATCAAAATAAGCAGCAAATTGATATGGTGATGTGTCGCGCCTTCTCAACCTTGGAGGACGCTGTAGACAAGTTACAGCCCTTACTTTCCAATGATTGCAGCTTGCTGGCAATGAAGGGAATTTACCCCGAGGAAGAGATTTCCAAGCTTCCCGAGGGCTTCGAAGTAAGCCAGGCGACAAGACTTGAAATTCCCGGCATAACATCACAAAGACATTTGCTGGAAGTGAAGCGCAGTAGCATTTAGGCAGAACGATTTAGCTTAGAATTAAAGTGCTCAAAAATATTTTGGATTTGGAGTAGTTCAGTGGGAAAAGTATTAGCAATCGCCAATCAGAAAGGCGGCGTTGGAAAAACCACCACATCGGTTAACCTCGCTGCGTCTCTGACAGCCACCCTGAAAAATGTTTTGTTGATCGATCTCGATCCTCAGGGCAATGCAACCATGGGTAGCGGTATTGATAAATCCGGACTGGATATTTCCATCTATGATGTATTAACCAAGCAGGCGGAATTCGATGACGCCGTGTTGCACCCGGAAGAGTCCGGTTTTGATTTACTGCCCGCTAATGGAGATTTAGTAGCGGCAGAGATTGAGCTCTTCAGTATTGAAGACCGCGAACTTAGACTCCGACAAATTATTGATGCGGTCCGGCACCGATATGACTATATCGTTATAGACTGCCCACCCTCTTTGAACATGTTAACGGTAAATGCCATGGTTGCAGCCGACGGCGTGGTGATACCGATGCAGTGCGAGTACTACGCGCTGGAAGGCTTATCCGCGCTGATGGATACCATTAGCACTATCCGCGATAGGCTAAACCCCGGTCTCAAGATTGAGGGTATATTGCGAACCATGTATGACCCACGAAATAAACTAACCACCGAAGTAAACGGCCAGCTATTCAATTATTTCGGCGATGCGGTATATCGAACAGTAGTACCGAGAAATATTAGGCTAGCGGAAGCGCCAAGCTACGGAAAACCAGTTCTCAAATATGACCGAACCTCCAGAGGGGCAATTGCCTATTTAGCTCTGGCAGGTGAATTGCTACGTCGAAACGATGAAGCTGCAGCAGCGCTAGCCGCTGGATAATATGTAAAATGGCGAACCGCAGGGAATTCTAGGTTTTCTGCCAATTCTCCTATCCCAGGTGTGACATGAACGATAAGAAAAAACTAGGCAGAGGCTTGGATGCGCTGCTGTCTACCGGCAGATCGGAAACAATGGCTAGCCTGCTGGGCAGGAAAAGCGAGCCATCGAGCACTCCAGAACAAGACGCCACGCCGACCCCCACACCAAGCCAGAACACCGCTGAAGACAAAGACGGTGACCTGAAACACGTCCCAATCGACCTAATTCAACGCGGAAAATACCAGCCTCGAACAGATATGCACGAGGAAGCTCTGGAAGAGCTCGCTAATTCCATCAAGAAACAGGGTGTGATGCAGCCGATTGTTATTCGCCCCATTTCTTCGGACAAATACGAGATTATTGCTGGCGAGCGTCGCTGGCGGGCCACGCAAATAGCAGGGCTGGACACAATTCCGGCAATCATCAAGCCGGTGGGCGACGAAGCGGCAATAGCTATGTCGCTGATCGAAAATATCCAGCGCGAAAACCTCAATCCAATTGAAGAAGCCATGGCTCTGAAGCGGCTTCAGGATGAATTCGAATTAACCCAGCAGGAAGTTGCCGACGCGGTGGGCAAATCCCGTGCAACAGTGACTAATCTGATCAGGCTGATCGGGCTGAATATTGATGTTCGCCGCATGCTGGAGCATGGAGACCTGGAAATGGGTCATGCCCGAGCCCTATTAGCATTGCCTGATACCCAGCAATCCGAGGCCGCACGTTCCGTTGTAGGCAAGGGGCTGTCGGTTCGTCAAACAGAGTCACTGGTGCGCAGACTCACTGCCGAAGCCAGTTCCAGCCCTAGCTCGAACAAGGCTATAGATCCGGATATCAAGAACCTGGAAGATAATCTGGCTGATAAACTGGGCGCAAAAGTACTTATTCAGCACACCGCCAAGGGTAAGGGAAAGCTTATTCTAAAATACAATTCACTGGATGAATTGGACGGTATCCTCTCCCACATAAATTGAAAATCTGACGTAGTTGATTAGGTCTCACAAAGTCCCTATAATGCGCGTGCTTTGGTGATCACCGTCCATAACAGGGCGTACGTTTTAGAGGTGTTTTTGGGGACCCAGGCTAGTCAATCAGCCAAGCTAGTGAGTCGTTCGTGTCGAATCTAAAAGCCCCTCCAGTTCATAAAGTTATCGTTGCGCAACTAGCGGCAGCGGGCCTTATGACACTAATTTCTCTGTTTATTTCAGGCACCATCATGGCCTACTCAGTGCTGCTGGGTGGATTGATTAGCGCTTTACCGAATAGTTATTTTGCCTTGCATGCCTTCAAGTTTCAGGGAGCACGCAACGCCGAAAAAGTGGTAAAGAGTTTTATCAAAGGGGAGTTAGGCAAAATCATCATAACGGTGGTGTTATTTGCCATAAGTTTTGCCCTGATAAGCAACTTGAACGAACTAGCCTTGATTGTTGGGTTTGTGCTTACCCATTTTGTAGGCGTGATGATGTCCGGGGTGATTAGCCATGGACCCGTTGAGAATAAGACTTAGCAAAAACCAGCACAGTAGATTTACCAAACAAGATTCACCTAGTTGTTTCACCAACTTAGATAAAGAAAGACGAGCAGACAAATGGCAGAGCTAGCAGAAGCGGCACACGAAGTGGCAGAACACGCCGCCGAAGGTCAGACCGTTCAAGAATATATTCAGCACCATCTCTCCTTTCTAACTTATGGTAGCAATCCGGTTGATGGTCATTGGGGTATTGCTCATACACCAGAAGAAGCCGCAGAAATGGGCTTTTGGGCTATTCATGTTGATACCCTGGGCTGGTCGATCTTTCTCGGCGCCGCCTTTTTATTGTTTTTCCGCTGGGTAGGACAAAATGCTACTACAGACACCCCCGGTGGCATTCAGAATTTTGTCGAAAGCATATTCGAATTTGTAGAGGCCAGAGTTAGTGAAGGCTTCGTCCACAAGAACCCCTATATAGGCCCTTTAGCATTAACCATCTTTGTGTGGGTGTTGCTGATGAACACCATGGATATTATTCCAGTGGATTGGTTTACCGGGGCGGCAACACTTATTGGTGAGTATGTGTTCGGACTGGAACACATGTCATTCAAGATTGTTCCAACTACCGATGTGAATATCACCATGGGCATGTCGGTGAGCATCTTTGCTCTCATTCTTTATTACAGCGTCAAAATGAAAGGCCTGGGCGGATTCCTTAGCGAATTAGCCTTCCACCCTTTCGGAAAGTGGATGCTCCCATTCAACCTAATTATCGAACTTCCAACTTTGTTCGCCAAGCCAATTTCACTGGGCTTGCGACTGTTTGGAAACCTGTACGCCGGTGAGCTGCTGTTCTTGCTTATCGCGTCAATGCTTGGCCTTTTCCAATTGCCGGCACACTTTCTATGGGCGGGGTTCCATCTATTGGTGATACCTCTACAGGCTTTCGTATTCATGATGTTAACCATCGTGTATTTGAATGCTGCACATGAATCGCACCACTAATTTAAGAAACCAAACAAACAATTTGAACTGAAGAAAATCTGGAGATAAAAAATGGAAATGATATTGGCTTTTACCGTACTTGGCGTATTGCTTGTACTGGGAATGGGAGCGCTGGGTACCGCTATTGGATTCGGTATCTTGGGTGGAAAATTCCTGGAAGGCTCAGCACGTCAGCCTGAACTAGCGCCGAAACTGCAAACTAGCATGTTCTTGGTAGCGGGCTTGATCGATGCGGTAACAATGATCGGTATTGGTATTGGTATGTGGTTCACATTCTCCAATCCTTTCCTTGCAACCCTAGCCGGTTAAATTGAACCGTAATTAACGGGAGAAATCACCGTGAGTTTTAATTTAACTTTTATCGGGCAATCAATCGCGTTCTTCGTGTTTTGGTGGTTCTGTGCGAAATATGTTTGGCCTCTGTTCATGAATATCATGGAAGAGCGTCGACAGAAAATCGCCGATGGCCTTGAAGCAGCTGCAAGAGCTCAGAAAGATCTGGAATTGGCACAAACCAAGTCTACAGATCAGCTGAAAGAAGCTAAGGCAGACGCGGCAGGCATCATCGATCAGGCAAACAAGCGTGGCTCACAGATTGTGGACGAAGCAAAAGAGCAGGCCAAAGAAGAAGGCAAGCGAATCATTGCTGGTGCACAGGCTGAGATTGAACAGGAAGTGAATAGAGCGAAAGAAGCTCTACGCGCTCAGGTTTCAGCAATTGCTATCGCCGGTGCCGAAAAGATTCTGGAAGGTTCAATTGATCAGGCAGCCAACGAAGAAATGTTGAGCAAGCTTTCATCAGAACTGTAGACCAAAAAACAGTCATTAAATACGAGACCTAAGCAGTGGCAGAATTAACTACACTCGCAAGACCCTATGCAAAAGCAGCCTTTGAAGTTGCCTTGCAAAACAGCAGCCTGGACTCCTGGTCCGGGATGTTGAGATTGTCTGCTGCCGTTACCGCCGATGAGAGTATACGAGGATTGTTAAATTCTCCGTCACTTTCGTCCGAGCAAATAGCTGATGCTTTTATAAGTGTTTGCGGTGATGAGCTGGATGAGAAGGGAAATAACTTCGTGCATCTGCTGGCAGAAAATAAGCGTCTGGTATTACTTCCGGAAATATCCTTATTGTTTGAAAACCTGAAAGCCAATCAGGAAAAATCAGTAGACGTTGAGATAACGACAGCTTTTGAGATCAGTTCAGATGTTTCCAGCAAGCTGGCGCAAGCGCTCAAAGATCGTCTACAGAGAGAAATTAAATTGGCAACAAGTGTCGATCAAAGCCTGATCGGCGGCGCAATTATAAGAGCGGGTGACAATGTTATCGACGGCTCGGTGCGCGGCAAGTTATCCAAATTAGCCGAATCAATGAATTCCTGAACGGGTCAGGAACAAGGAATAAAGCATGCAACAACTGAATCCATCCGAAATCAGTGAGATTATAAAGCAGCGCATCGACAAGCTCGATGTGACTGTGCAGTCAAAGAACGAAGGCACCATCGTCAGCGTAGCGGACGGTATTATCCGTATCCATGGTCTTGCTGACGTAATGTACGGTGAGATGATCGAATTTGAGGGCGGCATTTACGGAATGGCGCTTAACCTCGAAAGAGATTCAGTTGGCGCTGTTGTAATGGGCGACTACCTGAGCCTGAGAGAAGGCCAATCTTGTCAGTGTACTGGCCGTATTCTTGAAGTACCGGTTGGGCCTGAATTAGAAGGCCGCGTAATTGACGCATTGGGTAAGCCAATCGACGGCAAAGGCCCGATTGAAACTACTATGACTGACGCGGTGGAAAAAGTTGCACCGGGTGTTATCGCGAGAAAGTCTGTTGATGAACCAGTTCAGACTGGACTTAAATCAATCGACTCCATGACACCAATTGGTCGTGGTCAGCGCGAACTGATTATTGGTGACCGTGAAGTTGGCAAGACAGCGGTTGCGATCGACACCATCATTAACCAAAAAGGCAAAGGCGTTAAGTGTGTTTATGTCGCTGTTGGCCAGAAAGCCTCTTCCGTTGCTAACGTTGTAAGCAAGCTGGAAGAAAACGGCGCGATGGAATACACAATCGTGGTTGCTGCGACAGCATCTGATCCGGCTTCCATGCAGTTCATTGCACCTTATTCTGGCTGCACCATGGGTGAGTATTACCGTGATCGCGGCGAAGATGCCTTGATCATTTATGATGACCTCACTAAACAGGCATGGGCCTATCGTCAGATCTCCCTACTACTTAGAAGACCACCAGGTCGTGAAGCGTACCCTGGCGATGTTTTCTACTTGCACTCCCGTCTTTTGGAGCGCGCATCGAGAGTGAGCGCTGACTACGTTGAGAAGTTTACGGAAGGAAAAGTTAAAGGTAAGACTGGATCACTGACAGCATTGCCTATCATTGAGACACAAGCCGGCGACGTATCAGCCTTCGTACCAACAAACGTGATTTCGATAACAGACGGTCAGATCTTCCTTGAAACTGACATGTTTAACGCCGGTATTCGCCCAGCGATGAATCCGGGTATCTCGGTATCTCGTGTAGGTAGTGCTGCACAGACAAAGATTATTAAGAAGCTCGGTGGTGGTATTCGTATCGCACTGGCTCAGTATCGTGAGCTTGCCGCTTTCGCAGCGTTCGCTTCCGATCTTGATGATGCGACTCGTGCCCAGCTTGAGCACGGTCAGCGAGTTACAGAATTGATGAAGCAGAAGCAGTACTCGCCTATGTCGATTGCTGAAATGGGCGTCTCTCTGTATGCCGCGAACGAGGGCTACTTGAAAGAAATCGAATTGAACAAGGTTCTCGATTTCGAAGCATCGCTTGTGTCTTATATGAACAGCGAGCAAGCGGACCTAATGGCTCAGATCAACGAGACTGGCGACTTCAACGACGACATCGAAGGGCAATTTAAAGCAGCCCTAGAAAAGTTCGTGTCAACGCAAACCTGGTAGAGGTTAACTAAAGAAATGGCTGGCGGAAAAGAAATACGCACCAAGATCGGGAGTATTAAAAATACTCAGAAGATCACCAAGGCTATGGAAATGGTCTCGGCCAGTAAGATGCGCAAGGCGCAGGACCGCATGCAGTTGGGCAAACCTTATGCCCATCGCATTCGTTCTGTTATTGGCCATATTGCACACGCTACACCGGAATATAGACACATTTATTTCGATACCCGTGATGTGAAGCGTGTTGGATATATTGTTGTTTCCACCGACCGCGGACTTTGCGGCGGACTAAACATCAATGCATTCAAAGCCACCATTGCTTCAATGAAAGAGTGGAATGACAAGAACGTCGGAATTGATATTTGCACCATCGGCGGCAGAGCGGCAACTTTTTTCAATAACTACGGCGGAAGTGTTATCGCCTCGGTTAGAGACATTGGTGATACAGCAGAGATAGCTGATGTTATTGGCGCCGTAAAAGTTATGTTGGAGAAATTCGACAAAGGCGAAATTGACCAGCTAATGATTGTTAGCAACGAATTTGTTAACACAATGACTCACACACCGGCAGTAGAACAATTATTGCCTCTATTGCCTTCCAAAGAAGAAGACATGGGTCATCACTGGGATTATTTGTATGAGCCAGATGCTAAAGAGCTGCTTGATGGATTGCTCCTTAGATATATCGAGTCTCAGGTTTACCAGGCAGTTGTAGAGAATAACTCTTGTGAGCAGGCAGCCAGAATGATCGCGATGAAGAGCGCATCAGACAATGCCAGCGACTTGATTGATGAATTAGAGCTTGTCTATAACAAGGCAAGACAGGCAGCGATTACCCAGGAATTGTCAGAAATTTCGGGCGGCGCGGCAGCAGTATAAAACCGGTGGCTGTTCTCTTCTCCTTATTGAAAGAAAGGAAAGGAAGAAGTAAACATCACACACTATATTCACGAACACGTTAGAGATAGATAGAGGAACCGGACAATGAGTAGCGGTCGAATCGTACAAATTATTGGAGCTGTAATCGATGTGGAATTCGAACGCGAGAGCGTGCCACAGGTTTACGAAGCTTTAACTGTTGATAACACTGAAATAACTTTGGAAGTTCAACAGCAGCTTGGTGATGGTGTAGTTAGAACCATTGCACTGGGTAGTACTGAAGGACTTAGCCGAGGCCTGACTGTTGCTGATACAGGCGCTCCTGTTTCTGTACCGGTTGGTACTGAAACTCTAGGCCGCATCATGGACGTTCTGGGACGCCCAATCGATGAGCGCGGACCTATTGGTGAGAAGCTACGTATGCCTATTCACCGTAAGGCTCCTACTTACGAAGAGTTGGCTAGCTCAAACGAATTGCTTGAAACCGGCATCAAGGTTATCGACCTGATCTGTCCTTTCGCTAAAGGCGGTAAGGTTGGATTGTTCGGCGGTGCGGGTGTTGGTAAGACAGTTAACATGATGGAATTGATTAACAACATCGCAACAGAGCACAGTGGATTGTCAGTGTTCGCAGGTGTTGGTGAGAGAACTCGTGAAGGTAACGATTTCTATCACGAAATGCAGGAATCAAAAGTAATCGACCTTGAAGGCGAATCTAAAGTATCAATGGTATACGGACAGATGAATGAGCCTCCTGGTAACAGATTGCGCGTTGCTTTGACTGGTCTGACCATGGCGGAAAAATTCCGTGATGACGGCCGTGATGTGCTTTTGTTCATCGACAATATTTATCGTTATACGCTTGCGGGTACTGAGGTGTCAGCACTACTTGGCCGTATGCCATCAGCGGTGGGCTATCAGCCAACACTTGCTGAAGAAATGGGTGCGCTTCAAGAACGTATTACTTCTACTAAAGACGGTTCAATTACTTCAATCCAGGCGGTATACGTACCTGCAGATGACTTGACTGACCCCTCTCCGGCAACTACGTTTGCTCACCTCGATGCGAAGGTTGTACTTTCACGTGACATCGCTTCACTGGGTATTTACCCGGCGGTTGACCCACTTGATTCATCTTCTCGTCAGCTTGACCCGAACGTTATCGGTCAAGAGCATTACGACACAGCCAACGGCGTGCAAACAGTATTGCAGCGTTATAAAGAATTGAAAGACATCATCGCGATTCTCGGTATGGACGAATTGTCTGATGAAGACAAGCAGACAGTGGGTAGAGCTCGTCGTATTTCCCAGTTTCTGTCGCAGCCTTTTACCGTTGCTGAAATTTTCACTAACGCACCGGGCAAGTATGTTTCATTGAAAGATACAATTTCCGGCTTTAAGGCAATTCTTGATGGCGACTACGACAACCTGCCTGAGCAAGCGTTCAGCATGGTAGGAACAATCGAAGAAGCCGTTGAAAAAGCGAAGACGCTTTAATAACGTTAAAAGCGAATAGCTGAGATTGATTTCTAAAACCGCGACCTGACGAAAGAGTAAAGACTATGGCCATGACAATGCATTGTGACATCGTAAGCGCTGAGAAGAGCATCTTCTCCGGCGTCGTTGAGATGGTTGTTGCTGCTGGCTCCCTGGGTGATCTTGGTATTGCGCCGGGCCACGCACCGTTGCTAACGGCTCTTATTCCTGGCCCAGTAAAGCTCGTCTTGGCTGGCGGCGAAGAAGAAGTGTTTTATGTTTCCGGTGGTTTTCTGGAAGTTCAGCGTGGCGTTGTTACTCTACTGTCGGACACTGCACTTAGAGCCGATGATGTTGATGAAGCGGCTGCGATGGAAGCAATGGAAGAAGCTGAAAGAGCAATGGCTGATCAGAGTGCTGAGTTTGACTATTCAACAGCCGCGGCCAGACTGGCAGAGGCAGCAGCTCAGCTTAGAGCATTGCGCCAGTTGAAGAATCGCGCTCAGTAGCCTTCAACTGCAATCAAAGACACGAATCGAAAAGGTAGCACTAGCTACCTTTTTTTTTGATATTCTCTTTTCTAGATACTCCTTTTTCCAAGCAAACAGATTTTTATCGATCGAACAGAAATAAAAAGACCTTTTCAACAAGCACTACTGCGAGATCTATTAGTTGAATACTACTGTGAACACTAAACGCGCACTTGATGTTGTCATACTGGCTGCTGGCAAAGGCAGCAGAATGCATTCCAGCAAGCCAAAGGTTCTTCATCCTATTGGCGGCAAGACCATGCTCGAGCATGTTATCGATGCGGGCTGTGCCATGAATAGCCGCTCTACCCATGTAGTTGTAGGCTACGGCGCCGACCAAATTCAACAACACTTTGAACACAAGCCGAGTCAGGCAGATCTAGTCTGGGCTAGTCAGGACCAGCAGTTGGGAACCGGTCATGCGGTTCAACAGGCACTGCCGGCAATAGACACCAGCGGCAATGACAATCTGGTTCTAATACTCTACGGCGACGTTCCACTAATAAAAACGGAAACATTGGCACGGTTGATTGACCAGGCCGATGCAAGTAGCCTGTCTCTACTCACTCTAATTACAGAAACGCCGGCTGGTCTCGGTAGAATAATTCGTGACGAGAAAGACAGCATCGTTGCCATCGTCGAAGAGAAAGATGCCACGGACGAAGAAAAAACTATTCAGGAAATAAATAGCGGGATTATGGTTGTTCCGGCACAAAGCCTGGATGATTGGCTCGCAAAGGTCGGAAACGAGAATCAGCAAGGTGAGTATTATCTTACTGACGTGATTGCCATGGCGGCAGAAAGCGGCTTCACAATAAACGCCACCGTCATTAGAGACAGCTTTGAAGTACAGGGCGTAAACGACAAGACACAGCTGGCATTACTGGAGCGACACTATCAAATGAACAATGCAGAACAATTGTTGGAAGCAGGGGTTAGTCTTCGAGATCCGGCACGACTGGATATTCGTGGCGAACTAATCGTAGGAAGTGATGTCGAAATTGATGTTAATGTCATCTTCGAAGGTGATGTGACCCTGGGAAATAATGTGAAGATTGGCGCTAATGTTATCGTCAAAGACACAAGCATAGGCGATGGAAGTAAAATTCTTGCCGGCAGCAACATCGAAGGCGCGGATATTAGAAGCAATGCCAGTGTTGGTCCTTATGCAAGAGTGCGACCTGGCACTGTATTGAATGATGAAGTAAAGATAGGCAATTTTGTTGAAACCAAGAATGCCGTTCTGGGCAAAGGAACGAAAGCAGGTCATTTGGCCTACATCGGAGATGCAACCTTAGGTGAGAATGTAAATGTTGGTGCTGGCACTATTGTTTGTAACTATGACGGCGTAAACAAGCATCAATCAATAATCGGCAATAATGTATTTATTGGGTCTAATAGTGTGTTGGTTTCACCTGTAGTGCTAGAGGATAATGCTTTTATCGCAGCCGGCTCTGCAATTAATAGTGACGTGCCATCTGATCATCTTGCTGTAGGGCGAGGCAAGCAGAGAAATATTCCGGGCTGGAAACGGCCAAAGAAGTCTGAACTGTAAACCAGACCAAATAAGTACATAGAAAAAGGATCCATCAGCAATGTGCGGCATAGTAGGAGCAGTAGCAGAAAGAAATGTCTCGGGCATCTTGCTTGAAGGTTTAAAGCGCCTGGAATACAGGGGCTATGACTCGGCAGGCATGGCTCTGCTTAGCGGTGCTGACAACGAGATTTCTACTGTAAAAGCCGTAGGTAAAGTGAATGAACTGGTTAGGGCGGCAACAAAAGAAAAAGCAAAAGGACACTTGGGAATTGCACACACTCGTTGGGCAACACACGGAAAGCCGACAATAGCCAATGCCCACCCTCACATATCTGACAAAGACCTTGCAGTAGTTCATAACGGCATCATCGAAAACTACGAGCCACTTCGGGAAAAACTTAAAACCGACGGCTACAAGTTTAAAACCCAGACAGATACCGAAACAATAGTGCATTTGATTCATCAGGCGAGAAGAGGCGGTAAGGTTTCTCTTCTTGATGCCACCAAGAGAACAATAAAGAAACTGCATGGCGCTTATGGACTATGTGTTATCGACAAGAATTCACCGGATCAGATTATCGTGGCGCGATCGGGCAGTCCTTTGGTTATAGGCGTGGGCATTGGCGAAAACTTTGTTGCCTCTGACCCGCTGGCTCTTGGACAAGTAACTGACAGATTCATTTATCTTGAAGAGGGCGACATAGCAAAAGTCAGCCTAAATGATATTGAAATATGGCATGGCGCTAAGCAAGTAAAGCGAGCTGTTACCCGAATTCAGAATAGCGCAGAGGAAGCAGAGAAGGGCGAGTATAAGCACTTCATGCTCAAAGAAATTTATGAGCAGCCACAAGTAATACAGGACACGCTGGATGGAAGAATAAGCCACAATGCTGCTCTGGAAGCGGCATTCGGCGTTAAGGCCAAAGCGATCTTCAACAAAGTAAAGAGAGTACAGATTGTTGCCTGTGGCACTAGTTTCCATGCTGGCCAGGTGGCGAAGTATTGGTTTGAAAGCATTGCAAGACTTCCTTGCCAGGTAGATATCGCCAGCGACTATAGATACCGAGATATAATAGTTCAACCCGGCACCTTGTTTGTCACTATTTCGCAATCAGGCGAAACCGCAGACACATTAGCCGCACTGCGTTATGCATCAGAAAAACCTTACGTTGCCAGCCTGGCCATATGTAATGTGGCTACTAGCTCATTGGTCAGGGAATCTGATTTTTGTATTCTTACTATGGCAGGAAGAGAAATTGGTGTGGCTTCGACCAAGGCCTTTACCACTCAACTTACTCTCCTTCTAATATTGTCCATAGTATTAGCTCGACGAACCGGCCTGAAGCCAAGCCAGGAATCAAAGTTGATTAAGGAGCTTGCCAAGCTCCCCGCGCTGATTGAGAAAACTCTTGCGCTGAATAATGAGATCAAGAAAACATCCAAACAGTTTTCTGATAAACACCACAGTTTGTTTCTGGGTAGAGGTATTCAATACCCCATTGCTAAGGAAGGAGCGCTTAAGCTTAAGGAAATTTCCTATATCCACGCGGAGGCCTATCCCGCTGGTGAGTTGAAGCACGGGCCACTGGCATTGGTTGATAGCGATATGCCGGTGATTGCCGTGGCGCCTAATAACGATTTGCTAGGCAAGCTCAAGGCAAATTTGTCTGAAGTGAGCGCGCGGGGTGGAAAGCTTTACGTGTTTGCCGACGAGACTATTAAGTTCAAGAGCGATAAGAGCACCAAGGTAATTCATGTTCCTCCTTGTCCGAACATTCTGGACCCCATCGTGTTTACTATACCGCTGCAATTACTTTCATATCACGTTGCCATCACAAAGGGCACTGATGTAGACCATCCAAGGAACCTCGCCAAATCGGTAACGGTGGAATAGCTTCTACTAACAAACTAATTAGGGACAATTATGATTTATGTAATCTTGCATACCACGCTGCTATATCTGATACAGATAATGCTGCCAATGATAGCGAAAAAACGAATAAGCGAGCCTGCGGGAGAGAGAGCTGAAAAGGCTGTACATAATCTGAGGGAGTCACTGCCGGTATTTTTTGTGTTCGCAGTTCTTTCGGTTTATCTCAATATAGAAAGCAACACCATGGTAGCTCTTATCTGGCTTATATTTAGGGTCGCCTTCGTTGCGTTCTACGTTTCAGGAATAAACACAAAACCAGCTCAGGAATCGGGATATGAACCTCAGCCCTTAAGAAGCCTCATGTGGCTATGCTCAGTTGTTTGTTTAGTGGTCATGGGAGTTAACTTAATCTAGCTTAGCCCTGAACTAGATATTGTTCGTTTAGTAGTAATGGGTGTGAATCTAATCTAGGTTCATTCGGAAGCAAAAATAAATTGGCACGATGAAGAAAAACAAACGGGGTTGAAAAATGAGCGTACTGTTTAATCTGGAATTTCCTATACAGCCTGATAAAGTGGATAGCTTCCTCAGTTTTATGACAGAAGCATTGGTTGCCACTCGAGCGTATGAAGGCTGCATCAGTGTAAAAACTTACTTACACGAAGAAACATCGACAGTATTGTTAGTTGAAGAGTGGGCGGCAGCCGAAAATCAGGCAGCGTATATGCAGTGGCGACTTGAAACAGGGTTGGTTGAGGCGCTTGCGGAGTATTTGTCTGGCCAGCTGATCGTCAAACAATATCTGCCTAAGGAAGATGTTTAGGCTAGTCCTGGTCCATATTGCGCAAGGCTTTCTGACTTTTCTGTAAGCGCTTTAAATGATCTTTCAATAGAGGTTTTCGATGCAATGCTACGCCTGTAGCGAGGACATCGATTACCACCAGGTGTGCGATGCGCGATGACACCGGAGCATACGCCTGGTGCTCTTCCTCCATATTCACGTAGATAGGAATGCTGCATTGTTCGCTGAGGGGCGTATTCTGTGGGGCTAGCCCAATAACCGTAGCTCCGGCATCTCTGGCCAGTCTCACACTCTCGAGCAAGGCTTTAGTTCTGCCTGACTGAGAAATTGCCACCACTACATCTTCAGAGCCCAGCGAGATCGCAGACATATGTTGAATGTGGGGGTCTGTGTAGGCTGCCGCAGAGAGTTGCAGGCGGAAGAACTTATGCTGGGCGTCGGCGGCTACTGAGCCCGAAGCCCCGAAACCATAAAACTCCACTCGATTCGCTTTGCGAATGGTATTAATCGCGGTCTCTACTACCACCGGGTCCAGTTCATCACGAACAGCAAGCAAGGAGCCCACGGTAGTATTAAAAACTTTGTTGCTAAGGTCCTTAACTGTGTCTTTGTCGTCCACGGCAAATTGCGTATATACCCCACCCAGGCCAAGCTGTTGGGCGAGCTGTAACTTGAAAGACTGAAAGCCATCAAAGCCCAAGGCTCGACAGAAACGGATAACAGTGGGCTCACTCACATCAGAGCTTTCGGCCAGGTCCACGATGCGCATGTTGATCACATCATTTGCATGCTCAAGCACAAAGTTTGCAACCTTGGCTTCGGATTTGCGCAGCACCGACTTATTCTCGGTTATGCGCCGTATCAAATTAGGAGAATCCACTGTCTACCTGCTAAATTGTCTACACTAGAAAGGAATCCATGCTACTCAATTTGCGGAGCTATCGCACCTCTTTGTCTTCTCCTTCGTTCCAATGACTCAAACAAATACCACGAATAATCTCGAGCTACGATTTGTTGATTCACTTGCCGACATCGGTGAAGAGAATTGGAGCAGGCTTGCAGGTAGAGAAAACCCCTTCATGCGCTATGAGTTTCTGTGGGCATTGGAAGAAACAGGATGCACCACCGAAGAGAGCGGCTGGAAACCTCATCATGCGGTAATCTACGATGACACGCAGAAGGCGATTGCAGTAATGCCGCTTTATAAGAAGACCAATTCCTATGGCGAGTATGTATTCGACTGGTCCTGGGCCAGCGCCTACCAAAACTACGGCCTGGATTACTATCCCAAATTTGTTTCGGCTGCTCCATTCACCCCCAGCCATGGCGAGCGACTATTCGTTGATGACAGCATCACGAAAGAAACAGCTGTCAGTTTCATATTTGAAAAGCTGAAAGAGAAAGCAGAATTCATTAACGCTTCTTCCTGGCATATTCTGTTTCCGGAAAAGGAAGACAACGCTTTGTTTGAGTCTATCGGTATCCCCGCCAGAACCGCCTGTCAGTTTCATTGGTTTAACCGCGGCTATGAAAGCTTTGAGGATTTCCTTGAATCTATGAACTCCCGCAAGCGGAAGAACATCAGAAAAGAAAGGCAAAAGGTACGGGAACAGGGAGTCGAATTCAAAATAGTAGATGGAACGAATATTAGTGATCAGCAGTGGGATACTTTCTATCAGTTTTATCAAAGTACTTACATGATGCGCGGCATGCAAGGTTACCTAAGCCAGGATTTTTTCAAACAAATTGCCCGAACCATGCCTGAACAACTATTCATGAACTGCGCCATGAAAGATGATCGGATAATTGCAGCGGCATTGTTCTTCAGAAACTCAGACAAGCTGTTTGGTCGTTACTGGGGCAGCGCAAGAGACTATCAATTTCTGCATTTTGAAACCTGCTACTACCAGGGACAGGAATATTGCATTGAACATGGATTGAAGAGCTTTGACTCAGGCGCTCAGGGCGAACATAAGATACAGCGCGGCTTTGAGCCAATCATTACATATTCCAACCACTGGATAGCAGATCAACGCTTCGCGGATGCGATCAACAATTTCCTTGATGAGGAAAGGCCCCATATAGATAGATACAGAGAAGAGGCTGCCAGCCTGCTGCCGTTTCGCAAGAGCGACAGCAGTAGTTCAAAGTAGGTCCAGAGGACTGGAAGCACCCGAATGATGGCGCCCGAGTACATGGGTATAGATCTGCGTAGTCTTAACATCGTTGTGACCCAACAATTCCTGAACTGTTCGAATGTCAGCCCCTGACGCAAGCATGTGAGTAGCAAAGGAATGGCGAAAAGTATGACAGCTCACTCTCTTGGTATTTATTCCAGACTTGTTTACGGCCACAGCAAGAAATTTCCGAACTCCAGTTTGGTGTAGGTGGTATCGGCAGACTTCTCCAGTGAGGGGATGAATGCATTGCTTAGCAGAGGGAAACAAAAACGCCCACGCTGGCTTGTTATGAACATTCGGATATTTGCGCGAAAGTGCAGGGGTCATAGCAGGACCAATTTCGGCTACTGCGTCTTTGGCATGAACACCGAGCGCCATATCCATCTGAATTTTCAATTGCGGAACAGCAGATTTGGCCAGAAGTGTTTGGCGATCCTTTCTTCCTTTACCATTGCGGACTACAAGTGCGCCGAGCTTAATATCGATATCCTGAATCCGAATATCCAAGCATTCATTAACCCTAAGCCCACTACCATAGAGCAGCTCAATGATAAGTCGGTTCCTACCTTCGAGCTGTGCAAGAATTAGAGCAACCTCATCTCTGGAAAGAACCGAGGGCAGGTGCCGCTGCTTGGTTGCTAGCCGAAAACCCAAGTCACCTACTTCCCGCTTCAAGTACTTCTGAAACAGATAAACCAGGGCGTTTAATACAACTTTTTGAGTATTTACACTGACATTCCATTCTTTAGCCAGATAACTCAAATACTCTTCAATTTTTGCGACCTCTACATCTTTAGGATGCTCAAGGTTACAGAAATGAATGAATCGCCTTATCCAGGTGATGTAGATTTTTTCGGTAGATAATGCATATCCACGCATACGCATATTCGTTCTTACTGACTCAATAAACTCACTCATAATCACCTCTAAAGAATTGGTTAAACAAACTAAGTTTTAGTCAAAAAACAAAATTTATGCAAAGAAACGCGCGCATTCCACCGAACGGTTCTCGATATGCTCAAACAGGCAAAATAAAGGAGTGAGAAATCAAAGAGATGGAAAATCGAAAAAAACAAAGCGAGCGGCGAGAAAAGCTAAGCGAGAATTCCCATATGCATGACAGCCCAAAATTCGCTTTTGGAATACCTGTTTTATTTCAAGGAATTACGAGATAGACTGAGGCGATGAAAAAGCAACCCGAGAATTCGCCATATACAAATGTTATGTTCACTAACTTGTGCCAATCCGTAGAAAACGAGAATAATTGACATGAATACAAATTGGCGGCACTTCGCAGAGTTTGTTGCAGTAATGTCAGTCGTATTGTCTTTGATCTTTGTAGGATTTGAATTGAGGTTATCCAGAGCCGCAGCGGAAGTGGAGATGAGCACCACGCTCGATTCTAATAATCTGGAATTAAGGACACTAATAACGGATAACGCAGGAATTTGGTATCGAGGCTGTGCAGGAGATGAACTAACGCCACAAGAACAAGTCATGTTTTCAAGTATTTTTTATGCAAGCTTTTACCACTATCAAATGAGATGGTCGATAGCGAACGCAGGGGTTGTTGATCGACCCTTGGAAGGACCCGCGCGAAGAATTGCGATGAACCGTTACCGCTATCCAGGATATGAAAAAGAGTATCAAAACCATCGCATAGCGATAAGAAACCCACTTAATGGGAGTGTCGGCCCAGTAAACCTCTATACTCTAATTGAATCAATCTATAGTGAATTGGGCGAGACTGACATAGATATGAATGTTGGATTCGAGTATTGCGGTAGGTGAAGTGCCAATAGCTACGGAACATAACAATCAAATCAAAAAGGAGGCGCTACGCGCCCCTATTATTAAAAGCGTTATGTTCCTTCGAGGCGGAGGCTCACAATAAATAGTAACGCTTGACGTTAGTGTCGCATAGCGTTACTATTTGATAATGATTATTTCTTTCAAATGTTCTGACACAGAGGCACTCTCCAAAGGCCGCCGAATCAGAAAATTTGTAAACTTTGAACGAGCGGCTCTGCGTAAGCTCAGACAATTGCAGATTGCTGAAAAACTTACTGATTTGAGAGTTCCTCCTGGAAATCGTCTAGAGGCTCTGAAAGGCAACCGTAAAAATCAGCACAGCATTCGTATTAATGGTCAGTTTAGAATTTGTTTCCGCTGGACCACTGCCGGCGCAGCTGATGTCGAGATTGTGGATTACCACTAGGAGAATATTTATGAGAAAACTACAACCTGTAACCCCAGGAGAGTTATTGAAAGAAGAGTTCTTGGAACCCTTAGGAATTTCCCAGTATCGCCTTGCGAAGGAGATCGAAGTTCCTGCGCAGCGTATTGGCGCAATAGTTTCTGGGAAGCGATCTATTTCAGCAGATACCGATCTTAGGCTGTGTAGGTTCTTCGGTCTTTCTAATGGGTATTGGCTTCGGGCTCAGGCAGCACATGATACAGAAATCGCAGAAGATGAAATGGCGAGAGTACTAAAACAGATTCGCCCATGGCGACAGGAAGATAACCTAGCCAGTCACGGAACATAACAATCAAATCAAAAAGGAAGCAGCGTTTCACGGCTGCTCTTATTATTAAGGGCGTTATGTTTCTACTCTAGGCAGCGGTTAATTATTGAGATCCAATTACGAGACACTTATGAAGTTGGAAAATAGGCAATTAATTGAAATCATTGGAGTGCTAGCTGTTGTTATATCGCTGCTTTTTGTGGGTCTAGAGCTTCGTCAAAGCACAATAGCCTCGCGAGCTGCGGCTTACCAAGAAATCGGGCTCGCCACTTCAGAGCTTTGGTTCCAATTAGCTCATAATCGTGAACTGAATGATTTATTCGCAAAGATAGTCAATGGCACAGAAGACGATTATCGCAATCTTAATGATTCCGATCGCCAACTACTAATCAGTTTAACGATTGGTTCACTCAGACAATTTGAAACAATATATTTACAAGTATCTCAAGGATTACTGCAGGCAGAGGCGCTTTCTTCGCTAGGATATGACGCATTCCTTCGGAGCAATGATCTCAAATTTATGTGGTGCGATGTGAGACCAGAAGTAGGTGAGCCATTTGCGGCCTATATAGAAAGCAATGGAATGCAGGGATGCAATTAGGAAATCGTGCAAACGAAAAATAACAATCAAATCAAAAAGGCCGCGCGCGTTACGCGCCTCTTATTAAGGGCGTTATGTGTTTCGATGCGTCAATATGCGGGCAGATGGAGCGAGATTCATGATCGCCTACATATCTGAAAACAAATATAGGCTCATTGAGCTGCTCCTCGCTATGATCTTAACTATAGCAGTGGGCTACTATTTCATTTCTCCAAAAGCCATAATCGGTAATCTCTCAGATAATAAATATAGTGAGTTTATTGTTTCATTGCCTACAAGCCGTATTTCATTCGGTCCAATCGAGGCTTATAGTACAAACACGATTTACTTTTCGCGTCAGAATGAATCTGGTACTGGAACCTACTCACTCATTAATGGTGAGGGTGACCTTGTTAGTGGTAGTTTTATTTATTCCTCAGGAAGTGAGCTGGGGAGAGTGTTGAGATTTACTATAGAGAATACTGGCTTAGTATCATTTAGCGAATAGCCTAGTGTTTAGCTTTAGCTAGTACCAACACATAACAAACAAATCAAAAAGGACGTGCGCGTTCCGCACCTACCATTAAGGGCGTTATGTTTCTTTCAGAAACAAGTGCCCACCATTAACGAAGAGACTGACTTGTGAATTAACTATGGAAAAATCGACAAAAATAGCTATCGCCTTTGTAACTGTAGGTTTAACGGTTTGAATCGCTATCAATTCTCTAGACACTTAGCAGCCTCTGTTGATAACGCTCTTCATACTTTACAGGCGACAGCTG
>ENA-OREN01000174-OREN01000174.1-marine-metagenome-genome-assembly--contig:-NODE-174-length-96073-cov-5.751427_pt1 | contig 96073 bp, 126 predicted proteins | sample MGYA00248624_ERZ508555 | MGnify/ENA primary metagenome ERZ508555 (study PRJEB26222, sample SAMN06267773) | marine metagenome | isolation source: Saanich Inlet, British Columbia, Canada | place...
CCCCAAAACCCCAAAACCCCATAGAAACCAAAAAAGATATTTTATACATCTCATTTTGTAGATTTTTCTGTTTTTATGATAATTAAGAGTCTCGATAGAACAATGCACGTCGCTGAGAGCCCAATGAGAAGTATCAAAGGAATCGTTTGCCCCAGTTCTGCAACCGTTGGGGCAAAAATCGTGATGAATCTGCCGACGATGTTGACATGTGGATCAGAGTGCCTGGTAAGGGCAAACCCATCAGCTTCAAAGATAAATCCAATGGCGCCCTTTTCATCGATAGAGATGACCGCGGCAAAAAGAATGATAAGGCTGTTGGTGAACACGGCGAGGAAATTCAAACTCTCCTCAATAGGGAAGTTGTATCAATTCGCGGCATCATAACTGGTGAGTATGCTGTTAATATCCATATGTACCTAAAACGGGACGTTGAGCCGGCGGTCGGTACTGTGCAAATGATCCAGATCAATCCCTATAAAATCCTATATAATGGGAATTTTACACTCTCCGTTGTTGGCGAAGAACAACATATGTTTCGGTTTCGGTTGAAGGCCAATGGTAAAATGACCGATGTGGAAACGCGGAGCATATTTTTCATCAAAGAATATCTGGGGCCTGTGATTCATGGGCATCCAGATGTTGGATCGAGGCGGGGGCTATGAGCGGTTTCATTCTATTTTGTGCGGTCGTGGTTACCGCATGTATACTCTTCTGGATAGGAATTCATATCCTCAGAAAATTCTTCCTGTTGATTGTGGTAATCCCTCTTGCCTTCGCCATTTATTTCTTGGCATATGCGACATATACCGATCTGCTTGGCAGTCCCACCACGGCACCATTGCCTGAGGAATTTTTCGTCCTTGGTTCAACAGTGGACGAACCGGTTGCAATTTACGCCTGGGTTATTACCAGAGATAGTAAGGTGCCACGGGCCCATATGCTACCCTACAGCAAAGACCTCCATCGGGAAATGGACAAAGCTATACAGATTCTCCAGATGGGTAAAAAAGTGAAAATGGGATCATTCAAAGAAATCAAGAATACATGGCGATTCAAAATCATTCCCGATCCAAAGAAAAAAGTAGCATATCCTCAAAAATAACGGTTGACATTACCCTCAATATATCGTATTATGATTATAGTGAGAAAAAGAGAGAGAGATTGTTATGAGATTTGAGATTGGTACGAAAGTCGTTGGTAATTGGGGCGCGATGATTGCCCATTCATACGGCACGATTGTTGCAAAGTCGCCTTATGTCTATGGCGAATACACGATCTTGTGGGAAGCCGATGATGTCGAGCCCGCGTATTGCGGTTACCACGAAGTCTATATCGCGGGATACAAGACGCCGAATGGTTCTCCCATTGGTGTTTTTGAGGAGATTGAATAATGAAATTCGTCACCATTTACAAACGCACCACGAAGGGCGCCATTCAGATTTGGTACCAAGAGACCAATGAAGAGGGTGATGCCTTCCGTTCCGTTTCTGGACAGATTGAGGGACAAAAAGTCACCTCGACTTGGAAGCAGGTAAAGCCCAAGAATGTCGGGCGTGCCAATGCGACAACCGCCCAAGAGCAAGCCGTGAAAGTGATCGAGGCCAATTACGTCGGGCGCCTCAACGGCGCCTATATGCGGAACATTGACGATATCGACACCGCGGAAAAGATTCCGCCTGCCGTCATGCTGGCAGCGACTTATGACGAAGCAAAGGTCGAAGACTGGGCCAAGGTTTGGACCCAACCAAAGCTGGACGGCATTCGCGCCTTTCTTTCGGAAGGCGCCACACAATCTCGGTCGAATAAGCCGATTGTTTCATGCCCACATATCCTTGAGGCATTGAAGCCTGTCTTTGATGCTTTCCCCGGGATCAAGCTGGACGGAGAATTGTATTCCCATAAGTTGAAAGCTGATTTCAACAAGATCATTTCCCTGGCTCGGAAGTCAAAGCCAACCGCTGAAAACCTGACTGAATCTGCCGAGAAGATCGAATATTGGGTATATGATGTCCCGTCCGTTGATGGAACATTTTCAGAGCGCCACGCCGTATTGAGGAAAGCGGCGGAATTGTTTCCAGATTCAATTGTTCTCGTTCCCACCCTTCAAGTTTTCTGCCATGATGATCTAGACGAGCTTTATCAGACTTGGACGTCGGACGGATACGAAGGCCAGATGGTGCGGATCGATAACGCAAAATATGAGAACAAGCGGTCCAAGTCTCTCCTGAAGCGGAAAGACTTCAAGGACGAAGAGTTCGAGGTATTTGCGATTGAAGAGGGCGTTGGTAATCGCTCGGCGATGGCAGGTCGGATCGTTTACAAGCTGCCCGACGGCCGCACTTTCGGCTCAGGCATCAAAGGCAACATGGACTATTTCCGCGAATTGCTGCGGGATGCCGATCTGTATGTCGGCGGTCAAGGCACCGTCAAGTATTTTGAAATGACGCCCGACGGCATTCCGCGATTTCCCGTGACGATTGCCTTGCATCCGGGTGGAAGAAACTTGTAAAAAAGTTCATTTTTCTGAAAATAATGGTTGACATTATGGTAGCCATTTGCTATTATGATTATAGTGAGAAAACAAAGAGAGAAAAGAGAGATTTGAAAATGATTAATTTTGTAACAGCCCCAAGACGCCGGTTTGAAGTTTGCTTTGGAGGGCGAGAGCCTGAGCCAGGGCATGTTTGCCGCGACCGCCCAAGAGGCAGCCGATCTGCTCATCAAGCATGGTTGTGAGGGCTTAATGGGGTCATCCACGATGGATTTCGCCGACGAAGAGGGTTTTGAGACCCACGACGGCGCCCAGAATATGCTGAACGAAGCCATTGCGATTGCCGTAAAGGCGACGAAGGCAAAGGCATAAATACTCCAAAGGGAGTTCCGAATGTCTAGAACAATTCGCAAAGTTAATCCGTATTTCGCCTCCGACGATAGCGCAAAAGAATATACGCGGGACGGCAAAAAGGGAGGCTTTTTTGTTTCTTCCGGGTATCGGAGTGGATCAAATGGTTTCAACAAGTCTGGCAATCCTACTGGCTGGGATGATGATCTGCCAAGGGATCGCCAAACAAGAAAATATGTGAACACCCGGCGACGTGCCTGGGATAAAAAGATAACGAGAGAACAGAGGGATTTGTGATGTCTGAGCCATTAGAAATCGGTGTTTGTCCAAAGGGCGTGTTTACCGCCACTTGGAACATCGACACTCAGGAATACCAGATTTACAGGAACGGCATGTGGCTTCGGACCGTGTTTCGGTACGCCGACGTAAAGCCGTACATGCAAGGAGAATGTTGATGGCCCTAGAGTATACCAAGGAAGAAATAGGCCATATCTACAAACTTCTGGACGACGATGTGGATTTGCCGCAGGAACTCTATGATAAAATCTACGAGTATTACCTAGATAGCGGCGATATGCCTTACGGGGTTGCGAAGGGTCGCACGGGCGATCCATATGAATGGATTTTACATCAATTGGACGGAGATTTCGCATACGGAGCAAGGCACAAAATGACTAAATAGAATTACGCTACCGTTTGAAGCAAGACGGAATATGTGATCAGGACGCGGCTTCGATGCCGCCATCTCCACCAAAGAGTGATTATAAGGAAAGCGGCATCGACCAGTGTTTGTCGCATTCGATATCGGAACAATCTGGTTAGTGTCCGAATAATCATTCTTTTATGGGGATGAAAGGATTCGACTGGCACGGTAAAGGTCAAACTGAGGTAGTCCCGTTGGAAGCTGGGTTAACGCGACCAAAACGATAAATGCAGCTAATGATAACGCATTTGGAGACTTTGCCCTAGCGGCTTAGTTTTTCGGGGTTTTGTCAGTTGAACCTATCAACAGAATCAACTGGCGTATTTATTACCTTTGGCCATATTTTCTTTGGCCGATAGATATTGAAGATTTTCTAATATATGGAGACCGCTAACATTCTTACCCCGTAGGGGAATTATATGATCTACATGATATCCTTTAGGACAATTGACATAAAAATCTTTTATGGCATCAAAATCTGACCATGCGACTGTTCTTTGGTCTTTTGCGGCAGAATATCTTTTGGAATTGGCAAGATGTTTTTGGGGATTTCTTTTTGACCATTCACGGAAGGCTTTACGAGTTTTTTCTCTATTATCCTCTGCCCATTTTTGTTTAAGGATAGTGACCTTTTCTTTCCGAATTATACAATATTGACGCATATAATCTGGATGTTTTCTTGGCACTGTAATATTAGTTTTTTCATGTGCTGATTGCTCCTTATAAGCATTAGGGTAAGTGGATGCTGTTACATCGCGACTTACAACTATTTATAAAAGAGGACTATTGTAATGGATTTTCTTGGTAAATGTGTAGTTTGGATCATAGGTGCTCTCCTAAGCGGTGCGATATATGCGGGCGGACACTATCTTTTACATTTATGGTTTATGTGATGTTGTATAGGATATCTATCCGATGAAGCTGATTGATAGAATCGCCAATAGATTGACGGCGATGGATAGTCGCCTTAAAGTTCAAGAGGCGTATGAGCACCGCTGGGTATGGTATCATACCATACTTGTGGTCGAAATTTTTCTAACAAATATTCTCCTAATTGCGATTCTTTTTAAACTTTAGGGTTGACATTACCCTCATAATATCGTATTATGATTATAGTGAGAAGAGCAACAGAGAGAACACGTTATGAAAAAAGTTACCATCTACCGCGACGACATGAACAATCCCCTCCACGGCAATCTGTTCAACAGCCTGCTTGAGGATTTGGGCATCGCCACCCACAAGCTGATTGACGGCCGCTATGTTGACATGGGCGTGGACGAAATCACCCTGACCGTCGCTGGTACCGATGTGGAGGAAATTTGAGATGGACGAGGTTTTGGAATGACCCAAACAATACTGGTCGAATTGACCCGATATCAGTACAATACCCTGACAATGTATATTAACCTAACATTGTCAGGTCTGGAGTTCGCCAATCAAACATACGAAGACCTTGACGGTGTTAAAAGCGGCGCCAGTACGAAAAAGATAGCCGATTTGCAAGATGCATTAGACGGATTGGAGAATCTAAGATGAAAGATCCAGTTAAATTTTCTAGAGAGATGATGAAAGCCATTCTTTATGGCGACCGCGACGGATTGGTTTCCGATGAACTGTATGATACCAGTCGTTGGTCCGAATTGCATGAAATTGTTTTCGAATATATGGGCACCACCTATATGACGTATTATCAACGCGGACTTACGGAAAGCCAATCTGAAATGCCGTGGGAAAATGAGTCGCGGATTTCATGTTTTCTTGTCAAGGCCGTCGAAGTCACCAAAATTGAATATCAGAGAATTTAATGAGGCTTGATATGAATTATCCTCTCGATTATTGGTCCAAGGTTCAGTCGTTTGTCGGCGCCGAGGACACGGTCACCAAATTCGTTTTCACAAATCCAGATTCGGTGGTAGAAGCCGTTCTCTACAAATATCCCGACTACCAAACACGGACGGTCATTTGTTGCTCCACTATGTCGGGCTGCCCGATTGGAGAATAAGTAATGTCCATCCTGATGTGGTTCATATTCATCTGGCTTAGCGGCGTGGTCGTAGTTCTGGGGCTCTGTTATAAAGAGGCGATGGATGCCCCAGCGGGTCGTTTGACCACGGGTGATATCATACCCGTCTTGGTAGGATCATGCTATAGCTGGTGGATTGTAATACTTCTAATCCGTTCCAAGTTCGGCGAAGATAATAGTTGACAGCCGAGGCATTTTATGCTATACTTGTATAATAGAATGGTTTGAAATATGTTGAAAGTGGTCATATTAGGGCTAGCTCTATCGGCGGGTAATGTTTTGCCTACCATGATGGGCAGCGATATAGCTTCGGCAAAGCCACCAGAGGAACCACGCTCCAGTGAGGTATCTTACATATACGGACCTGGTGCCGCTAATCGCCAATTCAAACGCCTTGAGTTGTCCGAGAAGGATTTTAGGTGTGCGGCGGTCGCGGTTTACTTCGAGGCTAATAACCAATCTGTATATGGCCAGCGGGCTGTTTATCATGTTATTGCCAATCGCGTATTGGACCCTGATTTTCCATCAGATGTTTGTAGCGTAGTCAAGCAAGGCAGATACTGGAAGGGTCATCCGATTCGAGAGAAATGCCATTTTTCATATTTTTGTGACGGCAAGTCTGATAATCCTCGCGCCAAGAAGGAATGGAAAATAGCCCAAGCGGCAGTCAGAGAAGCAAATCGGGAAAGTGATTATACCCAGGGCGCGACATACTATCATGCGGATTATGTAAGTCCATATTGGAAAGAGTTTTATGTGCGGACGACCAAGATTGAGAAGCACATTTTTTATAGGAAAGAATGATGGATTATTTGTTTGATTCGAAAGACGATGTGCCGGCGTGGATGATTGTTTATCCAAATATGGCTTGGACATGTTGTACGGGCCTTGCCGCACTTGGTTATTTCCTAGTATTATGTGGAGGAATGTATGCCATTGCCTTCATCGTCACTTTTGATTTTATTAATCCCTGGACGTGGTGGGGCGCCTTATCGTGCTAGCGATCTGGTTGATATTATGGGCTTTGTTCCATAATGCTCGTGGAAAAATAGATTTATGGGAAGAGGTATAATGATTCAAGGTAAAATATGGGGAAACACCCAGGCGATTATCCAAACGCCCATGATAGAATTCCACAGAATATGGATCCATCCAAATATGCAATGTTCTATGCATATGCACCGACATAAATGGAACGCCTTCTATGTCGTGGCGGGCCAACTGGACATTATCGTCCAGAAAAATGATTATGATTTGATGGATACTACCGTATTGGGGGCTGGGGATTTCACAACGGTACCGCCCGGCGAATATCATATGTTCCGAAGTATCGCCGGGTTTGTCGAGGCTTTCGAGCTATATTATCCAGAGGGCCTTTCCGAAGATATTGTGCGACAAAGCGTGGGAGGAGTAGCCGATGAATGATACCGTTGAAGCCGAAATCAAACTCATGAATACCAAGGAATTTTCTGCTATCGTGGAAGAGATAGTGGCAAATGCCGGGTGCAGTTATATGGACGCTATCATCGATTACTGTGAGAGGAACGGTACCGAAATCGAAACTATGGCGAAACTTATTAACGTGCGGATCAAAGGGCTTATTCAAGTAGAGGCAGAAGACCTCCATTTCTTACCCAAGACCCAGCGGCTGCCTATATGACCGTCCGATATCAGAAATGGATTACCCGCAAGGACCTACAAGAAAATCCCGATACCCTATACGCATTCGGCGATAATTTTCATGGGAGGGGGTTCGGCGGCCAAGCCAAAGAGATGCGCGGCGAACCCAATAGCCTGGGCATTCCCACAAAGATTGCGCCGTCGATGAATGATGATGCATTCTTTGATGATGATAAGGATATGGCCTATGTTAAGGAAGGGTATGACAAAATTCGAAAATATTGCCGACAGCATTTCCAAAATGGTGGGGACCTTGTAATTCCATCAGACGGCATCGGCACCGGATTGGCGCAACTGGAGACCAGATCACCCAAGATTTTCGCCGAACTTCAAAAATTAATGAGTGATATTGTAGAGATGGGAACCAAATGACATATTGCGAAAACTACGATCCCGCCGATTGTCCAGAACATATGATCGATCCTGCAGGCGGGACACTCAAGGAATATACTAAGGGCGATTACGGTACCCAGGCAGTTTATGAGGTGGCGTGTGTATGTGGCAGACGATTCAACAAAACGGTAGTCACACCGATCGCGGAACCCATAGTCACATGGAAGGCTCTTAAATGACACCAGAAGCCGCGCTTATGACGTTTCAAGCTTTGAAACTCCATTTTACCACCAAATATGATTATTTCAAATATCACGGCAAAACGAGATGTGGTGACCTCGAAGCAAAAAAGGATAAGTGGAATTATGTTAGGCTTTCTCGCCAACATGGCGACCATCTTATTGAGTACCTCGTGGCTAATTTCACGGGACGTCCTGATGCTAAATGGTCAGGAGATTTCGTAGGTCCCGAAGCGGAAGAAACATATAAGGAATGGCAAAAACGGATTGAGTCAATGACGTACATTTTCACTGGGGAAGTGGAAGGTGTATTCGAGGAGCTCCGCACAATCGGGTTGAAAAACAAATACATCTTTCACCCATTCGAGGGCAACCCACCACTCTTATTGAAAATGTTTCAATGGAACGAATTGTCAATGGAATCCCTTATCATCTTGGATAACCTCATGGGTTTCATGAATGAGTGGGATGATATACTTGACGATTACATCTGGCCCGATATCAGGACCAGAGTAGATAACTACCGACCATTTCTAGTAGTAGATAAGGACAAATATCGGCAAATAGTTCAAAAAATAGTTTCACAGAATGACTAAATAAAGTGTTGACATGATAGTAAATCTATGCTATAATGGTAACATACAATAGAGAAAACAACATAAAACAAAATAAATCAGAATAGGAATACAATATGTCTTTTGCAAGTATGAAGAAAAACCGTAAGAAATCTCTCGCGGATACTATCGAACAAGCCAAGAAGGTTACCGATAGTTCACAATCCTCCAATAAAGATGACCGTTTCTGGCAACCTACTGTCGATAAGGCAGGTAATGGTTCAGCCGTAATTCGGTTTCTGCCCAAAGCCGAAGGCGCTACCGCACCTTGGGCGCGAACATATTCCCATGGCTTTCAGGGGCCAGGCGGATGGTTCATCGATCCATGCAGAACAACCCTAAATAAAGATTGCCCCGTTTGCGAGGCGAATTCCGTCTTGTGGAATAGCGGTGTCGAAGCCAACAAGGAAATCGTCCGGGGACGCAAGCGCCGTCTCCAGTACATCTCCAATATCTTGGTCGTGAAAGACCCGGGTAATCCCGATAACGAAGGCAAGGTTTTCCTCTATCGCTTTGGTAAGAAAATTTTCGACAAAGCCAACGATATGATGTACCCTGAATTTGACGATGAGGAAGCAATCGACCCATTCAATCTGTGGGAAGGTGCGGACTTCAAGATGAAAATCAGGCAAGTCGAAGGTTACCGCAATTACGACAAATGCGAATTTGCTGCCAAGAGCGCGGTGAACGATGATGATGAGGTATTGGAGAAAATCTACAATGCCGAATATTCCCTGGACGAGTTCACCGATCCTGCCAACTTCAAGTCTTTTGAGGAACAACAGGTTCGCCTTAACAAAGTTCTTGGAAATGTTGCGGGCCCAACGCCCACACCAGCTCCAGCGGCACCAGCACCTGATATGCCGTGGAAAGAAGAGGGTGTTTCCGAAACTGCCGAAGCAGAAGCCGCGCCTGAAGCTACTGCCGAGGACGACAATGATATGAGCTATTTCAAGAATCTAGCGGCAGACTAGACGAAGCTCATATACAACTTGGGGCCCCTCCGGGGGCCCCTTTTTTTGTGTCTAGCTACCAGCGAATGATAGGAATGATGATTCTGTTGGAGATGATGATATGGGAGGCATTCTCACACTTTGTTTATTGACAGCGACCGTGGTTTTCTTGCTACTGGACGGCGCGACAACAATCGGTGCAATTATACGGCTTGCGGCATTATCAATTGACGTTCTTCCTAATGATTCGCCGGTTTTTGATGGTCTTTTTGATGCTTGTAAAGCCCGATTGGCCTTGTTCACCAAATTCGCTCTGGATTTCACAGTCTCGCCGGGCGCTAATTTAGCAGATGCGGCCGAAATAATAGCATCCCTTGTCGTTAATGTTTTACCAGTGTGGGAAGATACCTTAGCTGTTAGTTCCTCAGGATCGGGCTTTTTACCTGATCCCATAATGAATGGCAATACTTGTTCAGCGGCCCATTCGCCGCCAAAATATCCCACCCCGGCTCCAACAAGCCCAGCGGCAATTGCGCCGGGTCCAGTGAACGCAAACGCGCCTGCTAGAATTGATCCCATAATTGAGGCTCCAACGGTGCCTCCTAATAATCCGGCAAGGCCTTTGATTTTTTCTTCTTCCGATCCGTCGCCAGACATAATTTGGATAGCATGAGCACCAGCAAGAATCGCGCCCAAGGCGGGAATGGCCTTACCTAAAGCTGCAAGTTTAGAGTATTTGCTTAACCATTTGACTTTCTGTGTACCCTTAGCGGACTGACCAGCATTTTGTGGTATCGGACTGGTGCCCCTTTGAGTTATATTATTCTCTGCTGGGAAAGGTATTACATTTGTGGGCTTAGGAACTGTTTGACCGGTCTTAACGGCAGTTGTCTTTGTCGCTTTATCAGCATTGGCTGTGCCGAGACCTATAGCAGAGCCTGCAATTGCGAATAACGATGTTATGGCTTTGAAGAGGCCGTTCATCTTGCCTTTGAGAATACCAGGAAGCTTTTTCAATCTATCTTTGAGATTACTAAACCAACCAACCTTAGGTTCTTTCAAAGAATCCTTCGCTACTTTTTCAGCATCAGTGCCCATTTTTCTGAAGGCAGCGGCTGTCCCTGATGCCGCTGCACCGACGAGTTTGAAGCCAGCAACAGCCGCCGCGGCTGCTACCCAAACGGTTGCTGTTGGTGATATGAATAGCGCCGCTGCACCAATAATACCAGATATTGCTTTCCAGTTTTCACCTAAGGCTTCCCATTTTTCTTCATCTGTCGATTTGGGATTAAGAAATACACCTAGAACCTTAGACAGTCTTGGAAATAATCCTGTTTCCTCTGCAAAGAGATATTTCCAGATAGCCTTAAATAAAGGCACACCTGTTTCGTCTAACCATGTACCAATGTTTTTAGCAACGCGCCATACTTCTGAAAGGGCTGCACCCCAATCAACATCTAATGTCGAAAGTAGGCCAATAACGCCTCCGGCCAGAAGTCCGAATAGTCTAAATTTAGCACCACGACTTAGCAGCGGTTTCTTACCAACCTGCTTAACGCCCGGCAATGCTCTCTTTTCCTCAAGAGCATTTTCATTAGCTTTTTGTCTAATTACTTTTTTAGCTTTGGCTTCTTTTGCGTCTTCTTTTGCGTCTTCTTTACGCTCGACGCCCAAATGGTGCGCTATATCTTTCAACACGCCTAATATTTCCGTAAACACACCCTTTCGAACACCAGACGTATTTTCGGATACTTGTTCTACTCCTGTAGTGGTCTTCTTTTGTTCTTCTACAGCGGGATCGTCTTTGCCACCTAAAAATCCTGTAACCGCATTGATGCCGCTAGAGATTCCTTTGCCAGCAAGACCGGCGGCTCCTAAAGCAAGAGGCGATTGTCCTCCTGTTGCCAGCATAGCAGATGTAAGGAGTCCTGCTTGAATGCCCGATCCTGCTTTATCGCCTGCTTCTTGAAGTGTTGGTAGTGGCATTCTTATTTCCCTTTAACGTTGGCATAAACAGACGCGCCCATGTAGGCACCGATGACAGTCGCCATGGACATATAGAACCACACGACAACATCACTCAATTTATCAAGACGTTCCATATCCACAACAAACATCATTAGACCAGTGACCACGAGGATGGACAACAATGCTATCCAAGCCATACGCCTTTTGTTTCGATTTTTTGTCACGGTAACTTTTTCATCACTAACTGGTTTTTCTGTATCAGTCATCTACTATTTATTACTTTTTGTTCAGCCGTTCTTGCTCTTCCTCAAGGAAATTCATGAGCATTGTCACATATATCTGCCTCTCAAAAGGTATCATACATTCTAACTCTGTCAACGAATACTTGTGGTGCTGCATCATAGCAAAATTGGTCTGGTAATGATTGATCAGAGAATCATGAGAGAGGCTTATGTAAAAAAACTTTGGAGTCCCTCAATGTCAACCTTTGTCTCTTCACCACATCCACCACATGTGTATTCGATTGTATATCTCACACGCGGCATGGTATCGAAAAATGTCTTCAACTTCTCAAATTGATCGTTGGTCATACTCTCAATGAAGGCATCCATTTCTTCATCGGCAAACTCTGTGGTAACGTCTTCACCCTCCCACACACTTTCAACAGATGATGAAATGAGTGAAAAGAGTGAATCAACTTCCGATTTCTTTGCTTGAGCTTTTTCAACTTCACGGAGTGTGGGATACTTCATGACAATGCCGATTGTATCCGTCAGATGGACTTTCTTACTATGGTCGTCTGAGGCTACACAGGTGATTTCATTGACATCTACAGAGATATTCTGGACGTGTTTACATTCATCGCCCGCGTTGTTCGTATTGTCGATATGATGGTATTGGAGTTCAATCAACTCACCAACAGATTTGGATCTGATATTGAGGAAAATATACTCAATATCAAACGACGGCAACTTTTCAACATCTACCGTAGATATAACACAACTCTTGATGATATTTTTTACCGCACGAGAGGTCTCCTTCTCATCATCTGCTTCAAGAGCAATAAGGAGATTCTTTTCTTCTTTTACGAGAAAGGGTCGGTACTCAATTGGTTTGCCAGTCGATGGCTGAATAAGTTCAAATGTAGGTGTTGCAAGTAGTGGTAGTGGCATAATATTTTCCAGTCATTATTTTAAGAACGAGATTAGATTGGGTACCTTTCCAAGTGTCCCGATGTTTCTAGCAAGTTTTGGTGGTAATCGTGCTGCGACAACGCCAGCAATCGTGCCCAGAAGTCCTGCGTTTCTTGTAAACCAGTTGGATGGATTGTGGCCTACTGCCAACTGCCCATCTTTCCACATATTTACAGTTTCCCAGTGCCTGTATGTCAAGACAACATTGAGCCTATGGACATCATCCGTGCCACGATTCAACGAGATGGGAGCTACCGTGGTCGGGAAAGCATCATAAAGCCGACACTCATAAACGGCTTTTTGCATATGAGACTCAGGCGCAGGAGCAAATTGCCTTATGACGATATCAGTAGAATAATTCTTATGATATCCTATGTTGAATGAATTGAGACCATTACTAGAGCCGCGATCGGACGATCTATTTCCTATGATGGAGTTCATCCACTCCTCAAAGAATCTCTTTTCCCTCATGTTATTGCTCATAATGAAAGAGAAGGAAACATCCGTATACATCCCTGCATAGGCAACTTTTTGCAGAGGCCCGTAAATCTTGGCATCCATCGTGGCTACCTGAAGGCCTGGGAATTCAGCCGCTTCACACCTCAACCGAAGCTGGTCGCCCATGGTTGGGGCAGCGTCGAAATTTCGAATACCAACGATTGGAGTGGTATTGATGATAACGTCGAAATGAGATTGTTTGGCTACTCCAAATTGATCGATATTGGAGTTAAACTCTCTTATGTTAAATGGTGGCATATTTGGTTTCCTATTGGTTATTAGTATTTATGCTTTCACCATAACCTATTGTCTTTAGATTTGATATTATATCTTCCAGCGGTACTATAATACCTTCATTATGACGGCTGTAATGTTCAATCAATTGTTTTCTGGGAACTGCCTCACCACACCGGCACTTGATAAATTCCATAAAAACTCTCCATTATAAATAGTGTTGTAAGTCGCGGTGTTGACGCACCCACCTACCCTAATTCTTCTATGGAGATATCAGCGCATGACTATATATCATAATCACCACATCATTCCCAGACACGCCGGCGGCGCCGATGAGCCGTCCAATATCGCGCGGCTGACCACAGAACAACATGCCGAAGCCCATAAAAAACTCTATGCGGAATATGGTCGTTGGCAAGATAGATTAGCATGGCATGGTTTGGCTGGTCTTGTCGGTAAAGATGATCTTGTCCGCGAAGCCCATCAGCTAAAAGGTCCTAAAGTCAGTGCCGCGAAACGATCAAAATTTGCATCTGGTGAAACGGTTATATGGAATAAGGGCAAAACTGGGGTATATAATGAAGAGACCCTAGAGAAAATGCGTGGATCGAAGTCGGATACACATGTGGAAAATATGAGAAAATCTTTTAAGGACAGAGATATCTCCAATATGGGTCGTCACAAAAGAACAGAAGCCATGAAACAAAAGCAGAGAGAAGCGGCCAAAAAACAATGGACACCAGAAGCCCGTGCCGCTCATTCTAAAAGAATGAAAGAGGTCCGTAAAGCTAACTCATTTTCTTCCTAGAATCTGCCCAAACGGTGCGGGAAGAGGCGCCCTCAAACTTGGAGAGAGGTAGAAAAATTGCCGTATCCCAATCTGTCGGCGGTATTTCTATGAATCGGGATCTTAGCTGGGATCTTAGATAGTTATGGATGGTTGGGGCAAACCATTTGAATCTTGAAGCTCCACTTAGAACATCATATGATACCTTCAACTTTGTGGTTTCATCAAATCTATCATTATTGGCTATCTCATACAATGCGTCCATAAGAATGGCTCGCTGTTTCAACGGTAGGTAGTGAAAGTTCAAGCCAGTCATCATACCCTTAACCCTCGAAATAGGGAATATTAGTGGGAATCTATCGAAGTATGGCAACGTCTTTTTGTGCTTGGCATCATACGAAAACAAATACATTTTCCCAATAGTGATCTGGGTTTTATATTGCGCTTTGTCAGCCTCTTTAATTACCTTTTCGCCAGTTGCTCCCGTAGCCCGCTTGGCTTGTTCTCTGAACCAGTCTCTACTTTGTTGTGTCCGAGCGGGTATTTGACCAGATCGAACACCTTTAAGTAATATGCTATTGAATAAACTACTAACCATCTTCTATTTATAAGTATTGAGATGAAAACATATAAAGGCAAATATAAACTCAAAAACCCATCGAAATACGTGGGTAATCCTGATAAAATAGTTTACCGCTCGGGATGGGAACTTCAAATGATGAAACAATTTGATACCCGGGACGACATATTACAGTGGGCTTCCGAAGAAATTGCTATCCCTTATATGTCGCCTGTAGACAAACGCATGCACCGTTACTATCCAGACATGATCATCAAAGCACGCCAGAAAGATGGATCAATACAAATGTTTTGCGTGGAAATAAAACCATATGCTCAAACCATGGCGCCAAAGAAAACATCCAGAAAAACAAGTAGATATCTCAATGAGGTAAAGACCTATGCAGTCAACGAGGCTAAATGGATAGCAGCCGAAGCCTACTGTGCGTCCAAAAACTGGAAATTCATAATACTCCATGAGAAAAATGTTAAGTTCATCTAGCTCTTATAAATAGTTGTGAAGCAAAAGAAGGCGAATCATGAGCATACCAAATATAGATGGCGGACAAGTCCACCAACTTTCATCCCTGGAAAAGAACGATATTCCACTATTGTTCTTCCCACTGGACACAGAACAATATGGCACTGACAATCATGGAATAACCTTCCATGCGATGGAGTATGGGCGAGAAAATAGAAATTCCAATTCTACTGCCAGGGCCGCCGCTCGAATCAGACTACCAGTACCAGGTAACCTCCAGACAGGATACAGCGTTCAACATGGTGATGCCGAGATAGGCGCCATTGGTAATGCTCTTGCAGATGATCCTGCCGTGGGCGCGGCGCTGAACCAAGCTCTTACAGGCGATGGCACAGGCGCACTTGAAACCTCGATGAATATCGATGTTGCAGGAGCCGCAGAGGGCGCAATAGGTCGCCTTGTTACCAACATTGTCCAGGGCGCTGGTAACGCCGTGGGCGTGAAAGCCGTCGAAGCAGCCCAACTCCAATCAGGAATGGTCATTAATCCCCATCTTGCGTCTATGTTTCAAGGAGTTGGGTTCAGGAACCATACGTTCTCATACGACTTTGTGGCTAAGGATGCGTCTGAATCAAAGGTATTGCGGGATATCATTTACGTTATGAAATATTGTATGCACCCGGGATTGACCCACGGTGGCAATACATTCACGTTTCCTTATGAATGGAAGCTGAAATTCTCTGAGGAAATCAAACATTACCTCTATGATTTCACCACATGCGTCCTGACCAGTTTCACCGTATCCTACAACGGACAGGGTATTCCCACATTCTTTGAAGATACAAAAGCTCCAGTAAACATCAAGATGGACTTTTCGTTCAAGGAGACCGAGATTATCACAAGGGAGCGAATCGATAGCGAACATCGCCATGCTGGACTTGTTGTGTCGAACAGTCAGAGAATAAAAATTGAAGCTGGTCACGCGCAAGACGGTGAAGGTATAACCTAATGTCCAATTATTTCTCACATTTCCCAAAGACAACATACGACATAAGCGGTAATGGTCTATCCGACTCGGCAGTTGATATCTGTCGCAGGTTTGCAATCAAATTCGTGGTTGACAAAAGAGTTATCGAGATATACACATATGTAATCCGTGATGGTGATCGTCCTGACATAATCGCAGCCAAGTATTATGGCAGTTCCAAATATGATTGGATTGTCATGATGATCAATAATATCTATGACGTAAACTATGATTGGCCCTTGACCCAACAAAACTTCAAGCAATTCATCATATCCAAATATGGTACAGTGGCAGCGGCTCAAGCAGCCGTTCATCATTACGAGCAGATCATCCGTGCGGAACAATGGAATGCCACTGGTCTTCACCTACCAGAACTTGTGGTAGAGGTCGATTTAACCACCTACACCGCACTCGGTACGTCCGATCGAAAGAGTATAACCTCATACACCTATGAGAAAGAATTGAATGACAGCAAGCGGACCATCAATATTATCGATGAGAAGTATGTGGATGAGATAGTGGCCAAAGCAAGGACTATGTTCGATAATGGCTAGTGAAAAGCACATCCAGAGTGGAGATGTAACCTTACATGATATTTCCATAACAGCCGTGAATGGTGAAGTCTATAAGGTCAACCATATCAAGGCTGAGTTGAATATCTATGAGGATATCGCCAATGCATTCTTATACGGTAACGTGGTTGTTCACGATGCCCTCAACCTGCTTATGGGATTACCTATCACTGGGCAGGAGACTATCGATATTCACTTCCAACTCCCTGGTGATGTAGGTAGTACAATTCAACAGACTTTCAACGTATACAAGATAACGGACTTGAATAACGACGAATCATTATATGCCCGAAACTATATCATCCATTTCGTTTCCCGTGAGAGTTACAAAGATAGCCAGAAGAAAATTCAACAGGCATTCGTAGGTAAATCCGTATCGGATATAGCCACCATCATCTTCAATACCCACCTCAAAATAGACAAACCTCTTGTGATTGAGGCTACATCGGCCGTTCACAATCTGATCATTCCGCATTTATCGCCCAAGGAAGCTCTTCAATGGTTAGCTAAACGCGCATATTCAGCCACGAACCGATCGTCCAATTACATGTTCTGGGAAGACCACGACCAATTCAATTTCAGGACGGTTGATAGCCTGATCGGACGCACGGACTTTGATCACCAATATTACTATTCTCCAGCTAGTGCGATAATTGATAAAGAGCAAGGGAAGCGCCAACATTCAATCATTGAGAGATTTGCCATCGCCAAGACCACAGATGTACTGGCTAATCTATCAAGAGGCATGTACCGATCTGATATGTTAGTCCATGATATAGTACGGAAGACCTACAAGAAATACGAGTATGATTACGATACGGATTTCGCTGATCCCGTGCATAGACCAAAGCATCTTGAATACCATACGATGCATAACCAAGATCAATCCGACTTCATTACTGGTGCGAAAGCCGACTATTTCTTAGGTACATCGTATCGTCGGGAATTCGCAACTTATGCGAATTTAGACACCTTCACTAAACCTCACATGATGGAAGTATTCGTCCAGAAACGAGACTCCACGTTTGTTCGATTTAACAACTTCGTGGCCACTGTGGAAATACCTGGTGATTCGTATAGAAAGCCTGGTGATGTCATTTACATCGACATGCCCAATCCATCTGGTCTTGATACAAGCATCGATAAATATGATAAGTATTACACTGGCAAGTTTCTTGTAACGCAAGTCCGTCACAAAATAACAGGAACTGTCTTTACAACCGTACTCCAAGTAATAAAAGAATCGTTTGATGAGGAAATAGATTAATATGCTTACATTCAGTGAGAAGGAAGAGTTAACCTTATATGAGGAACAGAAATACCTTGAGGAAAAACTGATTATGTTAAATCAAGGTAAGAGACATGGGCAAATCGTGTTTATGGCAGGTGGTGCCGCTTCTGGTAAAGGTTTTGCAGTCAAGAATTTCCTTGAAGGCGATAAGTTCAAAATTCGCGATGTAGATCAACTAAAGGTTGCGTTTGCGGACCTTGACCGCATTCAACGAACTGGAAAGACGAAGGCAGGCAATCCAACAAAACAAAAGGGCTTCAAAACTGGTAAAGACTTAGACAAGCTCGATTTTAGTAAGGGTAAAGACGTTTTCATACTCCACGCAACTATCAAAAACCTCGGTGTATCCTCAAAGCAACTTGATCTTCTCTTGAAGGACATGAGTACAAACAGAAAGCCTAATATCCTCTTCGACGTAACAGCCAAATCTCCAGATGTCCTTGTCGATATCTCAACCAGATTGATAGAGTTGGGTTATGAGAAAAAGAATATCCATATCGTATGGGTATTGACCAACTACTCGGTTGCTGTTAAGGCTAATGCTGAACGGGAGCGAGTGGTGCCTGATGATATTCTTCTCAAAACACATGAGGGTGCCGCAAGAACAATGTTCCAGATCGCCAAAACAGGTAAAATGCCTGCTGGGATAGACGGCGAATTCCATGTGATTCTAAATAATCATGAGAATACCATATTCTTCGAGGACACGCTCCAAGAGAAAACTATCAAGTCATTCTCCTCAATTCGCCTGAAAAAAGCAGGTAAAGCTATGGAACAAGGCGCATTACAATCCCAGCTCCATCAATGGATCAAAGACAACGTGCCGAAAACCGCCTTCACTGCCAAAGAGATGGATATCTAATATGTTCATGGGTACTGACGGTTTCGTATGGTTTCAAGGCGTCGTAGAAGATCGCGCAGATCCTCTTATGCTCGGGCGGATCCGTGTCCGCTGCCTTGGTTGGCATACCGACGATAAAAACCTAATACCGACGGCTTCGCTCCCATGGGCACATCCGATGGCACCAATCACATCCGCATCCATGAACGGTATTGGCACAACACCACTTGGTCCTGTTGAAGGAACATGGGTCGTTGGCTTCTTCCGTGATGGCAAAGACGCGCAAGAGCCTGTCGTAATGGGTACAATCGGAGGTATACCAGAAGTTGTATCGGATACTACTGTGGGTTTCAATGATCCAAATGGCGTTTATCCCGCCGTCGTTTCTGAGCCTGACACCAACAGGCTAGCGCGGGGTGAGACAAGAACCGCAACTGTCAACGGTACCGTAGATAAGCCTCGTGAGACATCCGTATCCGTAGCTAATGGTGGTACCGCATGGTTAGAGCCTGAAGATCCATACGCCGCTGTTTATCCCTCTAATCATGTTCGCGAGAGTGAATCAGGACATATCGAGGAATGGGACGATACATCAACCGCAGAGCGCCTTCACAGGTACCACAAATCAGGTACGAGAGAAGAGATACATCCAAACGGCGACCGTGTGGTCCGTGTGGTTGGTAAGGATTACGAAGTCATTATATCAGATAAAAACGTCCTTGTCAAGGGAAGTGTTAATCTAACCGTTGACTCCGACTGTAGGACGTATATCAAGGGTGATTGGCAAATTCAAGTAGATGGCGACAAGTACGAACATATCGTTGGCGATACCACCCTGATAGTTGGTGGTGATTTAGATGAAGTGGTTACGGGTGACCAGACAACAGCCGTTGGTGGTGATTTAGATGAAGTGGTTACGGGTGACCAGACAACAGCCGTCACTGGAATCATAGACATAGATGCAAGAAGAGTGTATATTAACTAATGCCTGGAGCGACTAAAGATGATGATACCGCAGGCGGTGATATCGTAGCATCTGCTACCAAAACCTACGTTAATGGATTAAGGTGTGCCCTTCATGGAGATGCCGTAGTACCTCATGGACCACCACCCCATAAAGCCGCAACGATGATTGCTGGTACGAATAATGTCTTCATAGAGGGTAAAGCCGCTGTGAATCTTGGTGATCCTGCAACTTGTGGTCATTCCGCAACTGGATCAACTACAGTTTTCATTGGTGATTAAAACATCTTATTCATAAGGGTACATACCTATTATAACATACACCACAGTGGTTGTCAAGTAAAATCGTTATAAATAGTAGATAAAAGGACTATTATGCCAATACTAACAGATATCATATATTCAGATTTTACAACAGCATTCACGGCACATCCCGTGAGTGGTGACCTTGCACGAATCACGAATGATGAAGCCATTATCCGATCTGTTAAGAATATTGTATTCACTCAATTCTATGAGCGTCCGTTCAGGCCATCGCTCGGTTCAGACGTCCTACGCTACCTGTTTGAGAATTTCAGTGTATTTACCTCTGAAAACCTCACAGAGGCAATCACAGAAGCCATTGAGAACAACGAGCCCAGAGTAACCCTTATGAACGTCCATGTAAGTGAAACGGTAGACGATAATAGGCTCAGGGTTAGCATTGTGTTTAGGATCAGAAACAACACCGATCCGACCAATGTTCAGGTTTATTTAGAAAGGGTCCGTTAAGAGATGACCACAGCCAATTCCGCACTTCAAGTTACCGAACTGGATTTCGATGAGATAAGAGCAGGTCTAAAGACTTTCCTTAGCTCACAAACCACGTTTCAGGACTACGACTTCGACGGCTCTAACATGTCTATCTTGTTGGACCTACTTGCATACAACACCCATTACAATGCCTATTACACGAACATGGCAGCTAATGAAATGTTTCTCAAATCAGCACAACTTAGAAATAACGTTGTGGAGAGAGCAGCGGAGTTTGGTTATACTTCTTCGTCGGCACGTGGTGCAGTTGGTGAAGTAACCGTGACTATCGTTCCCACTGGTTCACCCGATACCATTACAATACCCAAGAATACAGAGATGACCTCTGTTGTAGACGATGAAACCCTTACGTTCACAACAGTAGGCGCAGAGCTAATCACCAAGAGTTCGGCTAATACCTATGTCGCAACTGGAGTATCCATAGCAGAAGGATTCCCTCTTACTCATGAATTCACCGTAAGTACCTCTAATCCAGTCGAATATATCATTCCCAACAAGAATGTAGACACAACGCGCATATCGGTTAGCGTAAGGGCAACAGATGCCGCTACGACTTCCACAACCTATACGCTTGCAGATGATATAACACAACTAACAGGAAGTTCAACCGTATACTTCATAGAGGAGACCGCAGATGAGCGGTACCGCATTTATTTTGGTGATGATATACTTGGCAATTCTCTTGTTGATGGTAACGTGGTGGTAATTGATTACCATGTATGTAACACGACTAAGGGTAATGGTGCGAACACCTTTACGAATTTATCAGCCATCAGTGGTTATTCCTACGTAACGTTGGTTACGACAACAGCCGCTTCTGGTGGCCAAGAGATAGAAACAACAGCATCCGTTAAGTTGAATGCTCCTCTCCACTACGAGAGACAGAACCGTGTGGTCACCCAATCAGACTACGAGCGCCTTATCCTTGCAGAGAACAGCGATTTCACGTCCGTCAATGTATGGGGTGGTGAAGACAACGATCCGCCAGTGTACGGTAGAGTTTACATAGCCGTTAACCCAGCTTCTGGTACTACCGTATCCGATGCGAGACAGGCTTCTATCGTGACTTCATTGAAGAAACGGAATGTGATGTCCATTGACCCTGTGATTGTTGATGCCATCTACCTATATGTGGTACCTACTATTCAGATTAACTGGAATCCCGATTTGACCTCTGACTCTACAGGTACCGTGGAGAGTGCCGTGTCCACTGCTATCACAACGTATCAAACTGGTACACTGGATGATTTCGGTAATAAGTTCAGGTTTTCGACGTTCTCTACAGCTATCGATGCAGCCCATGACTCGATCAAGGGTAATAATACAACCATCAATATGATGATGGAAATCACTCCCACGCTTAATGTGGCTACCACATATACGGTGAAATTCCAGAATGGCATCAAACAAACAACAAACCATGTTACCCATGAGGGTCATACAGGCGTTGTTACATCATCCAATTTCACCTATCTGAGCCAAACATGTTTCTTTGAAGATGATGGAAACGGAGTGCTCCTTGTCTATACCCAAAGTGGTGACGTAAAGACGGTATTGAATTCCGCAGCAGGTACCGTCGATTACACTACGGGTTCAGTGGTTATATCATCGTTTACACCAACCGCAGTAGCCAATTCGGGTGTTTTGAGCTTGACGGCTTCACCTGCTAGTAAGGACGTGGTGCCTACCCTAGAGCAAATCGTCCAGTTCAAGAGTTCCGTTATCACATCCGTTGAGGATCGCACAGGTTAAACATGACAACAAACCAGAAAATATCGACGCTTGTATCGGAACAGTTCCCTCAGTTCATGCAGGAAGAAGGTCCTAACTTTATTGCGTTCGTAGAGGCTTATTACGAGTGGATGGAGCAAACAGGTAATGCAGTCGATGCAACCAAGAACCTGTTGAATTACCGTGATGTAGACCTGACAACCGATGCATACCTGAAATACTTTGAGGACGACTTTCTACCCAATGTCCCACGATCCCACCTTGCATACACACCTACCCTCCTAAAGAATGTTGCATCATTCTACCGTGCGCGTGGCTCTGAGAAATCCTATGAGCTCCTGTTCCGTATTCTCTTTGACGATGATGTGGAATTCTATTACCCGGGCGAGGATATTCTCCGTGCTTCTGATGGTAAATGGACAGAAGAGGTTGTTATCAGTATTGAGGGTTACCCTGGATCCGATGCTATCTTTGACATAACTGGTGAGAGTATCACTGGTGGTACCTCAATCGCAACTGGTGTTATTGAGAATGTATCTAAAATCCATGTTGGTGGTGCACCTCGATACACATTGATCATTTCACATAAGATCGGCACATTCCTTGCGGGTGAGACGGTTACGACGAATACAGGCTTTACCTTTGAAGTATTGTCACAGACAACCAATGCCGGTTACTGGATCGGGACTGACGGTTTCTTATCGTCTAACAAGTTCCTACAGGACAATTACTTCTACCAAGAGTATTCGTATGTTCTAAAGACTAACCAATTCGTGGACAGATACCGTCAAACGTTGAATAACATCGTCCATCCGTCTGGTACCGCCATGTTTGGTCAAGTCGTATCGACGGACGTTCTCGACTTCTCTGATAGCGTATCGACTAGCCTGTCGGACACACCAGAAGAGATCACCATTTCATTGCCGCCGCTATCGGTCAATACAGTAGGCTTCGGTTCAAATACCGCAGATGAAGTGATAACCATTCTAGAGTCCCGTCAAGACGACGCGGTGTTCGTTTATGACACAGCACATTACAGCGCGGTCGAAAACTTTGATTACACGCCGCTATCCGCTGGTGGTAACGTGGCTTCTAACGTTGCCAACAATATGATATCGTTCTATTCATCGTTTACAGTATTATCAAGATCAACAAGAACAATTGGTTCTATGGGTTCTACAACCGTGATGACGGGTACTGGTACTGCCTTTACCAATGATCTTGCTAACAATGACGTTATTCTGATCCGTGATACGGATGCCGTTCAAGCCGATCAGTTATTCACGGTGAAACGTGTGGTTAGTGATACGGAAATTCTATTGAATGCCATGTATGAGGGTACGCTTGCAACTGGTGAAGTATACAGCCGAAGTACCTCACGGATAGATATGTTCAATTACGGAGCTGTATCGAACACAGCATCGGTAACCTTACAGAATCACGGCAGTATTGCCTCTTATCCAACCGTCTACAAAGACTTTGGGTTCATTACCTGACATTAATGGGGGCAATATATACTATGGGCACGACTATAACGGTGCCAATTACTCTGAGGCGGCAATTGCTAACCATATGTTAGATAATGGGCATTTACCTGCAACCAGAGTTGTGAAATATGCTACTTGATAACTCCACTTCTTATAAATATATACACATAGAAGAGACATTTATGACAACAACAGAAAATAAATTCCGAAGAGGAACTACCGTCGAACACGCTGCCTTTACTGGCGCAATCGGCGAAGTGACCGTGGATACCACGTTGGATACTTTGGTAGTTCATGACGGATCAACCGCAGGGGGAATACCCGCTGCTCGAAAAGATGGTGTGGGTTCGCTTGTTGTTGGGAGTACTCCAGCGTCCGCATCGGCTACTGGTACCGCTGGAACTGTTGTTTGGGATACTTCATACATTTACGTTTGTGTGGCAACCGATACATGGCTTAGAGCCTCTATAGCTACTTGGTAAGGGAAAAGATAATGGACAAATATGAACAATTGACAGACGAAGAACTGGCTGATATGGCTAGACTATTGAATAAGACCGCCAACAAGAACATCAAAGCTTACATGCATTTGATTGATGGTGTGGACACTGAAATCAGTAGCAGGCAACAGAAAACACAAGTTCAAGAAAGTCCGCAGAACAATCTACAACTATTAACGGAAAATGGGTAAGAAACGATGGCTTCAATAGTTACATCAAAATTTAGGGTCTACAATGCCGACCAATTCGTTGAAGCATTGAGTGAGGCAGCGCCTTCATACCTATACATGTTTATTGGACGAACAAGAGCATGGGCTGACGATAACACGCCGCCAACTCCTGTGGATGCTACCGCAAACACGGAGTTTGAGCATTGGCGTGACATGATGCACATGAAGCGGGTTCAAGCCGCAGACGTATCAAAAGCTTCCGTCAGATATGACTGGACCACTGGTACGGTTTATACCCAATACAGCGACTCGGTTGACCTGAATACCGAAGATTTCTTTGTGATGACCGACGAATACAAGGTCTACAAATGCCTGTTCAATAACAGCGGCGCAGCATCAACCACAAAGCCAACGCATGTATCGACAACCGTAGCTGTTGACCCGGGTGATGGATATCTCTGGAAATACATGCTTACGATGGCGGCATCCGATGCTGTTAAGTTCTTGACCTCTGGTTATGTGCCCATTTCTACTCTATCGTCCGATGATGGATCGACTCAATGGGACGTTCAGGCAGCATCCGTCAATGGCGCTATCGACGTAATCGGCATTACCGCTGCTGGTTCTCAGAATGACAAAGTTCACAACGGGACATTCCAGAGTGTGGCTAATACTACACAGATGGTAATTGCCGCTGCGGCATCTTCAACTGACAACTATTACAACGGAAGTACCCTTGTTGTTACTGGTGGCACAGGCGTTGGTGGTCATAAAGCTATTGCGACTTATGCGGGATCATCAAAGACCGTTGTTTTGAGTTCTAATCTAGCCGTTGCTCCGACAGCCACTTCGACTTACGATATCGTGCCTACCATCACCATCACTGGCGACGGATCAGGCGCTACAGCCTATGCAGACGTGGTTGCAGCGGGTAATACCGTTTCAGCTATTACCGTTTCTAATCGTGGTACAGGCTATACCCGCGCGACCGTTGCGTTCACTGGTAATGGCGTTTCTGGTGTCACTGGTCAAGCATACGTTGGACCGCCTGGTGGACATGGTTCTGATCCAGCGCAAGAGTTGATGTCTTATAACGTGGTCCTTAATACCAAGTTCGATAAGTCTGAATCAGATGTCTTTACAACGGACAATAACTTCCGTGTGATCGGGTTGCTCCGTGATCCGCTGATCGCAAATGGTTCAGCGGCCACAGCGACTACATATGATCATACGGTGAATTTGACGATCACTGGCATTTCTGGATCATTCAGTGCCGATGAAGTCGTAACAGGCGGAACTTCCACAGCTAATGGTTATGTGGTAGAAGCCAACACAACCGTTGTGAAATTGACGCAAACAGATGGCACATTCTCAGTAGCCGAGACTATTACAGGTACAGGCGGAGCAACTGGTACAGTATCCATTGCTAATACTGGCTTACTCCTGAATAACTCTGGTGATATCATGTATGTGGAACACAGATCGCCAATTGCGAGAGCTTCCGATCAAATCGAAGATGTTAAACTTATCATCCGCTTCTAAGTTGGCATGTATAAATACTTGTGATGAATACAAGAAGGTATAACGAATGACTTTAACCACTGATTTCAATGTGGATCCATACTACGATAACTTTGATGAAGATAAGGATTTTCATCGGGTTTTGTTTCGTCCGGGTTATGCCGTTCAAGCGCGAGAGCTTACGCAAATCCAGACTTATCTTCAAAACCAGATGGCCAAGCATGGTAATCATATCTTCAAAGAAGGCACTATTGTTGCAGGTTGCGAATTATCACTTGATCTAAACTATACCTTTGTTCAACTCCGTGATGATAATCATGGTGGTGGTGACGTTACTCCATCTCTATTCTTGGCGAATACTGTAACAGGTAATACCACTGGCGTGACAGCCAAAGTTATTGGTTATGCAGACGGTACCGAAGCTGGTGCACCTGAGTATAATACTCTATTCATCAAATATCTGGCTGCTGGCTCTAATAATACCGCACAGATTTTCAGCGCGGATGAAGTCCTTACAAGTACCTCTGGTCTCAACGCCAACACAGTAGACACTACCACGCATACAGGTATTGGTTCTGCCGTGACGATTGGTGCTGGTATCATTTATGCTAAAGGCATGTTCATTAGAGTGGCGTCACAAACGCTGGTTCTCGACAAGTACAACAATGTTCCCAGCTATAAGGTAGGCTATACCCTTACCGAGACAACTGTTGACTCCACGACCGACGCAACTTTGCTTGATCCAGCTCAGGGATCGTTTAACTTCGCAGCCCCTGGTGCCGATCGATTGAAGATTGTAGCAACCCTTGCTAAGAAACTCCTCAATACCAATGATCTTTCCGACTTCTTTGAGTTGATGCAGATCAACGAGGGTACGGTTCAAGCTCGCGGTGATCGTACCGAATATTCTTCACTGAGAAAAGAGTTTGCCCGTCGCACGATGGACGAATCAGGCAACTATACGGTCAATCCGATGCCTATCAGGGTTCGTGAGCATCTTGATGATGGTACAAACCTGGGTTACCTGACTACGGCTAACGGTGGTGATAGCAACAAACTAGCTATCGGCGTTGAGCCTGGCAAGGCATACGTTCACGGCTATGAATATGAAACATTGATAACCGATTGGCTAACGGCTGATAAGGGCACAGACACAATCGAGGTTGATGCACAGCCTATTCCAGCCAACTACGGAAATTACGTCATTGTTGATGAGTTCTCAGGTGTCTGGAATGTGGGTAATCTCGCACAGGTATCCCTAAGAGATACTGCCGCAAACGGTGTCCAGCTTTCAACATACGGAAATACGGCGGCGCCTGGTTCTGAAATCGGAACAGCGTTCATTCGTGCCGTAGTTCATGAGTCTGGCACACCCAGTACCCGTTCGGCAACATATCGGCTATACCTCTTTGACGTTCAAATGACAAGCGGCACGTTTGGATCCGTTAGATCCGTATATCTCAATAATGCCTCTGGTTCCGATGCCGTAGCCGATTGCGTTCTTGAAAGCTCTGTTGCTGTTATGAAAGAGACTGGCTTTAATACGAGCGTATTCCATATTCCACAGAGTTATGTAAAACAACTTAAAGACGCCGGTGATGCTATCGACAACAATTTCCAGTTCTTGAAGGATGTGGATGTTTCGATCATTGCGGCAGGTACGTTTACGATCACAACAAGCGGCACCGAAACTCTACCGTATTCAACAGGCCTACTAAACGCCACGCAAAAGCTAGACGGCTTTGTGGTGACATTGAAAGCAGACGCAACCACAGCATCCTTGCCTGGTACCGCAGATATAACAGCGGCTTCTAATACGATTAACGGTATCGGCTCAACCGATTTCACTAACGACTTTGATGCAGGCGATCAGGTTTCTATTGGTGGTTCTGGACCATGGACAGTCTCTGCGGTTACCGACGCCAATACTATGGTCATTACGACACAGCCTGGCGTGACAGCCGCTAATACCTACACTAAGTTCTATCCAGCTGGTTATGTGATGGATATGGGTGGTACAGGAACAGACGGTTCTAGAACAGTCAATATCACAGGCACGACAACAGCCGACTTCGATCTCCAAGATACATTCAGTGCTGGCGTGGATGGTTCAGTCCAAGCCAAGTTGAAAATCACAAACGGTCCTCAACTGGACAAAGATTTGAAGTCCGACCGCTTTGTTATGTTTGATACGAGTTCTCATACGGCCAATACAGTTGGTCCTTGGGGCATGGGTATGTCCGATGTCTTCAACATTGTAGAAGTCAGAAAGAAATCATCAGCCTTCTCCGCAATTACTGAGGGTACCGATGTAACTACTCACTTCGACCTGAATACTGGTCAGAAGGATAACTATTACGATCACGGTCTTCTTGAACTAAAATCAACCTCTTCTTTGGTTATTACTTCGGGCGATCATATCCTTGTGAAGTTTGACTACTTTACGCATAATTCATCATCTGGTGTTGGGTATTTGTCTGTTGACTCTTATCCTGTTGATGATGCCAATACAAGTTCTACCACAATATCAACTAAAGAAATTCCGATCTTTACCTCACCAACAACTGGTGAACAGTTTGACTTGAGAGATTCGGTTGATATTCGTCCTATTAGAACAAACGTGGCTTCGGATCAGACGGCATGGGGTAGTATTACTTCAAATCCGGCTAACAGTGCCTCATTTGTTGTGCCTACTGGTGGTGTTCATATGGTGCCGCCGAATGAGGATATGACATACGATCTTGAATATTACCTCGGCCGTAAGGACAAAATCGTTCTTGACCTTGAGGGACAGTTTAAGATTTTGAAGGGTGTTCCCGCGCTTGTGCCAAGAACGCCTGAAGATATCGATTCTGGTATGTCTCTCGCCGTTGTTACCATTCCGCCGTTTCCTTCTCTCGCACCTAATGTCGCAAGAGATATTGGCCGTACTGAATTGTCCTCAACCATCAAGCAGATGGATAACCGACGTTTCACGATGAAAGATATTTCGGTTCTTGAACAGCGAATCAATAACCTTGAATATTATACCTCACTGTCACTCCTTGAGAAAGACACCGGGGAGCTTCAAATCCTTGACGGATCAGGCGTTGACCGTTTCAAAAACGGTATGTTCGTGGACTCGTTCACGGGTCATGGTGTTGGAGATGTAACCAATGTCGATTATGCCATTGCCGTTGATGAGAAAGAGCAATCAATCCGACCTCAGTTCAGCCTCAATAACGTTGAGCTAGATTATGATAGTTCTAATTCAACTAATATCGTAAGACAGCCCAACGATATCAAATTGACATATACGGCCCTTTTGGGCACGTTCACACTTGGTGAAACGGTTTATCAGGGTACCCTGGGATCAGAGACAGCCACTGGCGTTCTGGTTCATGACAATGTGGATATGATGTTTGTCGAGCAGACGACCCTAAACTGGGCAACGTCAACGACGGTTACAGGCGCAACCTCTGGTGCTACCGGCACCGTAACCGCAACTGAAACACCAACGAATGGCGATCTGCTAACCCTTCCATATGTCCATTCAGTATTTGTCCATCAGCCGTTTGCTTCTAAGACGCGAAACGCAACTGGCGAACTACAATTTAACTGGATCGGTACAATGACGCTGGATCCAGATCAAGATAGCTGGACAGATACGACACAGAAGCCAGATGTCCAAGTCAATTTCGATGGCAACATGGACGCATGGGAGCAACTCTCAAACGCATGGGGCACCCAGTGGAATGACTGGCAAACCAACTGGACGGGATCAAGTACCTCATCTGAAACAGCCGATGTCGGTATCAATCGTATCACGTTTGGCGGTTCAGGTCAGGGGTCTATCTTCGGTAGAACAGAGACCACGAGAACAACCACGACAACGCAAAGACAGTCCCGAACAGGCATCCAGCTTAACGTTCGCCCCGGTACACAAACACAGAGTATCGGTCCGAAAGTGGTTGATGTTTCGGTGGTACCGTTCATGCGCTCCCGCTTGATTGAAGTTACTATTGACGGCATGAAGCCTAATGCCCGAGTATACGCTTTCTTTGATGGTGAAGACGTAAACGCATATTGTGCGGAAGTTTCGGCATTTACGGCAGCTAATCTAAGAGCACCGTCTTATGGTTCAGCAATGACAACCGATTCAACTGGTAGTCTCCTTGCTGTATTCCGTATTCCCAATGATACCACACTTCGATTCCGTACTGGACTGAAAGTTCTCAAATTCACGGATAGTATAACAAACGTTACCACAGACGTTTCGTCTGCGGCATCTGCCAATTATAATGCCACTGGATTACTCCAGACCACAGAAAATACGATTATTTCGACCAGAACACCTAACGTAACCATAAATAGCGTTGGCGACACAAGAACAACTTCCGATGTTTCTGTGGTCACAACTTCTGGTGAGAGATTTGTTGGGCGTACTCCGCCAGCGACGGTAACGAATGTAACCAATGTGACTGCGGTTACAAATGTCCAGCGGATCGTAGACAATACCTTCCCAGTCCGCCTCCCTGACAATATCGAATCGTTCGGTAACAGATGGCTTCTGGGTGCAGCCGAAGCCGCTGGACTTGTTCAGGGCGGCGGCGCCATGGGTGATCCGCTTGCACAATCATTCTATGTCCGTCAGCCAGGCGGCATCTTTATCAGTAAGATTGATCTATATTTCCAGAGCAAATCGTCTACCTTGCCTCTAACCGTTGAGATTCGTGAAATGATCAACGGCTTGCCTGGTCCGAAGGTTGTTCCATTCGGGACAAAGACCCTAGCAGCCGCAAGTATCAATACCTCGACAAATGCTTCTAAGGTTACACCTTTTCACTTCGATACTCCAGTATACCTGAAAAACGAACAGGAATATGTATTCGTGATCAAGCCAGCTGGTAATTCACCAGACTACAACTTGTGGGTAGCTCTTCTTGGCGGCTCTGATATTTTTGACAGCGATGTTAGAATTACCAAACAGCCTGCGGCAGGCGTAATGTTCACTTCCGCTAATGATCGATCATGGACAGAACATCAGGACGAGGACATCAAGTTTACCATTCACCGTGCGGCATTTGATGAAACGTCAACTGGAACTCTGGTTCTGACAAATGAGGATTCAGAGTTCTTCCAGACAGGCGCTGCCAATACTGTCAACATTGGTGAAATCATTCACGGCGAGCCGCGTTTGACCATCTCATTGTCTGCGGGTTCAGCTAATGTTGGCGATGTATGGACAGGTAGTACCTCATCCGCAAACGGAACAGTGACGGATGTGACTGGTTCAGTTATTCGATTGAGGGATGTTCTTGTTGGTACTAAGTTCACAACGGCAGAAACCATTACTTCTCCTCTTGGTGGTACCGCGACCATTTCTTCACAGACTACACCACAAGGTGTTTTGAAGTATTATAATTCAAATGATTCCACTGATATTAAGATGCATTTGGGATCAACACCGACTGTGGCTACTTCAGGAACGTTTGCTAACGGCGAAATTCTTGTGGGCCAAACATCAAACAATGTCCACTTGATCGTCAATCTGGATAATATCGCGTTGAATACTATCAATCCGCAAATCCAGCTGTTGAAGTTCAATAATACCGAAGCCACGTGGAGTGTTAAGAACACCAATACAAGTGATGTGGTAGATACGAACGGCACCTCGATTGAACCCGGCGAGAATTACGACCTGTCATCTGCGAAGAGAATCAACGGTAGAACAACAGAGGCAGGTACTAAGACGTACCAGCTGACAGGTACCCTGACCACAGAGACCAACACGCTATCTCCCGCTATCGATATCAAGCGTATTTCCAACATCTCGGTAGAGAATAAAATCAACAATGATTCAACTGGCGAAACAGGTGCCTCGGGTAATGCCCTTGCACGATATATCTCCAGACAGATCACGTTGGATGACGGACAAGACGCCGAAGATATGAAGGTATATCTGACGGCCTATCGTCCAGCAACCTCAACGATTTTGGTTTACTACAAGATTCAGAACGGCGAAGACCCCGGCGCTTTCAAAGACAAAGCGTGGGTAGCGATGACCCAGGTAACGTCCACAACCACCGTATCGGATAGTGAGTTGAAGACTGACTGGAAAGAATTTGAGTTTGCTATTCCTACCGCTAATCTGACAGGCAGTTCTAGTGAGGTCCAGTACACAGATAATTCCATCACATACACAGGATACCTATCATTCTCTGTCAAAATTGTTCTATTGAGTTCCGATACTTCTCAGGTACCTAGAGTGAAGGATCTAAGATCCGTGGCAATACAGGTGTAATATGGATCGAAATTTCGCACAAGTAGAAGACGTTAAGGCAAAGGTCAGAGATTTGGATTCTCACGCTATTCTATCAACGGACTTACAATCTTTGAATGCATACAAGGCAGGCAGGGAGAAGAGAAAGCAGGATGCTGCCGCCCTTACCACATTACAAGAAGAAATGAAGGACATCAAAGAAATGCTTCATTTACTACTCAATAGGGAAAGTAAATAATGGCTTTAGAGAAGATATTTCTAGCGAATACTTTTGCCGAATGGGTAACCATATACAATAACCTATCTGCGAATACTGACTCCATCATGGGTGAGCTTGGCGGTACCGCGTACCTGAAGGCAGTTACCAGTTATGCTGCTACAGGCTATTTCAATGTCGCGGCTGCCAACACCCTCACAGTGGCGACCTCTGCCACATTCACAGGCGCTAATGTAATATTTGGTGCCACGTCCAATACTCAGTTCTTACAAGCAAACAACCTTCATATCTATGGTGGTACCGATGGGCATGTACTTACAACAGACGGTAATGGTTTACTCGAATGGCAAGCCGGTTCCACGGTTACAGATTTCACCGATCTTACAGGTACTATTTCTGGTTCTCAGATCGACGGCAACGTATCGATCCCAGCTAATACCACCTTCACAGGATCCAATGTAAACTTCGGCAGCGTATCTTCACTCCACATTGACGGCGGTACATCTGGGCAATATCTGACAACAGATGGCGCGGGAACAATGTCTTGGGGGACGCCCGGCGGTAACGATGCACTAGACCATGATGAATTCACAGGTGACGGATCGAACACGGTATTCACCGTAACGTCAAGCCCAGCCAACACCTCGGGACTGCAAGTGTGGGTAGGTGGTGCTATTCAGGTGCCGCTTACGAACTATTCCGTTAACGGAAACAATGTAACGTTTACCTCTGCGCCATCTCTCGGCACTCAAATCTACACACTGAAATTATCGTCTGGTACTCTGGCGGCTACCGTTTCTGCCGACAGTGTAACAACGGCGAAACTAGCTCAAGGCGCTGTAACCCTTGAGAAGATCGCGACTAACGCCAGACTATGGAAGTCCCATCGCTGGACAGCCAATGGTACTGGAACAACTTATGACGTAACCACATCACCCGCAAATACAGACGGACTTTTCGTATCTGTTGGTGGTGTATCCCAAGACCCTGAGACCAACTATACGGTATCGGGCAATACAGTTACTCTTTCATCGGCGCCAGATAACGGAACCAAAGTATTAATCAGATCAGTAGGTTTCACGTCCAATGTGGCAGTAGTAGCCAGCGGTTCTGTTACTACCGTTAAACTAGCAGACGATGCCGTTACTTTCGCTAAAACAGACAATACATGGAATTCTATTTCGACCAATACAACAATGGTCGCCGGTGGAAGATATTTTGTTGACTGTTCATCCGCTAATGTCGCGGTTACTTTACCCGTCTCGCCAACTCAAGGAGATTGGGTGAGAATGATTGACGCAACTGGATCATCTGGAGTTAATCCAATTACGGTTACACAAGATGCAAACAGTATTTCAATACAAGGATCAAATTCAAGTATGACCGTTTCTACTAATCGTGCCGCTTTCTCTTTGGTATACTATAATACCACAGAGGGCTGGTTATTGACTGAGGTATAATATATGTCCACTTATGCAGAATTAAAAAATGAGGCCACTAGAGCCGCGGCAGGTATAATCGAAACCAACGCCAATTTCGTTGACCAAGCCATCTTCGGTCCTTCAGTGGACGGTAAATCGTGGAATGGCAAATGGAGCGTAGCATCGCTGTATAGCAGCCTGATGCTGGTCACCATCGAAGATGCTGGCGCAGATACCCAAGTCAATATTTGGGATTTAACTGAAGTCTCCAACAGTGCGCCATCGACCACACCTTTAGGAACCGTCACGCTATCCGGCGCTGCAACGCCAACTTCTGTGGCAGCATGTATGGGCTACATCATCGTAGGCAGTGAAGATGGCACTAGCATTATTGATCCACATTCCGGTAGCTGGGCAGAACGGACGGCGGGTTGGCCTCGTAGCTTGTCCACCAGTACGACACCGGCATTGGCGTTCAATGATGTCCAAGGCGTTGCCGCTACTAGTTTACAACAACAGCCAGCCTATGACCCCCGCACGGGTGGGCCAATGCCAACCTTTGGAGTCAAATATGTTTCAGGATCAAGTCGGGCGAATTCCATTATTAAAGACGACGGCAACGTCTGGCACATTACTGGGGATGGAACATCACAAGCGGACTACGGCATAGCTTTTGTCGGCAGCAGGTTAATCACTGCTTATAGTGCTGGGCAGTTGAGATTGGCGCAAGACCCTTCGCTGATTACGGCTAGTCAAAGTGTTAATCCCCCGTATTCTTGGATTCAAGACAGTCAGGACGGTTGGAATATCGCACATGAGCCAGACTGTGCTTCTAGTGCAAATGGCTTGACGGCATTGGGTGCGGGCGAAGGGCTGGGGTTTATTTTTGGAATAAACCAAACCGCCGCCAGTACGTCTCAACTATCAAAGATGTCGGTTGATATCACCAGAGCCTACAACACCGGCTACTATCCTTATTATGCAAAGGGACTTTGGCTGGCTAATTCTAAGACCGCTGACCGTGGGCCACAGGCCAACACCCTCACTGAAAACGGAACTGTGACCGAAGCGGCGGTGGAATCCGGTGCGGAGTTGATGGGGTATAGCGGGTTTAGCACTTCTAATTATTTGTCCCGTGCTAGTGATTCCGATTGGGATGTTATTACTACTGGAGCGGTATATATGTCGATCTGGTTTAAAACGTCAGGCAACAGTGCTAATGAAAGTTATATGGGGTATCAAAAATCTGACGGCACCATCGAATTCCTTTGCTACATGCTCTCTAGTGGCGTGATTCATTACACCGATGATGGGGCAAGCGGACAAATTGATACAACCTCTCCCCAAGCCTACGATGACGGCGTGTGGCACAAAGTGGATTGTGTTAGACGATCAAGCACAGACAGGTCTATTTATGTAGATGGAGTTGAAGTGGCCTCAAACACCTCTGATGCTGGCTCTCTATCTAGCAGCGGTAATCTGCCTTTTACAATCGGTATACAACCCAACGGTTCGGGAACCCCCGCCACCACATCGACATTGGCGTTGGCCCATCTCTCAGCCACCGCCCCAACCGCCACTCAAATCCGTCAGATGTACGATGCGGAAAAAGGCATGTTCGTCGCCTCTGCTGAATGTCTGCTGCAATCCGGCAGCACGGACGCAGTGCTAGACGTTGATGTTGATCCGCTGACCGGCAAGGTGCTGGTTACCCAGACAGATGCCATCACCATATTCGACGGGCTGGTTGTAGACAGCAAGCCCACTGTTAATAGTGGCGCAAGCGAGAAGGGCAAGCTGTGGGGCGACTTACGGACGGAACAGAACAGCGCCAATGCATACGTCACGGCACCAGCGGTTGACCAAAGGCAAGTTAATGAGATGGTGCGGGGGATGGCTAGTGAATTGCCAGCCGGTGTTGACCTTAGTAAGGCGAAGGCGTGGTTATTCGCCAATGATAGCGGGAGTGCGCTGACTATTAACGCTTCCTACAACATCAAAAGTGTGACGAGGTCAAACGCCGCTACACGGGATGTAGAGTTTGCAATACCATTCAAGAACGATAAATGGATAGGCGTCTATTCTGGAGGTTATCAATCCACAGACTCTGGAATTTACAGTAGAACCAGATCAACTTTCAGATCACAAACGTATGCTTCTGGTGGCGGCAACGCAACGATGGTTGACGGCGGGTTTGTATTCTTTGGAGAATTAGAAAATGAATGAGCTAATAGTTAACGCTAACGGCACCACAACCGTGGTCGGTGACGCCGGTTCTGTCAGCGGTATCCTTGCTGATTTGGTCAAGGCCAATACCATCCCCGCCGAACGTGACGATGACGGCGTTGAAACCAAAGCGGCAATCGTACCGGATGCCGATACGTTGATGGTCGAGATCACCGCAACCGACCTAAAGACCCACGAATGGCGTCTACCAAAAGCCCGTGTAGAACGGCTGGAGGAAATCCGTGGTGATCGTAACGGTAAACTAAAAGAGCTTGATCTGGAGTATCAACTGGCTGATGAAGGTGTGCATCCAGATGGGTTAGGTAAAGCTGCCGTAGCTGCCAAGAAGGTTGCTTTGCGTGACCTACCCGTCGCAGCCCAGGCCGCGCTCGATGCGATGACCAATACCGACGACATGGAAGCGTACTTGCCCGTTGAGTTGACTTAACCCAGGAGCCGTGACGATGACTGAGATCACAGCCGGTGAGGCGTTCAAACGCAATGGACCGGTCCTGGTTCACAAGAAGATAGCGACCCAACTTATGTAATATTTTTTGGAGAACTCGAAAATGAATAAGTATAAATATCCAGAAGGATAAAGAAAGACTATGGTAATTAACACAATTGATACCGATGTATTAGAAAGCTCAGTATTGAAGGCTTTGGACACGGCATCGGGCGTTGCAACTTCCGCAACTTCGGCGAACACCGCCAATACTATAACTTTGCCTGCAGTATCTGGAATTATTGAAACCAACAGTACATTCGTGAATTTCTGTATTATGGAAGATACTGGTTGGGGAGCTAAAACTGCCGCAAGTACAGCTAAAAGAATGTTGATTACTATCGAGGACACAGGTTCCGATACGCAAGTTAATATCTTCGATCTAGCGGCTGAGAGTTTTACTGGCGCAACTGCCTTGAAGACCTTGACGATCTCAGGCGCGGCCACGCCAACGGATGTGGCTGCTATTGACGGGCATATCGGCGTGGCCCACGAGGATGGTGTAACCTTCTTTGATACATCCTCTGGCGACTGGGCCGAGAACACAGAGGGCGCGTTCAAGACCTTGACCACTAGCACCACCCCGGCGCTGCATGACAATGATGTTATTGGGATCGACGCCGGATACTTGCTGGACGGGGTAACACCGGCTTTTGGTATCATCTACGGGACAGGCACCAAGGGCGGCTCTGTGATCAAGGCAGATGGCACCCTGTACGACATGACGATGGGCGGCTCTGTCGCCACGGGTGTAATGGTGCATGGCGGGCATATGTTCTTTAATTACGACACCACGCAGTTCCGCGCCAGCCTCCCTATAGAACAGATCACTGCGGATACTACGGTCAACCCACCGCACTTGATCGCGTATGGTGACAACACCCCCTTCAATCTGTCAGCGGATGCCGACACAATGAGCGGCGCGGGTGACAAGTTTGCTCTGGGCGGTCCCGATGGGTTTGGGCTGAACGTAGGTGTCGGCTACTCCACTAGAAAAATATCGGGGGAAGGTGCGGCAGGGGTCAACGCCGGTATCTCGACCACTGTCAATACTGGGTTTTACACATTCTCTGTGAAGGGCATATGGCTATCAGATGTTGGTGACATCACTGCCGATGTATCACCTAAAGCTACCACCCTGACCCACAATGGCAGCTTGACCTTTGCGGCTGTGGAAACTGGCGCGGAATTGTTTGGCGCTAGTGGGTTTAGCTCATCAAATAATCTAACTAGAGCTAGTGATGCTGATTGGGATGTTGTTGGAACGGGCGCTTTGTATATGAGCATTTGGTTCAAAACTAGTGGGAACTCTGCGCCTGAACAGTATCTTGCTTTTGAGAACTCAGGAAACACTATCGAATTTGATATTAAAATAAGAGCAGATGGTACTGTTCAAGGTATTGATCGAGGCGCTTCAGGCCTGGGTGCCCCGATTTCGTCGGTAGTGTGCGATGACGGTGTTTGGCATAAGCTAGATTTCGTAAGAGTTTCAAGTACAGAGCGTTATTTATATGTAGATGGGGTGTTGGAAGCCTCCAATACTACTAATGCTGGGTCACTATCAGATTCTGGAAATTTGCCATTAGCCATTGGTAGTGACGCTGATGGGTCTACTGATCCCGCTACATCAACAACTCTATCACTGGCCCATCTCTCAGCCACCGCCCCAACCGCCGCGGAAATTCTCCAGATGTACGAAGCTGAAAAAGGAATGTTTGTCGCCAATGCCAAATGCCTCTTGCAAGGTGCTGCTGATGCGGTGCTGGATGTCAGCATCAACCCGCATACTGGCGATGTCCTTGTCACGCAGGCCGACAAGCAGACCAAATTCCGGGGCTTGGTGGTACTGGAAGAGCGCACCATCGCCACGGGCGGCACAACCTTTGAGCATGGGTTATTGTTTGGCGAGAATAACGATGTGGTCGAAATCAACGATGCCAATCTATACGCTACCACGGCATCAAAAAATATCCGAGGCACAATTGCAGACGTTGAATATCTGAAAAAAGTTGTGGCACCCGGAATTGATATGAGTAAGGCTGCGGCTTGGGTAATATTTGATGGCACTGGTACGATTTCAATATCCGCCAGTTATAACATTGAAAGTATTACGGACAACGCCACGGGCAACTATACAGTATATACTGCACGGGGCTTCAATTCTCTTAACTATTACACAGTGGGTGGGGCATCAAGAGAGGGCAGTGTGGCAAATATGTGTGACTTTACCACTACTACTGCTGATGGTTCCAATGGTGGAAGAAATAACAAAAAACAAGTCTTAACCAAACGATTGACAGACAATGCTGGGATTGATGCTTCACAAGTATTAGTCGTCTTTTATGGTGAATTGTCAGGAGATTAAAATGAATGAACTAATAGTTAATGCAGACGGAGGCAGCGGACTGGACTCCACCCGCTTCAGTGTCGCCTTTTTCGGAGAACTAGAAAATGAATAAGTATAAATATCCAGAAGGATAAAGAAAGACTATGGTAATTAACACAATTGATACCGATGTATTAGAAAGCTCAGGCTTGGGCTGTACTTGATGGCACTGGAACCATCGGATTAAAAAATAGCTTCAATGTCGAAAGTGTGGTAGATGAGGGCACGGGCAATTATACATTCAACTGGTCTGTATCATTTAAGGCGGCGATACCGTCACGCCAGGATACGCTGCCTTAGTGTGTAGTGAACAAGCTATGCCATACGTCCAAATAGCCCGAGCTGGATATGTGACGATGCGAGTTTTAAATGCATCGGCCTCGCCCACAGACGACAATATGACTATGATCGCCTGTTTCGGCGAATTAGAAAACGAACAATAAGGAAAGAGAAATGAACGAAAAATTTATTGACAACCAAGGCAGAATGACTGTTATTGGAGACGCGGGTGCGCTTGGCGCCGTAATTGCAAAAGTCGAAGCGGAAAATACTATCCCGGCGACTCGCGATGATGATGGCGTGGAATTAACACCAGCCGTATTGCCTGATATGACCACATTGATCGCGGTCATTGATGATAATGACGACCAGCCAGTTGATCCTGCTTTGAAAATTACAACCCAGCAATTGAAGTCTCATGCTTTCAATCTGCCTTTCAGAAAAGCGGAGAAGAAAGAGGCTATCCGTACTGCACGAAATCTCCGTCTGGCAGAGAAGGATGCGACTTCCATGAAGTTTGCTAATCGCACAACGGCGTCCTTGAATACTGCCCAAAAAGCAGAGCGGGACGACAACGAAACCGTAAAGCAAACTCTCAGGGATTTGCCAGTGGTTACCGATGCCGCAGTAGAAGCTATGACGGATACCGATCAACTAGACGCATATATGCCAGACGAATTGGCTTAACAAATAGGGTTTTATTAAATGTCACCAAGCGGGCAAGAAAATGCCAATCGCATATCGTCGGTGGAACTCCAAGTTGCTCGTAATGAAGAAAAAATAAAAACCTCTTTCAATCAAATAGAGGGCGTGAAGGAATTGTTGGAGAAACACGAAGAGCGCGGAATTGCATATCATAGGCAAGTAGAGGCTGATATCGAGGATCTATCCAAGAAAATGGATAAACTAATCGAGAAGCAGAACAACCTTATAGCTATGAAAAACAAGTGGACTGGAATAATTCTAGCCCTTACTTTCCTAGGCTCTATAGGTTTCACTTTCTTAGATGCTATTTCCTCACTGATTTCTGCTAAATAGTATTATGATATTCAAAACATTACAACATATATCAATCGTCCTGGGTGTTATTATTTCACTTGGAGGAGCATATGCCGCCGCATCCACGTTTGGACTTGACATTCCAAGAGTTGCTTGGAATACCGAAGTAAATGCGATTGAGTTAAAACTTGTTGGACTTGACATTAAAACCCAAACACTTATTGTGGATCAAATTCAACGCCAGAAATGGAAACTTGAAGACAGAATAGACCAGCGCGCCGAGAAGAACAGAGGTCCAGCAACTCGGACTCAAAAAGATAGAATGAGAGAGTTGGAAAGACAACTGGAAGAAGCTAAGTCGCGTTTGAAAAAGATTAGAGGATACTAACATATGGCCCTGCAAAAGGTACCAGCATCATTAATTGAGCTAGAAGATGCCGTCACTGGACTGGTCGAAACAAATTCGACTTTTGTGGATGTCGCTATTTTTGGACCAGCCATCGATGGTGTTGATTGGGATGAAAAGACATTAGCTTCCACGGCGAAACTGATGGCTGTAACCATTGAAGATACAGGCTCAGATACCCAAGTCAATATTTGGGACATGACGGCATTGGCGCTAGAGAATATGCAGACGCCGCTGAAAACCCTAACTATCACTGGCGCAGCCACGCCAACTTCTGTGGCCGCATGTATGGGCTACATCATTGTAGGCTCTGAAGACGGCATTAGCATTATTGATCCACATGGCGGTAGCTGGGCAGAACGGACGGTTGGCTGGCCCAGAAGTTTATCCACCAGCACGACACCGGCATTGAATGATAACTCTGTTCAATCAGTTACTGCTGGCATCTCACGTGGTTTTGTGAGAGACCCCCTAACTGGTGGTCCAATGCCTGTATTTGCTGGCACCTACGGTTCGGGTAGTGACGTTTATTGGTACATGTCCGGTACAGGCAACTTTGAGACTAGTGGCGGGACCGCTATTGCCGTTAAGGGCATTGCCTTTGCACAGGGTCGTCTCTACCACTCGGATAACACTGCTAGAGTGCTCATAGGCTCTGAACTAGAACTAGACGATGATGCCTTTTACAATCAGGGCGTGGCTTGGGGAGATACAACTTCGCCTTATGCCTTGATCCCAGACAATGGTATGTCTAGTCGAGGCAATATGTTGGCTGTTGCTTCGGCGGATGGGTTGAGTTTTGTGCGGAGCAAAATTCAACCTAACCAGACCAAATCTCTGACATCCGTTATCACCCGTGCCTATAACACCGGCTACATGGTTGGCGATATCCGTGGTGCATGGCTGGCCAACAGCAAAACTGTTGATCGCAGCTACAAGGCCAACACCCTCACTGAAAACGGAACTGTGACCGAAGCGGCTGTGGCATCCGGTGCGGAGTTGATGGGGTATAGCGGGTTTAGTGATGGTACGAATTATTTGAGCCGAGCATATGATGCTGACTTTGATTTCGGAACAACATTCTCAATAGCGGTTTGGTATAAAGGAACCAGTAACGCAGGGCATCAACAAATATTCCATCGTTGTAATAGCAGTAATGCTCAACATTCTATCCTGCTATACATAGCATCGACTGGAAAAGCAGAGTTTACGGTTTATGATGCAGGCGGAACTGCTGATATTGATATAGCAGGTGTTGCGGCTCCACTTGTTGATGATGATGAATGGCACTTTATTGTAGCGCATCGTGACGGCGACCTTGGCACTATCTATGTTGATGGTGTTCAGACTGGACAAGATGGTGGCATTGGAACAACTGACGACCACGTTGACGGATCTGCCACTATCTACATTGGGGATCGTCAGGCAGCAGATCGTGGTATGGATACAGGAACTATTTCTCTTTTGAGAATATCCGCAACAGTTCCAACAGACACTCAAATTCGCCAGATGTACGAAGCAGAAAAAGGCATGTTTGTGGCATCCGCTAAGTGTCTCCTGCAAGGAGCAAGTGATGCCGTGCTGGACGTTCATATCGACAAGATCGATGGTAAAGTATCGGTTGTCCAATCTGATAGTGTGGCAATCTTCAATGGTTTGGTTATCGAAAGTGAGCCCGGGATCGCAAATGGTGGCGCAACCGCAGAGCATTACAAGACGCATGGCGGTGCAGCTATTGAAATCAATAACGCGAATCTATCGACCAGTATCGCGGCAAAGAATGTTAAGGGTGCGATAGCGTCCCTCGAAGGCTTCTTGGCGAAAGAAACAAGTGGAATTGATCTTAGTAAGGCGAAGGCTTGGATCAAAGGCACTATGCCTTCAACGATTACATCGTCATATAATATTGAAAGTTTAGCCACAGTATCTACAGGACAAGCCACTGTTACATTTGGGGTGCCCTTTAAGAATACTGGGTATATTGTTGCGGGTTGTTCAGGCACAAGTTCGGACAGGTTCTTGTCATCGTATGACACATATAATACAGCGGGAACATCCCGTCTGACCTTGTATCGGCATACAACCGCCACAACCCAAGACGGGATTTTCTTCGCTGTGTTCTTTGGAGAACTAGAAAACGAATAGGAAAATTCATGCTAACCTTTCTTTACATTCTAACTGGACTATTTGTTCTTTTGCAAATATTTGACGTTATGACTACCCGAACCATACTCCATCATGGCGGTAGTGAAGTTAATCCAATTATGCGTGAAATAATGGACCCGGCTGGTAGTGATTGGTGGCTGGTTAAAATAATTCTCGCCGGCATCGCAGTTGGTATTATTTGGTGGATAGTTCCAGTTGAAATCGGTGTTTGGCTATTACTTGGGATCGATCTGATATATGTCTGGATTGTGCATAATAACTGGTCTATAGTTCGCAGGCGCAAGTGGCCGTTACATTTTTGACATAGGTACTCGGGTTCTTATAAATAGACTAAAGAACTTGGAGTATATTAATGGCGATCCCAACAACCAGAGAAGAACATAAACAGTATTGCCTCCGTGAATTAGGCAAGCCTGTTATTGATATCAACGTTGATAATGATCAATTGGATGATCGCATTGACGAATCTCTCCAATATTTCCGCGATTACCATTTCGATGGTACAATCCAGACTTACGTATCCCATCTTGTGACAGCCAGTGATATTACCAACAAATATGTATCAATGGCTGAGAACATTATCGGTGTAACTAAGGTATTCCCGCTTAACGGTGGATCCACTGGCTCCGCGTCCCTCTTCAATCTCAACTACCAGTTTTCTTTGAATGAGGTTTTTGACGCTGCCAATGTCAGTATGTCCCATTATGTGATCGCCCAACAGCATTTTGCCACCATTCAGGAAATTCTCACAGGACAGGTACCTGTCAGATTCAACAGGCATATGGATAGATTGTATATCGATATGGATTGGTCCAGAGTTTCAGCAGGCAATTATATCATCATCGATGGATACCAAGTTGTGGAACCCGATACCTACACAGACGTATGGAATGACCGTTGGTTGCTAGAATATACCACACAGCTATTCAAGCGCCAGTGGGGGTCGAATCTCAAAAAATTCCAGGGCATGCAATTGCCGGGCGGGGTCAGTTTTGATGGACAAAATCTTTGGGAGGAAGCTAACACTAGAATCAAAGAGCTCCAAGAAGAGATGATTTCCTCATATTCGCTCCCAGTTTTCGACATGATGGGCTGACCGAAATGATTACCTGGCATAAACATCATATGGTGCCAAAACACCATGGTGGAACCGATGATCCATCGAATCTTATCAAAGTAAATGTGGCACTCCATGCATTTCTTCACAAATTGCTATGGGAAGAAGATGGTCGTTGGCAAGATAAACTGGCATATGATGGCCTTGCAGGACTTAAAGGTAAAGATGAAATTGTTGCTGAAATTCAACGAATAAATGGATTGAAAAGTAGAGGGAAGGTCTATAGGTCGGGATATACACATAGCGAAGAAACCAAAAAGAAAATGTCTATTTCGGCTAAGAAGGCTGCTAAGAATAGACCTGAAGACTATTATAAAAAAATACATGAAAATATGACTTACGGCCATTCAGCACGAACATGGAATATCACATATCCAGATGGTAAAATTCATGCAATTTTCAACATTGCCGACTGGTGTAAAAAAATGGGATTTCCAAAAAGTTCCGTATCATGTGCGAAAAAAGATAACAGGCCCTATAAAGGATATCTGTTTGAGAAGGTAGCCGTATGAGTACGAATCAATATTTTCCGAATTTTACCTTTGCTTCCGAACAAAGTCTTCAGGAAGATTTGATAATTGAAAGTATTAAGGTATACGGATACAATGTCCAGTACATGCCGAGGACTTTGGTCGATGAAGACTTGCTATTCGGTGAGGATACCCTATCCGCTTTCAATACCGCAGCCACGATTGAGATGTATATCAAGAACGTGGAAGGCTTTGAGGGCGAGGGTGATCTGCTATCTAGATTCGGTCTAGAAATCCGTGATGAAATAACCTTCACAGTAGCGAAGAAACGCTTTGAACAGTTCCAAGCCGAGAAGATGCTGACCGAAGTGGGCTTCAATGTCTTGCTAGAAACTGGCGATGATGTACTACTGGAAGATGCGCTTGGAGACAACTATTCACTCTCGCTTGGTAGACCATTCGAGGGCGATCTGATATTCTTTCCGTTGAATGGAAAGGTATTCCAAATCAAGTATGTCGAGCATGAGGAGATTTTTTACTCATTCGGCAGATTGTATACCTATGACCTTCGGTGTGAATTGTTTGAGTATTCAAGCGAAGAATTCAATACGGGCAATGCAACTATTGATGCCATTGAGACAGAGTTTAGCAATAACGCGCTCGGCTTTGAGATGCTCCTTGAAACTGGTGATAAGATCCTTCTGGAAGATGGCGGATCCATGATCGCCGAGTCGTTTGTACCACAACTGGCAGATATCTCAGCCAACAATGAATTCTATGTATCACAGGATTTGACTGATGGTATTATCGATTGGTCAGAGACCAATCCGTTCGGAGAGGACTTGAGATAATGGGATTTGGTGGTAACGCATTTTTCGATCACGAATCGATTAGGAAATACATAATCATTTTCGGTAGACTGTTTTCCGATTTGTCGGTGGAACGATCAGACGCCAATGGTGTGAGACAGCAAACATTGCCTGTTCCTTTGGCCTATGGTCCTAGGGAGAAATGGTTAAGCAGATTGAACGTGGACAGTGATTTGGGGCGAGAAGTCGCAATTCAGCTTCCGCGAATGGGCTTTGAGATTTTAGGCATCACTTATGCTCCTGAAAGAGCTAAGGGCGCGATACAGAGGAATGTGGCAGTATCCACATCTGATTCGCAGAAATTGAAAAACCAATATGTCGGAGTGCCATACGATTTTGAGATATCTCTATCAATCATGGTGAAGAATGCCAATGACGGCGCTCAGATACTCCAACAAATTCTACCATTCTTTACGCCCGACTGGACAATATCTGCTAACATGATACCCGAAATGGGGTTCAAGACTGATATTCCTATTATCCTGACATCGGTTGCTACCGAAGATCAGTATGATGGAGATTTCGATACCCGCCGTGCCCTGATATGGACATTGGATTTTCAGGTCAAGGGATATCTATACGGCCCAGTGAAGACAGACGAAATCATCAAGAAGGTTACCACAGATTTCTTCATCCCCACGCCTGTTGCCAATACGTTCATCCAAGACTCAGACATTGGCACCACAGCTACGGCGTCAAGAATCGAGACAACACCAGGTCTTCTAGCCGACGGAACAGCTACCACAAATTCGACAGCATCCGTAGCCTATACCACCATTGATGCGAATGACGATTACGGTTTCGCTCAGGATTTGTTCTTCTATTCTGACGGTACCATCCACGAATAAGGACTCAATATGTTAAAATTCAGTGAATACATGATCGAAGCTAAGGCACCACCGACAGTCGAAAAGCTTATCAAGAAACTTGAAAAGACAAGGAAATCCATTGTCGCCCATGCTAACCGTGGATATATGAATACAGGACAAAGAAGCCTCGACCTCATCGACCGATATGATGAAATTACAGATGCGATAAAAGAGATGGATAAAAATGCATGGATCGCATGGAATAAAAAGAATGGATCACATCCAGACCACGATGGACATGACTTGTTCGCATAAGATAAGGACTTTATACAATGACAAAACTTGAAGATAGTTTAGGCGAAACACTTGGATTACCCGATGTAATTGATGTGGAAGCTACAGAGGTAGTTGAGGTACAGCCTGTTCCACAAGTACCCGCTGTGATATCAGATCGGATAGTAGACGAGGATGCGGCTCTAGCAAGAGAAAACATCCGAGATGCAGTAACCCAAGGCACATTGGTACTTGACCAAGCTGTTGATGTTGCTACTGCCTCAGAGCATCCAAGAGCGTTTGAAGTGGTGGGTGGACTAATAAAGGTCATCGTGGATAGTAATCTCGCTCTAATGGACTTACAGGAAAAGAAGAAAGCCCTCAAAACAAGAGATGGTCCGGTCCAGCAGGGTGTTGGACCAACTAATAACCTAATCCTCACAACCGAAGCCCTACAAGAGATGTTGGCTAAAGGAAATGAAACATGATATCGGTAAGTTTTAGTGATTATCTGACCGAAGTCTTTGATTCTGTCCTGAAATGGAAATGGACAGATAAGGGCGAATTCGATGGGTGGGTCGCAAAAATCACGCCAGATAAGGGCAAGTGGATTGAAGTAACAATTTCAGAAAATCCAAGAAGGAAAGGAATGTGGGTAATTGTATTCTATGCAGACGGTGGTTTTTTAGATCCAACCGGTGACCAGAATTCCTTCAAGATTATGTCAACCGTTATCAAAATAACAGCCGATTTCCTGAAGCTGAATGGAGAGAATGTAAAGGTTATCAAATTTGAAGCCAATAAAATAGATGAGAAAAAGGCTACAGGCAAGGATAGTCGGCAAAAACTATATGACAGTCTGGTCAAACGGTTTGCTTCCAAAGCAGGATTTCAGGCTACTATCAAAACCGCCGGCAATGAAAGACGTTATACGCTAACAAGGAAATGAAACATGACTCGATATGAAATACAATCCGCGATTTTGAAGTGGTTCTCCCACATCAAGGTATATCCCACTCCTATGTTCATAACATTCGGCCCAACTTCATACAAATTGAAGGGCCACGACTATTATGACGTTCGTGATCATATACGACCTGGGGATGTATTGCTTAGAGGATATGACAACTATTTGGATGGTTTCTTCATTCCTGGTAAATACTCCCATGCGGCGATTTATGTTGGAGATGAGAGCATTATCCATGCCATGACACCAGCGGTCCAGTACACGGATTTGGTTACGTTTATGCGGTGTGATCGACTGGTTATTATTCGCCCAAATACCAGCCATGAGAATTGCCTCGATGCAGTTGATAGGGCTATATCTTTGGTGGGTGTGCCGTACGATTACGATTTTGATTTCACCAATCAAGGGGATAAGAGATTTTCTTGCTCCGAACTGATATACAAATGCTATGAGGATTATGCGGACGATATCGGTTGGGGACTGAAAAAAGTGGCATTCGGTAAACAAATTTTCACGCCTGATGATTGTCTCACAGGCCATGTTGGGATTATTGCAAAATTATAATGGAAGCTAACGTCAAAGGAAATGTCTATAACGGCAATGAACTAATCAAGAAGGCTGGTGTAGCCATTGATTGGACACCAGAACTGATTCAAGAATACAAGAAATGCATGGATAGTCCAGAGTATTTCGTTGAGAATTACATGAAAGTGGTTCATGTGGATCATGGATTAGTGCCTTTTGCTCTTTACGATTATCAAAAGGAACTAATCAACCATTTCGCGGAGAACAGATTTAGTGTGGTTCTTGCATGTAGGCAGTCGGGTAAGTCTATTACTTCTATCGGATACTTGTTATGGTATGCCTGTTTCAATAAAGACAAAACCATTGCTATTCTCGCCAATAAGGGCGACACAGCCCGAGAGATGCTGTCCAGACTTCAAACAGCCCTAGAGCATCTCCCGTTCTTTTTACAACCTGGAATTAGAGGTGAATTGAATAAAGGTTCAATGCGATTCGCCAATGGTTGTAAGATTGTGGCTGGTGCAACTTCTAACAGTTCTATCCGTGGTCTTTCTATCTCACTCCTATACCTAGATGAGTTTGCGTTTATCGACAACGCGGAAAAGTTCTATACGTCCACATACCCTGTTATTACATCTGGTAAGAAAACCAAAATTATCGTGACTTCTACAGCTAACGGTATTGGCAACCCATTCTACTACATCTGGGAAGGCGCGGTGAGTGGTAAGAATGATTATAAACCATACCGAGTTGATTGGTATGATGTTCCCGGGCGTGATGAGGCATGGAAGAAACAAACCATTGCGAATACGTCTGAAATCCAATTCATGCAAGAGTTCGGCAATGACTTCCTAGGTACAGGTAATACGCTTATCAACGGTAATGCTATTATGGCAATGTCAACTGAGGAGCCAGATTTCCTAAGAGACAAAGTTCGGTTGTATGCACAGCCGATCCAGCCAGTGAAAGACAGCAACGGCGTTGTGATTTTCCCTGGGCATGAATATGTCATGTCTGTTGATGTGGCTAAAGGACGTGGGCAAGATCATACCGCTTTCCACATAATTGACGTTACGACTCGCCCGTTTGAACAGGTGGGCACCCTCTATGATAACGAGATATCGCCGCTCCTATTACCGAATCTCCTTGAAAAATATGCCAGAATGTATAATGATGCCTTTGTTGTGGTGGAGAATAATGACCAGGGGGCCATGGTGTGTAATGGCCTGTACTACGATCTGGAATATGAGAATGTATTTGTAAATTCTGCCTCGAAATCGACCAATCTCGAAAAGGCCAACGGTGGCTCATATGGGCTTGGGTTGTATATGGATAAGAAAGTCAAGCGCATAGGTTGTTCTAACCTCAAGGATTTGATCGAAGAGAAAAAGCTGATTATCCGTGATAAGAATACGGTCCAAGAGTTCACCACATTTGCTGCCAAGGGCGTATCGTATGAGGCAGAGGATGGACATTTTGATGATCTTGTGATGGCACTGGTTGTGTTCGCCTGGTTCGCCACAACCATGTTCTTCAAGGAAATGACAGACAACGAAATCAAAGCCATGTTGTATGAGGAACGAATGAAACAAATCGAGAATGATGTCCTGCCGTTCGGCATCATAAATGATAACGGATTTGAGCCAGAAATCATCGTTGACGGCGGCGGCCAAGTATGGACTGTTCACGATGATCTCCACAACGGCAATGACTCCTTTGGTGGTAGTGGCAACTGGATGTTTGACGAACCGCTCTAAGATCGATCAAATTATAAATACATTGATAAATGAATGCACCTTTTTTACATAAAGGAGAAAAAATATGGTTTTTCAGATTAGCCCAGGCGTGAATGTCAGTGAGGGCGACCTTACTGCGGTAATTCCAGCCGTAAGCACAACTGACGGCGCCGTAGCCGGCGAATTTCAGTGGGGCCCGTTGAATGAAAGAATTCTGATCGATTCCGAAGATAATCTTGTTACGCGCTTTTGGAAGCCTGATAACAATGTCGCCAGCGTATGGTTCACAGCGGCAAACTTTCTGGCATATGGCAACAAGCTATATGTGGTTCGAATTGCATCGGAAACTTCAGGTACCACAGCAAACAACGCAACCAGTGACGGAACTGGTCTCCAGATTAAAAATGATGATCACTATACGGCTAGCTATTCTACAGGTCAAGGATCTGTTGGTAGTTGGGCCGCAAAGTACCCAGGCGTTCTGGGTAATAACCTAAAGGTTTCCGTATGTTCTTCGGCAGCCGCATACCAATCAACTCTAACAGGCAACGTTACAGTTACAGCAAACACAACCGCCGTAACAGGTCTTGGAACGCTGTTTGACAGCGAAGTCCGTGCAGGCGATTTGCTCCAGCTTAACAGTGTGGAAGTCAAAGTTGCTTCCGTTACAAGTAACACAGCCCTAACGCTAAGTGCCGCTCATTCGGCTGGTGCCGCTGCTAATGCTTCCGTAGTAAGAAACTGGGAATATTACAATAACGTTGATAAAGCCCCAGGAACTTCTACCTTTGTTAGCAACCTTTCTGGCGCCAATGATGAAATCCACATGACAGTGGTCGATCAAGATGGTGGTATCACAGCCACGCCCGGAACTGTCCTTGAAGTATATGAGCAACTTTCGTTGGCTTCGGATGGCAAGACCAGTGACGGATCGATCAATTATTACCGTGAAGTCATTAACCAACAGTCTTCATGGGTACGTTGGATGGATCATGCATCGGGTAACTCCAATGCTGGTACAGCCGCGGCAAGCACAAGCTTTATTGATAGCGTAACCGTTATTTCTGAATCGCTTTCTGGTGGTACTCGTGGCGCTGCGCCTTCGAATGCTGACAAAATCCGTGGTTACGATAAGTTCGCAGATGCTTCCGGTGTTGACGTTTCCCTAATTATGGGCGCGGACGCCAATATCACTGTTGCCGCTCACCTTGTCGATAACATTGGCGAGAGCCGTAAAGACGTTCTGGTCTGCCTATCACCTGAAGAGAATGATGTGGTGAACAACGAAGGCTCAGAGGCTACCGCTTCTAAGACTTTCCGCGATCTTCTAGCGTCCTCTTCATATTCGACAATGGACAGTGGCTGGAAATACCAGTATGACAGGTACAACGATTTGTACCGTTATGTCCCGTTGAACGGCGATGTTGCTGGCCTATGCGTTCGTACTGATACTGTCCGTGATGCATGGTGGTCACCAGCTGGTTACCAGCGTGGAGCCATCAAGAACGTTGTTAAGCTTGCATACAATCCTACCCGCGCGGAACAGGATACCCTATACAAAGCGGGCATTAATCCAGTTGTTTCTGCTCCGGGTCACGGCATTGTGCTATTTGGTGATAAGACCATGTTGACCGCACCGAGCGCATTTGACCGTATCAATGTTCGCCGTTTGTTCATCGTGCTTGAAAAAGCTATCTCCACAGCATCCAAATTCATGCTGTTTGAGTTCAACGATGATTTCACCAGAGCGCAATTCCGTAATATGGTTGAGCCGTTCTTGCGTGACATCCAGGGCCGTCGTGGTATCTACGATTACCGTGTGGTTGCAGATGAAACAAACAATACAGCGGAAGTTATCGACAATAACGAATTTGTCGGTGATATCTACGTTAAGCCTGCCCGTTCTATCAACTTCATCCAGTTGAACTTTGTTGCCGTCCGTACTGGCGTCGAATTCACCGAAGTCGTTGGCAAATTTTAAGTTCAACTGATATAAATACAACAAGAGGAGAAACAACGTGGCATTTAATGTAAATCTATTCACTGGTCAAATGGCGTTGGGTGGAGCCCGAAATACACATTTCGCGGTTCAAATCACCAACCCCATCAATGGCGCGGCTGATATTCAAGTGCCGTTCATGGTAAAAGCGGGTCAAATTCCCGCCGCTACTTTGGGTGTCATTGAATTACCATATTTTGGTCGTAAGATCAAAATTGCTGGCGACCGTACATATGCGGAGTGGACAACCACCATCCTGAATGATGAAGACTTTGCTGTTCGGAACGCTATAGAGGAATGGTCTCATGCAATCAATACCCCGATCGGTAATATTGCAAGCCTAGACTCTGCATCGCCTTCGCAATACAAATCGGACGCTCAGATCATCCAGTATTCTAAGACAGGTATTCCAATTCGGACATACAATTTTGTAGGCCTTTGGCCGCAAGAGGTATCAACGATTGATATGGCTTGGGATTCGAATGATCAGGTCGAAGAATTTACCGTAACATGGACTTATGATTACTGGGAAATTCAGGGCGGCATTACCGGATCAGGTGGCACAGCACCGCCAATACTATAACTTTGAATATACTCTAACATTATTCAAAGTGGTCTACGATATAGGGGTGCATCTAAATAATGGTGCTGCCCCTATATTTGTTTATTAAAAGGAATTGAACATGATCCAACTATTCGGCTATCAAATAGGTCGGGCTGAGAAGGAAGTGAATAAACGCAAGAATATTCAAGCTTTCTCCGCGCCGTCCAATAATGATGCAGCAATGACGGTGGCCGAGAATGGTGTCTTCGGCACATATCTTGATATGGACGCCACGGCCAAGAACGAAGCCCAACTGATCACCAAATATAGAGAGTTAGCACTATCACCCGAGGGCGAAAGAGCCGTTGATGACATAATCAACGAAGCCATCATCATGGAAGATTACAAATCTCCCGTCGAAATCAAGATGGACGATCTGGACCAACCAGACGCGGTCAAGAAGAAAATCGAGGAAGAATTCGTTGCCATTCTCAAAATGATGGATTTCAATAACCAAGCGTATGACATATTCAGACGTTGGTACGTCGATGGTCGCCTGTACTACCATAAGATGATTGACGTAAAGAAACCTCGCCAGGGCATTCAAGAATTACGGTATATCGATCCTCGCAAGATCAAGAAGATTAGAAAAATTCTAAAGTCCACTGAAAGAGAACAAGCGGCACTCCAGTCTCTAAATCCTCAATTCATGGAATTTTACATCTATAACGAGCGCGGCATTGCCAGTAATATGAATGAAGGTATTCATATTGCCAAGGATTCTATCACATATGTCCATTCGGGGCTTATCAACGAGAAAAGCACCGTAATCCTATCTCACCTGAATAAAGCCATGAAGTTATGGAATCAAGTGAGATGGATGGAAGATTCGCTGGTAATCTATCGCATATCCAGAGCACCAGAAAGACGCATTTTCTACATTGATGTCGGTAACCTGCCTAAGATGAAAGCCGAACAATACCTCAAGGACATGATGATCAAGCATAAAAACAAGCTGGTCTATGATGCTTCCACTGGTGAGGTCAAGGACGACAGAAAGTTCCAGACGATGATGGAAGACTTCTGGTTGCCTCGCCGTGAGGGTGGTAGAGGAACTGAGATTTCCACACTACCTGGTGGTGAGAACCTTGGTCAAATCGAGGACGTTGAATTTTTCAAGAACAAATTCTATAAGGCGTTGAATGTACCAGTTTCTCGTATGGAAGCTGATGGCGGCTTTAACTTGGGGCGATCCTCAGAGATTACCCGGGATGAGTTGAAATTTGCAAAATTCATTAACCGTTTGCGTATGCGATTTGCCATGTTGTTTGATGATTTACTTGAAACACAGTTGATCCTCAAGGGCATTACGGACAAAGCTACATGGAACGAGATGAAAGAGTATATCTTTTATGACTTCCGTGAGGATAATCATTTTGAAGAATTGAAGAATCAGGAAATCCTTCGTGAGCGTATGACGGTTTTGGCTGACGTTGATGGCTATGTAGGACGGTATTATTCACTCGATTGGGTGAAAAAGAACATCCTTCGTCAATCAGAGGAAGAGATTGAAGAGCTTCAAAAAGCTATGGCAGAGGATGAGAAAGAGGGCGTTGATCCAGAAGAGAATGGTGACACCAACTTTGGTGCGTTCTCTGGTCGATCAGACGTTCTATCCCGAGAGGATCCAATTCAGGACATAAGACCTGAAGACGATGCAAACGAGCCTGGTATGCCTGAAAAGCCAGAGAAACCTAAGCCACCAGTACCACCCAAAAAAGCAGAGACCAAAAAAGCAGAGCCTAAAAAAGAGGAGTATACTCCAGAAGAAATTGAATTGATCGAATCACAGACTCGGTTTTTCGAGTCTTTAACTATGGAAAACACTCTGGATGAATAAACAACTATTGAAGGATTCCACGATCTTGGCGACTCTTCTCGCAATGGTGAAAAGAGAAGTCAAAAAGAGCGTCGGACCACCTGACCGTCATCAACGAAAGTACCCGGTCCATAAAAGTACAGATTATTCGAAATCCGACGCACCTTAATGAGGGCGTAACACTTTCTGATATTGACTCATCCACATCCGTTATGGAGTATGGCGCGGGCTCAGGAACCACAACAGGCGGTAATGCACTTTTACCTGTCTTCGTGACTGCCTCGGACAGTAAGGATATTGATATTGAGCATCTTGGGTTGAAGTTGCGGCCGACAGACAGTTGGGCCATTGTTGTCACGAGACTGGGTGGTGGTAATAATGACGGTGATGTCACTGTCGGTTTGAGTTGGCTAGAACGAGTTTAATAATCGAAACCCTAGATGATTACTTAGAAATTATAAATAGAGTATATGGAGAAAATTATGACCGAATTTAATACTACCGATGTTGTTAAATCTGCCCTTGCTGGCAACGCCACCCAAGTAAAGGATGCTGTCCACGGCATTTTAGCAAGTAAAGTTTCCGATGCCCTTGATGTAAAGCGGGCAACAATTGCAGCTTCCTGGTTGCAAGAACCAACCGATGAGGATGAAAATGGCTAAAACATTTATACAAATCAAAGCGGAATTAGCTGAATCCCCTACAAGTCCGACACCCGTAGAGATGAGCCCCGACAATCCAGAAGTCAAAGCGATCAATGCTAAGAAGAAAGGCAAGAAGCTTGCCGATCTAACCAAGCATCCGACTGCTGGTGACGAAGTGTTCAAGGGCAAGGCAACGAGCGCCCGAGCATCGGTTCATGCGGAAGAGGTAGAACTGGACGAGTTATCCAAGAAAACTCTCGGTCGCTATATTTCCCGCGCTGGTGATGATAGAGATCAGAAATCTTCTGATGCTGGTATTCTCACTGGTCGCAATGCTAACAAAGATGAAGCAAAACGTGCCAAAGCCCTGAACAAAAAAGCGGGCAAGAGAGCCAACAATATTGACCGCGCAATCGGGAAACTGGCGAAAGAAGAAGCGGATTTTAGTGAAGCAAAGAAATTCGATCCGAAAGCAGCCGTAGACGATATGACGAAAAGTATCATATCGGACGTATACAAAGACGCATATGGCATCCGTCCTCGTTCCGCATCTTTCTGGAACAAGATCAAAAATATGGGTGATGCCGATCAACTTCTTACACGCCTTTCAAACAATATGGGCGACAATGATCAACATGAAAGAGACTCGGAAGAGAAAGAACGCCGCATCCAGAAAAAGCGATCATTTGGTCCTAAGATCGGCTCATCCATGGCAGCTGCCATGAAGAAAGCTGGGTTCAAGACGGAAGAATGGCAAACCGATATTCAAGAATCAAAGTCTGTGGAGTTGACAAAGAAAGCCAAAGCTCTCGTAAAAGTATTGAAATCAAAGGGTGTATCTGACAAACAGATTTTCTCCAAGCTAAAGGCTGCGGGAATCGGTGAAGATATCATCCTCAGGGTGATGGAATAAAAAGTGATAAAAAGAGGTACCAATAGTTCTAGATCATTCATGGCTTTGGTATTTAATAAGAATTCGAACGTAACCTAATTTGGGTATTAAGGAATAAAAATGGGAATTATCACAAAAGGAAATAAAGGTGGTTATCTAGTAGCTAAATATACAGCGAATGGATTTTTCAATGTTGAAACTTCTAATGTTGTGGGCGAAACTGTTAATACCATGTCTTTTACCAACATCCTCTGGTCTAGTAATAATTCTGGTGTGTGGAATATTAGTCGTGGCGCCAATGTGGTTGCTACCCTTTCGGGATCAGGTCAATGGGATTTAGCTGGAATCGGAATGGCGTTAGAGACAGGCGGCGAGAATGCGGCTAATGTGGTAGTGACCCTGGAAGGATCAACAGGCACTCTCATTATGAAATTGCATAAACAATCGTCATTTACCACGGAGTATTAATCTTATGCTATTAATGACTGAAATGTCGGAAAATGTTACGACAGGCGAAGAAATTAATGAGACCACAGGCGAAAAGTCTTTGTATATTAAAGGCATTTTCATGCAATCGGAGGTCACAAATAGAAATGGGCGCCGCTATCCAGGCCAGATCCTTGAACGTGAGGTTGGTCGCTATGTGAAAGATAATGTTGAAAAAAACAGAGCTTGGGGCGAACTGGGCCATCCAGCAGGACCGACAATTAATCTTGACCGCGCTTCCCATAGAATCACTTCCCTTGTCAAAGAGGGCAACAATTTCATGGGCAAAGCGAAGATATCTAGCACACCGATTGGCGATATCGTCAAAGGCTTGATAAAAGATGGTGGAAATCTTGGCGTATCAAGTAGAGGAATGGGGTCTCTAAAACAAGTTCATGGTGTGAATGAGGTTCAAGGAGATTTTCATCTTGCTACTCCAGCCGATATTGTGGCCGATCCGTCCGCGCCAGATGCCTATGTTGATGGTATCATGGAGGGTAAAGAATGGGTATGGGACAACGGAATTATCCGTGAAGTTACAGTTTCCGCACACCAAGATATTGTTAAGAAAGCGTCAAGATCGGAACTTGAAGGAGCCAAGTTGGCAGTATTTCAAGACTTCCTCTCAAGACTTTAAAATTATAAATACTGTTGAAGATTTACAAAGGAGACTGTAATATGTCTAAAAAAGAAGATCAATTGGACGAGTTCAAGGCCGATCATTCTGGCTCAGCCGTAGTACCCGGATCAGAGATTTCTGGTGCTGCCGATAAAAATGCAGAAGATCCAAAGGCCGATGGCAAGAAGAAAAAGGGTGCTCACCCTAAGCCCACAATCACCGCGAAGGACGCCAGTGTAAAAGCTGAGGAAACAGAGTCCGACGATGAAGTTGTGGTGGAAGCGGATGAGGACGTTGAATATACCAAAGCGGATATGATCAATGCCGTTCTTGATTCGATGAAAGACAAATCCAAGCTAGAGCTTGAAAGCATGTTCGGCGGCGTTATGGATTCGCTAAATGAAGCGGATGATGACGACGATGAGGATGACGATGAGGACGACGAGGACGACGATAAGAAGTCCAAGAAGAAAGGTAATCCTTTCGCAAAAGTCACCAAAGAAGACGTAGACCTGGGCGACGATGTTGCCGCTATGTTTGGTGATGAGGATTTGTCCGAAGAATTCAAGCAAAACGCCACGATGATTTTTGAGGCAGCCGTTGTCGCTAAGATCAACGAGAATCTGGAAATTCTTTCTGATCAGAATAGCGAAGAGCTTACGGAAGCCACCGATACAATGGTAGCTGAAATCTCCCAGAAGGTTGACAACTACCTAGAGTATGTTGTCGAAGAATGGGTTGAGGAAAATGAAGTCGCCATCGATTCAGGCATCCGTAATGAACTAGCCGAGTCTGTTGTTTCTGACCTAAGAAACCTTCTGGCTGACCATTTCATTGATATTCCTGAGGAAAAAGCCGACATTGTTGAAGAGCTTGGACTACGAGTACAGGATCTTGAATCACAACTGGACGAAGCAATTAATTCTTCTATCGATTTGAAGAATGATAATGTTTCTCACCAGAAGGGCGGAATCCTCGCCGATGTGACAGAGGGTCTTGTTGACACTCAGGTCGAGAAATTGAGATCACTTGCCGAAGGCGTTGATTTCGAGGACGAAGATGATTACCGCGCACGATTGACTACCATGAAGGAAAGCTATTTCCCAACTGATGGAAAATCCGTGAGTTTAACCGAAGAAATTAGTGACGAAGCGATTGACGATGGTAGCGAAAATGAGCAACATATTGATCCAGCAATGGCGCCTTATGTGAATGCTATTTCCAAGACTACAAAACGCTAATTTTATAAATAAGAGTATAATATATCCAAAGGAGAACAAAATATGTTGCTCAATGAAGAACTACAAAAGAAGTGGCAGCCCGTCTTGGAGCATGAGAGTCTACCAGAGATTACTGATCCTCACAAACGTGCCGTCGTAACCACTCTGCTAGAAAACCAAGAACGTGACGCCCGCGAACAAGCTGGTGGTTCTGGCGGTTATGTAGGGCAGACTTCGCTACTTGAGGCAGCCCCGACTAATAACATGGGCGCATCCTCTTCCACGGCTTCCGCAGGCGCTGTCGATATTTTCGATCCCGTCCTGATTTCGCTTTTGCGTCGTGCCGCTCCTAACCTGATGGCGTTCGATCTGATGGGTGTGCAGCCAATGACTGGTCCGACTGGACTGATCTTTGCCATGCGTAGCCGCTATTCGACTCAAACTGGTACGGAAGCTTTGCATAGTGAAGCTAACACCACGTTTTCTGCCGCCGCCGCTGGTAATACAGCTATGGCAGCTGCCGCTAACAACCAAACTGGTTCGACACCTACTGGTCAGTCTAACTCCGCTTACACCGCCGCTACCGCAATGTCAACAGCATTGGCTGAGCGCCTTGGTGAAGCTACGTCCCATGACTTCCCAGAGATGGCATTCTCAATCGAGAAAATCACCGTTACTGCTCTTAGCCGTGCTTTGAAGGCTGAGTACACGATGGAATTGGCTCAAGATTTGAAAGCCGTTCATGGTCTAGACGCCGAGACAGAATTGAGCAACATTCTTTCAACTGAAATTCTTGCCGAAATCAATCGTGAGATGGTTCGTAAGATCAATATTTCAGCTACGATTGGCGCCCAAGAGAACACCACAACTGCTGGTGCTTTTGACCTTGATCAAGATGCCAACGGGCGTTGGAGTGTTGAGAAGTTTAAAGGCTTGATGTTCCAGATTGAGCGTGAAGCTAATGCTATCGCCAAAGCAACCCGTCGTGGTAAAGGTAATATTCTTATCTGCTCTTCCGATGTGGCATCCGCTTTGAACATGGCAGGCGTACTCGACACTAGCCCTGCTTTGAACAACACCATTAGCTCGGACGACACAGGTTCTACCTTCGTCGGCGTTCTAAACGGCCGCTTCAAAGTCTACATTGACCCTTACTTCGCAGCCTCTGCTGGCGTTCACTTCGCTACAGTTGGTTATAAAGGATCAAGCCCGTTCGATGCCGGCATGTTCTATGCGCCGTACGTACCTCTCCAGATGGTCCGCGCTATCGGCGAGAACACGTTCCAGCCTAAGATCGGCTTCAAGACTCGTTATGGTCTTGTTGCTAACCCGTTCGCCACAAGTCAGGCAGACGGTGTTGTATCTTTCGAGTTCAAGAACGTTTACTACCGTATCTTCAACATCGAAAACTTGATGTAAGCCGATACATACCAAAAGAAAAAGGGATCCTTTCGAGGATCCCTTTTTTTGTCTTTATTTTCGAGTTTCATGTCAACAACTTAAACAATTTGGACACGCCGCCGACGGCTATGGAGAAACAGAAGCCGATACCGGCGGTGGTCCAAAGGATCCAAAGTGGACTAAACACCCACCACCAGGACCAATCAATGGTCCCTAACATTTTCAAGACAACAAAGATAATTGCAAGGAGCCATGTGCCATTGATGACGGCGTCTCCAGTACTTGCATTTTCTCTCATGTCAATAACCTAAACAATTTGAATATGCCACAGACGGCCATGAAGGCGCAGAAAACGACGCCGGCAATCGCGAAACCGCCCCAAAGTGGACTAAACACCCACCACCAAGACCAATCAATATTGTCCGTCAATTTCAGGACAACAAAAATAATTGTGAGGAGTGGAAGCAGACCGATGCCACCCGACTCGACGTTTGAACTTGCCATTTTCTTTCTCTATCTATTTCACTATAATCATAATAGCAAATGGAGAGGGTAATGTCAACCGTTTATTGTCTGAATTGTGAAATTTCTATAGGCAAAGGTGGCATCGGCCACGAGATATTGAATATCGGTTTCCTCGACATTGAAATCCAGAGAGGACAGTGAGATGGGAAACATGTCCTTGAACGTCACTTCCACATTGGGATTATTGGATGAGGTCATTACCATAAGAGTGGCATCCGACATTGTACCAGTGCCATCGAACTGTCTTGAGTCGATCATGGCACGTGGGTCCTTATGAATGGACTGTGCGAAATTCTCAGGATAGCCTAATCCGATGAGCCAATTGAAAATTTCCATATAATTGGTCATATCTTCATCAACCATGAAGCGTATATTATATGGTTCAAATGTAAGCTTATCGCCGGCGATGGGCATCTTTACAAACATGTTTTCGACCAAGGGCTCTCCAAGTGTTAAACTGGGAAGAGTAGCATTTTTGGTGAAATAATCCACGCCAGGAAGTCGTTTCATAGTAAAACGAAACCTAATGGGCGTTAATCCATTGATATTTTCTGGTTGACTTGTTAGAGCGGACATGTTATAATATACCTATAGTTAGAGTTCTATCTATTTATAAGGGGAATATTTGACCAAAATGAATATGCAAAAAATCATAGACGAATGGGACAAAGACTGTGGTATCGACACGTCCCGGTTGGATACCGAGGCAGCCGATATTCCCTCACTCCATAACAAATACATGAAAATCTGGCATGAAGAGCGGGTGCGTTGGATTGGCATGAATACCAGCATGAGGAAATTTCTGGTAAATAAACGTAGGTTTTACCTTGGTGATATGGACAGAGATGAGCTGGATACCCTGGGCTGGGAATACGATGGCTCTCTGAAAGCTATAAAATCCAATGTTGATAAATACATTGAACGAGATGATGAGGTTATTGAGCGCCAACAGACGATGGAATTCCAAGAACAAAAAAACAAGTTCATAGAAGGAATCCTCAAGAGCATCAATAACCGCTCCTACGCTATTGGACATGCAATCGCATTCCAGAAGTTTACACACCAGGGATTAGAGTAATTGATAAATTAGTAATAGGTAAGCTAAATGAAGTATATGCTATCGTAAGCTGTGAAAAGTGGATGGCACAAGAATTATCGGATTACTTCAAATTTAGAGTACCGGGCGCACATTTTATACCCAGCGTTAAAGCGAAATACTGGGACGGTTATATCAGGCTTTTTCAATATAACACGGGTCAAATTTATTATGGTTTGATCCCTCATATTGAGAAGTTCGCCGAAAGTCGTGGCTATAGCGTTGAATACGATTCAGCGGTACGGGCCAATGTGGAATTTTCAGCTGCCGAGGCACATGAATTCGTCCAGTCGCTAAATCTATCCATTCAGCCGAGGGACTACCAATATAAGGCGTTTGTCGATTCAGTGAGACAACGCCGACAACTTCTGGTATCACCTACAGCCTCAGGTAAATCCCTGATCATTTATTTGCTCCTACGATATTACGAAGAGAAAGCCTTGGTTATCGTACCCACTACCGCCCTCGTCCATCAGATGAGTACAGACTTTCTGGAATATTCTGGTGGCTCATATTCATCCCATATGATCATGGCAGGGCGCGACAAAGAGTCAAATGAGTTAACCATGGTGACCACATGGCAATCAATGCAACGATTGAAAATCCCTTACTTCTCTCAATTTAAAGTTGTAATAGGTGATGAGGCACACTTATTCAAAGCCAAGAGTTTGACTGGAATCCTTGAAAAAATGACGGCAACTCCCATTAGAATTGGCCTAACGGGCACTCTCGATGGTTCACAGACGCATAAACTTGTCCTTGAGGGACTATTCGGTCGAGTAAACAGCGTTACGTCCACTAAAAAATTGATGGACGAGGGCCATATTGCCAAGCTCAAAATCAAGGCAATAGTTCTCCAGTATGCGGATGCCGCCAAGAAACTGTTACATGATGATATCAAGGCAGCGAAGAAAAACAGCCGTGGTGGAGCCGCTGTTGCTTGGCAAGCAGAAATGGATTTCCTAACAAGCTATCAACCGCGAAATATATTCATCCGAAATCTAGCCATTTCACTAGAAGGCAATACACTATTACTATTCCAATTTGTCGAAAAGCACGGCAAAATCCTTTTTGACTTGATCGAAGAGAAAGCGGCAGACGGTAGAAAAATCTTTTTCGTATACGGAGGAACCGATGCAGAAACCAGGGAACAAGTTCGTGCGATTACAGAGAAGGAAACAGACGCAATTATCGTGGCTTCTTTCGGCACCTTTTCAACTGGTACTAATATTCGCAACATACACAATCTTATTCTTGCTAGTCCTTCTAAAAGTAGGATTAGAAACTTGCAGAGCCTCGGTAGGAGTTTACGGAAATCAGAAACGAAAGATACGGCGACACTTTACGACATAGCAGACGATTTGACCCTCGGAGCTAAAAAGAACACAACATTAGGCCACTTCCTTGAAAGAATCAAAATATATACTGGCGAGAAATTCGATTACAAGATATATAAGGTAGAACTCAATGACAACAGAACAACCGAAAGAAGAGGACGTTCGTTATATTAAACTCCTCAACGGCGAGGATATTATAGCAAATGTCAGAGGAACGGACGAAAGTTTCCTATTCATAGAGCGACCACTCAAAATAACATCATCGGCCGAAGAGGGCGGATACCAATCACAATTGTCCCGCTGGGTACCAATGCCTGTTGGTACAGTCGTTCCAATTCCTATCTATAATATCATCGCCATTGTGAATATAGTTCCCGAGCTTGAGGAATATTATCACGATTATTATGGAATTTTAGAGCCATCGTTCTCTCGGCAAGGGCCCGAGGAAAAGACTACTGGTGAGGCGCCACCCAAGTTGTCTGAAAGGCAAGCAGACCTTTACGAACAGGTCCGCCAACGGGTACTCAAACAGGCCCTTGACAACATTCAACCGTCAGCAAACACAACGTTTAATTAGTCATTTCATAGTGGTACACACCTATTATAACATGGTATTGCGAGGTTGTCAAGTGGGAAATACAATAAAAAACACTTGACAAAACCAATTATTCATGTTATGATGTATATAATGATCGGAGTTAATAATATGGCAAGAACCAAGAAAAAGCCAGAGCATTACGTCAATAATAAGATATTTCTGGCAGCAATGATTGAATTTAAAAAAGAAGTCGAAGAAGCCGCGGCAAGCGGCAAAGAAAGACCCAGAGTTACACACTATATCGGCGAATGTTTTTTGAAAATTGCACGAGGAGTTTCATCCAGACCAAATTTCTACAGGTATACGTTTAGGGAAGAAATGATAATGGACGGAGTTGAAAATTGTCTCCAATATATCGACAATTTCAATCCAGAAAAATACAACAATCCGTTCGCATACTTTACCCAGATTATTTGGTTTGCATTCTTACGGAAGATAGCGAAGGAAAAGAAGGCGCTATATACCAAATTCAAAGTGACAGAGCAACGCAATATTTTCGACGTAACGGCCGATACACAGGCCCATGATAATACGGTATTCGATACGAACTATAAACCGTCAGAATGGTCTCAGGCATACATTGACGAATTTATTGAGGATTTTGAGAAGAACAAGCGCCGTAAAGTGAAGAAACGGAAGGGGCTTGAAAAATTTATGGAGCCAGAAGATGGCGAAACTCAGTGATGATTTGAGGTACAAACTTGAAAACGTGGCAGTGGGTATGGGAGTACGGAATACAGACAATTATATGTGGACAATATCCGTGACCTCTGCCGCCGAACTCCAAAAATATGTCTATCACCTCGAAGCCGAAAACAAAGAACTGAAATCCTGGCTTGAGCCGATGGAAGAGGAAACCACACATACTTCTTCCGCTTGCGTGATGATAGGACATACATATAGGCGCTCTATGAATCAAGAATATCCGAGGAAATGTTTGAGTTGTGGCCATACGGAAGAGCCTTGTTGGAATTGCTCAGGCACAGGCATGGCGTATAGGTTTGAGGACTGTGATGTGGTTGAAGGCTACAAGATGGCTGACAAAAAGCCTTGCTTGGTATGTATTGGCAAAAAAGAGGATCATAACCATGAATGAATGTTTTATTTACGATTTCGAAACCATGTCCACGCGACCAGTGGATGGCGTCATTGTATCGCTTGGTATGCTTGTATATACCGAGAGTAGATTTGCAGGCAACCCATACACATATGAGGAACTGCTGGAACAGGGCGAGTTTGTCAAGTTCGACGTAAAGGATCAGGTGGTAAACCATGGGCGAAAAGTACAGTCCAGTACCGTTGAATGGTGGTCTAAGCAGGGCGCCGCGGCCCGTGAGAAAATCAAGCCACTACCCACAGATGTTTCTATAAGTAAGTTATACGATATTATGAAATCGTATGCGGGTAATCCCGAAAAGGTATTTACCCGAGGGAATACCTTTGATCCGATGTTTGTTCAATCCATTTGTGGTAAAGAGCCGTACAAATGGTACAACTTGCGCGACACCCGTTCCATGATCGAAGGAATGATGTGGGGCGCGGATGTCGAGAACAGCTTTATTCCAGCAGGACTGGAAGATAAATTCGTCCATCATGATCCTGTCCACGATGTGGTAATGGACGTGATGCGGATGCAACATGTCGCCCAAATGATTGGATAACAAATGCCCTTAACTCTCAAAGAAATGATTCAACCCGACAAGCAGGTCCGGTTTGTTTTCTATCGCGATATGACCCTATGGTATGCTACCGATGATGGCTTCGAATTCCCGGTGCCCATCGATGATATCGGCAATGCCACATTCCACGATACCGACAAAGCGATTCTGTTCATGCGGTATATCAGGAAACATCTGGAAACGTTGGAAGCAGCCCGAGAGGCCCGTTTATGAAAATTGCCGTAATTACGGACACTCATTTCGGCGCACGGTCAGACAGTCAAGTATTTAGCGGTTATTTCCAAAAGTTCTATGAAAATGTCTTTTTCCCAGAACTGGAAAAACGAGGTATCACCACGGTGATCCACGGCGGCGATGCTTTTGACCGCAGAAAATTTGTCAACTTTGTGTCTCTGAAAAACGCAAAGGAGATGTTTTTCAATCCTGCAAGGGATAAAGGAATTCATCTCCACATGGTCATTGGTAACCATGATACAACCTATAAGTCAACAAATGATGTCAATTCGCCAACACTCCTGGTTGATGAAGGCTACCACAATATTACTGTGTATCCTGATCCGTGTGAGGTAGAGATTGATGGGACCAAAATCCTGATGCTGCCTTGGATCAACAGTGAAAATTATGTGGCTTCTATCGATGCTATTGAGCGGGCAACTGCCATTATCGCTGTGGGCCATCTTGAAATCGCTGGTTTCCGCATGTATAAATCCTCTCTAAATAACGATGGATTGAGCCGTGGGCATTTCGATAAATTTGATTTGACCCTGTCGGGACATTACCACCATAAGTCTTCTGAGGGAAACATTCATTATCTGGGTAGTCCATATGGTATCACATGGGCCGATTACGAAGATGCCAGAGGATTTCATATTCTGGATACAGAGACTATGGAAATGGAGTTTATCCAAAATCCATATGAAATCTTCCATAAAGTATGGTATGATGATGAGGGCAAAGAACTCGGTCAAATCCTTGATGTAGACTTTGCCAAATTTAAAGATACCTATGTGAAGGTTATTGTTACGACCAAGACTAACCCATTTTTCTTCGATAGATTTCTTGATGAATTGGATAAGTCTAATCCAATGAATATTCAAATTGTCGATGACCATTTCAATGCCCATATGGAAAGTGAGGAAGATATACTTGAAAGCGTGGACGATACGCTAACTATTCTTACCAAGTATGTTGAGGAACTGCCTATCCATACTGGCAAAAAAGAGCTTGACAAGTTGCTCAGGACGTTGTATAATGAAGCGTTACAAATCGAAGGAGTTTGATTCGTGGATTTTATCTTATTGATCATCGCCTTGGTAATGTATTTTTTACCTACTCTTATCGCCATTATTCGGGAATGTGAATATGGAGATGTGCCGATTGCCATCAATTTTATACTAGGCTGGACATTCATCGGCTGGTTTGTAGCCTTATATTTGGCTGCAACAGATGATCCCATGTAAATATAAGTGTTTGAAATGTGAGCATGAATGGGAAGAGGCCTACAACAAAAAATTGAACCGTTACCCAGGCCCTACCCTATGCCCAGCATGTGGACACTTTTATGTCAAATGGGTAAATTACGAAGAATTATTTGGAGGCAAAAATGACCGTCGAAAAAGACCTTAAAGATATATTGAAACGTCTGGATAAAATCGAAGAATTTCTAAAGCCGGCACCCCCTCAAAATCCCTGGTCGCCGATGTTACCTCCGGCACCGTATCCGTATGATCCGTTGCCTATCGCCGAACCAACTTGCAACACCTGTGGCATAAAATATTCTAATATGGGAATGTATGTTTGCCCACGGACTGATTGTCCTTCAGGAATTAGATATACTTCAACAACGGCTGAAAGCGAGACCGAGACGTTTAATGAATGGATGAAAAAGATTGAGGAAACATGAAAACGCTTAAAGAACACCAAAGGGAGAAAAGACCAATCGCCCGCCGCCGAGTTTCTAGCCCCAACGGCATCGAATGTCCTCGTTGTAAATCCGAATTGCATGACGTAAACAACCAGATTCAATTGATGAGCTATCCACCCCAATATAGAATTATGTGTTTAGAATGTGACTGGAGAGGTAGTAGATTTTGATAGTATTTAAAAAAGTCAGATGGAAAAATCTGCTATCGACAGGCGATGAATGGACCGAAATTTCTTTAACAGCCAATAATACCACGCTTGTTATAGGTGATAATGGTTCTGGTAAATCAACCGTCCTCGACGCCCTGACATATGCCCTTTTCAACAAACCATTCAGGAAAATCAATAAGCCTCAGTTGGTGAATACTATCAACGCAAAGAAACTTCTGGTTGAGGTTGAATTCACCATCGGAACCAACGAATATATGGTCCGCAGAGGAATGCGTCCTGGTATTTTTGAAATCCATAAAAACGGTGTTATCTTACCACAGGATGCCAAGATTGGTGACCACCAATATGTGCTTGAAAAAACCATCCTCAAACTCAATTACAAGTCGTTTACTCAAATCGTGGTCCTTGGCAATTCCTCGTTTGTGCCCTTCATGCAACTCCCCGCAGCAAGCCGCCGTGAAGTAATCGAGGACCTATTGGATATCCAAATCTTCTCATTGATGAACGGATTGTTGAAAGGCAAGATGTCCACTAACAAGGAAGATATCATGCTATCGACTAACCAGCTGGGACTGGTCGAGGACAGGATTGGTATTCAGGAAAATTATATCGAAACCTTGAGAAGCGACAACGCCACCGCCATTGCCAATATTGAGTATGAAATCAGATTGTCCCAAGACACCATTGGTGCCCACCATATAACCATCGCCGCCCTGGATACTAAGACAAAACAACTGTTGGCTCGGATCAACGATGAAGGAAAGAACAAGGCAGCAATTGCCGAACTTCATACGATACAGGACCAGATCAGCCGCAATGCCCGCGTCCATAAAAAGGCGATAAAATTCCTTGAGGACAATGAGGAATGCCCATCATGCCAGCAATATATCGATGATGAATTCAGGTCATCCCGTATCGCAGAAAAATCTACCAAGCTGGAGGAATTGCTCGCTGGGCTTGAAAAACTGGAATCAAAGCTGACTACCATGGAAGCTCGTCAGGAGAAAATCTTTGCCGTTAACCAAGAGGTCGCACAGTATAACCAGAATATAAGTGCGGAAAATACTGCCATAACTGGATTGAATGCTTACATCGCCAAACTAAATGGCGATATAGTGGAACTCCGTAAAGTAAAAGATGACCATATGGAAGAAGCCAAGAAACTGGAAGAGCATCAAAAGGCTCTAGTGATGTTGACAGAGAAGAGAGAAGAACTGGTCAATCTGAAAGCCATCTATGATATGGCTGCTACCCTCCTGAAAGATGGCGGTGTAAAAACACGGATCATCCGCCAGTATGTCCCGATCATGAATAAGTTGGTCAACAAGTACCTTGCTGCCCTCGATTTTTTCGTCGGTTTTGAGTTGGATGAAAAATTCAATGAGGTCATTCGATCCCGCAACCGCGACGAATTTTCATATGCCTCCTTCTCAGAGGGCGAGAAAACAAGACTGGACCTTGCTCTATTGATGACCTGGCGTGCCATTGCCAAAATGAAAAACTCGGTGGCTACTAATCTGCTAATATTAGATGAGGTATTTGATTCGTCGCTTGACCCAGCAGGATGTGAAGATTTTATGAAACTATTATATGATTTATCATCAGCGGATAACGCCAATATTTTCATCATATCACATAAGGGAGAGACTCTCCAAGACAAATTTGATGAAACTATTGTATTTGAGAAGCACAAATCCTTTTCACGGATGGCAGTATTGTAGTATATGTTTATTGAGAGTGTTTGCGGCGATTGTTTTATGGCATTTAATACAAGATACTTTAGGATGTTTAAATCCTTTCAGGTGTTGATTGCCTTTCATTTTATTAGACATAAAGACAGAATGTTCTGGGGAGGGTATTCCTTTATTCCATGCTTTTTTACCTTTTTGCTTAACACTCATTAGTTTCTTGGATTCTTCGGAATGTTTTTTGTCTTTCATACCTCTCGGATGGTCATCGCCCCACTTATGACCATACCTGGGATTGTTTTTTCCACTAACATCTTTACCGAAAAATCCATTAACTCTTGCCTCAGAAAGATTAGTATAGAGCGGAGATTTTACAACTCCTAGGTCCTTGTGGAAGAATAACTCCTTTTCTCTTGCTTCTCTATCGGTTTTGTGATATGATAGTATTTCAACATCAAAAAATTCAGGATGATCCTTGGTTTCCTGTTCCCAGATATCCTTGTACCTCTTTGAGGACACAGAACCAAGATATCCGTTGTTGATTCTTTCAACAGATGTGGAGCCTATATAGAATGGAGGAAGTTTGTTGCCGTGATAAACGGTCAAATATGTGCAATAAATATTCATGCTGGTGCTCCTCAAAGCATTAGTGTGGATGGGGACGCCAATCCCGCGATCTACAACTATTTATAATGGATAGAATTTTGAAAAAATATGCCGTAATCTATTCCGATCCACCCTGGGCTTTCAAGACATACGCCAAGACTGGAATGGGCAAGTCTGCCGAGAACCATTACCCTACAATGAGTCTAAAGGATATTTGTGAGTTGCCCGTCTATGATTGGGCTGCCGAGGATTGTGTCTTGCTCATGTGGACAACCGCTCCGTTTCTTGAAAAATCCTTTGAAGTTGTAAATTCATGGGGTTTTACATACAAGACGATGGGATTTACCTGGGCGAAGACTAACAAAAAATCGCTGGGTTTCTTCAAGGGCATGGGATATTGGACCCGATCTAATCCAGAATTTTGCCTCTTAGCTACCATCGGTTCTCCCAAGCGAATAAACAATTCAGTTAATCAGCTTGTGGTTGAAAACCTCAGAGAACATTCAAGAAAACCAGACCGAATATACCATGATATCGAAACGCTATTGCCTGGTCCTTATCTTGAAATGTTTTCAAGGACGACAAGAAAAGGTTGGGACCAATGGGGTAATCAGCTTGACAAATTCGAAAAAGTGTGATATACTGGTATATAATGATGGGAGATTGGTATGGTTACAGAGACATATTGGAAACGTAAACAGAGAGAACACCGTCGGGACGGCCTTCAAAGACAAGCTGATTATGTGTCCTATATAAAAGAATGGGACAAATTGCTTGCGGAACAATCCACATGGCTGAAAGAGAATTGTCCACATATCGAAATCATCGATAAAAGCCATACTGTGGAGGGCGGCTATCTTGATAAGGGATATACTGACAAATGGCGGCAATGTGCTTATTGTGGCGAACGAGGTGAAAAAACGAGAAAGATGGGATATTACGGATGAATGTATTGCCTGCTAAGGATTTGAGCCGTGAGCCGGCTGACGATTTCAATTTTGATATGGAAGATGGACCAGCACTGTTTGAAGTTATGAAAGCTTCCTTGATTGAATCACGCGGCATCGGCTTAGCGGCACCACAGCTGGGTGTCGATAGACGAGTCTTTATCATGGGACATTACGAGTCCCCGGATGATATCGTGCCAGTCTATAATCCAGAAATTCTGGAAGCCAGTGCCGATACATTGATGTATGAGGAGGGATGCCTGAGTTTTCCTGATCTGTATGTCTCGGTGAGGAGACCACGGGTGATCCGCGTGAGATATTCAACACCTGAAGGAATACGGAATACCATCAAATTTGACGGCATGTCGGCCCGTATTTTTCTCCATGAAATGGATCACCTTGACGGATTTGTCATGACAGATAGAGCGTCCAGATTTCACCTAGATAGAGCAAGAAAGAATTTGAAACTCCTGCTCCGTCGCAGGAAGAGAGCGGAAAAGAAAAAATGATCCGAATAATCATATCAGGTTCCAGGGTATATAACGATACTGAAAAAATGTTTGGTATCTTGGACAAATATCTCTTGACACACCATGCTCCATCTGATATAATTATAGTACATGGTGCAGCAAATGGTGCAGATTGGTTAGCGGGTGATTGGGCACGACAGCGTGGAACTCATGTTGATATATTCCCCGCGGACTGGAGAAAGCATGACAAAGCAGCTGGTCCAATCAGAAATCAGCAAATGCTGGACGCTGGATGCGACGGCGTTATTGCCTTTCCCTTGTCTGGCAGCATCGGAACTTATGATATGATTGAAAGAGCGAAGAAAGCTGGAAAATGGGTGATGGAGATACCACATGAATGACAAAGTAAAAGAGTCTGGCGAGTATGATAATTTCCTCGGCCAGAAAAATGAAGCCGAAGCCCCAGGATCGTTGGGTGAATTCCTCGGCATGGAAGAAGATGAAACAGACCCAAGGGCCTGGAAGAAACACTGGAAAGGTATGCCTGAATTTGAAAACGAGGCAAATCCATCTTTCAAGACCATCAGTGTTCATTTCAGGAATGAGGCGGATTATGTCGCATTTGCCAAACTCATTGGGCAGAACCTGACAGAGAAAACCAAAAGCATCTGGCATCCTAAGCTAGACAGAGATGCCAATAGTTTGAAGAGATGGATTGAAGATTAATGGGGATATTGATCCCATTCCATACGCATTCCGATGAAGGCATCGACTCTGAGATAGTCAGAGGTGGACTTGAAAAATTCATCTCCGCCCTTTATCATGCATTTGATGATGTGGAAATCGTCCAGATCACCAAGCAAGATAGAGCGAATCGCAGAGCCAAGCAGATCACGGAAGCCAAGATTATGGCAATGGTGCCTGATTTGATTTTGATCAATGAATTGGGCCATTACAACCATGTGAAGAATTTTGGTATTCGGACTATCGTTGTATGCCATGAACCGCTTGATAGAAGTATTAGGCATTTGGCATATGCCAAAATCATCCGTGAAATCGTAGCCAATGGCGATCATTTGTATTTTGTCTCCGAGCGGCAATTCATGCATTATCAGGCACAGATGAAGCGGATCAGTGATCTGGATTTGACGCGGGATCATATCAAGGGATTTTTCAATCCGTCCTATTGTCAGGATATGCCATATTCAGAAGCAAGAGAGCATGAGTGCCTTACTGTGGGCAGGAATAGCCCCGATAAAGACCCATTTCATCTCCATAGAATTATGCAAGGTCATGGCGCCAGTCTTATCATAACGGATGATCCCATCTATAAGGGCGAGGGCCATAACGCATATGTGGCGAAGAATAGGGATTGGGTTAGTCCTCAAAATACCTTGAGAGATTTGCCGCACCCAGAGGTATTGGATATCATTTCCAAATCTAAGGTATATGTCTCTACATGCCCTGTGGAGTCTTGGGGAATTACCGCCCTAGAATCGTTTGGCTGTGGTGTGCCGCTTGTGATAGCCACAGACAAAACTGGCAAACATTCCAGTGAGGGTATCGCCCCGGATATCTCGCATTATATCAAAGTACCTAAGAATGCGTCTAATGAAGAATTTAGGGATGCTATCGAAACCATGGCAGCCATGTCTTCCGCGAAACGTCGAGAGATGTCGGACATGACCACCGAAAAACATTCTTTCAAAAACTGGAAAAAACAATTTGACAATGCCTTCAATTTGCGATATAATGAAAATAGCCGTACATTTGAAGGCAGTACATTGGAGAATTTCTTTTAATGACTAACCCAACCCAACCCGTTTATATCGTATCCAAGGGTCGCCATGATTCCATGTTGACTTCTAGGTCTCTGGCTAGAATGAAGGTAAACCATTTTATCGCCATTGAGCCTCAGGATGAAAAGAGTTATGAAAGAGCATTGGACAAATTTGGTATCAGGGATCAGGTTAAACTCCTGAAATTGCCATTCTCAAATCATGGCGACGGTCCCGGGAGAGCAAGAAACTGGTGCTGGGATCATTCTATTGAAAACGGCTTCGAGGGCCACTGGGTGCTTGATGATAATATCTCCGACTTTTATCGGCTGCACCAAAATCAACGAATCAGAGTAGAGAGCGGCGCCATCTTTAGAGCAGCCGAGGATTTCATTGACCGATATGAAAATATTCCAGTCAGTGGTTTCCAGTACAGATTTTTCATTGCACCAAATTCTTATCGCCCGCCCTATGTTTTCAATACTCGCATTTATTCTTGCCTGTACATCTTAAACGATTGCAGACACCGCTGGCGTGGTAGGTATAATGAAGATACGGATTTGTCGTTGAATGTCTTGAAAGATGGCGATTGCACCTGCCAATTCAACGCCTTCATGCAAGGGAAAGAGGTTACACAACGGCTTGGCGGCGGAAATACGGCTGAATTCTATGCTGAGGAAGGCACATTGAATAAATCCCAGATGCTGGTGGATATGCACCCAGATGTCACAACCCTGGTCAAGAGATATGGGCGGTGGCATCATCATGTCGATTATGGTCCATTCAAAAAGAATCAGCCTCGGTTCAAGCCGGGAGTTGTTTTGCCTGAAGGAGATAATAATTATGGGATGCGCCTGATAACAAATTTCAGGAAGTGAGGAAACCCTCACAGTAGGCCAACACCAAAATAAAATGCCTTTTTTCTCTTTTAACGGTTGACATTACCCTCAATATATCGTATTATGATTATAGTGAGAAGAGCGAGAGAGAAAACAATGATTACCACAAATGTTCAAAATTCAGTCGAAAGTGTCAACCGCTTGGCCAATCTGTTCGCCGCGGAAGACCTGACTGTCGAGCATGTCGCGGGCCTGAGAACTGCGGAATTCAATTTGAAGTCCCGTACGGTCAAGCTGCCAATCTGGGATTGCCCGCCAGAAGTTCAAGATTTGTTGACCGCCCATGAGTGTGCTGGTCACGCTATTGAAACTCCGATGGAGGAATGGCGTGCCGCTCTGGAAGATCAGAAAAAAGCATTCAAAAGTTTCCTGAATATCACCGAGGACGCCCGCATTGAAAAGCTAGTGAAGCGCCGCTTCCCCGGCATGCGCCGCACATTCAACATCGGCTATCGTTGGATGCTGGATAACGATTTCTTCGGCAAAAGCATTGAAGCCCGCCTGCCTGCTATGAAGCTGATTGACCGCTTGAATGTGGCGGCGAAAGTCGGCTCCAATTTGGTTATCGAATTCGACGGCGTCGAAAAAGTTTTTTGGGATCGCCTGATGGCGTTGGAGACGTTCGATGAGGCCAATCAGTTGGCCATCGACCTCTTCGAATATCAAAAGAGTGAGGATAAGCCCAAGAAAAATGACAATACTGAGCAAGGCGATGGCGAGGGCACGGATGAAGAATACGGCGAGACCGATGATGAACAATATGGCGATGATGACGGCGGTGAGGAAGAATCTTCCGATGAGGAAGACGATACCGATGCCATCGAGGAAGACGGCGCCGACACGACCGATGCCGATGACCTCCCCGCTCAGGAAGACGACACCGATGCCAACGAGGAAGACGATGCCGGCGCGGGTGATGCCGATGAGGAAGACGATGATGATGCCGTCGAAACTCCTGACCCAGTAGCCGACACCGACGATGCTTTCTCCGACGCAATGTCCAATCTTGTTGATGATCAAGCCCGCGGCACAACCTCTTATGTAAATGTTCCAGAAATTGACCTGAGCAAACTGATTGTGGGATACAAGACGTCCTTGGAGCTTCTGGAAGAGGATATCAACGCCTTCGATCCCGATCTTTTCTTGCATGGCGCCACTTCTCACGCCATCTGGCGCACTAACAATAACAAAGCGATTGCGTGGATGGTCAAAGAATTCGAGATGAAAAAAGCGGCGGACATGCAAGCCCGTACCCGCTCTTCCAAAACTGGCTTGATCGATCCCTTGAAGCTTCATTCCTACCAGTACAATGATGATATTTTTGCCAGGGGCGAAGTTGTTGCCGAGGGCAAGAACCACGGCCTACAGATGTTCGTTGATTGGTCAGGGTCGATGAGGAACAATCTTTTCGGCACGATCCAGCAAGTTTTGAACCTTGTGAATTTCTGCCGCCGTGTGAATATTCCGTTCAACGTATATGCCTTCACCGATGACCCCGGCATGTGCGCTGCCACGGGCGATACAGTGATGAAACAGGAGTTTCATACCAATATTGCTCAGGTTATTCCGGGCGAATGGAAAGAGAATGATTTCGCCATCGATGCCCATTTTCGTTTGGTCGAACTGTTTTCTAGCGATATGAGGGGAAATGAAATCCGTCGGATGAGCGAAATGTTGCTGGGCATTAGTGATGTCGGCAATTACATGAGGCTGTCCCGCTTTTCTTTGCATGCCACACCCTTGAATGACGCGATTCTTGCCGCCGTGCCTGTGGTTGAAAAGTTTAAGTCCAGCAAGAATGTCCAGATCGTCAATGCTGTTTTCCTGACTGATGGCGATAGCAATAACGGCGCCATTTTCAGTGGTAATCCCGATGAAAATACATGCAACCATACTTACTTGCATACGTCAAATGCCGTCTTGCGGGATATGAAAACACGGAAAACCATGCCGTTCGAACGCGGCGAAGATACCATTACCTTCTTGAAATATTTCCGTGAGACCACGGGCTCAAATCTGATGGGTTTCTTCATTGCCGAGGATAGAAGGAATTCATTTATCCGAAGCTATGTTACTCGGAAGGGGTATCAGTATGTGGTGCCGACTGCGGAAACATCTATAGCCCGCACCAAGTTCCGTCAGCTCCAGAGGGAGAAAATGTTGATTGAAGTTGATTTCGGTGGTTATACCGAGTTGTATTTCCTGCCGGGTGGCAAACAATTGGAAGCTGGAAATTCTGATATGCAGGGCGTTACCAGCGAATCTTCAAAAGCCCAAATTCGGGACGCCTTCATGAAGTCCACTAAGGGTCTGAAAGAGAAGCGGATCATGTTGACCCGTTTTGTCGAGAAAATCGTATAAAAAGTGAATTTAGGGGTTGACATTACCTCTGGAATTTCGTATACTGATTATAGTGAGAGAAGACAGAGAAAACGAGAGAGAAAACGAGATATGACCCTTAAAGCACACCAAATTGAATATACCAACGAAGCCTACCGCCGTTTCGGCGCGACCATCGATAATCGCCAAGCTGGTGAAATCAATGCCCACTTCGGCATTAAAAGCGCCTCGTGGCTCAATAAGTTCAAGATTGGCCGCGGCATCTATGAATTGCCGATCGAGGAAGCTGGCATCGTCGCCGATGACCAGGCACCCGTTTTTGTCGTGCCGAATTCGCCTGCGCCGTTGGCCAACACCGATAGCCAGAGTGTCGAAAATGTTGTTTCTATGGAGGATGCCGCCGCTGTGAAAAGGCCTGCCTTGACCGTCGTCAATAGTTTGGTTCCGAAAAGGGATCCGCTTTATATTCCTTTCGGCTTCGCTGCCAACATGGAGAAAATCATAAAGTCCCGCCAGTTCTACCCCGTATTTGTGACGGGCTTGTCTGGCAACGGCAAGACCTTTATGATTGAGCAAACTGCCGCCAAGTTGGGCAGAAAGCTGATCCGTGCCAACATCACCGTCGAGACCGACGAGGACGATCTGATCGGCGGCTTCCGCCTTGTCGATGGCCAGACCATGTTTTTCAAGGGTCCCGCTATCAAAGCCATGGAAGAGGGTGCCATCCTGTTGCTGGATGAAATCGATCTGGGTCATCCTTCTAAGATTATGTGCCTGCAATCGATCCTTGAGGGTTCCTCATATTTCATCAAAAAGACTGGTGAGACGGTTGAGCCGAAATCCGGTTTCACGATTATCGCGACAGCGAATACCAAGGGCAAAGGTTCACTTGATGGTAGCTTCATCGGCACAAATGTTTTGAATGAAGCCTTTTTGGAGCGGTTTAACATCACCGTCGAGCAAGAATACCCGACGCCTTCGGTTGAGAAAAGAATTCTCTCCAAGGTGTTTGCCGATCTGGACCTCGACCCGATGTCAACCTTCATTGACAAGCTTACCCTGTGGGCCGAGGTAGTTCGCCGGACTTACTACGCCGACGGCATTGACGAAATCATTGCTACCCGCCGTCTGATCCATATTGCCCGTACCTATGCGATCTTCAAGAATCGCCAGGAGGCAGTTAAGCTTTGCTTGAACCGTTTTGATGAAGCCACCCAAGAAGGTTTCATGCGCCTCTATAATGCCGTCGATGATGAAGCCGTTACCGAGGACGAGGATGGCGGCATGACCCCCATCCTGACTAAGACGGAGGACGATTACGAGCCCTTCTAGGTTTCTCTCCCTAGAGGGGTGCCACCAGCCGGCTTCTCACCGGCTGGTGGCTTGTATTTATTTTTTGGGCCTACTGTGAGGGCGTACCAAAACAGCTATATATTACGAATGATTATTTTGAATTGAGGTTATAATGGAAATATCTATTAGTGTGGAGGAGTTAAGAAAGCGCCGAATTTTTGTGGCGACTCCTATGTACGGTGGCCAGTGTGCTGGAATGTATACGAAATCAACCGCCGATCTTGCTTTATTGTCTGCCAAATATGGCGTGGAAATAAAGTTTTTCTACCTATTCAACGAATCTCTAATCACGCGGGCACGGAATTATCTTGTGGATGAATTCCTCCGAAGTGGTTTCGATTACCTGATGTTTATCGATTCAGATATCGGATTTGATCCCAGCGATGTTTTGTCACTAGCCGCTCTGATCGATCCAGATAATGATAAAGAAATCATCTGTGGTCCATATCCCAAAAAGACAATTGCCTGGGAAAAGATCAAGATGGCAGTTGATCGTGGATTTGCCGATAAAGACCCAACTGATTTGAACAAATACGTTGGCGATTTCGTTTTCAATCCAGCCCAACAAACCGACAGCATTCCCGTAGACGTGCCCGTTGAAGTCTTGGAGGGCGGGACCGGATTTATGATGATCCATAGATCGGCTCTAGTGAAATATGCGGCGGCATATCCAGAATTTTCATATCGGCCAGATCATGTCCGAACGGGTGCATTCAACGGCACCAGAGAAATCACCGCCTTCTTTGATTGTGTCATTGACGATAAGAACACGGACCTTCACCGAAAACTCCGAGTGCTGGCTGAAAGTGGTGGTGCCACGGCGGAGCAACTGGTAGAACTGATCGATTATACCGATTCAGAAGGATACTCTAAGAGATACCTCTCGGAGGATTACATGTTCTGCCAATGGTCTCGAAAGATCGGTATCAAAGTTTGGCTATGTCCATGGATGAAACTCGCCCATGTAGGCAATTACACTTTTGGTGGTTCCCTACCTGATCTTGCTGCTATTGGAGCAGGTGCCACCGTTGATGTGGATACCGCGAAGAAAATTGCCGATCCCGTTGTTGCCCCACCGGCGAGAAGAAAGAGCAAAAAGAAATGATCGTTGGAATTGTAGGACTTATTGGAAGCGGTAAAAATACAGTTGGCGATATTCTGGTAGGCGACCACGGATATAAACAAGAATCATTCGCCAAATCATTGAAAGATATGACCGCTATACTATTCAACTGGGACAGACGCCTCCTGGAGGGCGATACCGAAGAAAGTCGGAATTTCCGAGAAACGGTAGATTGGTATTGGTCGGAAGCCTTAGGCATTCACTCATTTACTCCCAGATATGCCCTTCAATTTATGGGCACCGAAGTTATGCGCCAAAGCTTCCATGATGATATTTGGGTCAAGTCTCTCTATACAAAATTGATGGCATATAGAGGAGATACGGTCATTACCGACGTAAGATTTCACAACGAAATGAAAATGATCCGCCAAGCTGGTGGTGAAATTTGGCATGTGAAGCGCGGTGCCGACCCTGAATATTGGGATACCGCGATGAAGCATTTTGATCTAATGGAAGAATATTACCCAGAAATTCATCGATCAGAATGGGAATGGATTTCAGGTTCATGGGATCATGAGATTCCCAACGACAAATCCCTAGAACATCTCCGTGTCCGAGTCAGCGATGTTTTAGAATTTGGTTATGAATTATTGGTTGACAAACGCGAAAACCTATGATATACTTAGATTATACAATTTGAAAAGAGGAATATTATGCAACTATCTCCCGAAACCATTGAAGTCTTGAAGAATTTCGCCACCATTAATCAGTCCCTCATTTTCGAGGAAGGCAATACCCTAGCTACGGTATCCCAGCAAAAGACGATAATGGCCAAAGCGCAAATCACGGACGATATCCCGGCGGATTTCGCCATTTATGATGTGGGTCGCTTCCTGGGATTTATCAAACTGTTCGATAATCCCAGTTTCGAATTCACCGACTCGGCAGTCATTGTCAAGAACGGTAAAGCCCAGGGTCGATATACGTTTGCCGATGCTTCTCTGATCATGGCGCCGCCGAAGAAAGATTTGGTGGTTGACGCCGAGGTAGAATTCGATCTGGACAGTAGCACCCTTACGGAAATCATGTCGGCAGCTAATGTCACTCAATTGCCCAATGTGGCCATCGTAGGCAACGGAACCACAATTCATATCACCACGCTTGATGTGAAGAATGATGGATCAGACAATTTCCAAATTCCAGTCGGCAAAACGTCTGATAATTTCCGTATGATTTTCAAGATGGAAAACTGGAAGTTCCTTGATCGCGATTATACGGTAAGGATCACCTCCAAGGGCGTCTCCCAGTTCACGGCCAAGGACGTTGAATATTTCGTTGCGGTAGAGTCAGGTTCCACATTCGAGGGTTGATTGAATGGAAGAGACACTTTGGGTAGAAAAATATCGTCCTACCAAAATTGAAGATTGCATTTTACCACCCGCTTTGAAAAAGACTTTTCAGGCATTTGTGGATAAAGGGGATATTCCCAATCTCTTATTGAGTGGTGGTCCGGGCTGTGGTAAAACTACCGTAGCTTTGGCCATGCTCAAAGAGATTGACGCCGATAGCTATATCGTCAACGGTTCGTTGTCTGGTAATATCGACACCCTACGGAATGAAATTGCCAATTATGCATCGTCCGTATCCCTCACCGGTGGCAGAAAATTTGTCATTCTTGATGAGGCTGATTATCTTAATCCTCAATCAACTCAGCCCGCCCTTCGTGGCTTCATTCAGGATTTTTCAAAGAATTGTGGGTTTATCATGACCTGCAATTATGTCAATCGGATCATTGAGCCACTTCATTCGCGGATGTCTGTCGTGGATTTCCGAATGAATGCCGCCGATAAGCCTGCTATGGCAATGGATTTCATGAAGCGACTAATGGGTATTTTGGATACCGAGGGCGTGACATACGACAAGCAAGTCCTTGCCGAAATCATTCAAAAACATTTTCCCGATTACCGTCGAGTAATCAACGAGGTACAAAGATATGCAGCCGCAACCGGTTCGATTGATTCTGGTATTCTAGCCAACATTGGTAATATCAAAATCAAAGAATTAATGGAAGCTATGAAGACGAAAAACTTCAAAGTGGTTCGCCAGTGGGTAGCGAAAAATCTGGATAATGATTTCATCCACCTCACCCGAATTATTTTCGATAGGTCAAACGAATACATGGCAAAAACCAGCGTACCGCAATTGGTTTTGATACTTGCCGACTATTCTAATAAGGATGCCTTCGCTGCGGACAAAGAGATTAATACCCTGGCCATGCTGGTCGAGATTATGCAAGATGTGGAGTTCATCTAAAAACTAAATACAGGGTAGTGATATGAAAGGAGAATAATGTTCCACCGTCTGAGGCTACCCAAAAAAGAAACAGACCCCCGAAAAGATCGCGCCAAGCATCGTCGTGCCAAAATCAAGAGGCAACGAATTGATGGTGCCGTCCATTTGCTCCAGAGCAATGGATACCATGTAGTGAAGCGGGGTGAATATGGGTTGACTTAATGAAAGAGAAGTGAATGGCAAGAAATTTATACGGTGAGGAAATTGAGGAAGAGGCCGAGGAAGAGGTCTCTAAGCCCAAGAAAAAATCACCATTCTATATCATGAACGCCATCGATCAGGGCAGGGATATTGTTGGAGAATCTGACGATCCCGACGAAATCCTAGCTGACTATAATCCGTATATCACAAATCGATCATACATGCGGTACATGGATACTGTCCTATTAGCTAACGAATTGAACTTTCGTCCAATGATGCCCGCCGACATGCAATACGCCTTCCTTATAAATACTATCAGGCCAAGTAAACGTTTCGAAAAATGGCTCAAAGCCGACGAGATTGAAAACATTGAATTAGTCAAAGCATATTATGGCTACAATAATGAAAGAGCAAGAGAAGCCCTTAACATTCTATCGGCCGAAGATATTGATAGAATCAAAAAGAAAATGCATAAGGGCGGTGACATGAAATGACTATCCACACAATGATCGAAATCCTTCTTGAAGAGGCGGATGATTTCCTCAAAGTAAAAGAAACGCTAACCCGAATAGGCATAGCCTCAAGAAAAGAACAAGTATTATTCCAATCTTGTCATATTCTACATAAGCAAGGACGTTACTATATCGTCCACTTCAAAGAACTATTCGCCCTCGACGGCAAAACAACTAACTTTTCGGAAGAAGATAAGGCTAGACGGAACACAATAGCCAATCTATTAGATGATTGGGAACTATTATCATTGGTCGAACCAGATAAAAGTTCTGCTCCTGTCGCCGATTTGACTTCGATCAAGATATTACCCTTCTCTGAGAAGAGAAATTGGGACTTGAGGACCAAATACAATATTGGTCGAAAACACTAAATTATGGAGTTTTATTATGGACTTACTACAAGATATTGAAGCCCACGAAGGAATCCCTGTACAAATTAAGCTAACCGGCGGTCAAATGCCAACCCGTGCCACCATCGGTTCTGCGGGTCTAGATTTGTACGCATATTTGCCGCAATCATTTAACTACGGCAAGGGTACTCACATCGGTCCGGGCGACAGGCAATTAATTTCATGTGGATTTTCTATGGCTCTTCCTTCCGGTTGGGAAGCCCAAGTTCGACCGCGATCTGGGTTGGCGCTCAAACGAGGTTTGACCGTATTAAATTCGCCGGGGACTATTGATAGCGATTATCGAGGTGATATTGGCATCGTTTTACATAATACGTCCTCTCATATGCAAATGATTGAAAACGGCGACCGCATTGCCCAGATGGTCATCAAAAAGGTTCCTAATGTCCGCTTGATTCTTGTCGAAGATTTAGGCACCACCGCGCGAGGCTTCGGAGGATACGGCTCAACGGGATAATAAATTTTGTCCTAGGGGTTGACATTTCGGAAAAAGACACTATATATTAAGTAGGGTGCCATAATGGGCCCTACATTCTTGCTTTTAAAGGAGAACACAATGGTAAGATACGATTACGGCGCATGGCGCATACCCATGGAAATGCTTCCTGGATTCTCGGGTAAATCCCAAAACGTATACCCTCCCTTCAATATAGTGGAATTGAGCGAATTGGATTTCGTCATTGAAGTCGCGGTCGCTGGTTTCACAAAAGACCAATTGACCGTCGAGAGGGAAGAAAACGACCTTACGGTCACAGGATCAGGTGGCGAAGATGAGCGTACCTATTTCCATAAAGGAATTGCGGGAAGAGGTTTCGAAAAGAAATTCCGCCTTGCTCCCGATGTCAGTGTTACAGGCGCCGACTTCATTAACGGAATTCTCTCTATCGCAATGAAGAGGGATATTCCTGAGGAGAAAAAGCCTGAGGGTATTACCATCATGTAACTTATAAATACGTGGTCTGGCAATCAAGCTGGACCACGTATTTTATGAGGCACATGATGCAACTATCCGAAAATTTCTCGCTGGCAGAATTGACTAATAGCCAGACAGCAACCCGGAAGGGTATTTCTAACGAGCCTACAGACGACCATATTGCTAATCTTATGAGATTAGTTGAAAATATTTTGCAACCATGTAGAGATGAATTTGGTGCCATTATCATTACGTCGGGATATCGATCCGCTGCCTTAAATGAGGCTATTGGAGGATCAACCCGGTCGCAGCATTCGAAAGGCGAAGCAGCCGATTTCCATGCTAAGACCGTGGACTGCCTGGCATTAGGTAAATGGATTGCCAATAATTTAGATTTCGACCAGTTGATTTTCGAATTCATCGACTCGCCAACAGGCGGATGGATTCATTGTTCTTCCTCGGGAGATAATCGGGGCGAAATCCTAAAAGCGGAGAAGCAAAATGGTAAAACAGTCTACACTCAAATGGAATTATTCTAAAAACACATACACCCAAAGAGAGTGGGATCGCACAGTAGGATACGGTGTGGTACCCGACGAATACAAGAAAGAGACTAATGAACATTTTCAAAAAGATGTGGCAGAACCACAAGACGAGGAAGGCTGCCCGTAACGAGTATGAGGCATATATGGCATACCTTCATGCCGAGTATCCCTTGCAGTATAAGTATAGGTGTAACACATGGCCAGGGTGCAATCCAATGCATCACAATGGCTATACCTGGTAACAACAGAAAGATTTATTATGACGGTAAAAGTTTTGAAACTAACGAGCGGTGAAGAGATTATTGGCACTACCTTGGCATACGCCGAAAGTGACACAATCATTAAAAAGCCCATCGTGATTCAGATCGCAATGGATGAAAATGGTGAGCCACAGGTTGGTATGGGCATTTATTGTCCGCTCTCAGATGAGGATCAATTGAGGATTCGGAACGATGCGATTTTATTTTCGTACAAGCCGGTGGCGCAATTGCTCAACCAATATCAATCCATGACTGGCGGTCTTTTGACACCTGCGGGACCGGGGCTTATCCTTCCCTCTTGACATTCCCTACAAATTATGTTATGATAGAATATAATATGATTAGAGGATTGCATGGATTTTTATACCGACGTTCAAGTTTACGGCAATAATATCCTCCTTAGAGGCGTTCGAGGTACCGAACGTTACTCTAAGAAGGTGCCGTACAAGCCCACCCTATACGTGGCAACCCAAGAAACAGACTCTGGCTTCAAAGCTATGGATGGCACCAATGTCAGTCCTATGCAGTTTGAAAGCATCCGCGAAGCCAGGGATTTCTACAAGTCATATAGTGACGTAGCCAACGTCACGGTATATGGCAACAACCTATACAATTACGCATACATTAACGAGCGATGGAATGGTGATATCGATTTCGATTCATCATTACTCCGCGTTGCCAATATCGATATTGAGGTTGCGTCTGAAAATGGTTTCCCCGAACCAGGTCCAGCCACAGAGGAAGTCGTATCGATCACGGTAGGTATCGGTGGCAAATACTGGGTATTTGGCTGCGGGGAATTCGACAACAAAACACCAGATAAGGTGTTCTATCGGAAATGCCAGAATGAGAAAGAATTGCTTTTGAACTTTCTGGATTTCTGGGCATCCGATTATCCCGATGTTGTGACTGGATGGTATATCCAGCTCTTTGATATTCCCTATCTGGTGAATCGAATTACCAATCTCATGGGCGAAAAGGTAGCGAACAAGCTATCGCCCTGGGGTAAGATATATGAACGGACATTCAACCAAGGGTATGGCAACCGAGTTCAAGCCTACGAGATTGTAGGCGTTGCCGAAGCCGATTACATCATTCTATACCAGAAATTCGGTGGTGGTTCCCAAGAATCCTACAAACTGAATCACATTGCATGGATTGAATTGGGTGAGCAGAAACTGGATTACTCCGAACACGGCGCCCTCCATCTCCTATATAAGAATGATTATCAAAAGTTTATCGAATACAACATTCAGGACGTTGTGTTGGTCGACCGCCTTGACGATAAGCTGGGCTTGATCGATTTGATCCTGTCATTGGCGTACCTGACCAAGGTGAATATCCCTGATGTCCAGAAGCAAGTGAGGATGTGGGATACAATTACTGCCAACCATTTGTTGAATAGGGGCATTGTGGTTTCACCCAAGAAGGTATATCAGAAGTCGGATACCTACGAGGGAGCATATGTTAAACAGCCGTTGATTGGCGAACATAAGTGGGTTATGTCGTTCGATCTAGCCTCTATGTATCCAATGCTTATTCGCCAGTTCAATATCGGACCAGAAACCATTCAGCCTGAGCCGATGGATATCAATATTGAGGATATCATTTACGAGAGAGTTACCGAACCACTCCATGATACCTTCTCTGTCGCCGGGAATGGTGCCATGTATACCCGTGAATTTGAGGGTATGTTATCAACCATCATGGGTGAAATGTATGATGGTCGTGTGACAGCAAAAAACAAGATGATGGATGCTAGAAAGCGAAAAGAAGAAATCCTAAAAGAAATTGAATCCCGCGGGTTGAAAACCTGATTTGTATAAATACGAATATAGGATATAGTAAAGTAGGATAAAAAGATGTATTATGTGTATACTCTAACAGACCCCATGACCGCTCAAATATTTTATGTGGGTAAAGGAAAGCATAGAAGAAGTAAACACCACTTGCAGAAATCGATATGGAATAACCCCAAAACCAGCAGTAATCCATATCTTTACAGTCATATCAAAAGGTTGATGGAAAATAATAATATTCCTATTATTCAACATATTTTTGAAAGTGAAGTGGAAAATGATGCTTTAGAGTATGAGGAAAAATTAATTAGTCGTCTGGGAACATTCAATACTGGAGGACCGCTGAAAAACATATTTGAGGGTAAAGGATCTCGTAGTTATGAATGGACTACCGCAAGAAAAAGATCATATAAAGAGAAGAAACGGGCACTAAGAAAAATTGATCCCTCATATGAGGAACTATACAATTTGTATGTAAACGAAAACAAAAAACGATCTGATCTTGCTGAATATTATGGAATAAGCGTTTCTTATTTGAAAAAAATACTGAATGAACATGGTATTAAGAAACCCAAAGTATTAATAGATAAAAATATGATCCATAGAGTAATAAGGTGCTGTGTCCAATGTGGCTCAGAATTTGAAATTATTCCCAGTAAGAATAATAGATTCTGTAGTAGAAAATGCGCCGATGTTGGAGGAAGAAAAAAATGTGCCCAGATAGCCAGCCGAAAATAGAATTCTGTTGTCCAGTCTGCCATGATTGGGCAAATGTAGAAGAACACGTTTTTACTTGTGGTTTGGGTGGAAATGTGTTACAATGGAATGAGTTAGTTAAATATTGGGAGCAACTTGGTGGTATTAAAACTAGAAGAACTATCCGACCAGGAACTGAAAAATGAACTGGCTCTGACCGATGATGAAATTTCAAGGTATAGCAATCTCCAGTTGGCATTGAAAGTCACTCTTAACTCCGCATATGGCGCCATGGGCAGCCAGTATTTCAGATTTTACGATTTGCGGAACGCCGAGGCCATTACACTTTCGGGCCAAGTCGCCATCAGATTCATTGAGACCAAGTTGAATAAGTATCTGAATAATCTCCTAAAGACGGAGGGCAAAGATTATGTTATTGCAAGCGATACAGATTCGGTCTATCTCAATCTTAGTGGCCTTGTTGATACTGTGTTCCCGGTGGAAGGGGATACTCCGAAGGAACAGATCGTTTCCTTTTTGGATAAGGTGGCAAGCACTAAAATTGAACCGTTTATTGATCGATGTTATCAAGACCTTGCTAAGACACTTAATTCCAAGCAAAAAATGAAAATGAAGCGCGAGGTCATTGCAACTAACGGTATATGGACCAACAAAAAACGCTATGCATTGAACGTCCTTGATAATGAGGGCGTCCGATATGCCGAACCTCAAGTGAAGATTATGGGACTTGAGGTTGTTCGATCTTCAACTCCTTATGAGTGTAGGGAAGCTATTCGGGAATGCCTACGGATTATGTTGAATGGCACACCCGCCGAGCTAGTCGAACATATTACTGCCTTTGAGGAAAAGTTCCGTAAGATGGATTTCATGGACGTGGCGAAACCATCTGGTGTGAATGGTATGAAAAAGTATGCCGACACAAAAGGCATTTTCATTCTCGGCACACCATTCCATGTTAAAGGCGCGTTGATTTTCAACCATCTTCTCCACGAACGGAAGCTGACCAAGAAGTATGAACAGATCAGGGAGGGCGAGAAAATCAAAGCCTGCTATTTGGTAGAGCCCAATCCAATCGGTTCTCCTGTGCTTTGCGTATCGACAGAATTGCCTGAGGAATTCGGAATCGAAAAATACATCGATTATGACCTCCAGTTCGATAGGAATTTCATGACGCCTGTTAGAAATATCGCCGATGTGATTGGATGGAAGACCGATAATAGCGCGACCCTTGAAGCGTTTTTCGGTTGACATTACCCAGCGGATATGTTATTATTATATAATGAGAGGAACATGATATGTTTATTTGGACTATATCTGATATTATTGGACTTGCTGTTTTTACTGTTGTTATCGCAGCCATTGGTTTATATGCGATAGCACATTGGCTCCATAATCGTAGTGTACGGGCGCGGAATGCAGCGAGGAAATCCCAATGAAATACACAACTGCCGATATGAGTGTGATGGCAGCCAAGATGCGAATGGCTCCTAACCGTGAGTGGAAAGAAGCGGCTGTGATGTTGGAACAAGCGGCTGATATGTTGAACAAAATGAACAAGATAGCCAACTGGGAAAACGCAGGACCATTCATTACTGGAGCATCCCAAGAAGAGCGTGACCCAGGGCAAATGCCAGAGCGGTTCTTTGTATGCCCTGCATATGGTTCATCGGATACCTATGCCTATGAGAAGATGAAAAATGAGAGTCCTTAAACTCACCCCGACGATTTTGGTATTCATGTTTTTACCCATAGTGTTTTTACAGGGTCAGTATCATTTATTCAAATGGACCCTGAACTTCTAAATCCAGTGAATTGAATCAAACAAGCGAGATTTATAGCATGTTTCTGGATAGCATTCGTCCTTGGTGTTCGGATTTATATAATGACATTCTTTGGTCTATAAACAGGCCATAAAGAGCCTTTATGGCCTGTTTATAGACCATTTAGGGTTTGAGCATCATACGAACAATAATTTATTCATAGGAGAAAATATGACTGACTTTTTTAAAACAATGACCAAAGGCATCAATAACGAGTATGCCGCGGTAGCAGCCGATGGCGTCACAGCGGGTGATGTTACTGATTTTATGGATACCGGGTCGTATATGTTCAATGCTCTAATGAGCGGTAGCATTTTCGGTGGCATTCCAAACAACAAGATTACCGCTATTGCTGGTGAAGAAGCCACGGGCAAGACCTTTTTCGTCTTGGGTGTTATCAAGCATTTTCTGGATAATGAGCCAGAGGGTGTTTGTATTTTCTTTGAGTCTGAGTCTGCTATCTCCAAGAATATGATTGAAGACCGTGGCATTGACTCAACCCGAGTAATGATTGTGCCTGTTACAACCATCCAAGAGTTTCGGACCCAGTCCCTCAAGATTTTGGACAACTACGAGAAACAGGAAGAGAAGCGCCCGATGATTATGGCGTTGGATTCCTTTGGTATGCTCTCAACGACCAAAGAGATTGAGGATACCCTTGAGGGTTCTGAAACGAAAGATATGACCCGCGCGGCTATCGCAAAAGCCACATTCAGAGTGCTGACGTTGAAACTAGGCAAGATTGGTATTCCGTTGCTAGTCACCAATCATACATACGACTCCATGAGTATGTATGGTGGCAAGCAAATGGGCGGTGGCTGTGTTGTTCCTGAAACTGTTATTAGAACACAAAATGGTTTGCGGCGCATGGAAGATGTAGTTGTAGATTCGTGGGTTGAAACTAAGGATGGTTTTGGACAAGTAACAGACAAATATTTTTATGAAAAACCATGTTATGAAATAGTGTTTGAGGATGGTCATAGAGTCATTTGTTCAGAGGACCACCGTTTCTTATCTGAAGGCGAATGGATCACTACCAGAGAAATAGCTGAAAAAGACCTTGAAAACTTCACGGTGGTACAGACGTAAAATATTGTTTTTATAAATAAGCATGAAGGAGAAATCATGTTTATTGATAACAAATATACCAAATGGTATTTTCAAATAATATCTAATGGAAGAAAGAAAAGGGAACTCCAATATGTTGAAAAACATCATATTATTCCCAAATGTCTCGGTGGTTCTAACGCGAAATATAATATCGCAACACTAACTCCCAGAGAACATTTTCTTTGCCATTGGTTATTATTGAAAATGTGTAAAGAGTCAAAAGCAAAACGGTCTATGGGTTATGCTTTTTCTATGATGAATAGGTCAAATAGTAAAGGTAACAGATGTAAATCATCTTTGATGTTTGAGATTCATAGAAAAAATGCGGCTGATGCTATGAGAGGTGAGAACAATCCTTTCTATGGTAACAGTAGCATGAGTGGTGAGAACAATCCTTTCTATGGTAAAATCCATACAGCGGAAACCAGGGCTCATATTAGTAAGATGAATAAGGAATACCATAAACATAATCCTAATGCTTTTGCGGGTAAAAAACACAGCAAGGAAACTAAAAAATATCTTTCTGAAAAAGCAAATATCGGTTGTGTTATAGTGTTCCTGGACGGAAAGGAAACCCATGTGAAAAATAAAATATCTATAGGTCCTGTTATCGGAAAAAGTGTTTCATACGGCATGAAACTAACAAATGAATATAATCATTTACTAAAACAAAATGGTATCAAGGAAATCCGTATATTATGAATAATCTGAAAATCAAATCTATACGCCCTGTTGGCAAACAATCAGTAATGGATATTACTGTATTGAATAACGGCAACTATGTTTTAGAAAATGGTGTGGTGTCACATAACAGTGGCTTGAAATATTCAGCCTCTACAATCGTGTTCTTGTCTAAGGCTCAGGTGAAAGACGGTACCGAGTTTGTGGGTAACATTATCTCATGCCGTCTCCAGAAATCACGGCTCACCAAAGAGAAGAGTATTGCCCGTGTAGAACTCACCTATGCTGACGGTCTGTCTCGTTATCACGGTCTCCCTGATGTTGCTGTGGCTTCTGGCATCTGGAAGAAAGCCGGGCGCATTGAACTCCAAGATGGTTCAAAGCAATGGGAGAAAGAAATCTATCGCAACCCTGAGAAGTATTTTACTCAAGATGTTCTGGATGCTTGTGATGCCCAAGTGGGCAAGATGTATCTATACGGCTCTTCTATGGCCGAAGAGACTGAAGGAGATGAAGATGAAAGCGTGGCGTGAAAAGGCGTTACTCAATAAGTATCCGAAGATATTTCCCCCTGGCGAATTCTTCATTCAGATCGAAACTGGCGATGGTTGGTATAAAATCATTGACGATCTTTGCGGAGAACTCCAAGCCCTATCTGATAAGACCGGGCACCAGGTGGTCGCCTTTCAAGTGAAAGAGAAATTCGGCTCTTTGAGATTCTATACCTCGGCATCCTCGATTGAAATTATGGACATCATATCTGGCGCAGAACACCTATCAGAAAATACATGCGAAGATTGTGGTGAGCCAGGCGAAATTAGGGACGGTAGCTGGCTCAGGACATTATGTGAGGCACATAAATGATAAAATATGAAACGATTGAACATGGTACCGACGAAGACCCCTGGTACGCTGTTGTTATTAGGGAGGGTGCCTTTGAAAATGTCGTATATCGATATAATTGGGTATCCATCCCAGATAATGTTGATCCAGCGACAGATGAAGGGTTGAACTTTCGGTTCTCCTATGATATAATAGAACATAACGACATGACAATCGGCGAGGAAATCGAACCAATCTTGTTCGAAATCCTCTGTGATATTATTGAAAAAGAGCTTGCCAGGAGAGAAGATGAGCCGAATAGAAACGACGATTCTCAATAGTTTATTTTTTGATGAAGAATACAACCGTAAGGTACTACCGTTTATTGATGATGCCTATTTTCAAGACCCAACTGAAAGAATTCTTTTCCTCAAACTGAAAGGATTCTTTGAAAAATACAACAATATACCTACGAAATCGGCCATTGCCATTGAACTGGACAATGATCCCGAACTGACCGAAGGGTCATTCGATCTTGCAAATAGCCTCCTTGATATCATTGCGGCAAAGCATGACGCCATGGACGATAGATGGCTCATGGAGAATACGGAGAAATTCTGTCAGGACAAAGCCGTCTATAACGGGATTATGGAATCGATTGCTATTATCGACAGCGATGATGCCACCAAATCGACTGGGTCCATTCCTGAGATTATGACAAAGGCTCTGTCCGTATGTTTTGATAGCCACATCGGCCATGATTTTCTGGAAGACGCCGAGAATAGGTTCGATTTCTATCACCTCAAGGAAGACCGTATTCCATTCGATCTGGAATATTTCAACAAAATCACCAAAGGCGGGTTGCCCAACAAAACTCTGAATGTGCTTTTGGCTGGTACAGGCGTAGGCAAAACTCTGGTCATGTGCCACATGGCGGCGAAATATCTGGAGTCGGGCAATGACGTTCTATACATTACCATGGAGATGGCAGAAGAGAGAATCGCCGAAAGGATCGATGCGAATCTCCTGAATATCCGATTGGATGATATTGAACATACCGATAAAAGTGTATTTGACGACAAGATTGGCAGACTAAAAGCCAGAACAAAGGGCAAATTGATCATCCATGAGTATCCCACAGCGGCTGCTGGTGTGGGTCAATTCAGGCATCTCCTAAACGAGTTGAAGCTGAAAAGGAATTTTGTGCCCAAGGTTATCTTCATCGATTACCTCAACATCTGTATTTCGGTGAGAATGAAATTTGGTGCCAACGTCAATTCCTACACATATATCAAATCGATAGCCGAAGAGATAAGAGGGCTTGCCGTTGAAAAAAATCTGCCCATCATCTCCGCGACACAAACAACCCGCTCTGGCTTCTCTAATTCAGACCCTGGCATGGAAGATACATCTGAGTCCTTCGGACTTCCAGCGACCGTAGATTGGATGGTGGCTCTGGTCACCAATGAGGAGCTTGAGGCGTTGAATCAGATTATGGTCAAACAGCTAAAAAACAGGTATGCGGACGTCAATACATACAAACGGTTTGTGGTTGGTGTGGATAGGGCGAAAATGAGGCTTTACAACGTCGAACAATCCGCACAGACGGACGATGATCAAGACGATACTCCCGTTATGGACAACTCACAGTACGGACAAAGGGCAAAGGAAGATGATCAAATGAAATGGGCAACCAAAAAGATGGGCAAACGAGATTTTTCGGGGTTCAACGTATGACCAAATATCGCATTGAAATGCTAGACGGCGGCGACTGGACAGTCTTTGAAATCCTTTCTGGAATGATCATCGCCACATTTACCGATAGAACGGCGGCAAGGAAGTTCAAGCGCCAATGTGAGGGTGGCAGAGGATTTGGTGGATTTACACCCAAATTTATTTTGCAAAAAGCACAAATAAACGCTCGACAAATACCACGATCTTTGATATAATGGTATATACAAGATCAGAACAGAAAGATATATGATGAAAGACTTGAAAGAGTTCCTTGAAGATAGGGGATTGTACGATTATCAGGAAAAAGACATTGTTTATCCCATAATCGAACAAATCCGCGAAAATCTTGAGTTGGATTTGACCCCTGATTTGCTATATGTTGCGGCTTTGAGTACATCAGCTGGTAAAACATACTCATACTGTAATGCCATTGCTCCGTTTTTGGTCAGTCACACTGATATTATGCTCCAGATTTATACTTCTCCCAATCATGCTTCTTTACATGAAGTATATATGGATGTAGTAAAGAGTGTGGATTCAAGCTGTGAAGTGATTATGTATACGGATTTCACAGGATTAACTCCCCTTCCTTCTATTGATCCCAACAAGAACACTATTCTCATTAGTCATCCGACTGGCATCTCCAGTCACCAAAATGTAGTCCATCGCTTAACACAGATGATTTCTACTGTTGTGATTACTGATGAGGGACACAAGGGTTACATGACTGCCAATGGGTATCAGGCTTCTACGAATGCTGGATACAACTTCGGAAGCAGCTATACAGGAACGTGGCATCACACTATCACAAGTCTAGATGCTGTTGCGGTTTTTCTGGTAACTGCTACGCCTCTGAAAACTACCCAGAATACCAGTGAATATAAGATAATTTCTAGCTTTTTCGACCGAGATATCTTAACATTCAATCAAGCGGCAGTGAGAGACATTTATCTATATTCGGATCGGGCAAAACTGTTCGGATTGGATGGAGCTCCGTATGTCACTGACTGTGGCGAGTTGACGTTTGATGTTATTCAAGAAAAACATGAAGAGTTCAAAACATTAAAGAGCCAGATAGCAGATATTGAAGATCATTTCGATCTTAAAAAGAGCAATATGTCTTTCATCATTCAAGGCATGAACAACGACCCCAACAATCCTAATCCTATCTCTGCTATGAACATCTTTGAAACCTTATCTTTGGATTATGAGAATCAAGAACGACTGGCACTGAATATTTCTGAAAGTAAAAGGATTTCAGGTTATTCTCAGGGGCGTTCCGAGGCGAAATATAATAATCTGAACGCTTTCACTTCATATAATATGGTTCAGATTGTAAATGATTCTGATAATGATATTGACGTTATGGTTGCCAACAATAATGCGGGAGAATCGGTCAATATAAACAATAGTGTTGGTATTGTTATTTGTAAGGATCGACATATCGTAAAAGTGCTTGATTGTCACCAGAATGTAGTCCAAGTATTAGGACGGCAGTTACGCTGGCCGATGATTGAAGGCATCAACAACTGGACTGATTTAGCCGAGTATAGGTCCTTGATGATAAAGAGGGGTATTCCTGAGGAAGTTATTGATTTCTGGATTGACGCTGTTTACAAATATGACGTACATATTGTGGATTCTCCTATCAATGCCGCCGGCGTTGAACAGTTCTTTTCAGTCCACACATGGAATCCTACTGAATGGGATGCTTTCTTACTGGAGCAATATAGCAAAGCCGATAAAGCATTAAGTAATGTAACATCAACTCGTAGTCGAGGAAGCAGTTCAGCTTTCGTCCAAGATGGCACTTCTATTGACCGCAGCGCACGGTGTGAGATTTGTCCGTCCTTGCCTGGACACCCTGACGATCCCGCATGTTACACAACTTATGTTACTCTCGGTGGAATGAGCGAGAAAGATTATGTGACTGGTTTGCATGGTGACCATAAGGATGGTGAACACAGCAATGATAATCCTGACAATGCCCAAACGTGTTGTTCGCCTAGGCACCATGAGAAAAGTGTGGCCAATAGCGATTATCACAATAAAAAATATCGCCCTGGACCATAAAAACGCTTGACATTACCTCTCTTATTTGCTATTATGATTATAGTGAGAAGAGAGAGAAAAAATGATTGTCAACGTCTCCACGAAAAACAAGACTAAAAAAGCCGCGATTATCATGGCGACCCATTTCTATGCTGGGTTGCTCATGGGATCGCGGCTTTCTTCTGTCCTGATGATAGATGTAGACCTCATCAAAAATCTTGATATAGATGATGGGATAAACGGCGAAGCTACTTGGGATGATACGAATGACCGTGGAAGAGATTTCACCATTCGGTTAGATGCTGATATGCCAATCGCAGATACCCTGAGAATACTAGCCCATGAAATGGTTCATGTGAAACAGTATGCTAAGGGCGAGATGATGGAATATATGGCAGCTCCCGATTTAGTCAAATGGCAAGGCAAGAAAACTGATTTCGCCGAGATAGATTACTGGGACTATCCATGGGAGATTGAAGCATACGGGCGTGAACTCGGCTTATATATCCGGTTCACTGAAATGCTAAAAATCGAAAATAACGCTTGACATTACATTAAAAATGTCGTAAGATGTATATACAATGAGAAAACAGAGAACGTGGAGAGAATCATGAAAAAGACCCCTTATACCAAGATTATTCGCTATTGCTCCTATTGGGCCATCGGCAAGATTGATAAAATTCCTCAGGAAATTCGACATGCTATCGAATTCATAATGTCGGAAGAGGGATCGGGCACAACGAAGGAAGCAGTTGTCGCCTATATGTTGAAATTAGATCATAACCGCGGCATCCATGGGCATGACGCCATGAAGGACGGATACCCCGTCGAAATCAAATCTGAAATGGTTGGATGGAACGTCACGGCGGCGACCACAAAAAAGTGCAGCGGAAGCCAAGTATGGAATGTCACTTCCCTTGAGGGCGCCCTGGCGCTGATCAAAGATGATCCTATTGTATTCCATTCTTCTTGGACGGCACACGGGCAGTTGATGTGTATTCATGAATTTCTCCTGAGTAAAAGTTACATGGGAGAACAGATTTTAGCGTGTGTTGGCAAAAACAAAGGCGTCCGTTGTGGCCAGAGTCTTTGGCCTTACTTTGTTTGGACCAGATATAAGAATCCCAATATGACCGATGATTTCATTTTGGATAATTTGACCAAAAAGATGTGGGAGCCCCTAGACGGAGGATTGAGGTTGTCACAACTTGCCGAAAGGCGGCGGTACGCCCACCGTAGGGCAGCATAAAAATAAAGGATGGTACCATGATATATTTTCTCCTTATCCTGGGTTGCTTTATACTCTTCGTAATAGCCCTTATGATAGCCTATTGTGCCGAGGCACTGCGGGAGATTGGAAGAGAACTCGCAATAATTCGCTCATTTCATCAAAAATAATGGTTGACATTACGGCGGAAATGTCGTAAGATGTATATAGAATGAGAAAACAGAGAGAAATGAGAGATACCAAAATGTTGATGATTACCATAAAAACCCCGAAAACGACAAAGCATTATTTGTCTGAGGCATATGCCCGCCGCCAGTATAGCGCCGCTATCAGAGAATTCGGCTACGGCGAGGTCGAATTGACCACGGAGGAAGTATAATGGAATACCAAGGTTACACCTATACCGAAGAGATTTTCGAGGACGAAGATTGCCGCAAAATCTGGCATACCTTCCGTGGACCGGAAGGTGCCGAGATCAAGATCGATATCTCGCCTTATACTCCCGTAACCCAGGAAATGTTCGAAACTTGGGTCGATGATGGTGCCTCGACTTCCGTGCCCCGGCGCGAGTGGAACGAAATGTATCTGAGGGTATCAGGCTTATAAATACTCCATGAGGAGTAATTTATGGCTCAAGAAGGCTTTTTATATGAAGAAAACTGTGCGAAGGCGTTGCAGGAACTTCACTGGGTAAAACCCAATTACAAACCAGCGGGAGCATCTTCGGATCGCCCCGACTTGGATTTATGGATTGACGGTATCGAATACGGATGCGAGTTGAAAAAAGACTTGGCATCCTCAGGTTCGCTTGTTGTGCATTTTTTAGGTTCTGGCAGAGGGTATGCCTTCGGTGATACTGGAGGCCACAAAGAAAAAGAGTTTATGAAGGGTCTTGGTGAAAAAGCCCGTGTATTGAACGCCATCAAAAGCAAATGGAAGAAAGACCCTTGGATACAAAAGGTTCGTGATGATCGATGGGTAGCCCGCGCCAGAGCTTCTGGCTTGGATGTGAGGGGCCGTTATAATGAAGATTTAGCGAATATGAAGGACATTTTCTTCAATCTTCCCCAGGACACCATCAGTAAATATTACAATCTTAAAAAGACCTATTATTTGAATGTTGCAACTCACGGTTTCTTCCTCTTGGGAAGACAGGATCCAGCAG
>ENA-OREN01000175-OREN01000175.1-marine-metagenome-genome-assembly--contig:-NODE-175-length-96018-cov-7.009579_pt1 | contig 96018 bp, 90 predicted proteins | sample MGYA00248624_ERZ508555 | MGnify/ENA primary metagenome ERZ508555 (study PRJEB26222, sample SAMN06267773) | marine metagenome | isolation source: Saanich Inlet, British Columbia, Canada | place...
CTATGTCTTCTGCCCATCTTGGCAAAGCGAGGCGAGTTAATGATGCGCCTGGACGCTATATAGAATTTTGCAAAAGTGCCTTTCCGTATCACCTTGATTTGCATGGCATGCGTATCGTGGTTGATTGCGCCCATGGAGCGGCTTACCATATTGTTGATCATGTATTACATGAGCTAGGCGCGGATGTAGTTCTTATTGGGGCCGAGCCTGATGGGCTGAATATTAATCAAGAATACGGTGCCACGCATAGTGCAACAATACAACAGGCTGTTAAAAAGTATAAAGCTGATATTGGTATTGCGCTTGATGGGGACGGAGATCGTTTAATCATGGCCGATAATAAAGGCCAGATCTACGATGGCGATCAGTTAGTCTGCATCATAGCTAAACACCGCCAAAATGAAGATTCGTTAAATGGTGGAGTAGTAGGCACTTTGATGACTAATCTCGCTATAGAAAACTATTTTAAGAAATTAGGCATTCCTTTTGCTCGCGCTAAAGTTGGAGACAGGTATGTGTTGGAGTTATTACAAGAGAAAGGGTGGGAGTTAGGAGGAGAAGGGTCTGGCCACATAATCTGCCTTGATAAACACAGCACAGGTGATGGAATTATTTCTGCATTACAGGTATTGCATGCAATGAAAGACGCTAACAAAACGCTGGCAGAGCTTTTACGTGGTGTTGCGCTTTATCCACAACAACTTATCAATATAAAAATAACAAAAGGGTTCGACTTTCTTGCCATTAAATCAGTTAAGGCCGCTCAGGTAAAGGCCGAGAATGACCTTGAGAAAAAGGGTCGTGTATTAATACGGGCATCTGGGACTGAGCCACTTGTACGGGTAATGGTAGAGGGCGAATCAAAACAAAAAGTTAATCACTGGGCTGAGTATATTTCCAATATTTTAAGAAAAGAAATAAACCTATAAAACTAATATTAGCGCCTTATTCATAGCAGCAAATAGTTATTTGAGATATTTATGCTGATTTAATATTGGCCAATATTCCCAAGATTTGTATCTTAAATTACATTCGCTGGTATAATTTTCCCTGTCCCTTTATTTCTCTATTTCTCTAAGGAAAAAACTGTGCCAGTTGTTCGTCTACCGGATGGTTCGGAGCGTAAATTTGATCAGCCTGTAACGGTGATGGACGTTGCGACGTCAATTGGTACTGGACTAGCGCGTGCAGCGATAGCAGGTAAAATAAATGGTAAGTTAGCAGACACATCTGACCTCATTAAGGACGATAGTGATCTGTCTATTGTGACTGAGAAAGATGCAGACGGGCTAGAAATTATTCGACATTCCAGTGCACATTTGCTAGCGCATGCAGTAAAAGAATTATTCCCAGGCGCTCAGGTCACGATCGGACCGGTAATTGAAAATGGGTTCTACTATGACTTTTCTTACAAACGCCCTTTCACATTAGATGATCTGCAGGCAATTGAAATACGTATGTCTGAAATCAGTAAAGATAGCTTGAAAATAGAGCGTAAGGTTTTAGAACGGTCTGAGGCGATTAAGTTTTTTAAAGACCAGAATGAACACTATAAGGCTCAAATTATTGAGGCCATACCAGGCAATGAGGAAGTATCACTTTATTCGCAAGGAAGTTTCACTGATCTTTGCCGTGGCCCACACGTTCCAATAACTTCTAAGCTTAAGGTTTTTAAGTTGATGAAGGTAGCCGGCGCATATTGGCGCGGAGATTCTAATAATGAAATGCTGCAAAGAATTTACGGCACAGCGTGGACTAAAAAAGAAGATCAGGACGCTTATCTTCTCCGTCTTGAAGAGGCTGAGAAAAGGGATCATCGCAGACTAGGGAAGCAATTGGATTTATTTCATATTCAGGAAGAGGCTCCTGGCATGGTATTTTGGCACCCTAAAGGATGGAGCCTTTGGCAGCAGGTAGAGCAATATATACGAGAAATACTTAAAGAAAATTTCTACCAGGAAATTCGGACACCTCAGGTACTTGATAAGTCTTTATGGGAGCGGTCTGGACATTGGGAGAATTTTCGTGAAAATATGTTTACTACGCATTCGGAAGAACGTAACTTTGCGATTAAACCAATGAATTGCCCTGGTCATGTTCAGGTATTTAATCAAGGGTTAAAGAGTTATCGTGATTTGCCATTACGATTAGCAGAATTTGGTTCATGTCACCGTAATGAACCTTCAGGTGCGTTGCATGGCCTTATGCGAGTACGTGGGTTCACCCAAGATGATGCGCATATTTTCTGTACCAGCGCCCAAATACAAGACGAGGTAGTGAGTTTCATTGATCTATTGCAGAAAGTTTATACGGACTTTGGTTTCAAAGAAATTCTAGTAAAGTTATCAACACGTCCACAAATGCGGGTTGGTACAGAGAAACAATGGGATGAAGCAGAAAATGCATTGGAACTAGCGCTAAATCACAAAAAGCTTAACTGGGGACTAGAAGCAGGTGAGGGTGCTTTTTATGGCCCAAAAATTGATTTTTCTTTAAAGGATAGCATTGGAAGGTTATGGCAATGCGGCACTTTACAGCTTGATTTTTCTATGCCAGAAAGGTTGGGAGCAGAATTTGTTGCTGAAGATAATTCTCGTCAAATTCCAGTAATGCTTCATCGGGCAATTCTGGGATCATTGGAACGCTTCATTGGTATACTCATAGAAAACCATGCTGGAGCCTTGCCTTTGTGGCTTTCTCCTTATCAAGTGGTCGTTCTTAATATCTCTGAAAAACAAGAAAATTATGCAAAAGAAGTAACAGATGAACTTAAGCGTAGCGGTATTCGGGTGCATGCGGACTTGAGAAATGAAAAAATTCCCTATAAAATACGGGAGCACAGTTTGCAGAAGCTGCCTTACCAGATCATTGTGGGGGCCAAAGAAGTAGAAACAAAAACGGTTTCAATACGAACTAGATCTGGCTCTGATCTTGGTCAAATGACTATTCAAGCATTGATTGATCGTCTTAAATTAGAGATATCTACAAAGATAGGCTCAGTTTAATTTATTTAATAAATTCGGGGAACTACTATAGCTCAGGAAAAAGCGGCACGTATTAATCATGAAATTAACGCGCCAGAAGTGCGGTTAATTGGTGTGGAAGGAGAACAGATAGGCGTTGTTACTCTGGAAGTTGCTACCTCTATGGCAGATGAAGCTGAAATAGATCTGGTAGAAATTGCTCCTACCGCCCAACCTCCGGTATGCCGTTTAATGGATTATGGTAAATTCCGTTATCAAGAAAGCAAGAGAAAACATGAGGCTAAGCTTAAGCAAAAACAAGTACAGATCAAAGAAGTAAAGTTTCGCCCGAATACCGATGATGGCGACTATAATATTAAGCTTCGTAATTTAATTAATTTTCTGGCCGAAGGAGACAAAGCTAAGGTAACTCTTCGTTTTCGTGGGCGTGAAATGGCACATCAAGAATTTGGCATACGCTTACTTGAACGAGTAAGAGATGACTTGGCAGAATGTGCAGTGGTTGAGCAATGGCCTAGAATGGAAGGTAGGCAAATGGTAATGGTTTTGTCACCTAAAAAGAAAGAGGCGATAGTTACCAAGAATAAAGAAATTAAAGTGAAAGAGAAAGAGAAAGAGAAAGAGGCTGGCTCTAATTTAGCTGAGGAGCTTGGTGACACAAAACAGAATGCTAAGAATTTAGAACCAGAATTAAAGGAAGAAGCTAAAGCAGTTTCTGAGAAACTTTAATATTTAGTTTTTGATCGTATAGAGATTTTAAGCTAATTAAGATTCGCAAAAACAAGTGATGTTTAGGTTATGAAAGTACTCCGATTAGGGGACACCTAGCACCATATAAAAAAATAGGAGTTACGTTATGCCAAAAATGAAGACTAAGCGGGGCGCCGCTAAGCGTTTTAAAGTTAGGCCTGGCGGTAGTGTCAGGCGTTCATATGCATTCAAACGTCATATTCTGACAAAAAAAACGACTAAGCTTAAACGCCATTTGAGAGGAACTACTGAAATTCATTTTAGTAACATAGCGTCTGTGCATGCTATGTTACCCTACGCTTAAGGAGAACTATCATGCCAAGAGTAAAACGTGGTGTAACTGCTCATGCACGTCATAAAAAGATATTGGATCAAGCAAAAGGATATCGTGGGCGTCGCAAAAATGTTTATCGAGTCGCAAAAGAAGCGGTGATGAAAGCAGGAGAATATGCTTACCGTGATCGACGTAATAAGAAGCGTGTTTTTCGTGCCCTTTGGATAGCTCGTATTAATGCTGCGACACGTGAATGTGGCTTATCCTATAGCGTATTTATGAATGGGCTTAAGAAATCCTCAATCGAAGTGGATCGGAAAGTATTAGCTGATATTGCTGTCTTTGACAAGCCTGCTTTCGTGAAATTAGTTGAGCAAGCAAAGTCTAGCCTTGCTTCATAGCCTAGTCATAGGGAAATAGTAATTAGAGGCTAGGGGGAGACTTCGGCCTCTTTTCTTTTATATATAGTTAATAGCCGTCTTATATTTATGTTCTTATGAACAATCTAGAAAATCTGCTTAATGAAGCAACGCTCCTGTTTGATAGCATAGATAATATTAGTGACCTTGAGCAGGCAAAAGCACGCTATCTTGGTAAGAGCGGCGCGTTAACTGAAATACTAAAGGGACTAAAAAATCTTTCTCCAGAAGAACGCCCAATTATGGGTGGTCAGATTAATAAGCTAAAAGAGGCATTAGAAAATAGATTAAATTATCGTCGCGAGTTAATTTTATCTAAAAAAATGGAAGAGCAATTAGCTGGAGAGGCGCTTGATGTAACCTTGCCTGGGCGCGGAGCAGGAATGGGTGGTTTGCACCCCATAACAAAGACATTAGAAAGAATCGAGACTTTATTTAGTTCAATGGGTTTTGCTGTGGCTTCTGGCCCTGAGATTGAAACTGATTTTTATAATTTTACTGCGCTTAATATCCCGGAAGATCATCCCGCACGAGCGATGCATGATACATTCTATATTGCCGAAGAAGAAAATAAATACCTGCTGCGTACCCATACATCTCCGGTTCAGATCCGTTACATGCAAAATAAAAATCCACCTGTCAGGGTGATCGCTCCGGGACGGGTTTACCGCTGCGACTCAGATGTCACTCATACGCCTATGTTCCATCAAGTAGAAGGTCTATGGATAGATGAAAATGTAAATTTCTCATCTTTAAAGGGAATATTAATAGATTTCATTACACAATTTTCAGAGAATAATGATTTATCAACAAGGTTCCGTCCCTCCTTTTTCCCATTTACGGAGCCTTCAGCTGAAATGGATATTAGTTGTGTTATGTGCAATGGCAAGGGATGCAGAGTATGTGGTCATACTGGTTGGTTGGAGGTCCTGGGTTGTGGCATGGTGCATCCTGAAGTCCTAAGGCATGCCAATATAGATAGTGAGAAATACAATGGTTTTGCTTTTGGTATGGGTGTAGAGCGATTAGCAATGCTTAGGTATGGAGTAAGTGATATACGAATGTTTTTCGAAAATGATTTACGTTTCTTAAAGCAGTTTAATTAAAATTATTAAAATGTATTTCCTGTAATAATAAATCACTATGAAATTTCCTGAGAGCTGGCTTCGTACTTTAGTGAATCCACCAATTTCCAGCAGCGAATTAGCACATTCTCTTACGATGGCTGGCTTGGAAGTAGAGGCTGTGGAGCCTGCGGCACCTGAATTTAATAAGGTGGTGGTGGCTGAAATATTGGCAGTAAATAAACATCCTAACGCCGATCGTTTAAATATCTGTCAGGTAAGTGTAGATGAATCTATAAATAAAGAGTCCTTGCAAATTGTCTGTGGGGCTAGCAATGTTATTGTTGGAGCCAAAGTGCCATGTGCGTTGATTGGCGCACGCCTTCCTAATATGGTCATTAAACGGGCTAAGGTGCGTGGAGTAGAGTCATTTGGCATGCTATGTTCTGCTAACGAATTAGGGATAACTGAAGAGGCTGAAGGTTTGTTGTTGCTCCCTAAGGATGCTCCAACCGGTGAAGATTTTCGCAATTATTATGATCTTGACGACAAACTCTTTACGCTAAACCTAACCCCTAACCGTGCTGATTGTTTGGGAATGTTAGGTATAGCGCGAGAAGTAGCAGCAATTTCTTCTGAAAAACTTATCCTGCCTGAAATTAGTCTGGTTAAAACTAGAGATAATGACACCCTGACTGTTTGTATAGATGAACCAGATGTATGCCCGTTGTATTGTGGCAGAGTAATACGAGATATCGATTTGGGAGCATCGACCCCAACTTGGATGATCCGCCGTTTGGAGCGAGGTGGAATTCGTCCGATCAATGCAGTAGTAGATGTAACTAATTATGTGATGTTGGAAATTGGCCAGCCTTTACATGCTTTTGATATGGCGAAAATTACTGATAAATTCTCCGGAGTTATTCATGTGCGCTATGCTAATTCTGGTGAAAAACTGCAATTATTAAATGGTGAGGAAATATTACTGCAGCCTGATATGTTGCTTATTTCTGATGAAGCCAAACCCCTAGCATTAGCTGGAATTATGGGGGGAAACGAAAGTAAGGTCGAGTTTGGTGCTACTGACCTGTTTCTTGAAAGTGCATTTTTTCTACCTAAAGTAATAGCAGGAAAGCATACTCAGCTTGGAATTAGTTCTGACTCTGCTCACCGCTTCGAACGTGGAGTAGATTTTGGAGCTACGCGCATAGCCATAGAAAGGGCTACAGGATTAATAATTGATATCTGTGGCGGCTATTCCGGTCCAATTACTGAAATAAAAGGGGAGTTGCCGAAACGTAAATCTATTGCCTTACGTAAAGAAAGGGTGCAGCGTATTTTGGGTGTCAAGCTTGAGCTATCTAAGATAAGTGAGATATTGCAACGACTACAATTTGATTTTTTAGTAAAAAATACAACATTTAATGTAGTGCCTCCAACGTATCGTTTTGATTTAGCTATTGAGGAAGACTTGATTGAAGAAATCGCACGTATTTATGGCTACCATAATATTCCTGCTGGTTTGCCAAATGCAAATGTAAAAATATTACCTTATGTTGAAGCAGTGAGAACCCCGATGGAATTACGAAAAATTTGTGTGACACGTGATTACCAGGAAGTAACTAATTATGCATTTGTAGATGTAGAATGGGAGAGGAATTATTCAAATAATTCTTCTCCAGTAATGCTAAAGAATCCTATCTCTAGCCAATTAAATACAATGCGTAGTAATTTAGTTGGGGGGCTCGTTTCGAACTTGAAATTTAACCTTAACCGCAAACAAACTAGAGTGCGAATATTTGAGATTGGTTCTTGTTTCTTAAAGGAAGCAGACTGTTATGCGCAATCTGAAAAATTAGGCGGGTTATGCTATGGGGGTATTGTAGCAGAGCAGTGGGGTTCTTCTGATCGTAATACAGATTTTTATGATGTAAAGTCTGATATTGAGGCATTGTTTTGGCCGGAGATCATAAATTTTGAAATAACAGTTCATCCTGCGCTACATCCTGGAAAATCATCACAAATCCTTAAGGGGGGGGGAATAGCGGGGTGGATAGGAGAACTTCATCCTAAATTACAACAAAAATTAGCTCTACCAAAGCCTGTTATCTTATTTGAACTTGATTTGGATATTTTAACTAAGCGGACTGTGTCAAAAGCGGGAAAAATTCCAAAATACCCATCCGTACGACGTGATATTGCTGTAATAGTAGCAGATAATATTAGTGTTAGCTCTCTACTCCAGAGTATGAATGGCCTTAATTCTCCTATAATCCTAGAAATTGCCCTGTTTGATATTTATCGCGGGAATGGAGTTGATAATGGTAAAAAAAGTCTTGCATTCCGCGTGTTATTACAAGATACTAAAAAAACATTAACTGATGAGGAAGCAGATTCAGTTACGAAGAAATTAATTAAGATTCTAGAAAATAAATTTGAGGCAAAGCTCCGTAATTAAATATAAGCACTAAAATTTAGTTCAAGAATTAATGCGTAAGGGGGAGAAGGCATGACCTTAACAAAGGCTGAATTAGCAGATTTATTATTTGAGAAAGTTGGCTTAAACAAGCGCGAAGCCAAAAATATGGTCGACTCCTTTTATGAAGAGGTTCGTGCCGCATTACAAAGTGGTGATGGAGTAAAATTATCAGGATTTGGAAATTTTCAGTTGCGTGAGAAGCCCCAGCGTCCTGGTCGTAATCCAAAAACTGGAGAAGAAGTTCAAATAACTGCACGACGCGTGGTAACTTTTCACGCCAGTCAAAAACTGAAGGCAATGGTGGAAAAAACTCAGCATGGGAAACATATTACCTAGTAGTGCTTTGCCGCCTATTCCGGAAAAACGTTATTTCAACATAGGCGAAGTTGGTGAGTTATGTAGTGTCAAGCCACATGTGCTGCGTTATTGGGAACAAGAATTCTCACAATTAAGTTCCATTAAACGGCGAGGTAACCGTCGATATTATCAGCACCATGAAGTATTATTAATCCGTCATATTCGAGAATTACTCTACGAACAAGGCTTTACTATTAGTGGTGCACGTGGACGACTAGGGCAGAAAGATCTCTTTGGGCCAACATCAAACTCGGAGAATCATTCTTCTGTCTCCGAGGATCTTACTCAAGTCAATTTAACAATTTTACAGGGCGAGATTGAAAGTGTTGTGTCTTTTCTTAGGTCATGAATAGTGCTTCCTATTCCTGTATGAAGAGACACTAAAATCGATTTCTAAACATCTGGGCTTGTTGCTATAATCCGCAACTTCGGGGCGTAGCGCAGCCTGGTAGCGTACTTGCATGGGGTGCAAGTGGTCGGAGGTTCGAATCCTCTCGCCCCGACCATTTAAGTGGTTTATTAATCAATTGTTATATATAAATTAAGCTTGGAATTAGTTGAACTGCTTACTTCGTTTTCTAAATAATTTAAAAATAAATTGGCCTTTTGCAAATGCGCATATTGCTCAGTAATGATGACGGGTATTTAGCGCCAGGTTTGGCACAGCTTGCTGAGAAATTATCTTCTATTGCAGATATAGTGGTAGTTGCGCCAGAACGTGACCGTAGCGGTGCGAGTAATTCCCTTACGCTAGATCGTCCTCTTAGTTTGCATAAATCTCACAATGGTTTTTATTATGTAAACGGCACGCCAACAGACTGTGTGCACCTAGCAGTTACTGGGATGCTAGATACGTTACCTGATATGGTGATATCAGGTATAAACGATAGCGCAAATATGGGCGACGATACTATTTATTCGGGAACGGTAGCCGCTGCTACAGAAGGCTTTCTATTAGGAATACCTTCTCTTGCTGTATCTCTTGCAAATGTTTCTGATAAAAATTTCTCTACTGCGGCGCTTGTTACAGTAGATATTGTGCAGCGATTTAGAAAAAATAATTTTCATGAGCCAATACTGCTTAATATAAATGTACCAGATATTTCATATAATGATCTGAAAGGAATTGAAGTCACCCGTCTTGGAAGAAGACATAAAGCCGAGCCAGTAGTCAAGTCAAAGAACCCGCGTGGTGAGACAGTATACTGGGTAGGTGCTGCAGGTGCCGTTCAGGATGCAAGTGAAAATACAGATTTTCATGCAATTCAAAAAGATATGGTATCACTGACACCATTACAAATTGACCTGACTCAATATACGCAGCTAGAAACGGTTAAGCAGTGGTTAAAATAATATGCGCAGATGGGAAATATTTAATACTTTGAAGTTCAACATCTAAAGAGATACTGAGTTTGAGTTTATATCATTCTGGCATTGGCATGACTTCTCAGCGTACACGCGCGCGAATGATTGACCGTTTACGAGTTCAAAATATAGAGGATGAGGTGGTTTTGGCAGCAATGAACTCTGTTCCCCGTCATTTATTTGTCGAGGAAGCTCTTGCAAGCCGTGCTTACGATGATGTCGCGCTCCCCATTAATTTTGGACAAACCATTTCAAACCCATTTATTGTAGCGCGAATGAGCGAGCTACTACATGCAGGTCCAAATCTCGGCAAAATTCTTGAGGTCGGTACAGGTTGTGGTTACCAGACAACTATCTTGGCTCAACTTGCACGTGAGGTTTACTCAATCGAACGTATTGGTCCTTTATTAAGTCGAACTCGTTCTCGTTTAAGAGAGTTCCGTTTGAATAATGTACGATTGAAGCATGCAGATGGACTCCAGGGTTTGTCTGAAGTTGGGCCATTCGATGGTATTATTATGACAGCTGCAACTACGCATGTTCCTTCTGCATTGCTGGCGCAATTAGCAATCGGTGGTAGAATGGTTTATCCAAAAGGCAGTCAAAAACAGCGCTTATGTGTAATCGAACGTAATTTACAGGGTTATATAGAAGCTATTTTGGACGAAGTAAGGTTTGTGCCAATACTTCCTGGTATCGTAAAAAATTAAACTATGTCTTCAAGAGAAGGTATGAATGAAGAAAGGTGAGATGAGGCCGGTTAATCAAGCATTATTTTCTACAAAGGTTGTTAGGTGTTACAAGCAAGTCCTTTGTGATAGGAAGTTTGTATTCAATCTTATATTGCTTCCATCTCTTATCTGTCTTTTGCTAGTGGGGTGCGTATCAACTCGACATTCTTCATCTGGCAAAAATACGCCGCAGAAAGCTGGTCATTCTAAAGAAAGTAGTAAAAGTCATACTGTGCGGAAGGGTGATACCCTGTACAGCATTGCGCAAATCTATGATATAGATTATCAGGATTTGGCAAAATGGAATAATCTAGAAAACCCTGGCGCTATAAATATTGGCCAACAACTTAGGCTGTCCTCGCCTAATGCAATGGTTAAACCAGCTATTTTTGCACTTCCTGATCCGGAGTCATCGCCAACAGTACAGCAACCCATTTCGGAATCTACTTCTGCTGCTACTCTATTGAAAACAGAGCCTAAGGCATTGAAGCTTCCATATTCGAAACAAGCCGTAGCAAAATTAAAGGCACCCGAAGAAGCGCTTCCTGAGGCCGTTAAGAATTCAAAAAATGAGAAATCTACTGAATTAAATACCGCTGCTCGTGATAAGGGCGGGATTAAATGGATTTGGCCCACGAAAGGGAGGGTATCAAGTCATTTTACAAAAAATACCAAAGGTATGGATATCTCAGGCAAGACAGGGCAACCTGTTCTGGCTTCAGGTGCAGGCAAAGTAGTTTACAGTGGAACTGGATTGCGGGGCTACGGCAAGCTTATTATTATAAAGCATAATAATGCATATCTTAGTGCGTACGCACATAACAATAAGCTCCTAGTAAAAGAGGGACAAGCAGTTTCTAGAGGGCAAGTAATTGCAGAGATGGGAAAAACTGACAGTAAGCTAGTAAGGCTACATTTTGAGATTAGAAAGAATGGAAAACCAGTAGACCCAATCAAATATTTGCCGAGAATATCGTCAGAAACGGCACCTTAATTAACTAGCTAATTTCGCAACCAATGTCTTCTATACCCAATTCCCCTGCATATACTGAGAAAGAGATCGATCAGTTGGTCCGTTCTTTTTATGAAAAGGCCAGAAAGGATCCGTCATTAGGCCCGATCTTTGAGGCCCACGTTACTAATTGGGAAGAACATTTTGCACAAATGACTGATTTCTGGTCAGGCAACTTGCTAGGCACCAACCGTTTTAATGGGGCGCCAATGCCCAAACATTTAGCCATACCAAACCTTCGTCCTGAGCTGTTTGAGCAATGGTTGAGACTTTTTAAACAAACCACAGAAGAGCTTGATGATGAATCGTTTCAGCTGCATATAAATCTACTTGCTTATCGTATTGCAAGTAGGTTATGGGCAGCATATCAGATGCAACATTACCCTAATAAGCCTTTGTTAGAGCTGAAGGCCCCATAACTTTCTCGGCTCTTTATTCATTTAGTAGTATCCTACTTAAGAGATTTAATTGTAATATTCAGTTTGAGAAAAATATAAGTAGATTTGTCAAAATATAGGAGTCAGAATAATGAGTAACACGCCACATACATTACCACCCCTTCCTTACGTAGAGAATGCTCTAGATCCAGTAATTTCAGCGCGCACGGTAGGCATCCACTATGGCAAACATCATAAAACTTATGTTGATAACCTGAATAAAATGATAGCTGATACAGAACTAGCGAGCTTGTCATTAGAAGAGATTATATCTAAGACGAATGGCCAAGCTAATAAGGCGGGAATTTTTAACAATTCCGCCCAAATTTGGAATCATACTTTTTACTGGAATAGCCTCTCTCAGAAGGGTGGTGGTGAGCCTCCTTTAATTCTGAAACAAAAGATTGAGAGTTCTTTTGGTAACTTGGACTCATGTAAAAAAGAATTAGCTGCTGCAGCAATGACTCAGTTTGGAAGTGGTTGGGCATGGCTTGTAATGAACGGTGACAAGCTTGAGGTAACTAAAACTGCTAATGCAGAATCACCCTTATCTACGGGAGTAAAACCACTTCTTGTTATTGACGTATGGGAGCATGCTTACTATCTTGATTATGAAAATCGCAGAATTGAATATGTTAATGCGGTAATTGAGAAACTAATCAACTGGGGTTTTGCTGAAGATAATCTAGGATAATACAAACTGTGCCCAAAGATATAGAAGAGCAGCTAGAGATTATCAGGCGAGGCTGTGACGAACTCCTGGTTGAAAAAGAACTCAAGAAAAAGCTTTCAACAGGTATTCCATTAAGAATTAAAGCTGGTTTTGACCCAACTGCTCCAGATTTGCACTTGGGCCATACAGTTCTTCTTAATAAGATGCGCCAGTTGCAGGATATGGGTCACCATATTCAATTCTTAATTGGTGACTTCACCGGCATGATAGGTGACCCTAGCGGGAAGAATGCTACTCGTCCTCCTTTAACACGTGAACAAGTAGCAGAGAATGCAAAAACTTATACAGACCAAGTATTTAAAGTACTAAAATCTGATCAAACAGAAGTAGCATTTAATTCAAAATGGATGAGCCAATTAAATGTGGCTGATTTACTTAAAATAGCTTCAACTCATACTGTAGCTCGCATGTTGGAACGAGATGATTTTGGTAAAAGGTACCAAAATAACCAGCCTATTTCTATTCATGAGTTATTGTATCCACTGATCCAAGCTTACGATTCGGTCATGCTTAAGGCAGATATAGAGTTAGGGGGAACTGATCAGAAGTTTAATTTGTTAGTGGGACGTGAATTACAGAAACATTTTAATCAGCCCCCCCAATGTATTCTTACTATGCCGCTACTAGTGGGGCTTGATGGTGTAAATAAAATGTCCAAGTCTTTAAATAATTATATTGGTATAGATGAGGCTGCTGAAGAAATATTTGGTAAGATAATGTCAATTTCTGATGAATTGATGTGGCAATATTTAGAATTATTATCTTTTGAATCATTAGTTACTATCCGAAAGTGGAAACAGGAAATAGAGCAAGGTCGTAATCCGCGGGATATAAAAGTAATATTTGCTAAGGAAATAGTGACGCGTTTTCATAACAAGCAAGACGCAGAAAAATCAATAATTAATTTCGAGGCACGCTTCAAGCATGGTGCAATACCAGAAAACATTCCAGAAATAAAATTACATAGTGAGGATGGTGGGTTAGGCATAACAAAAATTCTTAAGCAATCTGGCCTCACAGCAAGCACCTCAGAGGCTCTTCGCATGATCGAGCAGAAAGGGGTGAAATTAAATGGTGAAAAAATAAGTGACAAAAGTCTAAAATTGAAGCTAGGAACAACCTCGGTAATTCAGGTAGGAAAAAGAAGATTTGCTAAAGTAACAATCCTTTAACGTTCTGGTTTAAAGTAATAATCCATTAACATCCAATATATATATGTAGCATTAGAAGAAATATCTTGATATACGGTTTCGGTGTCTATATAATTCACGGCTTCTCTGCCAATAAGGTTTATTGGTTAGACTAGTTCTTTAAAAATTTACAGCCGATAGGTGTGGGCACTTTGCTAGGGCGTCAAAAAATCTATCTTTCGAGGTAGGTTCTAGACAACTGAAAAAAAGAAGTGCTCGCACGATGTAACAAGGTAACAAGTCAAGCGAGAGTTTTAACATTATTAAACTGAAGAGTTTGATCATGGCTCAGATTGAACGCTGGCGGCATGCTTTACACATGCAAGTCGAACGGCAGCACGGGGTTTACCCTGGTGGCGAGTGGCGAACGGGTGAGGAATACATCGGAACGTGTCTATAAGTGGGGGATAACGCATCGAAAGATGTGCTAATACCGCATAATCTCTCAGGAGAAAAGCAGGGGATCGCAAGACCTTGCGCTTTAGGAGCGGCCGATGCCTGATTAGCTTGTTGGTAAGGTAAAAGCTTACCAAGGCTTCGATCAGTAGCTGGTCTGAGAGGACGACCAGCCACACTGGGACTGAGACACGGCCCAGACTCCTACGGGAGGCAGCAGTGGGGAATTTTGGACAATGGGGGAAACCCTGATCCAGCCATGCCGCGTGAGTGAAGAAGGCCTTCGGGTTGTAAAGCTCTTTCAGCCGGAACGAAACGGTTACGATTAATACTCGTAATTAATGACGGTACCGGCAGAAGAAGCACCGGCTAACTACGTGCCAGCAGCCGCGGTAATACGTAGGGTGCGAGCGTTAATCGGAATTACTGGGCGTAAAGGGTCCGCAGGTTGTTTTGTAAGTCAGATGTGAAAGCCCCGGGCTTAACCTGGGAACTGCGTCTGAAACTACAAGGCTAGAGTATGGCAGAGGGGGGTGGAATTCCGCGTGTAGCAGTGAAATGCGTAGATATGTGGAGGAACACCGATGGCGAAGGCAGCCCCCTGGGTCAATACTGACGCTGAGGGACGAAAGCATGGGGAGCAAACAGGATTAGATACCCTGGTAGTCCATGCCCTAAACGATGTCAACTAGTTGTCGGGCCTTTACGGGCTTGGTAACGTAGCTAACGCGTGAAGTTGACCGCCTGGGGAGTACGATCGCAAGATTAAAACTCAAATGAATTGACGGGGACCCGCACAAGCGGTGGATTATGTGGATTAATTCGATGCAACGCGAAAAACCTTACCTGGCCTTGACATGTACCGAATTTAGCAGAGATGCTTTAGTGCTCGAAAGAGAACGGTAACACAGGTGCTGCATGGCTGTCGTCAGCTCGTGTCGTGAGATGTTGGGTTAAGTCCCGCAACGAGCGCAACCCTTGTCATTAATTGCCATCATTTAGTTGGGCACTTTAATGAGACTGCCGGTGACAAACCGGAGGAAGGTGGGGATGACGTCAAGTCCTCATGGCCCTTATGGGTAGGGCTTCACACGTAATACAATGGCGCGTACAGAGGGTTGCCAACCCGCGAGGGGGAGCTAATCTCAGAAAGCGCGTCGTAGTCCGGATCGGAGTCTGCAACTCGACTCCGTGAAGTCGGAATCGCTAGTAATCGCGGATCAGAATGTCGCGGTGAATACGTTCCCGGGTCTTGTACACACCGCCCGTCACACCATGGGAGTGGGTTCCACCAGAAGCAGGTAGTCTAACCGCAAGGAGGGCGCTTGCCACGGTGAGATTCATGACTGGGGTGAAGTCGTAACAAGGTAGCCGTAGGGGAACCTGCGGCTGGATCACCTCCTTTCAAGAGAAAAACCCAGTTAAAGTGTCCACAACCTATCGGTTGTATAAGAAGCAGGGGCTAGGTGACAATTGCTGAATACTTAATATTAAATATTCAGCAATTGTCATGGACCCTTAAATTAGGGTCTGTAGCTCAGTTGGTTAGAGCACACGCTTGATAAGCGTGGGGTCGGTGGTTCAAATCCACCCAGACCTACCAACATAGCGGGGGTGTAGCTCAATTGGTAGAGCACCTGCTTTGCAAGCAGGGGGTCGTCGGTTCGATTCCGATCACCTCCACCAATTATTAAAAAAGTTATGAAATTTAAAGAGTAGAAGTAAGCGAAAGCGCTTACTTCTGGTTTTTAACCAGCGGCTGTATTATATAGAAATAGAGGTAATTAAAATTTAATAGTCGTTTCTAGCTATTATTTATAAAATCTATTTCTTGGTGTTCTTTAAAAATTTGGAAGAAGTAAATATTTTGTGTTCTAAGGAACCTTAAGTCTTTATGATTATGGTTAATATCTTGGAATGTAATGATATTGGGTTAGATTGTATCAATGCATTGTATTTTTAGTCGGATAGAATGCAGAAACAGCCTGTAACTAATTGGTTTTGGAGGACGGGATTAATTTTAAAGTTAATTTAATAAACTTTATACCCATAATCTAAAAGCCCTTAAGGTTATAGGATCAAGCGAATAAGTGCATGTGGTGGATGCCTTGGCGATTACAGGCGATGAAGGGCGTGGAAGCCTGCGAAAAGCTCCGGGGAGCTGGCAAACAAGCTTTGATCCGGAGATGTCCGAATGGGGAAACCCGGCCCGCAAGGGTCAACCTTGACTGAATACATAGGTCAAGCGTAGCGAACCTGGTGAACTGAAACATCTAAGTAACCAGAGGAACAGAAATCAACCGAGATTCCCAGAGTAGCGGCGAGCGAAATGGGATCAGCCTCCAACTTTTAGCACTTGAACTAATCAAACCGTCTGGAAAGTCGGGCCATAGTGGGTGATAGCCCCGTAGATGAAAGTTTGAGTGTGGAACTAGGGTTGGAACAAGTAGGGCGGGACACGAGAAATCCTGTTTGAATATGGGGGGACCATCCTCCAAGGCTAAATACTCGTAATCGACCGATAGTGAACCAGTACCGTGAGGGAAAGGCGAAAAGAACCCCGGGAGGGGAGTGAAATAGATCCTGAAACCGCGTGCATACAAACAGTAGGAGCCCTTCGGGGTGACTGCGTACCTTTTGTATAATGGGTCAGCGACTTACATTCAGTAGCAAGCTTAACCGAATAGGGGAGGCGTAGCGAAAGCGAGTCTTAATAGGGCGTTTAGTTGCTGGGTGTAGACCCGAAACCAGATGATCTACTCATGGCCAGGATGAAGCGGGGGTAACACTTCGTGGAGGTCCGAACCCACTAATGTTGAAAAATTAGGGGATGAGCTGTGGGTAGGGGTGAAAGGCTAATCAAATCTGGAAATAGCTGGTTCTCTCCGAAAACTATTTAGGTAGTGCCTCACGTATCACCTTCGGGGGTAGAGCACTGTTATGGCTAGGGGGCCGTTTAGGCTTACCAACCCATGGCAAACTCCGAATACCGAAGAGTGCAAGCGTGGGAGACAGACATCGGGTGCTAACGTCCGGTGTCAAAAGGGAAACAACCCAGACCCTCAGCTAAGGTCCCAAAGTACAGTTAAGTGGTAAACGAAGTGGGAAGGCGAAAACAGTCAGGAAGTTGGCTTAGAAGCAGCCACCTTTTAAAGAAAGCGTAATAGCTCACTGATCGAGTCGTCCTGCGCGGAAAATGTAACGGGGCTCAAACTGTACACCGAAGCTAGGGATTTACACAAGGTCAGCCTTGTGTAAATGGTAGGAGAGCGTTCCGTAAGCCTGCGAAGGCAGCTTGTGAAGGCTGTTGGAGGTATCGGAAGTGCGAATGCTGACATGAGTAGCGATAAAGGGAGTGAAAGGCTCCCTCGCCGAAAACCCAAGGATTCCTGTGCAACGTTCATCGGCGCAGGGTGAGTCGGCCCCTAAGGTGAGGCAGAAATGCGTAGCTGATGGGAAACTGGTTAATATTCCAGTACCTTTATTCAATGCGATGTGGGGACGGAGAAGGTTAGCTCAGCCGGGTGTTGGATGTCCCGGTTCAAGCGTGTAGACGTGCTGCTTAGGCAAATCCGAGCAGCTTAGTTGAGACGCGATAACGCAACGCCCTTCGGGGCGCCAAGTGAGTGATACCATGCTTCCAGGAAAAGCCACTAAGCTTCAGTTGAATAAAGACCGTACCGCAAACCAACACAGGTGGGTGGGATGAGAATTCTAAGGCGCTTGAGAGAACTCTGGAGAAGGAACTCGGCAAATTAACTCCGTAACTTCGGGATAAGGAGTGCCCTCGGTACGTGTAGCGCTTTACGCGCGAAGCGGATGAGGGTTGCAAAGAAATGGTGGCTGCGACTGTTTAATAAAAACACAGCACTCTGCAAACACGCAAGTGGACGTATAGAGTGTGACGCCTGCCCGGTGCCGGAAGGTTAAATGATGGGGTGCAAGCTCTTGATTGAAGCCCCGGTAAACGGCGGCCGTAACTATAACGGTCCTAAGGTAGCGAAATTCCTTGTCGGGTAAGTTCCGACCTGCACGAATGGCGTAACGATGGCCACACTGTCTCCTCCAGGGACTCAGCGAAGTTGAAATGGTTGTGAAGATGCAATCTACCCGCGGCTAGACGGAAAGACCCCGTGCACCTTTACTGTAGCTTTACATTGGGTTTTGAGAATATTTGTGTAGGATAGGTGGGAGGCTTTGAAGTGAGCTCGCTAGAGTTCATGGAGCCATCGTTGAAATACCACCCTGATGTTCTTGAGATTCTAACCTAGGTCCATTATCTGGATCGGGGACCGTGTATGGTAGGCAGTTTGACTGGGGCGGTCTCCTCCCAAAGTGTAACGGAGGAGTACGAAGGTACGCTAGGTACGGTCGGAAATCGTGCTGATAGTGCAATGGCATAAGCGTGCTTGACTGCGAGACTGACAAGTCGAGCAGATGCGAAAGCAGGTCATAGTGATCCGGTGGTTCTGTATGGAAGGGCCATCGCTCAACGGATAAAAGGTACGCCGGGGATAACAGGCTAATTCCTCCCAAGAGTTCATATCGACGGGGGAGTTTGGCACCTCGATGTCGGCTCATCACATCCTGGGGCTGTAGCCGGTCCCAAGGGTATGGCTGTTCGCCATTTAAAGTGGTACGTGAGCTGGGTTTAAAACGTCGTGAGACAGTTTGGTCCCTATCTGCCGTGGGCGTTGGAAGTTTGAGAGGACCTGCTCCTAGTACGAGAGGACCGGAGTGGACACACCTCTGGTGTACCGGTTATGACGCCAGTCGTATTGCCGGGTAGCTAAGTGTGGAAGAGATAACCGCTGAAAGCATCTAAGCGGGAAACTCACCTCAAGATAAGACTTCCCGGGGGTTAAACCCCCCTAAAGGATCGTTGAAGACCACGACGTTGATAGGTCGGGTGTGGAAGCACAGCAATGTGTTAAGCTAACCGATACTAATTGTCCGTGTGGCTTGATCCTATAACCTTGAGTTAACGTGTGAAAGATTATGATTAATTAGTTATTAAAATCATTCAATACGTTTGCAGGTTGTTTAATTAGATATGATTTAATTCAGTTAAATTTACTTCTTCCAAATTACAGTTATGCTTGGCGGCAATAGCGCTTTGGACCCACCCCTTCCCATCCCGAACAGGACCGTGAAACGAAGCTGCGCCGATGATAGTGTGCATTAAGCATGTGAAAGTAGGTCACTGCCAGGCTTTTTAAATAAGAACGCCCCGACTCATAAAGAGATCGGGGCTTTTTTATGTTCCAAACTAATAGAATTTATAATAAGGTAGATATTTTATTCTTAACAATATTTCATGTTAGCATTTCATTGGATATGAAGAAGAGATAGGAATAAATTATGCGCGGTAAGGTTTTATAAATTTCAAATATTAAGATAGGTACGCTATGAAATCATTAGTTACTGGAGCAAACGGTTTTGTTGGATCAGCGGTTGCTCGTTGTTTGCTAGAGGCCGGACATGAGGTGCGGTGTTTAGTAAGGGCTGGAAGTGACCAAAGTAACCTAAAGGGATTGCCTGTAGAAATTTCGGAGGGCGACCTTCGCGATGTCGCTTCTTTAAAACGTGCAGTTACTAATTGTGAAAATTTATTTCATGTGGCTGCAGATTACCGTCTATGGGTGCCAGACCCTGAAACTATGTATGAAATTAACGTTAAAGGAACACAAGAGCTGATACTTGCAGCATCTGGAGCTGACGTTAGCCGCATAATTTATACAAGTAGTGTGGCTACTTTAGGAATAAATTTAGATGGTAATCCTGCGGATGAAAATACCCCATCAAGCCTTAATAATATGACTGGCCACTATAAGCGTTCAAAGTTTCTTGCTGAGCAAGTAGTTCAGCATTTAACTGACAAGCATCAGTTACCTTTAGTTATTGTCAATCCTTCTACTCCAGTAGGCCCACGTGATGTAAAACCAACACCGACAGGGCAGATAGTACTCGATACGCTCTGTGGACGGATGCCAGCTTATATGAGCACAGGTCTTAATGTTGCACATGTTGATGATATTGCACAGGGTCATTTATTAGCATATACGCATGGAAAGACAGGAGAACGATATATATTGGGTGGTGAGAATCTACATTTGATTCAAATTTTGCAGGCAGTAGATGAAATTATTGGTAAAAAAATAAAAAGAATGAATATGCCAGTGGGGATGATGCTTCCTGTAGCTTGGATAATGGAAAAGGTTGCAATTGCTACGAATACGCAGCCACGTGCTTCAGTAGATAGTATTCGTATGGCAGAGAAGAAGATGTTTTTTTCAAGTGCAAAAGCAATTAGAGATTTGAATTATAAATATAGACCTTCATCAGAAGCAATACAGGATGCGGTAACTTGGTTCCAAAATAATGGATACTGTAAAGGGTAGGTGCATATCCCTAAAATAGAATAATTTTATTCAATAACTTTATTCTTATTTCATCTGAATATGCTTGGAACTTATACTTAAATATTGATTTCAAATCCTGCTCCCACAATAGCTTCTTTAAGTTTATTTATATTGGTCTTTTCTGGGTCATACTGAATCTTAGCCTGTTTTTTCTTCAGTGAGATATCGGAATCACTTACCCCAGCAATTTTTTCTAATACTTTTTCTATACTAGTTACACATCCCATGCAGGTCATGCCGTTTATATTAAGGAGGGCCGTTTGCATTTTATACGCTCCATTTTTATCAAGGTTTAAATATCAAGAGGTAGGGCGCCATTTTTTTAATAACAAGGAGTTTGCTACTACCGAAACAGAACTCATTGCCATAGCGGCCGCGGCGATTACAGGGTTAAGCAATCCTACTGCTGCGAGTGGTATACCCAGAACATTGTATATGAAAGCAAAAAATAAATTTTGGCGAATCTTATCTAGTGTTTTTTTAGATAAAGAAACTGCATCAACAACACTCATTAGATCGTTACGTACTAAAGTAATGTCAGCAGTTTCAATTGCAATATCCGATCCGGAGCCTATAGCAAAGCTTACATCTGCAGCTGCTAGCGCTGGAGCATCATTTATCCCATCACCTACCATAGCGATAAATTTACCGCTATTCCTTATGCGTTCTATTTCAGCCGCTTTATCTTGTGGTAATACTTCAGCGCGATAATTAGTTATTCCTAACTGCCTAGCAATAGCGGTGGCAGTAGCATAGTTATCTCCTGTGAACATCATCACTTCAATGCCCATGGATTCCAGTTGTCTCACAGCTTGAATGGAAGTATTCCTCAATTGATCAGCAATTTTAATATATCCAATGACTTTATAGGTGTCGCTAACTTTTCTAGCAACGATAACGACAGTCTCCCCTTTTTCCTGAAGAGTTGCTATATATTTACCATCAATTATAGTGCCAAAATCAATCAAAAATTTTACTGTGCCCAGTATGTAATCAGTCTCATCAATACGAGCAGTTACTCCCCTACCAGTAAAAGAAGTAAAGTCCTTCACTCTATGTGGCTTAATATTCATACTTTCTGCACATTCTAATACTGCCTTAGCAAGGGGGTGTTCTGATCCTTGTTCCAGTGTGGCAGAAATCTGTATTAAATCGTTCTTACTAATGTCTTCTAAAGGGATAATATCGGTTACGACAGGTTTTCCTTCTGTCAGGGTTCCAGTTTTATCTAAAACAAGTGTTTTAATTTTTTCTGCCTGCTCCAGTGCAGAAGCATTTTTGAATAGCACACCAATTTGTGCACCTCGACCGGTTCCAACCATTATTGCTGTTGGCGTTGCTAGTCCGAGTGCGCAAGGGCAAGAAATTACCAACACAGTAACTGCGTTGATAAGCGCAAAAATAAAGTCGTCGAAAAACCACCAAGTTAGTAATAAAGTCAGGATGCTAATTAGCACTACTATAGGAACAAATATACTGGAAATTTTATCGGCCATTCTCTGAATTGGTGCCTTGGAACCTTGTGCTTCTTCCACTAATCTAATGATAGCTGCAAGTTGTGTTTGGCTACCAATATTGGTAGCCCGACATTTGAGTAATCCTTGTTGATTCATTGTTGCAGCATATACTTTTGTCCCAAAATTCTTTGGAACTGGTAGGCTCTCGCCAGTTAGCATAGATTCATTAATACTAGATGATCCCTCAGTAACAATTCCATCTACCGGCAGACTTTCACCTGGGCGCACAATAAAAATGTCATTTAGCTTAATAGCATTCGCATTAATTTCAACGGTCTGACCATCACGCTCTACTCGTGCAGTTCTAGGCTGTAGTGCTATAAGCTCTTCAATAGCTGCCGAAGTTTTATTTTTGGCACGGGCTTCCATTAATTTTCCTAACAGAACAAGTGTGATGATGGCTGCACTTGACTCAAAATAAATATGTTGATTTAGCCCTAATAACGTAACAATTGCACTAAGAAAATATGCGACGCTTGTTCCAAGTGAAACTAAAACATCCATGTTTGCACTACCCCCACGAAGTGCAAACCATGCGCCTTTATAGAAACGCATGCCGATCCAAAATTGTACGGGTGTGGCCAGTAGCCACTGCAGCCAGCGTGGCAGAAACTCTGTGGTTGTGTCTGAAAAAATTGTACCCATATGTAACATTAATGGAAGGGTAAGGGCTGCAGAGATCCAGAACATTAAAATTTCTGCTCTGTAGGTAGCTATTTGTCGAGATTTTTCTTTTGCACGATTGGTTTCGTTGATTTCGGTCGCGTTATAGCCTTCTTTAACAATAACGGAAATCAAGTCGCTTACTGTTACAGAGCCAGGTCTGAAATTAATAAGGGATCTTTCAGTTACTAAATTAACGGTAGCAGTGACTCCTGGAAGTTTGTTTAATTTTTTCTTAATGCGTCCGCTACATTCAGAACAGGTCATCCCACTAATTTGTAGCTGTACTGATTGGGGGGAAACATGAAACCCTGTTTTCTCAATAGAATCAATTAATTTATCGAGTATAACTAGAGTGTCATCAAATTTAATTCGTGCCTTTTCATTGGCAAGGTTAACCGTTGCGTGCACGCCAGGGAGCTTATTTAGAGCTTTCTCTATGCGAGTTGAACAGGCCGTGCAAGTCATCCCCTCTATAGGTATTTCTATTTTCCTGAAATTAGGAGGCGTCAAAGTGATTCCTAGTTATGTAGATATACTAAATAATAGAATTATTGGAACAGGTGTGAGCGCAATAGTTTCAGTTATATATTAAAATTTAATCTTCACGACGCAAATGAGGAAATAAAATTACGTCCCGAATACTAGGACTATCAGTAAGTAACATAATTAAACGGTCTATACCTATACCTTCTCCGGCAGTAGGGGGTAGGCCATGCTCTAATGCTCGGATATAGTCACCATCATAGTGCATGGCTTCTTTATCACCAGATTCTTTAGCACGTACTTGCTCTTGGAAACGGGCCGCCTGATCTTCCGGATCATTTAACTCTGAAAATCCATTAGCCATTTCACGCCCGGTTATATAGAGTTCAAAGCGGTCAGTCACCCCTGGATTCTTATCATTTCGACGAGCTAACGGTGAAACGTCTGACGGATAATCAACAATAAAGGTCGGGTCCATTAATAAATGTTCGGTTGTTTCATCAAATAAAGAAAGCTGTAATTTACCTATTCCATCTTCAGGTTTATAGCTAATATTGAGAGCTTCTAGTTTTTTAATTAGGTATGCACGGTCGTTTAATTGCGCATCAGTATGTTCCGGGTGAAATTTCTGAATCGCTTGGGTGATAGATAATCGCAGAAATGGGTTTGAAAGATTAATTTTATATCCTTGATAAGAAATTTCGGTAGTACCTAGAACCTTTATTGCTAATTCTCGAATTAGCGTTTCAGTAAGATTCATAAGATATATATGATCCTGGTAAGCTTCGTAAAATTCCAGCATGGTGAACTCAGGATTGTGGCGTGTAGAAATGCCTTCATTTCTGAAACTGCGATTTATTTCAAAGACCTTCTCCATACCGCTTACTACTAGACGCTTTAAATATAGTTCCGGTGCTATTCGTAAATAGAAATCCATATTTAAAGCATTGTGATGTGTGATAAAAGGGCGAGCTGCCGCACCACCTGGAATAGGGTGCATCATTGGAGTTTCTACTTCTAGATAACCTCGTTCTTCAAAAAAAGCACGAATAGACTGAATAATTCTAGACCGAGTTAAAAATACTTTACGTGTATCTTCATTAGAGATCAGATCAAGATAACGCTGACGATATTTTTGTTCCTGGTCAGTCAGCCCATGAAACTTTTCTGGCAAGGGGCGTAATGACTTAGTCAGCAGGCGTAAGCTTTTTACACGTATTGTAAGTTCACCGGACTTAGTTATAAACAGTGTTCCATGGACACCTAAAATATCGCCTAAATCAAAATGCTTGAATGCGGCATGTGCAGACTCACCTGTAATATCATTACTAATGTATAGTTGAATATGCCCGCTCATATCTTGAATAGTGGCGAAGCTAGCTTTACCCATTACACGTTTTAGAATCATGCGCCCAGCTACTTCAACAGATATTGGGTCTTTCTCCAGAGTATCGTTTGATTGATCGCCATATTTCTTATGGAGGTCTGAGGCAAGATGATTACGGCGAAAATCATTTGGAAAAGCAGCCCCTGTCTCACGCAAAGTAGCTAATTTAGCGCGACGCTCCGCAATAATTTGATTTGTATTCTGTGGTGTCTTTTGTTCTTGTTCGCTCATTTTTTAACCTTAAAAAAACTTATTATTTTTTTCGAATATATGTTATCAATTATATCGTTGTGTAACATTATGCGCTATCATCTTGCGGAATCAGGTACATGGCAGGCTCTTTTTGGATCTTAGTATTTATATGCTCTTTGCTAATTATGAATGTTAGATTGTTAGAATATCGTATAGGAAAAATTAACAGAAATTTGTCCCCTCTATGGAAAATATAGAAAAATTAAATCTAACTGAGTTGAAAAGTAAATTATCAGCTGAGCAGTTTAAAGTTACACAGAAAGGTAGTACGGAAGAGCCCTTCAGAAATTTATATTGGAATAATTCTGAACCTGGGCTTTATGTGGACGTGGTATCGGGTGAGTCACTTTTTAGTTCATTGGATAAATATGATTCAGGCACTGGCTGGCCAAGTTTCACACGACCAGTTCAGAATAGTGGAATCATTGAAAAGCAAGATAATGAATATGGTATGGTGCGAACTGAAGTGCGCTCAGGGTATGCTGATTCTCATCTTGGGCATGTTTTTACTGATGGACCAAGTCCAACAGGGAAGCGCTACTGTATCAATTCTGCATCTTTACGATTCATCCCAGTTGATAGTCTAAGTGAAGAAAGGTACAAGGACTATATAGATAGTGATAGCAAAGAAAAAAAATAGAATAAACTGATAGTGGCTTTTTCATTAGGAATTAAACTCCCTGTTTTAAGCTTGTTTTGATAAATTCATCTAATCCCCCGTCCAGTACCCCTTGAGTATTACCAATTTCTAGGCCCGTTCTTAGATCCTTAATGCGTGATTGATCTAATACGTAAGAACGTATCTGATGCCCCCATCCTATGTCAGTTTTAGAATCTTCCATAGCTTGTTTCTCATCACTTTGTTTGCGTAATTCCACTTCATAAAGGCGTGATTTCAGCATTGCCATTGCCTCTGCACGGTTACGGTGCTGAGACCTGTCATTCTGACAGGAAACAACAATGCCCGAAGGATTATGAGTAATACGGATAGCTGAATCGGTTTTGTTAATGTGCTGACCACCTGCTCCGGAGGCGCGATATGTATCTACTCGCAAATCTGCGGGATTAATTTCAATCTCGATGGTATCATCCACTTCTGGGTAAATAAATACGCTTGCAAACGAGGTATGACGGCGACTACCAGAATCAAAGGGGGATTTCCTTACTAAGCGGTGGATGCCGCTTTCGGTACGTAAATAGCCATATGCATAGTCACCAGATATTTTTAGAGAGGCACTCTTAATTCCTGCCACTTCACCAGAGGACTCCTCAAGTACTTCAACCTTGTAATCACGTCGCTCACAATATCGTAGGTACATGCGCTCAAGCATTGCTGCCCAATCCTGTGCTTCTGTACCACCTGAGCCAGATTGGATTTCTAAGAAGCAGTTATTTGGATCCATTGGATTGGAGAACATGTTGCAGAACTCCATATTTGCAACATTTGTTTCTAACTTTGCTGCATCGGCACGGATACTTTCTAGCACTACAATATCATTTTCTTCTTTTGCCATTTGGAACAAATCAATAGAGTCTTGTAGTTGCAGCTTAATTGTTTCTAGAGTTAAAACAATTTTGTCTAATATTTTCTTTTCACGGCCTAATTCCTGAGCGCGCTTGCTATCTTTCCAAATTTCCGGGTCTTCTTCTAGAAATGAAATTTCATCACTACGTTCTTTCTTTGCGTCAAAGTCAAAGATGCCTCCGAAGCTCTGTTGACCGAGTATTGAGATCAGAAAGATGATTGGCAATGGCGTTGATTTGTTCCGCTTCCATATATGTTCTATCCAATAATCCTGAAAGTTGGCATTATACAGTAAGCCGAATGGGGAATTTATTGCCCTGTTTTTTTATTTCCTAAGGTATAAAAAGAAGCCTCTTGGCTTCATGCTAGGAAAAAAATTCATTTATTCGTTACAATTACATTATGTCTAAATTTTTTGCAGTAATTCCGGCAGCAGGCTCAGGTTCTCGTATGGGAAATAGTCTGCCTAAACAATATTTAGCACTTGCAGGCAGGCCTATGATTTACCATGCTGTGCACACTTTGTGTGTTTCTCCTGAGATTGCTAATGTATTTGTTATCCTTAGCCCTGAAGATAGGGAGTGGTTAAAGTATGACTGGTCAGAGTTTTCCAGTAAATTAGTTGTGTTTAATTGTGGCGGAGAAACTCGTGCCACGAGTATCCTTAATGGGCTAAAAGCTGCATCGGAAAAATCGTTGATAGGCAATGGGGACTGGGTCATGGTTCATGATGCAGCACGGCCTTGCTTGAGTGAAGAATTGCTTAAAAAATTAATGGATGAGCTTTCTGACGATGAAATTGGTGGATTATTGGCTGTTCCTCTTTCAGATACTCTGAAACGAGGTGGTACTAATAATCGGGTACAGAAAACTGAGCCTAGGAAAGATTTATGGCAAGCTCAGACGCCACAGATGTTTCGTTACAAGCTGCTATTAGATGCCTTATGTAAACCTGATAGCATAACTATGACCGATGATGCTAGTGCAGTTGAGGCGTTGGACCTGTGTCCTAAGTTGGTTCTTGGAGATGTGAGCAATATAAAAATAACTTATCCGAAGGACCTAGTCTTAGCAGAATTGATACTACGAGCGCAGAATGGAGAGAATTATGACAAGCAAGATTAGAATTGGACAAGGTTCTGATGTGCATCAGTTAGTCGAAGGAAGAGACCTAATTGTAGGTGGGGTAGTCATACCCTTTGATAAGGGGCTGTTAGGTCACTCGGATGCTGATGTGTTATTGCACGCAATTTGTGACGCGTTGTTGGGCGCAGCTGCATTAGGGGATATTGGGAGACATTTTTCAGATACTAACCCACAATATAAAAATATTGATAGTCGGTTTTTATTGCAGGAGGTCTGTCATTTATTAGAAGAGAGGGGTTATATTGTGATTAATATTGACGCAACTATCATTGCGCAGGCACCAAAAATGGCGCCACATATTCCCACCATGATTTCTAATATTTCTCAAGATACTGGAATACAGGAAAAGGATATTAATATTAAAGCAAAGACCGCTGAGCATCTTGGTCCGATAGGTAGAGGTGAGGGTATTGAGGCGGAGGCAATATGTTTGATTGCCAAGACAGATAATGTGCGCTGCTGAGGAAAATATTAATATACCAAAAGGTATAGATTTTCTTTGTAGTATGGCGCTAAGGGGTGGGAAAAAGATAGTTATTAGTTATTAGTTATTAGTTATTAGTTATTAGTTATTAGTTATTAGTTATTAGATAAACTTATCACATTGAAAATCTTAGCTTTTGATACTTCCTCGAGTTATTGCTCGATAGCACTTTGGATAGATGGCGAAATTTTGAGTCGAAGTATTCTTGCAGAACAGCAGCACTCTGAACTACTTTTACCAATATTGCAGGAATTGCTTGCAAAAAGCGAGCTGACATTAGCGCAATTGGATGGAATAGCTTTTGGTGCGGGCCCCGGGTCATTTACTGGGCTGCGTATTGCTTGCGGTGTTGCACAGGGGCTAGCTTTTGGTTCAGGTTTGCCTGTAATAGGCATTTCAACATTGGAAGCGCTGGCCCAGCAAGCTGGAGCTAATAATGTGATTACAGCCATTGATGCCCGCATGGGTGAAATTTATCATGCAGCATATATTAAATCAGCAGATAACTGGGAGAATGTGAGTACTCCAATACTTTGTTTGCCACGGTATGCGCCGTTAATGACAGGAGATAATTGGGTTGGATGTGGCAGTGGTTTTGATAAATATTCTGATGAGTTAAAAAATCATTACGGTAGTAGCATTAGTCGTTTTGAGCTCGGTTTTTTCCCTCACGCTCGTGAAATGGCTCAATTAGCTGCGCAAAGTTTTAAACAAGGGCTTGGAGTTGACCCAGTGGAGATTGCCCCAATTTATATACGCAATAAAATAGCTTTAAAGGAAAGTGAAAGATGAGTGCCCAACTAGAGGAAGTACCAAGAATAAGGCAAATGCTCGTTAAAGATTTAGATGCGGTTGTTCTGATTGAGCGAGAGGTTTTTCTTTTTCCTTGGACAAAAGGTAATTTTGGAGACTCAATAAGTTCAGGATATTATTGCTATGTATTAGAGATGGGAAATCATATCTTTGGTTATGGTGTGATGACGATTGGCGCTGATGAAGCGCACATTCTTACACTCAGTGTGGCATCAGAATGGCAAAGAGAAGGGTGGGGAGAAAAATTATTACACTATTTCATTTCTCTTTCTAAAGAGAATAATGCGTGCTCTATATTCTTAGAGGTACGCAAATCAAATCTTGGCGCTGCAAAACTGTATAAGCAAATAGGCTTTAGACAAGTCGGAGCACGAGTAGGATATTATCCTGCGATGGGTGGGCGAGAAGATGCAATCGTTATGGAATTAATTCTATGAGTGTCAGGAGCCAAGAAATTCTTAAAGAGCTTCGACTAACACCATTGTGGCGACATAGAGTGAAGGATCCAGTCAATATTTTAGCAAAGACCCCCAGCTCGTCTGTTACAAAAAAAGAGGATAGAGGTTCTCAGATTTTGCGTTCAGACTGGGTTCAACTTGAAGAAAATGTAGTGGGTTGTACTAGCTGTTCATTGTTTCAGGATCGCACAAAAACAGTGTTTGGTGCTGGTGACAAGAATGCTGATTGGTTATTTATTGGTGATGTGCCAAGTACAGAAGAAGATACTCAGGGTGAGCCCCTCATTGGCCTATCTGGGGAATTGTTAGAGAACATGTTAGAAGCAGTCAGCCTTAAAAGAGGTGACAATATTTATATTGCAAATACTGTTAAATGTAGGCCCTCTGGTGATAGAAATCCAGATAATAGTGAGGAGCAGCAATGTGAGCCCTTTCTCATAAGACAAATTGAGTTGATTAAACCAAAATTAATTATTGTTTTGGGGGAAATTGCAGCACAGAATCTTCTTGGTACGAGTGCTACTATTGACAGTTTGCGTGGTAGATTACATGAGTATTCTAGTATTCCTTTAATTGTTACTTATCATCCGGCCTATCTGTTACAGATACAATCTGACAAGGAGAAGGTATGGCAGGATTTATGTTTTGCTAGAAATATAATGCAAAAGGAGTTGAAGGATTCTTAAAGTTTTTTGTGCTCCCCAATTAGATGTAGGGAGTCTTCTTTACTTTGGTTTAGCATGTGCCAACGACGTATCAGGGTCATGGTTATTGCCACAAATGAGCCGAACATGATAATTACTGAATAAATATGCACATCAAAACTAATCAATAAAGCATACATCGTCAACATAACGAGAATACTCAAATTCTCATTAAAGTTTTGTACTGAAATAGAGTGGCCAGCTCCCATCAGGATATGGCCACGATGTTGTAGCAGCGCATTCATAGGAACCACAAAGAATCCAGCTAGGCCACCAATCAACATAAGTAGAATAACTGCGATCCATAATTTATAGGCTATTGTCATGGCCATTACGACTACACCCATAGCTATACCAAGTGGTATTACTTTGACTGATTGCCTTAAAGATACGAACCGTGCAGCCATTACTGCACCAACAGCAATACCTATGGCCACAATTCCTTGTAATTGTGCTGCTTTATTCAAAGGGTAGTCGAGTGCCATTTCGGCCCATTTTAATACGATAAATTGTAGAGTTGCGCCTGCACCCCAGAATAATGTTGTGACTGCAAGTGAGATTTGTCCTAGCTTATCAGTCCAAAGTAAATTGAAACAATGTCTAAATTCATGTATTAGGAAAATTGGATTCTTGTTGAGAATGCGGTGAGAAACTCCAGTGTTAGGTATATATAGATTGAAGATGGCTGCTATACAATAGAACGCTGCAATAAAGATAATAGAGGCCTCTGGGATAGTGTCTACACCAGTATTTATATAAGGAAAATCAAACTCTAAAAATATTGCTGCAACTGCTGGTGTAATTAATACGCCACCTAAAACTGTTCCAATGATAATGGATGCTACAGTGAGTCCCTCAATCCAGCCATTAGCAATCACTAGTTTTTCCGGAGGTAGTAATTCAGTAAGAATTCCATATTTTGCCGGAGAGTATGCGGCAGCACCTAGTCCTACAACAGCATATGCTGCAAGAGCAAAATATTGATGAGATGCCAAAAAAAGTAAACCACAACCAGTAATCTTGATGGCATTACTTATAAACATGACTCTTCCCTTAGCCATAGAGTCAGCAAATGCTCCTACAAATGGAGCAAGAATTACATAGAACAAGACAAAGACAAATTTCAGCATAGGGGTGAGATATGCTGGGGCATGAAGATCTATCAGCAGTGCAATAGCAATAACCAACAGTGCATTGTCAGCTAGCGACGAGAAAAATTGTGCCGCCATGATAGTATAAAACCCACGTTTCAAATTATTTTCTCCAAATTGCCATTAGGTATGTATTGAAAAAAATTTACAGTTACTGACATCTTTTTAGGCTGCAGTTTTATAACATGAAATAGCTTTGCGGGCCAATTCAATCGTTATAGGCTGCTGCCTACCTGTAAGATTATTAGTAAAAACTACCCTTGATACAGGAATTATGATTGAATGCTGTGTAAAGTCTGCAGTATGCATTTTACTTGTATGTTTACTAGATAAGCGATAATTTTTCTAAATATTAAACAAATGTCTCGTCCTATTCATGCTTTGATTGATCTTTCTGCGCTTGAGCACAACCTTTCTGTTGCTCGTCGCCATTCCTCACGTTCAAGAGTAATGGCGGTTATAAAAGCAGATGCATACGGACATGGATTATTACGTGCAGCTGAGGCTTTTAAGAGTGCTGATGGCTTTGCAATTTTGGAATTAGAGGCCGCAATACGTCTACGAGAAGCCGGCTATGAACATACTATATTATTAATTGAAGGTTTCTTCTCTAGGTCGGAGTTAGAATTGTTTGAACGTTATCATCTTAGTACTGTAATACATAACAGTGAGCAGTTAGATATGCTATCTGCTTACAAGCAGCCTAGAGGACTAGATGTCTTTCTGAAATTAAATACTGGCATGAACCGCTTAGGTTTTACTCCAGAACAGTTCCCTAGGGCTTTAGAAATATTAAAGTCTAATCCTGTTATTGGTCAAATTACATTGATGACGCATTTTGCTTGTGCTGATGCCTACAAAGATAGGAGTGGGGTTACAGAGCAACTGAAATGTTTTAACTCCATTACTTCAGATTTAGATTTCCCGTGTTCATTAGCCAATTCTGCGGCAACACTATCTTATCCTGAAACTCATGCTGACTGGGTTCGTCCTGGAATAATGCTATATGGTTCATCACCATTTTCCGATATATCTGCAAGTGAATTAGATTTACGTTCGGCCATGACATTAACTAGCAAAATCATAGCGGTACAGGATCTTCATACGGGAGATAAAGTTGGATATGGGCAAACTTATTGTGTAAACCGACCCATGCGCGTGGGCATCGTTGCTGGTGGATACGCGGATGGGTACCCGCGGCATGCGCCCACTGGCACACCAATATTAGTTGATGGAATTCGCACCCGTATTATTGGGCGAGTATCTATGGATATGTTGCATGTGGATCTGACCAATATCGAAAATGGAGGTGTTGGAAGCTCGGTTATATTTTGGGGAAAAGGAATGCCCGTAGATGAGGTTGCAGAGTCAGCTGGAACAATTAGCTATGAGTTATTATGTTCACTAGCCCAGAGAATAAAGATAGAAACGTAAATGTCATATACTCTCAAAGAAAGGTTAGCTAAGAACCAATTTTTCTTTGAGAGTATAAAATACTATGACTATTCAATCTTAGCTTTATCTTTTAATTCTTCCAAATAAGCCTGAAATTTTTGTTGTAGTATACGCTGTTGAACCTTCTGTTTGACTTCTTTAAAAGGCGGTATTTTTAGAGGGCGCATGCCATTTGATCTGATTACATGCCAGCCATAAGAAGATTTTACAGGAGTTTGTGTTATTTCACCTTTTTTCAATTTGACCAGAGCTTCTGCAAAAGGCTGAGCATAGCTTCTGGCAGAAGACCAGCCTAGTTCCCCACCCTTGTTCTTAGACCCGTCATCTGTAGATCTGTCCTTGGCAATCTCTTCAAATTTACCGCCTTTTTTGATCTTCGCAATAATATCCTTTGCTTCGGCTTCAGTACTGATCAGAATGTGGCTTGGGTTATATTCCTGATCACCCATGGATGCCGCACTTACTGCTTGATATTCGTCACGAAGCTCTTTCTCACTCGGGTCATTTTTTTTGATAAAATCAGCTTGAAGTGCTCTGATCAAGACAGATTGACGAGTAATCATGATCTGTGTTGAGATATCAGGGTCTTTATCTAGTTTTTTCCTTAGAGCTTCTTGAGAAAGTACTTCCTGTTTTATAAGATCTTCTCGTATAGCCTTTCTTGTTTCAGGAGTATCTTTCTGTCCTTGAGAAATAAGGTTCTTCATTACTAGTTCTAGGCGTGAATTTGGAATGGTTTTTCCATTTACCTTAGCCAAGGGCGCCGCATGAGTTGTGGTAACAACTGCAAGGACAGGCAGAAAAATTGCTGTTAATTTCAAAAATTTAATCAGTTGCATTTGGCTTCCTTTTTAGTAGATTAAATCAAAACTAAATTTCTTCGGGAGTATACGCCTTTATACTTAGCGCGTGAATATCTCTACCTACCATTTTTCCTAGAGCATCATATATTATTCTATGCCGCTCTATAGTTGATTTCTTGTAAAAACTACCTGAAACAATAGTAAGAAGAAAATGGCCACCACCATTTTTTGCGCCTTCGTGACCTATATGCTTGCTACTTTCATCAATTATTTCAATCTTTTCTGGGTTAAGAGAAGTAAGTTTCTGTTTAATTGTCTTGATTGTACTCATGCTGGCAATATTTTCTTAAATGGCCTGACCGTAACCTTTGTATATACTCCAGAAATTAAGTATGGATCAGCCTCGGCCCAAGCCCTAGCCACCTCTAATGAAATAAACTCTGCTACGATCAGGCTACCAGTAAAGCCAGCTGGACCAGGATCTGAACTATCAATTGCAGGATATGGCCCTGCTAGTAATAGGCGTCCCTCATTTTGTAATATCTTAATACGTTCTAGGTGAGAAGGTCTAGATATTATACGTTTTTCTAGACTATTTGGAGCATCTTCACCATTTATTACGTAAAGCATTACGTATTATTACCTTCATTTTCAGTTATATACTTTCCTAGCATAATCCCTTGTAACACTACAAATACTAACATTAGTCCCGTTGATCCAAATAGCTTAAAATTTACCCAAGTATCAGTTGAATAATTATATGCCACATAAAGATTAATTATACCCATTATCGCAAAGAATACTGCCCAACTGGAGTTTAGATTTCTCCATATTTTTTCTGGCAATGATATTTTGGTTCCTAACATAGCCCGGATCAAATTTTTCTTAAATACAGTGTGTGATATGAGTAGTGCGCAGGTGAATATCCAATATAGTACGGTTGGCTTCCATTTGATAAAAGTCTCGTCCTTTAATATTAGTGTCGCGCTACCAAAAATAACAATAATAACTAGGCTTATCCATTGCATTTTTTCAATCTTGTGATGACGAAACCAAGTCCATATTATTTGCATAAAAGTTGCAGCAATAGCTACAGCAGTTGCTGCATATATTCCATACAGCTTAAATGCAATAAAGAATAGTATGACCGGGAAAAGGTCAAAAAGAAATTTCATAAATTTAGGCTCGTAAAGTTTACTAATAAATAGAACAACCAGATTATGGTGGCTACGCTTGGAAAAATCTATATAAGATGTATAGTTTCTTACAAATTTATACTGCGCCCGCCATCTACTGCTAATATCTGCCCTGTAATATAAGGGGCTTCTGAAATTAAGAAAAATACTGCTTTAGCTATGTCACTTGGTTCACCTACTCGCTTAAGGAGGGTCTTGTTGATGATGCGCTGACGTGTTATTTGATCTGACCATTCCCCGTTCTCTGGCCAGAGAATGGGTCCTGGAGAAACGCCGTTTACTCTGATTTCAGGAGCTAATTCTAGCGATAGAGATCTGGTTAATGTGGCTAATCCACCTTTAGCCGAACTGTAAACTAGATATTTTTTTAGGGGCCACTCAGAATGAATATCAATTATGTTAATAATACATCCATGTTGCTTTTTTAGATGTGGTGCTGCTGCTTGAGATAGAAAGAGGGGGGCTTTTAAATTACATCCAATAAGATCATCCCATGATTTTTCTGTTATCTTTCCAATAGGCGAAGAGTAGAAGCTAGAGGCATTATTAATAAGGGAATCGATTCTACCAAAATGCTTTAATGTTTCATTAATTAGAATTGGCAGCTGTGCTGTATCAAGTAAATCAGCTTGAATTAGCGCAACTGATCCAGGACGTATTTGGTTAAGTTTAGTTTGAAGTGCCTGGGCTTCCTTCTCAGAGGATCGGTAATGTATCATGAGACTCATGCCTTCAGAGTGTAATTTTTGACAGATAGTTTCACCTATGCGTCTTGTGCCTCCAGTAATGAGTATAATTTTATCTTGCATCGCAGTCCCCTATCGGGTATTTCTGATAATTTGTATCAACAACCAGAAGTTAAATGTACTAACAAGTTGCCTCGTGTCATCACACTATTTAGCAGTCAATCTCTTATTTAGGATTCCTAAAGTTTAGATAATTTACCTTAAAGAAACACTTACGCCGATGCCGCTACTACCAACACCAGATGAATCTGCTCTAAAGCATAGTTCTGCTGTAAAAAATATGATCTGTTCAGAGATTACCACGGCAGGGGGGTGGATTCCATTTGAACGTTATATGGAGCTCGCAATCTATTCGCCTGGAATGGGATATTACTGTTCTGGCACGACTAAATTTGGCTGTGCCGGAGATTTTGTAACTGCACCAGAAGTTTCTTCATTATTTGGTAGAGCCATTGCCCAACAAGCTGTACAAATAATAGAGAGTGTCGGTGAAGATAGCAGTGACATTCTAGAATTTGGAGCTGGAACCGGTAAGCTCGCACTTGATATATTGCTAGAGTTAGAAAATATAAACAGGCTGCCAAGGCATTATTTTATTCTTGAAGTAAGTGGAGAGTTGCAGGAGAAGCAGAATAAATTATTTGCTAAATTTGCACCTCATCTTCTGTCTCGGGTCCAATGGCTGGAACAGCTTCCAACCAAATTTAAGGGTTTAATACTTGCAAATGAGGTACTTGATGCCATGCCGATTCATTTAGTGGCGAGGCGTGATAATGATTTATTCGAGCGTGGCGTGGTGTGGAATGGTAATAGGTTTGAGTGGAGTGACCACTTACTGTTTGAGGGGGAGCTCTTTAGAATCGCAGAAGAAATAATTCCTCTGGCTAGTCCTGATAATAAAAATATTGAAATCTATATTAGTGAAATCAATCTTTCAGCACGTGGTTTTATTAGAAGTATTGCAAATATTTTAGAGAAAGGAGCAGTAGTTCTCATCGATTATGGCTTTGGGCGTGACGAGTACTATCATGAGCAGCGTAATCGGGGCACGATGATGTGCCACTACCGACACCACGCTCATGATGATCCATTTTATTTTCCGGGGTTGCAGGATATAACAAGTCATGTAGATTTTACTGCTATTACTGATGTGGCTGCAGGGGAGGGGTTAGAGTTATTAGGCTACACTTCTCAGGCACAATTTCTTATTAACTGTGGTATCACTGAAATTCTCTCACGAATACCAGTAGAAAATACAAGTGACTACTTACCTATGGCCAATCAAATGCAGAAATTAGTAAGCCCTGCTGAAATGGGTGAATTATTCAAGGTGATTGCTTTAGGCAAAGATAACCAGCAGCCCCTTATTGGATTTGAGAGTGGAGATAAGAGCTTCTTATTAGAAAAAGATATGTAATCTTATTCTAGTTATTAATTAGAAAAAAATTGGTTTTTAACAAACAAATAAAATAGATTATTTCTTTGGCATATAAAGATCAGTTATCGATCCCTCTGCTATCTCAGCAGCAAAGTTAATAGTTTCTGATAATGTTGGGTGTGGATGAATAGTTAAACTAATGTCTTCCATATCTGTACCCATTTCTAGTGCAAGGACCGTTTCAGAAATCAATTCTCCTGCATTAATGCCAACTATCCCTGCACCGAGCAAGCGGCGCGTGTTTTTATCGAATAGTAATTTTGTCATACCCTCATCGCGTCCCATAGCTATCGCGCGGCCACTAGCGGCCCATGGGAAGCTGGCTTTTTCATAATCAATTCCCTGATTCTTTGCCTCAATCTCAGTTAAGCCCATCCAAGCTATTTCTGGATCTGTATATGCTACTGAAGGAATAGTGCGGACATCAAAGGCAGCTTTTTGCCCTGCTATAATTTCTGCGGCAAGTTTCCCTTCGTGCGTTGCTTTATGAGCAAGCATTGGCTCTCCCACAATATCGCCGATACCAAAAATATTCGGAACGTTTGTTCGTAGCTGGTTATCAACTGGAATGAAGCCTTGTTTAGTAACATGGACCCCCGCATTTTCTGCTTCTATTGCGTGTCCATTAGGACGGCGTCCGACCGCAACTAAAATGCGATCATAAGTCTGAGTCCCAGGAGATTCCTCTCCTTCGAAGGTAACTTCCAACCCGTCCTTCTGTGGATTTATTTCACTAACTTTAGTTCTAAGATAGATTGCTTCATAGCGCTTCTTTATTCTTCTATATAGTGGCTTAATAAGATCTTTATCAGCTCCAGAAATTAATTGATCCTTCATCTCTACCACGCTTACTTTAGATCCGAAGGCATCATAAATTGTTGCCATTTCTAGGCCAATGATCCCACCACCAATGATTAACATTCGTTTGGGAATATCTTCAAGTTCTAAGGCGCCTGTTGAATCAATAATTCTAGGATCATTTTGGATAATCCCAGGAGGATGGGCTACGCTTGATCCTGCGGCGATTACACAGTATTCGAATGAAACGGTTTTCTGGCCATTAGGTGTGGTTACTGAAATCATATTGGGAGTAATAAATTTTCCATTCCCTTGTATGACTTCTACGTTCCTTTTTTTTGCTAGTGCGGTTAGGCCATTAGTAAGTTTTTCAATAATTGACTCTTTCCATTTTCGCAGCTTATTTAATTCAAGCTTAGGTGTGTTGAGATTAATACCGGCATGAATGGTTTCTTCTGCATCAGTGACAACTTTTGCCATATGTAGTAATGCTTTTGAGGGAATGCAGCCGACATTGAGACAGACCCCCCCAAGTACTGGGTAGCGCTCAATCAGTATTACTTTCTTTCCGAGATCAGCTGCTCTAAAAGCTGCTGTATAGCCACCTGGCCCTGCTCCTAATATAGCCACATCTGCATGAAAATCACCACGAGGAATCGTAGTAGGTTGAGTTGAAGTAGGACTAACTGTAGGTGGAGAAAATTCTGTTTTAGTATCTTTTTTGGTGTGAGGAGGAGAATCTGTTGGGTTGGTTATTGGTTTCAATGTAAGTATTATTGATCCTTCCGAAACTGTGTCGCCAATTTTCACTTTAATTTCTTTTACTGTGCCATTCTGAGGCGCAGGAATTTCTATTGTAGCCTTATCAGTTTCTAGTGTGATAAGAGAGGTTTCTTTTTCTACACTATCTCCAGGCTGTACTAGTATTTCAATAACAGGAACTTCTTTGAAATCACCAACATCAGGGACTTTAATTTCGATAAGCTGAGTCATAGTATGCTATAAAAAATTATGTTGTTTATTACCGAATTTGACCATTTCCTAATACTATAAATTTCTGGCTAGTTAGCCCCTCTAGCCCCACTGGTCCACGTGCATGTATTTTGTCAGTAGAAATGCCGATCTCAGCACCTAGGCCATATTCAAAGCCATCAGCAAAACGAGTAGAAGTGTTTACCATTACTGAACTAGAGTCCACTTCTCGTAGGAAGCGTCGGGCACGAGAGTAGTCCTCTGTAACTATGGAATCAGTATGATGTGAGCCATATAAATTGATGTGCTCCAAAGCCTGATCCAGGCTACTTACTATTCGTACACTTAAAATTGGTGCCAAATATTCAGTTTTCCAATCATCTTCTGTAGCTTGAGTCATTTTTACTACGATAGCGCATGAAGATTTATCGCCTCGAAGCTCTACCCCTTTATCAAGGTAAATCTTACATAGGGGTGGTAGTACTTCTCGTGCCATTTTCTCATGTACCAATAAGGTTTCCATAGTGTTGCAGGTCCCATAGCGCTGAGTTTTTGAATTATCAGCAATGCCGATAGATTTATTTAGATCAGCTCCTTCATCTATATAAACATGACATACACCGTCAAGATGCTTGATGACTGGAATACACGCTTCATCAGAAATACGTTTAATCAGACCTTTTCCTCCACGCGGAACAATTACATCTACAAATTCCTTCATGGTAATTAGTTCACCTACCGCATCTCGATCAATAGTATTTATTACTTGTATTACTGTTTCTGGCAGACCAGAGATTCTGAGACCTTCTTTTACGCATGCAGCAATAGCTTGATTACAATTATATGCTTCGGAGCCACCACGTAATATTGCTGCATTTCCTGCTTTGATACACAGTCCGGCTGCATCAGCTGTAACATTAGGGCGTGCTTCATAAATAATCCCAATTACACCTAGCGGCACCCGCATTTTCCCAACCTGAATTCCAGAAGGGCGATAGTTTAAATCGCTTATTTCTCCAACAGGGTCAGCAAGGGAAGCTATCTGTAATAGGCCCTCTACCATATTAGTGACGCCTTTTGAGGTAAGCGTCAGGCGATCTATTAAAGCCGAGTCGAGACCTTGAGCTTTTGCTGCCTCTAAATCATCCTTATTCGCAGATAATAAATTCTTTTCATTTTTTTTGATTGACGCGGCTATTTCAGTAAGCGCTTTGTTTTTGGAAGAAGAGTCTACTTTCGCCATCGTATGTGATGCAGTACGAGCTTCACGCCCCACCATCTGCATGTAGGTCTTAATGTCTACATTATCCATTTTTTGGTTCCAAGTTTTCAGTAAATCAATAAATATTGATACAGTATAGCAAGTTAGGCTGCCAACAATGCTCCTGTAGTGTAATGATACAGATACTGCGGGTAAGGAAGGTCACATTACATAAATAAAATATAGGAACTTAGAGGAAAACCTAAATTAGATTAAGAAAGTCTATTAGATAGTTTTATACAATAACTAGAATAAATGAAATGACTCTATTTATTCTATAAGAATGAAATATGTTTAGTTTTTTTAAATGCAAAATGTAATCCTAGCTGTTGAATCTCGTCCCAAGCATCCCCTTTTTTAACACCTTTACTTATTTTATCTATTTTCGCAGCATGTAATAATGCTTTTACCAGTAGTTTTAATCCAACTCGTTTGGCTGCATTTTCCATAATTTTTTGACGGTCTCCCCATACGTTTGCTTCTCTCATTAGTTGTGTATAAGTCTTACCAGAGTCTAATCCCTTACGAATAATGATCAATGAGCGGATTTGTCCTGCAAGTATTGCTAGAATAAATGGCACAGCAGCTCCTTCTCCTTGTAGCCCTTTCAGTATGAGGATGAAGCGGGCTATTTCTCCTGTCAGCATTGAGTCTGATAATTTAAAAATATCATATCTTGCCACTTCCATTACGGCATTCTTTATTTGAGTAAAAGATAATGTGCCTGGTGGATAGAGTAGGGCAAGTTTCTTGATCTCCTGATTAGCTGCCAGAAGATTTCCTTCTACTTTTTCTGCAAAGAAACGCAAGGTATCCGGATCAGTTCTCTGGTTTTGTATACTTAGACGCTGATTAATCCAGTCTGGAAGCTGGTTAAACTCTACTAATGGAACTGAGATCATAGATCCAGTTTTTTCAAGAGCCTTGAACCATTTTGTTATTTTTCCTTGCTTATCTATTTTGGGTAATGTGACCAGAGTTAGCGTGTCTGGTGGTAGTGAGCAGCAATAATCTTCAATAGCCTTGCCGCCTTCTTTCCCCGGTTTTCCTGAAGGAACGCGGATATCAATTAATCTTTTTTCACCAAATAGAGATAAGCTGTTACTTCTTAGTAGTAAGTCTGATTTTTTGAATTGATTATCTATTGTAAATATTTCTCTCTCAATATAGCCATCCATACGGGCCATTTTACGAATCAAGTCAGCAGACTCAATAGCCAACAGTGGCTCCTCTCCATATACGGTATAAAATGTTAAGAGTTTTTTTTGGAGATGTTGGGAAAGGTTCGCTGGTTGGATATGCATTACTTATATTTGATAAGAGAAATTTTCCAATGCAATCTATAAAAGTTACTAGCGTTGTTTGTTAGGCAGTTTTCATACGATTTTCTGGGTAGCGGTCAATGGTCTATCAAGAATCATTAATTTTACTGTCCTTTGAGTAGGGAATTTAATTTCTGTAATTATAAACACCAGTTTTAATTTAAGCCTATATAACAATATTTACTAGCCTCTTGGGTACTACTATTATCTTTTTTATTTCGTTCCCTGCAACAAATTTTTTTACTTGCTCATTTTCTAGAGCAATCTGCTCAATAGTTTCTCGCTCAGCTTCTTTGACTACACGTATCTGGCCTCGTAGCTTGCCATTTACCTGTACTACCATTTCAATTTCATCTTGTACTAGTATTCTTTTATCGGCTTCTGGCCATGGTTGATCAAGCAGCTCAGTTTCTGGCCTGAGTTCCCGCCATAATGTATGACAGATGTGAGGAACAATAGGTGAGAGAAGTAGTACTATGTTTTCTAACGCTTCCTGTATCACACTACGGGAGGATTTATCGGAGCCATGAATCTTAGTCAGAGAATTCATTAGCTCCATTACTGCAGCAATTGCTGTGTTAAAAGTATGGCGCCTTCCTAGATCATCACTAACTTTAGAAATAGTATGGTGTAATTGAAAACGAAAAGATTTAAGTTCAGCAGACAGGTTGCCACTAATTTCAGGTTCAACTATTCCAAGCTGTAGATGTCTGTATACTTGATTCCAGAGTCTATTTAGGAACCGGAATGCACCATCAGCTCCTGTATCCGTCCACTCAAGTGTTTGTTCAGGTGGGCTTGCAAACATTATAAATAGTCGTGCAGTATCAGCGCCGTATTTATCAACTAATTTTTGTGGGTCAACACCATTATTTTTAGATTTTGACATGGTGCCAACGCCCCCAAACTCTACTGGATTATTATCTTCACGTAAAATGGCATTACTACGTTTTCCTTGATCATCTGTTTGAATATCGACATCAGCCGGGTTGAAATAAGTAATTCGCCCGGCTTCTTCTTTTCGAAAGAAAATCTCATTTAATACCATGCCCTGTGTAAGCAAATCTGAGAAAGGCTCATCAAATTCAACCAACCCTAGATTGTGCATTACCTTAGTCCAAAAACGTGAGTAAAGTAAGTGTAGAATCGCGTGTTCAATTCCGCCGATATATTGATCTACTGGTAACCAATAATTTGTACGTGAGTCAGTCATGGATTTATTCTGGTCAGTACATGTATAGCGAATGTAATACCAAGATGAATCAACAAAAGTATCCATCGTATCTGTTTCACGTCGCGCAGTTTTCCCACATTTGGGGCAGTCACAGTCATAAAATGACGACATTTTTTCCAATGGGTTACAAGAACCATCCGGAACCAGATTCTCTGGCAATACTACTGGGAGCTGCTCATCTGGAACAGGCACAACCCCACATGTGTTGCAATGTATAAGTGGAATTGGGCATCCCCAAAAACGTTGTCGGGAAATGCCCCAGTCACGTATACGAAATCTAGTTTTCTTATCTCCTAAATTTAATGCAGACAAATCTAAAGCAATAGCATTAACGGCTGCTTGGAAATTCATGTCGTCGTATTTGCCGGAATTAACACACACTCCTTTCTTTGAGCTATACCATTCTTGCCATTGGTCGGTACTGAATTCAGGATGTGATTCTGATTGAGATTTGGCTGGTACAGAAATAACTTGTTTTATAGGTAAACTATATTTCTTTGCAAATTCAAAATCACGTTCATCATGCGCAGGTACTGCCATAACCGCACCTTCGCCATAGCCCATCAATACATAGTTTGCAATCCATATTGGTAATTTTGACCCGGTCAGCGGGTGAACGACAAATAATCCTGTAAATAGGCCTTTCTTTTCTTGAGTGGCAAGATCTGCCTCCATCGTGACGCTGTTCCTGCACTCAGAGATGAAATTAGAAAGCTCAAGATTATCTTTTGCTGCATGTAGTGCTATTGGATGCTCTGCTGCGACTGCCACGTAAGTTGCACCCATTAAAGTATCTGCACGGGTTGTGAAGACTTTTATCGCCTGCAGGGTGTTTGCTGGAGCATCAGCAGGAAAAGTAATATTTACACCAAAACTCTTACCAATCCAATTGGCCTGCATCGTTTTTACACGGTCTGGCCAACCTGATAGCTTATCAAGGCCACTAAGCAACTCTTCTGCATACTGGGTGATACCAAGGTAATAACCAGGGATTTCACGCCTTTCAATCAACGCGCCTGTACGCCACCCGCGCCCGTCTATTACTTGCTCGTTAGCTAAGACAGTTTGATCTACTGGGTCCCAATTTACTACCTGGGTTTTTTTGTAGGCAATTCCTTTCTCCAGCATTCGTAGAAAGAGCCATTGGTTCCAACGATAGTAGTCCTGATCACAGGTAGCGAATTCTCTATCCCAGTCTATGGCCAGTCCTAAGCTCTTTAACTGCTTCCGCATATAATCGATATTGTCATAAGTCCATTTTGCTGGTGGTACTTTATTTTGTATGGCAGCATTTTCTGCGGGCAGGCCAAAAGCGTCCCAACCCATAGGTTGTAGGACGTTGTAACCTTGCATACGGTGATAGCGTGACAACAAATCACCTATGGTGTAATTGCGAACATGCCCCATGTGAAGCTTTCCAGACGGGTAGGGGAACATTGATAGGCAAAAATATTTCTTCTTGCCTTGTACTTCAGTAGCGCTGAAAGCACAGGTTTTATCCCAGTAAGACTGAGCACCTAATTCAATTTTTTGTGGATTATATTTTTCTTGCATAGAATTATTCGCCATTAAGCAGATAATTATAACGTGAAGATAATCTGATTACCGTCAATTACAAGTATTTTTATTGTTGTAATATCAGCTGTATAAAAAATTTCTTTGTTTTAATGGTCACTTTATCCTTATAAAACTGATTACAAGTAATAAAATTTAATATGTTATGTCTGATTTCCTTGATCATCTAATAATAAAAGCCGTATCATGGCGATCTAGAAATCTTATTATTCTGAGATTAATGAATTTTTGTTAAAGTTAGAGAGGTAACGGGTAATTCTTTATCCGTATTATTATTACTGTTTCAGGAGAAATCTTGCATGTCAAAAAAACACCCTGTTATAGCTGTCACCGGATCATCTGGTGCTGGCACCTCAACGGTCAAAAATAGCTTTGAGCAAATTTTTTGCCGTGAAAAGATTAATGTGGCTGTAGTAGAAGGTGATAGTTTTCATCGCTATGATCGTGTTGCGATGAAAAAAGCCGTAGCTAAATCAGTGGAAAAGCATGGCCGCCCTATTAGCCACTTTGGCCCCGAGGCGAATGAATTTAAGAAGCTGGAAACACTTTTTAAAGAATATAGTAAGAATGGTAGTGGAAAGACGCGACTTTATTTACATAATGATGAGGAAGGAGCTCCTTATAAACAAAAAGCTGGCACATTCACTCCCTGGTCATCAATTGCTCGTGGTTCAGATATGTTGTTTTATGAAGGTCTGCATGGCGGTGTAAAGAGTAGCACTGCAGATGTCGCTAAATATGTAGACTTACTAGTAGGGGTTGTTCCTGCTGTTAATCTTGAATGGATCCAGAAAATTTACCGTGATACAAGTGCTCGTGGTTATTCAGCTGAAGCAGTAACTGACACTATCTTACTGCGTATGCATGATTACGCGCATTACATTACTCCTCAGTTCTCACGTACTCATATTAATTTTCAGAGGGTGCCAACTGTAGACACCTCTAATCCTTTTATCGCAAGAGAAATTCCAACATTGGACGAGAGTCTTGTTGTAATACGTTTCCAGGATACTAAGAATGTAGATTTTTCTTGCCTTTTGTCTATGATTCATGATTCCTTTATGTCGCGCCCGAATACTATAGTTGTTCCTGGTGGAAAAATGGGATTAGCGATAGAGCTAATATTGACACCATTAATTCTAGAGCTGGCAGCTAAGAGGAAAAAGAAATAAATAGTAATATAGATTTTCTTCAGTGTTCAATAAATTGACGGAGGCTGTATAATTTCAGTTTAGAATATACTGCTGGGAACAGCCTCTTTCAATGTCTCTTCTACTTTCCAGCCTCAATAATGAGCAACTCAAAGCGGTTACTCTGCAAGATCAGTCAGCTTTGGTGCTGGCTGGCGCAGGTAGTGGTAAAACTCGAGTACTTACTACCCGCATCGCATATTTAATCCAGTCTAGGCAAGTTAGCCCTCACAGTATATTGGCTGTTACTTTTACGAACAAGGCGGCTAAGGAAATGCTCATGCGTGTTTCCGCTATGTTGCCAATTAATACTCAGGGTATGTGGGTAGGTACTTTTCACGGTTTGTGTCATCGTATGCTACGTGCTCATTACCAGGATGCAGGATTACCGCAAGCATTTCAAATTCTTGACTCGGCAGATCAATTATCAGTCATAAAGAGAGTTCTAAAAGACATCAATGCAGATAGTGAAAAATTTCCACCACGCCAGGTTCAGTGGTTTATTAACAATGCAAAAGATGGGGGGATAAGAGGGTCTCAGGTTGAGGCATCCGATGATTTTACGCGTAAGATGGCTGAGTTTTATCTAGTGTATGAGCAGCAATGCAACAAGGAGGGGGTAGTAGATTTTGCAGAGCTTTTGTTGCGCAGTTATGAGTTGCTAACTCGTAATGAGATTTTGCAGAAACACTATAGTGGTCGGTTCAGTCATATATTAGTAGATGAGTTCCAAGATACCAGTCAATTACAATACAAGTGGCTTAGGTTGCTTGCCGGTGTTGAAGCTTCAGTATTTGTTGTGGGAGATGATGATCAAAGTATCTATGCATTTCGTGGCGCGAATACCGGTAATATGAAAGATTTCGAGCGTGATTTTCACATTTCAGAGATTATAAAATTAGAACAAAATTATCGTTCGCATGGCAACATACTGGATGCTGCTAATACATTAATACGTAATAATAGTGGGCGTTTAGATAAGAATCTTTGGACCTCTGAAGGTGATGGTGAACTCCTAAGAGTATACAATGCGCCAACCGATCTTGATGAAGCTGCTTTTATTGTAAAAGAGACAAAGTCATTACAGGAAGAGGGAATAAAGTTATCACAGATAGGTTTGTTATACCGCTCAAATGCTCAATCACGCGTGTTAGAGCATGCTCTATTTAATGCTTCTTTGTCTTATCGAGTATATGGGGGTTTGCGTTTCTTTGAGCGTCAGGAAATTAAGCATGCACTAGCGTATTTACGAATGATCGCTAATCCAAATGATGATAATGCACTGTTACGAATTATCAATTTTCCTGCACGTGGAATTGGTGCTCGTAGTTTAGAGCAATTACAAGATAGTGCCAAAGAGAAAGGTGGAAGTCTATGGCAGGCAGCAATAGAAAACAGAGGAGGGGTGGCCCTGAACCAGGGGTTGAAAGGTGGGAATTTAGTTCCGAATATTGAAAATAGAGCCGCAGGTATTCCAAAAAAAGGACTTAACAGTTTTGTATTTTTAATTGAGTCAATGCAGCAAAGCTGCCTAGAGTTAACGTTACCAGAAATAATTAAGCATATGTTAGAGCACAGTGGACTTGTGCCTTATTATAATAGCCAGCGTGAAGGGGCTAACAGGCTAGAGAACTTGAATGAGTTGATTAACGCTGTCACAAGCTATATTCAGGAAGCTGAGGATAGCAGCCTCACAGCATTTCTTGCACATGCATCACTGGAGGCAGGCGAGCACCAGAGTGGTAATGATCAGGATGCAATTCAATTAATGACGGTACATTCTTCTAAGGGATTAGAATTTCATAGTGTTTTTCTTAGCGGATTGGAAGAGGGCTTGTTCCCTCATGACAATAGTCGTAACGAAGCTGGCGGACTAGATGAAGAGCGCCGCCTCATGTATGTGGCTTTGACCCGAGCACAGCGGAGAATGTATCTGAGTTTTACGCAGAGCCGAATGATGCATGGTCAAACTCGTTACAATATTCCTTCTCGTTTCTTAAAGGAAATTCCTGAAAATTTATTAAAATTTTTACACCCTGTACAAGAGCCAGCGGATACTGGACGGCTATCTGGAGAAAAGAATTATAGAGCTGGCGCTCTGATTTCGGATTCCAAACCTAGAATGAAAGGATCTGCATCAGGTATTTTGGATTCGAATAATTCAAAATGGAGTATAGGGCAGAACGTACTTCACGCAAAATTTGGAGAAGGCATAATTGTAAATTGTGAAGGTGGCGTATCAGATGGCCGCGTTCAGGTTAAATTTAGCCAATATGGAATAAAATGGTTGTCACTAGAATATGCCAAACTCACTCCTGCTTGATTGCATTAATTTACTAATTTTTGATCAAATTATTCATTCTCAGATGCGGGAATTTTCTGAGTTCCTTCTCTAGGGTCCTCGTTAATAAATATGGTTTTGTAGCTCGCATAGACTGAGGCATAAAGTATTGGCATAAGGACGAAATTTATCAGTCCGAAGCTCAAAGAAACAAGGCCAAATAACATATAGGGCAAGAGAGCTATGACTATCAGTAAAAATGCAGAGGTAATAAAAATCTGGAGGGGTATGAGATTTGATAAGCAGGCAATAAAACTTAACCTCATGGCTGCATATGGAGTCATCTTATCAAATATTATCAGCAATGGCGCAAACCAAACAGCCATGATAAGTGGCAGATGAAGTATTACTCCAGCAATAAGGGCTGATAGCATATTATCAGATGCCTTAATCACCTCGGTTTCATCATTAGTTCTTGCTCCTTCTATTACATAATCCATTGCCACGTCACCTGCAATTGTTGAAATTATTCCAAAAATTAGCAGCTGTCCTACCAGTGAAATTGCTCCCAAAGTAAGTAATGGAACCGGGCTTATTTTGAATCCTGCAAACAAATGAGAGAATTGTAATTTTTCGTTTTGTTCAAGTGCTTTGCAACCAGTCCATAATCCAGCCTGAAGACTCGGAAATAATATTATGAATACGAGTAGGCCATATAATTCAAGTGCAACCGATAGTGTTGCGATGATTGCATACAATGTGCCGCAAAGTATAATCCAGACTAGAGGGTTCTGACGGAACTGGTATACGCCATTCAGAATCCATTGTAATCCTTGTTTTGTTCCAACCGGTTTCACTTTCATTTCTTGGTATCTCCTGTTTGCCGGGAGCGGGAAGTCAGTATCTGACCTTGACCCACTAAGCTTTGTTTAAACCCAGGTTTCGGCCAGTCTGGCCTGAGTTAATAAATGTCCTTGTAGTATTTGCTTAAAATGAGCCGGGTTTTTAGCATGAGTAATCTCTCCTTCCCGTGGTAAATGGTAGTCATATAACCTTGATATCCAGAAGCGAAGTGCCCCGGCACGTAACATTATGGGCCAGATATTTTTCTCACCAGAAGTGAGTGGACGTATGTGATGATACGCCCGAAGCAGGGATAACAAATTAGCGTCATTAAGTTTCCCATTTTCAGCCATGCACCAGTCATTTGCTGCAATAGCAAGATCGTACAATAATGAATCGTTACAGGCGAAATAAAAGTCTATTACGCCACCAATAGTATCGTTATTGAATAGTATATTGTCACGAAACAGATCTGCATGAATTACACCTTGCGGAAGATCTTTAAATTGGTGCAGTGATTGAAACTGTAGTTCTTTCTCAAGAAGGGTTGCGTCTTCTAGCGGAAGCAGCGGTATGAGTTTTGGTGCTATAGATTCTCGCCATTTTGGGCCGCGTGGGTTATTCATCTTTTCAGGAAAAGACAGGGAGGATAAATGCATTTTTGCCAGTAGAGCCCCTACGTGCCCGCATTGCTCTGGAACAGGGTGTTCAATTTGGCTTCCGGGTAAAAAGGTAACGAGGCTTGCTGGCTTATCATTCAAGCTACCAAGAAATCCATTCTCAAGATTCTTAATCGGGCTAGGACAGGGGATGCCATGACTCGAAAGATGCACCATAAGATTAAGATAGTAGGGCAGTTCAGAGAAAGAAAGTTTCTCAAAGAGCGTAAGGATATATTTGCCGTGTGAAGTTGTGACAAAATAATTTGTGTTCTCAATGCCTGAGGATATGCCCTGCAAATCTATTAGCGTTCCTATGGAATAGCCTTTAAGCCAAATAGAAAGTTGATCTTGAGTAACGGTGGTGAAGACAGACATAAGTTAGGAGTTATATAAAGATATGGAAAGTAAGCGGTAGGCTATTCTTTCCTATTGTTTGTAAAATTTAGAACGTAAATATTGACCACATTGGTGGGCGGACTCCATCATCAAGTACACCATCACTGATGTATGATGCATCCCCGGTATCATCATATAAATAATATGGGAAACCAATGAGGGGAGTTACTTTGATCACTTGTATTCTTCCGTCTATTTGATATTCCTCAACTTTATCTTCTCCACGTTTTCTGATGATAACAAGAGGCTCCTCTAAAAGGGGGTCTTCTGTTTCAAGTGGCTCAGGTTGCAATTGAGGTAGATCTGGTGGCTGCAGCGGCACTAATTCCTGCGCAGCTGCAGGAGCTGCAAAAATTAGCAGTAGCATAAGAAGAATTAGATGAATGGTAGTCCATAGCTGGATTTTTAGACCAATATCAGGTGATTTTTCTGAATATGTTACTTTGCTCGTTACTTCCATGGAACTAGGGCCGCCACCTAAATTTTCTGAAAAATCTGTATCAGACAGTTGCAGCGTAATTTTTTCTGCTAGTCTATAGTATGGGCGGTTAGCAGGAGTGCGTACTCTGCTAAAAATATTAACATCAGATTTAATGTAGCTCAGGCGCTCTACTCCTTCAACAAACTCTGCCATAATCCCAAAAACATACCACGATTCCCGGCTAGACCAGTTATTATCTAAGTGGTCAGCTGCTATGTTATTAAGTGATTTATTTTGCCAAATCATGAATAATTTTTAAAAAGAATCTTATGAAAACTCTGTTGTTAATTGATGGTTCATCATACCTGTATCGCGCTTTTCATGCTTTACCTGATTTACGAAATCGCCGTGACGAACCAACTGGAGCTATCAAAGGCGTAATTAATATGCTACGTCGTTTACATAATGATTATCAGGCTGATTATAGCGCGTGTGTATTTGATGCAAAAGGTAAGACTTTTCGTGATGATCTGTACCCGGAGTACAAAGCGCACCGTCCACCTATGCCAGATGATCTTGTGGCACAGATTATACCTCTTCATGAATGCATACGTGCCCTAGGTTGGCCGATGCTAATAATTGAAGGAGTAGAGGCAGATGATGTAATTGGTACATTAGCAAAGCAAGCCGAGCAAGAAATGATGCAATGTATTATTTCTACTGGTGACAAGGATATTGCACAATTGGTAAATAAACAGACAACACTGATAAATACCATGAACAACGAAGTTCTTGATGAGGCTGGTGTGCTCACCAAGTTTGGTGTTGAACCTAAAAGAATACTTGATTACCTGACACTGGTAGGTGACAAAGCAGATAACGTTCCTGGCGTGGATAAGGTGGGGCCCAAGACGGCAGTAAAGTGGCTTAAACGTTATGGCACAATAGATAATATTATAGTGCATGCTAAAGATATCGATGGTGTAGTCGGAGAAAATCTACGTAATACACTTGAATGGCTGGAGAAAGCACGCGGGTTACTTACTATTAAATGTGACGTAGTTTTGCCAGTTCGTGTAAAAGATCTTGAGTTGAAGCCGCAGGACACAAAAAAATTATTTGAGCTTTATGAACGGCTGGATTTCAGTACTTGGCTACGTGAATTACAAAAAGATACAAGCCTTGATTTGAAAAGCTCGAGTTCTTTGGGAGTAAATGCCAAACAGTCTATAAAAGAAAATCAAGAGATAGAGGCAGATCAGAAAAATATTTTTGAAGACTTAAGCACAGATTATCAAACTATATTATCTAAGTCTCAGTTGGAGGAATGGATTGAACGCATCAAAGAATCATCTTTAGTTTCCATTGATACAGAAACTACGGGACTAGATCCTATGAGAGCAAAACTTGTTGGTATATCATTTTCTGTCAAATCACATCACGCAGCTTATTTACCATTAGCTCATTGTTATACTGGAGCTCCTGTACAGATGGAGGTAGGCTATGTACTTGAGAAACTTAGACCCTGGCTAGAAGATCCTAGTAAGCCCAAATTGGGGCAGAATCTAAAGTACGATAAACACATTTTTGCGAATCATGGCATAGATTTTAGGGGCATCATGCATGATACGTTATTGCAATCTTATGTATTAGAGTCACATCGTCCACATAATATGGACAACCTTGCGCTACGGCATCTTGATATCAAAACTATCACTTACGATGAGGTTACTGGAAAAGGTATTAGCAGAATCAATTTTGATCAGGTTGATATAGGAATCGCTACGAAATATGCAGCGGAGGATGCCGATATTACGCTTCGTCTGCATCAGCATCTGTATCCACAGATTATGTGCAATTCTAGGTTAGATAATATTTATCGTTCGCTCGAGATGCCAGTATTAGAGGTATTATTTGAGATGGAGAATAATGGCGTTTTATTGGATATAAATATGCTAGAGATCCAGAGTAGAGAGCTCGGTGAGAAGATGCTGTCACTTGAGGAAGATGCGTTCTTAATTTCCGGGCAGCCCTTTAATTTAAATTCGCCCAAACAGATCCAGGAGATATTATTTACTCAACTCAAGCTTCCCATAGTAAAGAAGACCCCAAGTGGGGTTCCTTCTACGAATGAGGCCGCACTACAGAAACTTGCATTGGATTATCCGTTACCAAAAATATTGCTTGATTATCGTAGCCTTGCTAAGCTTAAATCAACTTATACAGACAAACTTCCGCGCATGGTAAATGCTGCTTCTGGAAGAGTACATACTAATTATTCTCAGGCAGTTGCTGTAACTGGCCGATTGTCCAGCAATGAGCCTAATTTGCAAAATATTCCAATACGGGCTGCCGAAGGACGCCGTATTCGTGAGGCATTTATTGCCGCACAAGGGAATTACATTATCTCTGCTGATTATTCGCAAATTGAGCTACGTATTATGGCCCATATCTCAAAAGATAAGGGATTGCTTGAAGCATTTGCGCAGGGAGCAGACATTCATCGCGCCACTGCCGCAGAAGTATTTGGTGTGTCACTAGATGCAGTAGATAGTGAACAGCGTCGCTACGCCAAGATTATTAATTTTGGGCTGATATATGGGATGTCCGAATTTGGCCTTGCTTCACAGCTAGGCATTGAGAGGAGTGCTGCTCGTGCCTTTATGGATCGCTATTTTGCTCGTTACCCAGGGGTGGCAGACTATATGGAATGTACACGAGAAGAAGCTAAAAAAGCGGGTTATGTAGAAACCGCATTTGGTCGCAGATTATGGTTGCCAGAAATTAACAGTCCTAATGGTAATCGTAGGCAAGCAGCTGAGCGCGCTGCAATTAATGCGCCAATGCAAGGTACAGCAGCAGACATTATCAAATTTGCGATGATTTCGGTAAGTGATTGGTTGTTAAGAGATAAATTAAAAGCCAAGCTTATTATGCAGGTTCATGATGAATTGGTGCTAGAAGTCCCTGAGGGGGAGGTGGAATTAATAAAAACAGCCTTGCCTTCCCTTATGGGAAGCGCAGTAAAACTAGATGTACCGCTTCTTGTAGAATTGGGGGTGGGAGAAAATTGGGGAGGCGCACACTAAATAATAAGAATTATTTATAAAGATAAGAGCCATTCTGAAATTTATACTCTGATCTTTTTTCTTGTCAAGAAAGGTATTTTACTTGCTTAAATGGGGAAAATTGCCGTAAAATCACACATTTTTCTGATTAAGCTTCTTATAGGCGATTCAAATATGGTCATAATTCGACTAGCGCGAGGCGGTGCCAAGAAACGCCCGTTTTTTAATTTGGTGGTAGCAGATTCACGTAATGCTCGTGATGGTAAGTTTATTGAACGCATTGGTTTCTATAATCCAAGTGCATCAAAGGATGAAGAAGGGTTGCGTGTGAAACTTGACCGGATTACTTATTGGCAATCACAGGGCGCCCAGTTATCTAATACTGTAACAAGGCTTGTCAAGCAATTTGGTGCAAAGCAGAAAGTCACAGCAAGTAGCTGATAAGGAAATAAAAACATCTGAACCTATGGCCGTAATGGGTCGGATTGTTGGTTCCTTTGGGGTATATGGATGGGTTAAGATACTTCCATTCACTGAGTCTGTGAATGGATTGCTTAGTTATCCTATTTGGTGGCTTGGTAATGACGATGGCGAATGGAATGAGATAAAGGTTATCAAGTGTAATGCTCACTCCAAGATATTAATTGCTTTATTGGACCAATGTACTGATCGTACTGCGGCCATGAAACTGAAAAATACGCTGATTGCAATTCCGCGAAATAATTTGCCAGTATTGTCAGATAGCGGTGAAGAGGGTTATTACTGGGAAGATCTTGTTGGGCTGAAAGTAGTTAATCTTCAGGATGAAGAGCTCGGTAGTGTGGTTGGAATAATTGCCTCATCTAATGATATTCTGCAAGTTCAGAGTTTAAAAGAAGGTGAACGTGAAAGATTGATTCCCTTTATCAATAAAGTAATTGTGAAAGTGGATATAGGGACTCACCAGATTATTGTAGATTGGGGGTCGGACTATTAATACTGGAACGGACTATGGCATTTGAATTTGACGTCATTACCTTGTTTCCAGAAATGTTTGATTCTATAACAAAGCATGGCGTAACTGGCCGTGCAGAGAAGAATAAGATTTACAATTTGCATACATGGAATCCACGTGATTTCACTGAAAATATTCACCGTACAGTAGATGATCGTCCTTATGGAGGCGGTCCTGGTATGGTGATGCTAGCTGAACCATTGGAAAAAGCGGTTACAGCAGCTAAGGCAAGGCAGCTAGCATGCGGGGTTAGCGTGAGGAGAGTGGTTTGCCTTTCTCCTCAAGGGAGGACCCTTGACCATAAATTAGTGAAGGAACTTGGGCAATTGTCGGGGCTAATACTGATTTCTGGTCGTTATGAAGGTATAGATGAGCGTTTGATAAAGAAGCATGTGGAAGATGAGATTTCCATTGGGGATTATGTGCTTTCTGGTGGAGAGCTTCCTGCGATGGTATTAATTGACTGTTTAGCTAGACAAATACCAGGTGTTTTAGGTGATCCTGAATCAGCAGAGCAAGATTCATTTGTAGATGGGTTATTAGATTTTCCGCACTATACTCGCCCTGAGTTTTATCAGGGGGATATCGTACCGGAAACATTGATGTCGGGGGATCATGATAAAATCAGACGTTGGCGTCTACAGCAGGCACTAGGTAGAACTTGGCTTAAGCGCCCAGATTTATTAGGGCTGAAAATTGAGCAAGGCCTGAATACTGAGGAAAAGGAGTTATTGGAAGAATTTAAGATAGCTTATGAAGCTAATAAGAAAAAAATGAATCAAAGGAAGGAGTAGAAATGAATCTGATTGAGCAATTAGAAACAGAAGAAATTAAACGATTAAATAAGGATATACCAGATTTTTCTTCTGGTGACACTGTTGTTGTTAATGTAAAAGTGGTTGAAGGAGAACGTAGCCGTATTCAAGCCTATGAGGGAGTAGTAATATCCAAACGGAATCGGGGCCTTAACTCTGCTTTTACTGTGCGAAAAATATCTAACGGCGAAGGAGTGGAGCGTACTTTTCAGACATATTCTCCATTAATTAATAGTATAGAGATTAAACGTCGTGGAGATGTGCGTCGTGCAAAGTTGTATTACCTCAGAGGTCGCTCTGGAAAATCAGCGAGAATAAAAGAAAAACTTCCTGCTCGGTCAACTGCTAAGAAAGAAGTAAAGAAAGAAGCAAAGAAAGAAGTAAAGAAAGAAGTAAAGAAAGAAGTAAAGAAAGAAGTAAAGAAAGAAGTAAAGAAAGAAGTAAAGAAAGAAGAGTAGGTCTAAAGTTTAGAAGAAGGTTTAAATTGATTGGTACAGCTATGGCTGTACCAATCTGGTGATAAAGAATTTACTAGAGCTTCAGGTGTATTGGTTTCTAGTCTAGCTTATGTTCTTTCTTTTCTTGACTTTTTCGTTCTATTTCCTTGTACCAAATACCATATATTTCAGCTGGCCAAATTGATGTAATCCAGACTATCACATCATCAATCTCTTCATCTGTTAATTTATTACCCCATCCAGGCATGTTCCCGATTTCTGGTGGGCTACCTTCTCGAATTGTTTTTGTTAGCGTATCTGTTGAGTGGTGCCAAGTGTGGGCGTCACCATTTAGAGGCGGCGGGGGATATTTGCCATCCGGACCCTTCTTACGCCAGCCAGGCTTAGATTCGCCATTCTGACCATGGCAGTTTGCGCAGTTTGTCTGATAGACAATTTTCCCACGCTGAACTTTTTCTGAATCTAATTTGCGTACGATTACTGCATTCTTTAATTTTTGCTTTGGTTTATCTGCAGTTTTAGATGGCACTGTTTCGGCCGTGGCTGGTGATGATATAGGTTTAGCTAATGACGGTATAGGCGTGATAAGTAATACAGATGCTATACCTAGCAAAAAATGATGATAGTAATCATCGAATTTATTTAAAGATTTTTCAATACTCATTTTAGCCTCATTACCGATTTATTTTTATCAGATGGAAGGTGCCTGTTATATACACTCACACTTCCTTCTTTATTAATTAAAAGTACGTTATAGGGATTTGGGCGAGAACTCTCCATGCCTGGAGATCCTTTTGGCATTCCGGGAGCTGCAAGTCCGATAGCACTAGGACGTTCTTTAAGGAGTTTTTTAATGTCATTTGCAGGCACATGACCTTCAATAGCATAACCCTCAACAAGAGATGTATGGCACGACCCAAGTGACGGTCTAATGCCGGCACGTTTTCTTGCCTCCTTATTTCCTATGTTCTTGGTTTCTACAGTAAAACCATTGGCACGCATATGGTCAACCCATTTTGCACAGCATTTACATTTAGGACTTTTATAGACTTCAATCTTAGTTGCAGCGGCATAAGAAATTATTCCACATAAGGAAACAGCCAGCATAGATTTTAATAATAATTTGTGAATTAGTGGTTTCATTTGATTATTTTTCCTTTATATATTCTGGTTCCTCAGGATAATTAAAATTAAGGTGACTGAAAGGTAGGTACTGTTTTTCTTATGGTATTTTCTAATCAGAAAATATGGCTTGCATACTATATATACCAATGAGAATATCTTCTCTTAGTATACCAAGTATCAGCTGTCCTTTAAGTTTATTAGATTAATAATCGTTAGAATAAGTTCCCTATCCAATGATGATGAGAATAAATACAATTATTTATTCTACAAAAAATCAGAATAACTGATAAATATCTCGCTGCAGCCCTGTTGTAACCATTAGTAACAATTGAATAATTATTAGAACAAATATCGGTGACAGGTCAATGTTGCCGACAGGCCGTACTCGTTCCCTGAAGATTCTTAGGAAAGGTCTGGTAAAGCTGTCAAGCAGTGGGGCCATTGGGTTCTGTGGGCTAAACCATGATAGTACAGCTTGCCCTATTATTGCTACCATCACAATGTGAAAAGTTGTTTTAATGATTTCTACGAATGCTAGCAACATAAGCGCTATAGTTGTTGTAGTCATATCTGAGCTAAAATTATTTGCCTGTAGTTTGTATATTCCTGCTATTAAGATAAATTGAGTAAGCCATGCTAATAATAGTGTGGAGAGATTGATGCCTTTATATCCGGGAGTAAATCTGCTCGTAGGGCGGACGATGAAATCAGTAAGGGCGACAAGGAAATGTGATACTGGGTTGTGGTAGGGGATATTTATCAACTGCATATAGAATCGTAGTAATAGTGCAAGTGACAACAACCCTAGTACTGTATTGAATATAAAAATTAAAATTTGATCTAGCACGTTTTTTCCTAGTAAAAATTAGTCAGTTCCTGAGGTTTATTTATTGCTGAATTCATTCCCGATCTCTTCTGAACGTTTATGTGCCGAATGAATCGCACGTATTATTTTTTTATCGGTCTCAGCACTCTCCATTGCTTTTATTCCATATGCGGTAGTTCCGTTCTTTGAAGTTACTTTTGCTCGTAATGTAGCTGGACTTTCTTTACGAATGCTTACTAATTTAGCTGCTCCAAGAAAAGTTTCTAGGCTTAATTGGTGGGATTGAATATCATTTAACCCCAATTCTCTGCCGGCCTGCTCCATGGCCTCCATGAAATAGAAAATATAAGCCGGTCCGCTTCCGGATATAGCAGTGACAGCATCTAATTGCTCCTCGTGTTCAACCCATAATACTGAACCCACAGCTTTTATTATAGTTTCAGCGCTATGTCTTTCTTCTGCGCTTACTTTAGGCAACGCAAATAGTCCTGTGATTGCCGCACGGACCAATGCTGGGGTGTTTGGCATGGACCGTATTACTTGTGTATAACCGCTCAGCCAGCGACATATTTCTTTGGTCCGTATGCCGGCAACGACAGAAATAATTAGATGAGATTTTAGGAGTGGCGCAAGTTCCTGCGCCACAGATGGGAGTTGATGCGGCTTTATAGCAAGCAGAATAATATTACTATCAGCTATTCCATCAGCAAGGTTCTCCGTAACCGTTACCTTATATTCTTTGTTTATTTTTTTTCGAGTTTCAGGATTAATGTCAACTACACATATTTGTGCGGCCGAATAGCCCTGTTGTAATAGCCCGCCAATCAAAGCTTCGGCCATATTGCCTCCGCCAATGAAGGTTACATTCATATTAATCCCTGGATAGTATAATTTAAGGCTAAATAATAGCTTAAGCTAGGATACTTTATAGAACTTATCATTAAAAGTATTTATCGGAGAATTTAAGGGTCTTTGTATTCTCATTAGCCGATTGATTATTTTTGACAACTTGGGCAATAAAAACTTGAGCGTTGTCCTTGTTTAATTTGCCTAATGACACGTTCACATTTTCGACACGGTTTGCCGGTACGTTGATACACCAAATATTGTTGTTGGAAATAACCTTGACTATTATCACTATGAACAAAATTACTTATACTACTTCCACCTGCATTAATAGCAAGTTCAAGTGTTTTCTTTATGGCTGTAACTAGCATAGTATAACGATTTAGACTTATTTCACATGCGGCCGTTTTTGGATTGATGCCGGCACGAAAAAGGGCTTCATTCGCATAAATGTTACCTACACCGACGACGATGCGGTTATTCATTAGAGTCTCTTTAATGCTGGCGCCTCGGTTACGCGTATTTTTATATAGTAGGGTTCCATTAAACGCTTCACTAAGTGGCTCAGGCCCAAGATGAGCCAAAAGCCAATGACACAAAGTATCATCTGTTGTCCACAGAACTGCACCAAAGCGCCTAGGGTCTCTTAGGCGCAGAGTAATACTATTATCAAGAATTAGGTCAAAATGGTCATGCTTTTGTGGAGGTATTCTAGTATGCTGAACTAGCAAACTACCGGACATTCCTAGGTGTAGAATTAATGTACCTTCACTACAATCAATAAGGAGATATTTCCCACGTCGTGTTACTGAGGAAATTTTAAGTCCTGTTAATATTTTTTTTAGATCATCAGGTATAGGCCAGCGTAGACGAGGGTTTCGTACAATGACATTAGTGACATGTTGTTTTACAAGATGGGGTTTAATACTTCGACAGGTAACTTCAACTTCAGGTAATTCCGGCATCCTTATTCCTATAAAGAAGAGTCTATTATGGTAGGGAAATATTTGGCTAATTTTTAGTTATGCACATTAATTTTCTTGATATTTTCGATTTATAAGCCAATTTATGAGAGAGATACTGAAACTTAGATTGGTGCTGCTCAGATAAATCGTAGTAGAAAGATATCCGTTATTAATTACTAAAATACATTATGTTTCATATTTATAACTATTATGTCTTATTATTTACTTATCATATAAGTAAATCTAGAGTTTTAGGCCTGTAGTAATAACAAGAAAAAAGGGAGAAATTGTAAGGAACCTTTAGTTCTATCAAATAGTCTACTTGTGATGAATGTAAAATATACCTAATATAGGTTATTAATTAAAGTCTGTTTTTGTACTTTGTAACAATAATTGTTTGGATCTATACATGAATTTTAAACTTCTTGGTTTGTTATTTTCTTTTTTTCTTGTTTCCTGTGCACAGCTCTCGGAAAGAAATGTAGTTGAGGTAAATAAACAGAAAGAAGAAAAAAGTAAGATTGAGCAATTAAATCTCCCTAAGCAGGAACTTACAGCTCCGATGCTGTTTGATTTCTTAATGGGAGAGACAGCCTTCCAACGTGGAAATCGAGATGTTGCCTCAGGAAGTTATCTGAGATTAGCAAAGACTACTCGAGATCCACGTATTGCGCAGCGTGCAACGGAGGTTGCACTTCTTTCACGAAAGCCTATACAGGCTTTGAGTGCCGCCAAAATTTGGGTGGAGCTTGATTCAGACTCAATACTCGCACACCAGACCATAGCGGCATTATTGGTAAGTAGCAATAGAGTAGATGAGGCCCAAGTTTATCTAGATAGGTTGTTAGATCTGGAAGGTGATGCTGCTAAATTTTTCATGCAGCTGAACAATCTATTGGCACGTAGCGCTAACAAAATTGAAACACTCCAACTTGTGCAGCAATTTGCAAAGCCTTACTCTGAAGTGCCTGAAGCTCATTTTGCTATAGCTCAGGCCGCATCACTTGCAGGTCAGTTTGAGACAGCGAGGCAACAGATGAAACTGGCGCTTACTTTACGTCCAGATTGGGAGATGGCTGCAATTTATAATGGACGCCTACTGCGTCATCATGTTTCAAATGAAAGTGCAATAGAGTTTTATCAGAGTTATCTTAAGGTTAATCCTAAGGCTAATAAAGCACGTATCGCTTTTGCTCAGATGTTAGTAGCAGAGAAAAATTTCATCATGGCTCGTGGTCAGTTCAAGCAGCTTTTAGCCCAGAGCTTAGGGGATGCTAATGTTGCTATAGCTGTGGGATTGCTCTCAATAGAACTGCGTGATTTTTATGCTGCTGAGGAAAGTTTTAAAAAAGCACTAGAGCTTGGATATAAAGATCAAAATACGATACGTTTTTATTTGGGCAGTATATATGCACAAACTAATCGACTTGATAAGGCTATGGAGTCATTTCGTTCAGTAGTCAGAGGAAAACAGTTTTTAACAGCACAAATTAGATACGCCTATTTACTTTCTAAACAGGGAAAATTGAGCAAAGCTCGCGAGCATTTGCAAAAATTGCCAGTAAAAAATGATCAGGAACGATCCCTTTTAATAGTCAGCGAAGCAGAATTTCTTCGTGAAGCTGGTGCGCATCAGAAGGTATTTGAATTACTTAGTAATGGTTTAAAGAAATTACCTGACCATCCGGAGTTATTATATGATCGTGCTATGGCTGCAGGCCATATTGGTAAAGCTGATATATTGGAGAAAGATTTACGCAAATTGATTCAGTTAAGACCAGGCCATGCTCATGCGCACAATGCTCTTGGATATAGCTTTGCAGAGAGTGGTAATCACTTGCCGGAAGCGCTGAAATTAATCGAAAAAGCTATTAAACTTTCTCCAGGTGATCCCTACATTATAGACAGCTTAGGTTGGGTGCATTACCGAATGGGTAATCTTAATAAGGGAATAAGCTATCTTAAGAAAGCCTTCCAGATTAAATCGGATCCAGAGATCGCAGCCCACTTAGGAGAAGTTCTTTGGATGCAAGGAACCAAGGAAGATGCAAAAGAAATTTGGCGCTCTACTATCAGAGACTATCCAGATAATGAAGTGTTGCTCAATATCATGAAAAAATTCATGCCTTAGAGTTAACGTCTGTAAAATGATAACAAAATTTGTTGGGACGCATCCTTCTCGTAATTTTCAGCTACTGTTACCTGATAAAGGAAAATTGTATTTTTTTCTATACCCGTTGGTTTTCTCTATATGCTTTTTGCTTGTAGGTTGTGCATCATTTGTTTTTAAATCCTCTGTTGTAGAAACAAGAATAATTGAGGCAGGAGGAACTACACCATCCGTAGATTTTGGATTTATGGGTAGGATTTTAGTAAAAGGAGGAGATAAGGGTTTCTCTGGCGGGATACGATGGAGCCATGACAACACCGTTGATAACATTCATCTCCTCTCTCCTTTTGGACAGGTAGTAGCGGAGATAAAGAGTGGTGAGGGGGCTGCTTTACTTACAACTTCAGAACAAAGAATTTATCGCGCTACAAATGTTGAGAATCTTATTCAAAAGGTGCTGGGATGGAGGCTACCTATTTTAGGCCTGCAATATTGGGTGCGAGGTGTAAATGCACCTAAAACAGAATCGGAGATAGACAGAGATGCAGATGGACGTATTATAGGTATTAGGCAAGATGGATGGATGATTATATATACAAGCTATTTTCCTTCAAAATTAATAAAAACAGAGCGGCCTAGAGTGCTAGTACTAGAACGTAGTAATCTTAAAATTAAGTTAGTAATAGATAACTGGGAGGCTAAATAGCTTTCTTATTAAATGTAGCTATTTAATTTCATGAACAAACTTATTTATTCTGCGCCAGCTAAATTGAATTTGTTCCTACATGTAGTAGGCCGTAGAAGTGATGGGTATCATTTATTGCAAACAGTTTTTCGCTTCCTTGATTTCTCTGATCAGGTGAGCCTCACTATTCGAGATGATAATAAGATCCAATTAAATACTCCTATTCTTGGGGTTCCTGCAGAGAAGAATCTTTGTGTACAGGCAGCACGACTGCTGCAGAAGGAAAGCGGAACTTCTCTTGGAATAGAAATATCTTTAGAAAAACTTATTCCAATGGGCGGTGGGCTTGGTGGAGGTAGCTCAGATGCTGCAACTACACTTTTAGCGCTTAACCGTCTGTGGGATTTGAACTGGAGCAGGGAAGAATTAATGGAGTTAGGCTTGAATCTTGGGGCAGATGTTCCGGTTTTTATATTTGGTGAAAATGCTTTTGCCGAAGGAATAGGTGAAAAACTCAAGCCTATTAAATTATTACCGGCTTGGTATCTTGTTTTGACACCACCTGTACACGTATCAACAGCAGACATTTTTGCTAGTAAAGAATTGACACGAAATACAATTCCGGTCAAAATACCGCCCTTTTCTGTCGGGCTTGGGCATAATGATCTAGAGTCGGTGGTATGCTTAGCATATCCTCAAGTAGCACGCCATTTAGAGTGGCTCAGACAGCTCAATAGAACTACAATGGTAGCAATGACCGGTTCTGGTGCTTGTGTTTTTGCAGAGTTTATAACAGAGTCGGCGGCACGAATGGCTCTTGCTAGTGTTCCTCTCGGTATGAGTGGTTTTGTAGTTCAGGGATTAGATCGGCATCCTATGCAGGATTATGCTAGACGAGGTTAATTTGAAATTATGGGGAGTCGCCAAGCGGTTAAGGCACTGGGTTTTGATCTCAGCATTCGTAGGTTCGATCCCTACCTCCCCAGCCATATAATAGGGTTTAATTGAAGAATTTTATGGGGTAGTAATTAAGCCGGCATTCCATAAAGAATTTACTAGACAGTAATTCGTAATTATGGGGAGTCGCCAAGTGGTAAGGCACTGGATTCTGATTCCAGCATTCGTAGGTTCGATCCCTACCTCCCCAGCCATATATAATAAAGAAACTTATGTTCAAGCTATTTTTCAATAAGATATTGTATAGAGATACTTTTGATTCCTAATTACTTAAATTATAACTATGTCTTACGATAGCCTAATGGTTTTTACTGGCACCGCCAATCCTAAGTTAGCACAGGATGTGGTGAGGCACCTTAACATTCACCTTGGACGCGCAACGGTTGGTAGCTTTAGTGATGGTGAGGTAATGGTTGAGATTTTAGAGAATGTGCGTGGCAAAGATGTCTTTATATTGCAGTCAACGTGCATGCCTTCAAATGATAGCTTGATGGAAGTTTTAGTAATGGTGGATGCATTAAAACGTGCTTCTGCTGGGCGTATTACAGCAGCCATTCCTTATTTTGGTTATGCGCGCCAGGATAGAAGGCCCCGCTCAGTACGAGTTCCAATTACAGCAAAAGTTGTAGCAAACATGCTCACTACTGTTGGAATCGACAGACTGTTAACAATGGATTTACATTCGGATCAGATTCAAGGGTTCTTTGATATATCTGTGGATAATGTTTATGGTATGCCAATTTTGCTTGGAGATGTATGGACTTGTGATTATCAGAATTTAATTGTGGTCTCACCTGATGTTGGGGGCGTGATTCGAGCAAGGGAAATGGCAAAACGCCTAGAATGTGATTTGGCAATAATAGATAAACGACGTCCTAAGCCTAATGTCGCTAAGGTAATGAATATTATTGGTGATGTTAAAGGGCGTACTTGCGTTATTATGGATGATATGGTCGATACCGCTAACACTTTGTGTGAAGCAGCCAGAGCATTGAAAGAAGAAGGTGCGCAGAGTGTGGTAGCGTATTGTACTCATCCGGTACTTTCAGGTGATGCCGTAAAACGTATTGAGAATTCTGAGCTGGATAAATTAGTAGTTACAGATACGATTCCTCTACGTGAAGACGCTAAAGCTTGTGAGCGAATTCAGCAGTTAAGCGTGGCTAGTTTGCTAGCAGAAACAATGTTAAGGATTAGTAATGAAGACTCAGTAAGTTCGTTATTTATGGAATAGATTTTTATAGATTTATTTTTTGGGTTGTCTGGTCGCGGATAACTTTAATTTGGAGAAGTATAATGCAGATTGAAATTAGTGCTAATAAAAGAGTATTACAAGGCAAGGGTGCGAGCCGCCGCCTACGTGGTTGTGGGAAGGTTCCGGGAATCATATATGGCGGTAAAAATAAAGCTCAATCTATTGAGCTTGATCACAATAATTTGTATCATAAACTTAAGCTTGAAGCCTTTCATGCTTCTATTCTAGCTATTGATCTAGAAGGAAAAAAAGAACAGGTTTTATTGCGAGATTTGCAGATGCACCCATATAAATTACAGGTATTGCATATCGATTTTCAACGGGTTGATCAGAAAAAGAAAATACATATGAAGGTGCCGCTGCATTTTATCAATGCTGATTCCTCACCTGGGGTGAAAACATCGGGGGGTATCGTTAGCCATGTGTTCACTGAGTTAGATATATCCTGTTTGCCAAAAGATTTGCCTGAATTTATAGAGGTAGATTTGATAGATTTGGCTGCTAATAGTTCGGTGCACTTGAAAGACTTAACAATGCCTCCTGGAGTGGAAATTCCTGCATTGGCAAAGGGTGGAAATCAGCCTGTAGCAACAATCGTAATTCCTCGTGCTGTCGTTTCTGAGGAATCAGAGAGTGAAGAGGAAGTGAGTGCTTCAGAAATTCCTACTACTGTTCAAAAAGAGGAAGATGAGAAAGAGGATGAGGATAAAGATTCTGGGAAGAAAAAATAATTTCCATCAGAATTTATCTGCCCGCTGGAGCTAGCCTAGTTCGGCGGGTTTTTTAATGGGTATCTAATATAGAGCGTTTCCAATGAAACTTATTGTAGGATTAGGAAATCCCGGGGAAAAATACGTTTCTACGCGCCACAACGCAGGATCTCAGTGGGTATCTGGGCTCGCTGATAAATTACAGGTAACGCTTAGGAAAGAGGTAAAATTTCATGGTCTTTGTGCACGTACTGGTCAAAGGGGCGATGAAGCATGGTTACTTTGTCCTCAGACGTACATGAATGCAAGTGGGAAATCTGTATCAGCAATATGCAATTTTTATAAAATCAATCCTGATCAAATTCTTGTCATTCATGATGAGATAGATTTGCCTCCAGGGGTATCAAAATTAAAGATGGGTGGGGGATTAGGCGGGCACAATGGACTAAAAGATATAGCTGCGCAACTTGCCACCAAAGATTTTTGGAGATTACGAATTGGAGTTGGGCATCCTGGAGATAAAGGTTTGGTGGCTGATTATGTATTACGATCACCATCAAAGGGAGAGGAAGTTGAAATTCAAAAAACTATTATTCGTAGTCTGGAAATATGGCCGTTAATTATCCAAGGAGATTATCAGACGGCGATGTTAAAGTTACATACTAAGAGTAGTGAAACGTGATATATAATTCACGAAGAAAATTAAAAATTTTACTTAGTATCCTATTTTTTTTGTTATTCATGTCTAAATAAATTTATGAGCTTGCAATGTGGAATCGTTGGTCTACCTAATGTAGGAAAATCCACCTTATTTAATGCGCTGACCAAGGGAGAAATTGCTGCAGATAATTATCCCTTTTGCACTATTGAGCCAAATGTTGGCATAGTAAAGGTGCCCGACCCACGCTTACCTAAAATCAGTGCAATTGTTAATCCTCAGAAGGTGCAGCCTGCTATCGTTGAGTTTGTAGATATTGCAGGGCTTGTCGCAGGCGCGTCTAAAGGGGAGGGGTTAGGAAATAAATTTCTTGCTAATATCCGTGAAACTGACGGAATTATTAATATGGTACGTTGTTTTACCGATGACAATGTTGTTCACGTTTCCGGCAAAGTAGACCCTATCTCAGACATTGAAACTATACAGACTGAGTTGGCCCTTGCCGATCTAGCTACGATTGATAAAGTATTAAAGCGTGAAGCTAAACTAGCTAAATCAAGCAATGATAAAGATGCAATTAAATTAATTGCATTATTAGAGCAAGCCAAAGTACACCTTGATCAAGGGAAACCAGTTAGAAGCATAGAACTTGATAAAGAACAGATGCAGTTACTAAAGCCCCTATGTTTACTTACTGCTAAACCTATAATCTATGTAGCTAATGTGAATGAAAAAGGATTTGTTGATAATCCATTTTTAAAACAGATTGAAGAGTATGCTTTAAAAGAGAACTCACCAGTGGTAGTAATTTGTGCGGCACTTGAAGCAGAGATTGCTGAATTATCAGATGAAGATAAGAGAATTTTTCTAGCAGATACTAGTCTTGAAGAGCCAGGTTTAAACCGACTTATCAGGTCTGCTTATAAGCTTCTTGGTCTGCAAACATATTTTACTGCAGGTGTTAAAGAGGTACGCGCATGGACTATACACAAAGGTGACACCGCCCCGAAAGCTGCAGGAGTGATTCATACAGATTTCGAAAAAGGATTTATCCGTGCTGAGGTTATTAACTACGAGGATTTTATAACCTATGATGGCGATCAAGGGTCAAAGGAAGCTGGGAAGATGAGATTAGAAGGGAAAGAGTATGTGGTAAAAGACGGGGATGTAATGAATTTCCGTTTTAATGTTTAGTAATAGAGTATCTTAGTCATAAGAGATTCGTGTTGTTTTTTAAATTAGAAATTTCCTTTACAATAAGCTGTGTTGATAGGAGCTGTGAATAGAGTCCATTATATTCTCATATAAATACATATTCTAAATTCTACTGCAATAAGGGATAGTAGATTATAAGGTTTTATATAAAATCTGATGAGATAAGAATATATAAATGTTCATTATATAGGGTGAGCAGATTTTTCTAATAATATATATGCTTCTATTCTGGTTATATTTAATTTTTAAGGAGCCAATTTACTAATGAAAATGAGAGTGAAATCTTTGTTGATGTTATCAATATTATTGATTTTCTTGCCGTCTGCTGCTATGGCTAATGAATATCCAACTAATGCAGGTGAAAAATTAGGAAGTGGTGTTACTAATATGTTTACAGGTGTCTTAGAAATTCCTAAGACCATGATTGTAACTAGTCGCACCGATGGGATAGCTTATGGTATGACGAATGGGTTTTTTGTTGGAATTGTACATGCAGTTGGACGGACTCTAAGTGGAGTTTTTGATGTAACAACATTCGTAATTCCTACTACTTCATTTGTTCAGTCTGAATACATATGGAATAATTTTGATCAAGAGACTACTTATGTTTCTCCTCAGAGTCGCTGAGTTTATTTTTTGAAAAATAACATCTCATTAATTTCTTAGATAACTAGCGCCATATATTTTCTTCTTGATAGTAGTGTATAGATGGAAAAAAATTATTGGCTGGAGAGATGGGAGCAGAAAGAAACTGGTTTTCACCAGAGTGATACTAATCCGTATTTGTATCAGTACTGGAAGGAACTGTATCTGAATCAAGGCGACACAGTATTTGTACCACTTTGTGGAAAAAGCCAGGATATATTATGGCTATATGCGCAAAATTATAAGGTGCTGGGTATTGAGTTGAGTATTATTGCAGTAGAGGATTTCTTTAAAGAAAACAAACTTGTACCTGCTTATAATTGCTGTAAAAGATTTGATCATTATGAAACAAATAGAATTTGTATTCTTAGGGGTGATTTCTTCAATTTAAACAAGAAAGATTTAATCAAAGTCAGCGCAGTATACGATCGAGCATCTTTAGTCGCACTACCTAAGAGTATACGTGATAGCTATGTACGCCATCTCCTGGAAATTCTGTCACCAGGCACTCAGATTTTACTTATTACTTGTGAGTATTCGCAGCTAGAAATGCAGGGGCCGCCATTTTCAGTATCAGTAAGTGAAGTAGAGAGCTTATTTGGAGGGCATTCTAGTATATGCCTGTTAGCAAGACTTGATGTAATAAAACAATATCCTCGTTTTTATGAGAGGGGGGTAAGTAAACTATACGAAAATATTTTCCTACTGACTTTGAACAAGTAGTAATGTTAAGTTAAATGATCCCATTGGAATTAATTTCCAGAAGAATTTTATCTGCCATATAACGTACAGAAATTAGCAGCATAATATTTGTATACCTAATACTATGAGTATATAAGGAGCGAGAATGAATAAAGACTCCCTGATCAATGATGCATTTTCAAAGTTAGCTGATATTTCCGAATCAATTGTTTTTTACAGTATTGATCTTAATCTTGTAAATGCTGCTGGTGATTCGATTAAATTACCTTTGATTCTTCTGTGGCTTGTTGCAGCTTCAGTATTCTTTACATTCTATTTTGGGTTTATAAATATTCGCTACTTCAAGCATTCAGTTGCGGTTTCTTTGAATCGTTATCCTGAGCCAAGTGCTGATGGAGCAATTAGTTCTTTCCAAGCTCTTGCGGCATCACTCTCGGGTACGGTGGGACTTGGTAATATTGCAGGTGTGGCTGTAGCAATTACTATAGGTGGGCCAGGTTCGGCACTCTGGATGGCGATTATGGGCATGTTTAGCATGTCAACAAAATTTATTGAAGTGGCTCTTGGTGTGAAATATCGCCATCATCCAGAACCAGAGAATAGGAAGAATATTTCGGGCGGACCTATGTATTATCTCCGTGATGCTCTGAATAATAGAGGAATGCCATATCTAGGGAAAATTCTAGCAACATTATTTGCAGTGGCCTGTATTGGTGGGGCTATAGGCGGCGGGAATATGTTTCAGGCTAATCAATCTTTTGCACAGGTTCTCAATGTTACAGGTGGTGATGAAAGCTGGTTTTACGGTAAGGGATGGTTTTTTGGTTTGATAATGGCCACTATGGTCGCGGTGGTTATTATTGGTGGAATTAAGTCAATTGCTTCTGCGGCGTCAAGAATCGTACCGTTTATGGCAGGAGTATATTTGCTAATTGGATTTGTCGTTATTGCAATTAATTTTTCTTCTTTGCCAGATGCACTAATGATTATTGTAACTTCTGCTTTCTCATTACAAGCTGGTATCGGTGGTTTTGTTGGAGCTTTATTAGCCGGGGTTCAGAGAGCGACGTTCTCGAATGAGGCCGGTCTTGGTTCATCAGCAATTATCCATGCAACAGCAAAGACAAATATTCCAGTAAAACAGGGTATTGCTGGGATGATGGGGTCTTTTGTCGATACAGTTATTATTTGTATGATGACGGCATTGATTATTGTTATCTCCGGAGCATATAAAACAACAGATGGCATAGCTGGAGTTGAACTAACTTCTGCAGCTATGGGAAGTGCCGTTTCATGGTTTCCTTATGTGTTATCTTTTTGTGTCGTATTGTTTGCTTATTCGACGCTGATTACTTGGTATTATTATGGTGAAAAATGCCTTGCTTTTCTGTTTGGGGAGAAACGATGTGTAACACTTTCCTTTAAACTTATATTTTGCTCTTTTGTCGTCGTTGGAGCAGCAGCGGAGCTTGGAAATGTTATTCGTTTTTCTGACGCTATGATGCTTTCACTAGCGATACCAAACATTATTGGGCTTTATATTCTGGCACCGGAGATTAAAAAAGATCTCAAAGAATATTTACAAACGCTTAAAAACTAAATAAATAGGCGATTTAGCTTTCTTAATTCTGGAAGAGATTATGGAAACCACTTTAATCACTGGTGCGAATCGTGGGATTGGGCTTGAATTCTCAAGACAACTTGCTGAGGATGGTTGGTGTGTTCTAGCTTGTAGTCGGGATCTTGAGAAATCAGATGCACTTAACAAGCTTGCAGCAGAATATCCTGAACGAATAACATTGTATGCCCTTGATGTGACTGATCATAGACAAATTGAAAAGTTGTCGCAAATTTTGGCTAATAAGCCTATAGATTTACTTATTAATAACGCCGGGGTTTTTCCTGATATAAATGACCGCAGCTTTGGTCAGACAGATTATGATTCTTGGGCGCATGCTTTTTTAGTAAATACTATGGCGCCGCTTAAGATGGCCGAGGAATTTATAGCTCAGATTACTCAAAGTAGTAGAAAAACCATTGTAACTATAACTAGTAAAATGGGCAGTGTTGCTGATAATGGTCGTGGTGGTAGCTATATATATAGATCAAGTAAATCAGCAGTAAATATGGTTATAAAGAGTATTGCTATTGACCTGGAGTCTAATGACATTATTTCGGTTTTATTGCATCCCGGATGGGTGAGAACTGATATGGGCGGACCAAGTGGGTTAATCTCTGTAGAGCAGAGTGTATCTGGCATGTTAAGTGTTATAAGAGAAGTTACATCTGCTGACTCAGGAAAATTTATTGCTTATGACGGGCAGATAATTCCTTGGTAGATTTTTCATACGGATTGATAGATTATTTCCTGGTCTCCTCTCGAGAAAGAGAATGTAAGGGTAGACATATAAAACTTTTAGGTAATCTTTTTATGCTTATAGCTTTTCGGGTAAATCCTGAATAGAGGATATTGCTATTAAACGTTTGGGTGTTATTGCACCACATACTGTAATCTCTCCTAGCCCAAGAAACTGTTTTTCCTCATTATATATTCTGATTCTTTTGTTTTCCTGAAATTTATTTGCCAGAGCTGTGTTGGTTACAACTTGCCCATTTAGTAAATGTTGGGAATCTGTGTTATTCATAAATACAGCTGGTAAATTATGTAAGAGAGAGTCCGTAGGGCGTAGATAGGAATCTAATTGAGCGTATGACATGCTTTTAAGAATGTCTAGAGTATAGGCATCTGACAAATTAAGATTTCCTATTTCGTTTCGATTCAGAGAGGTGACATAGGCTCCGCCACATCCTAATATTTTTCCAAGGTCTTCTGCCAAAGTACGAATATAAGTACCTGTGCTACATTTAACTATGATATCCATATTATTTTCTTCAAATGCTACTACCTGTAAGTCATATATTGTTATTTCACGTGGTTTTCTTTCAATTTCTATTCCTTTCCTTGCGTAGGAATACAAAGGTTTCCCTTGATGCTTCAAAGCACTATACATAGACGGGGTTTGCATAATTTCCCCAGTTAAACTTTGTATCGCTAATTCAATTTGTTGTGATGTTAGATTAACATCACCTGCGACAGAGATTTCCCCATCAGCATCACCCGTTGAACTTATGTATCCAAGTTTTAGAGTGGCTGTATACGTTTTATCAGCACCCAATAAAGCAGAGGAGAATTTGGTAGCCTCACCAAAACATATCGGTAACAAACCAGTTGCTAAAGGGTCAAGCGTACCGGTATGTCCGGCCTTGGATGCATTAAATAAGCGTTTGGTAATTTGTAGCGCCTTATTGGAAGTAATTCCAATGGGCTTGTCCAATAACAGAACGCCACTGATGTTTCGTTTAATTGGTTTGGTCAGCAAAATCTATAGACTTAACAACGGAATGAATCTGAAGAAATTATTAGTTAATTTGTAATATTAAGTTGGTTTTCTCTAGGCTCGTCTTGTTCAACAGCTTTATCTATTAACTGTGAAAGATGGATCCCATGCTCAATTGATCTATCATAAATGAAATGTAATAACGGAACTACTCGAAGCCTAAGTCGTTGCGATAATTGGCTACGCAAGAATACTGCTGCATGTTGTAAACCTTTTTCGGTCAAGAAATTCTCTTCAGCACTCCCAAGTGTAGTGTAATAGACTTTAGCATGGCCATAATCTTGGCTAACCTCAACTCCCGTTAGAGTAATCATGCCAACTCGCTTGTCTTTAAGTTCATTACGGATCAAATCTGCAAGATCACGTTGAATTTGGTCTGCAATCCGTAAGGCGCGAGAATAATCTTTTGGCATTATATTTCTGTATTACAGGCTTCTCGAAATTTCAATGATTTCATAAGCTTCAAGTTGGTCCCCTACTTTGATATCATTAAATCCTTTCAATGATAAGCCACACTCAAAACCTGATTTAACTTCTTTTACATCATCCTTAAAGCGCTTCAAGGAATCTAGTTGACCAGTATGAACTAATTCATCATCTCTCTTTAGTCGTACCATCGAACCACGTTTGATACTACCTTCAAGCACATAACAACCTGACACAACACCAATTTTAGAAATACGGAATACCTCACGAACTTCGATGAGACCTAGAACACTCTCTTTTCGGTCTGGAGTCATCATTCCTGATAGTGCCGTCTTAATTTCATCTACTGCTTCATAGATAATGCTGTAGTAACGTACATCAGCTCCTGTTGATCCGATTAGCTTTCGCGCGATCGAATCTGCCCGGCTATTAAAGCCTACCACTACAGCTTTAGAAGCAAGAGCTAAATTAATATCTGATTCTGTAATTGCGCCTACACCACTGTGGACAATGTTAACTCTAACTTCATCCGTCGAAAGTTTTTCAAGTGCATATGTTAATGCCTCAAATGAGCCTTGCACATCAGTTTTAATAATTAATGGAAGTATTTTAACTTCACCTTTTTGGTCAAATATGTTTTCTAGTCTAGCAGCTTGTAATTTAGCAAGTTTAATATCGCGGAATTTGCCTTGTCGGAAAAGAGCTATTTCACGGGCTTTGCGTTCATCCGCTAATGTCATTACTACTTCTCCTGCTTTTGGAACTTCTGACAATCCTTGAATTTCTACAGGAATGGAAGGCCCTGCTTCTTGTACAGGCTTTCCATTCTCATCTAACATCGCCCTAATTCGACCAAAAACAGCTCCTGCAAGCAGGTTGTCACCTCGCCTCAGAGTCCCAGACTGGATTAATATTGTTGCTACTGGGCCACGGCCCTTATCAATACGTGATTCAATAACGATGCCTTTTGCGGGACCATTTATTGCTGCCTTGAGCTCAAGTACCTCAGCCTGAAGTAACATACTATCAAGTAATGAATCAATACCCTGACCAGTCTGAGCTGATACTTCAATGAACATAGTGTCACCACCATATTCCTCAGGTAGCACCTCTTGAGCTATCAATTCTTGTTTTATACGCTCAGAACTTGCTTCTGGTTTGTCAATTTTATTGATTGCTACAATCAATGGCACCTTAGCAGCTTTGGCATGATGTATTGCTTCTATAGTTTGAGGCATAACGCCATCATCTGCAGCAACCACGAGAACAACTAGATCAGTAACCTTGGATCCACGGGCACGCATTGCAGTAAATGCTTCGTGACCAGGTGTATCGAGAAAAGTAATCATACCCTTTTCGGTTTCGACATGATAAGCACCAATATGTTGTGTAATACCACCTGTTTCACTATTCGCCACACGTGTACGTCGTATATAGTCAAGTAATGAGGTTTTGCCGTGATCAACATGGCCCATTACTGTAACAACAGGCGCACGCAGTTCTATTTTTAGGTCTTCAATAGGGGCTTCTTCATTGTCGGATAGAAACGCTTCTGGACTATCTAAAGCAGCAGGTTTTGCAATATGGCCCATCTCTTCTACAACTATCATTGCTGTGTCTTGATCCAGTACTTGGTTGATGGTAACCATACTACCCATTTTCATTAGGGTTTTGATTACTTCAGCAGCTTTTACCGTCATTTTCTGGGCAAGCACTCCAACAGAGATAGTTTCAGGCACCATTACCTCATGTACGACAGGCTCTGTTGGAGCCGAGAACGCATGACTTGCCTGATCTTCGCTGGGATTAGTCTTAGCGTGTCTGTCTCTTCTAGTGCGCCATCCAGATTTCCCCCCGGACAGATCATTACGTCCTTTCTGTCCACGTTTTCCTGCGTTAGCATCTTTCCAAACAACCTGTTTGGTTTGTTTCTTTTTCTTTGCAGCTTTTGCTGCTTTGTCTTCCGGTTTAACTATCGGCTTATGTAAAGTACCTTCTGTCGTAGAGGGAGAGGACACTTCTTTTTTCGCTGTTATATCTTGTTTTTCTTTATTAGGAGCTGATTCAGCTTCCTTAACATCGGTTGTGGCTAACTTCTTATTACGTAGTTTCTTTTCCTTAATTTCAGCGGTTTGACGCGAGATCAGTTCAGCTTGTTTTTTTGCCTCTTCCTGACGTAGTGCTTGTTGTGCAGCATCTACTAAGGCAGCAGGTTTTTGTTTAGACGCTGGGGGGGGAGAGGGAGGGGTGGGCAGAGAAGCAGTACTACTGGATTCTTCCTCTACTTCTATTTTAGCTTCCTCAGCTTCTATTTTTTCTTGTTTTTCAGGTTTTACAAATACACGCTTCTTACGTACTTCTACCTGGATTGTATGAGCTTTTCCAGTGCTGTCTGATTTTCTGATTTCAGAAGTCTGTCGACGAGTAAGAGTAATTTTTCCTTTCTCATCATTGGTGCCATGTGCCTTCCGAAGATAGTTAAGTAACTGAGCTTTGTCTTCCTCAGTTAAGCTGTCATTAGTTAATTTCTTGTTCACGCCAGCAGCCTTGAGTTGCTCCAGTAATGCTGCTGGTAGCAGTCCAAGTTCATTAGCAAATTGTTCTACTTTAGTTTCAGACATTTAAATGATAGAACCTTTAATTTGTGTGCTATTTAAGTTCGATTAAGTAAACCATGGTGCCCGCGCAGTCATAATTAACGCCTTGGCACGTTCCATATCAATTTCAATCATCTCTACAAGGTCATCAACAGCCAAGTCGGCAAGGTCCTCTTGAGTTTTAATTCCTTTTTCTGCTAATGCACGCGCAGTTTCATTATCCATACCTTCTAAAGAACGTAGATCTTCAGCCATATTTTCTACATTCTCTTCGCTGACGATAGCCTCTGTTAATAGCATATTACGCGCCCGAGTTCGTAATTCATTGACAGTCTTCTCATCAAGCAATTCAATTTCTATCATTTCACTTAGAGGCACATAAGCAACTTCTTCTAGACTAGTAAATCCTTCTTGTGCAAGAATGTCCGCCACTTCTTCATCGACATCCAGTTTCTCCATAAAGAGCTTTCGTATCACCAGAATTTCTTCTTCATTTTTAGCTAATGATTCTTCCATAGACATGATATTAAGCTCCCAGCCTGTTAAATCAGATGCAAGCCTAACATTCTGACCACCACGACCAATTGCTTGAGCTAGATTCTCTTCATCTACTACAATATCCATACAATGCTTTTCTTCATCAACTACAATACTACTGATCTCCGCAGGCGCTAGTGCATTAATTACAAATGTGGCAGGGTCATCCGACCACAAGATGATATCCACACGTTCTCCTGCCAGCTCACTTGTTACAGCTTGTACCCTTGAACCACGCATTCCAACACAGGTGCCAATCGGATCAATTCTCTGGTCATTAGAATTTACTGCAATCTTGGCTCGTGAGCCGGGGTCCCTAGCCGCAGACTTAACATCCAGCAATCCTTCTTCAATCTCTGGCACCTCTAATTCAAATAACTTCATAAGAAAATCTGGGACTATCCGCGATAATATTAGTTGCGGCCCTCTGGCTGTACGGTCAACTTTCAATAAATAAGCTCGTACGCGGTCGCCTATCCGTAAATTTTCTTTTGGAATCATTTGCTCTCGTGGCAAAGCTGCCTCAACTTTTCCAGATTCAATAATGGCGTTACCACGTTCCATACGCTTTATGGTGCCGGTTACCATATATTCTTTGCGTTCTAAGAAATCGTTTAGAATTTGTTCCCGCTCAGCATCACGTATTTTCTGAAATATTACTTGTTTTGCTGCCTGCGCTCCGATACGACCAAATTCTATTGGTTCTAATTGTTCCTCTATAAATTCTTCTAATTGGATTTGGTCATCGAGTTTCTGCGCTTCACTTAATAAAACTTGGCGTGCAGGGTCCTCAACGCTATCAATTTCTACCACTTGCCAGCGACGGAAAGATTGATAACTACCAGTCTCTTGATCAATGCCTACACGTATGTCGACATCTTCACGAAATTGTTTTTTTGTAGCCGATCCTAATGCTTGCTCCAAAGCAGAAAAGACTATGTCTCTTCCAACATTTTTCTCGCGTGCTAGCGCATCTACCAATAGTAATATTTCGCGGCTCATGTTATCTCCAGCCAAGCTCTCAATTATTTATAGTTTTGGAACTAAACGGACTTTTTCAAGGTTATTCAACTCAAAATCAAGTATGTCTCCGTCTATTTCCAACCTTAATATCTCATCACTTACTTCACGTAAAACACCAACAAAATTTCTTTGCCCCTTCAATGATAAACGTAATCTTAGCCTAACTAGCTCACCTGAAAAACGGATGAAGTCAGACTTTTTTGTTAATAGCCTGTCAAGCCCAGGTGAAGAGATTTCTAGCCGATCATAATTAATATTTTCGACTTCAAACAATCTGCTCAAATGATTACTTACTGCGCTACAGTCATCAACACTAATGCCGCTAGGTTTATCTATAAATATCCTCAATAATCTTCCACGAGAGGATCTTTCTACATCAACTAATTCATAACCTAAACTGGTTATGGTTGGTTCTAATATTTCATATAGCTCCATAGCATCATCAGAAACAAAAAATGGGCTAAAGAGCCCACAAAAATTATCATAATATAATAGCAAAAGATTCCAATAAATGGAAGAAATACTTAGTGTTTTAAAATTAATGTCGGTTACTAAATTTTTATTTGTGGAGATAACAAATAAGCTGAATTAATATAATTTTTTTCAAAAATCTATTTTTATAGTATAAATTTAATATCTGGTTTTTCATGTCAAATTTAAACATTGGTTTAATTCAAAAAATGTAGGTGGTACAATTTTTCAGATAAACAGTATCTTAAGGAATAATAATCTCAGGAGTTCTCAGTGGCAACGATTGAATCAGTTTTACATGAAAACCGTCTCTTCACCCCTGATGACTCTTTTGTGAATCAGGCAAACTTGTTAAATAAAGAGGAGTATTACTCTCTTTGTAAAGATGCAGAAGAGGATTATGAGGGCTTCTGGGGGAGGATGGCACGAGAATATATTCAGTGGCATAAACCTTTCACTAAAGTATTAGATGAAAATAACCATCCTTTCTTTAAATGGTTTGAAGATGGCAAATTAAATGTTTCTTATAATTGTCTTGATCGTAATCTTGAGGCTAATGCTGACAAGATTGCAATTATTTTCGAGTCTGATAAAGGTAATGTAACTAATATTACATACCGAGATCTTCACTTACAGGTATGTCAATTTGCAAACGGACTTAGGTCGCTAAATATTAAGAAAGGTGATCGAGTAATTATTTACATGCCTATGAGCATTGAGGCAATAGTAGCGATGCAGGCTTGCTCCAGAATCGGTGCAATTCATTCTGTGGTATTTGGGGGTTTTTCAGCTAAGAGCCTACATGAACGTATTGTAGATACCGCTGCTGTAGCTGTAATTACTGCAGATGAGCAGATGCGTGGAGGCAGGAGCATTTCTTTGAAGCCCGTAGTAGATAAGGCGCTTGAAATGAGTGAAACAGGCTCTGTAAGTTCTGTAGTTATATACCAGCGTACTGGTACAGATATAGAGTGGCACAGCCTACGTGATATCTGGTGGCATGAGCTTATTGTTGATAAACCTATTTACTGCGAGCCTGAATGGGTCGGTGCCGAGCATCCTTTATTTATTCTCTATACATCGGGCTCTACTGGAAGGCCCAAAGGTATACAACATTCTTCCGCCGGATATTTATTGGGCGCAATGGTGAGTATGAAATGGATTTTTGATTATAAGCCAACTGATATTTTTTGGTGTACTGCCGATGTGGGCTGGATTACTGGCCATAGTTATGTTGCTTATGGCCCATTGGCAATGGGTGCTACGCAGGTTGTATTTGAGGGGGTGCCTACATTTCCTGATGCAGGGCGCTTTTGGAAAATAATCCAGAGCCATAGCGTTACTGTTTTTTATACTGCACCTACTGCAATTCGTTCATTAATTAAATTGGGGCCAGAATTACCCGAGGACTATGATCTCTCTTCCTTACGATTGTTGGGCTCTGTAGGTGAACCAATCAATCCGGAGGCTTGGGTTTGGTACCATAAAGTAGTTGGTCAGTCTCGTTGCCCAATTGTAGATACTTGGTGGCAGACTGAAACAGGATGCCACATGATTGCTCCGGCACCGGGGGCAATTCCGCTCAAACCAGGCTCTTGCACGTTTCCATTGCCAGGGATTATGGCCGCCATAATTGATGAAGCTGGTCATGAGGTAAAAAATGAGGGAGGTGGTTTATTGGTAATTAAGCGCCCATTCCCTTCACTAGCTCGTACAATTTGGGGCAATCCAGATCGCTTCAAGAATACTTATTTCCCTAATGATATTGGAGGTAAGTATTATTTGGCTGGTGATTCAGCGCACCGTGATTCAGATGGTTATTTTTGGATAATGGGGCGTGTTGATGATGTCTTGAATATCTCCGGTCACCGTTTAGGTACTATGGAGATTGAATCGGCATTAGTGGCTAACTCGTTAGTTGCAGAAGCTGCGGTAGTGGGAAAGCCACACGAAATTAAAGGTGAGGTGATAGTGGCATTTGTAGTGCTTAAAGGATTATGCCCAAAGGGTGATGATGCCAGAAAAATAGCTATTGAGTTACGAAGCTGGGTATCAAAAGAAATAGGTCCAATTGCAAAACCTGAAGAGATACGTTTTGGGGATAACTTGCCAAAAACTCGTTCTGGTAAAATTATGCGGCGTTTGTTACGCGCTATAGGCAGAGGAGAGGAGATAACTCAGGATATTTCTACCTTGGAGAATCCGGCAATACTGGAGCAGTTAAAGCAACCGGCAATATGAGCCAAAAACACAAGCATTACTTCTTTTATTGAGTAGTCTCCATGACACCACCTAATATCACTGATTATGATCATGGCATTAGTGCTATTGATTCAGGGTACTATCGCCCTGGTTTGGCTGCAATTCATTTAATAGTTGAAGGTAGCGTAGCAGCATTGGTAGACACAGGAACCTTTTTTTCTGTTCCGAGGGTAATGGAAGTATTATGTCAAAAAGATATTTCCCCCGAGGATGTTTCTTATGTGTTTCTTACACATATACATCTTGATCATGCGGGTGGTGCAGGGGAGTTTATGTGCCGTTTCCCTAATGCAGAATTGGTTGTGCACCCTCGTGCTGTACGTCATATGGTGGATCCCTCTAGACTCATTAAAAGTACAATAGCAGTTTACGGGGAAGAAAAATTTAGGCGTATGTATGGTGAGATTCGCCCAGTAGATGCAAGTCGTATAGTTGAGGCAGCTGATAATTTTCAAATTAAGATGAATGGTCGAACGCTGTTCTTTATTGATACACCGGGTCACGCTCGTCACCATTTTTGTATTTTTGATGAAAAGAGTCGGTCATTTTTTACCGGGGATACTTTCGGCGTGTCTTACCGGGAATTTGATGTGGATGGTATGGAATTTGTTTTTCCAACCACCACACCAGTACAGTTTGATCCCTTGGCGGCTCATCATTCTTTAGATCGGATCATGAGTTATGATCCGAAGTACGCCTTTCTTACCCATTATTCGCGTATTGGAAATTTAACTCGCCATGCCACCATGCTACATGAGCTGATTGATAACTATGTAACAATAGCTAGTAATGCCTATAATCAGAGAGCTGACGGAAACATTCTTTTGGTGAAAGAGCTTGGAGAGTTACTTGCACAGCGGGTTCGATTACACGGTTGTATTTTGCCGCAGAATAAAATTCATGATCTGTTAAGTATGGATGTTAATCTTAATGCTGAAGGTCTGAAATGTTGGCTCGAATTGAATAATAAATAGTATTAGAGAAAGTAGATTAGATTTATGATTAAGGAGAGATGGCTGAGTGGCTTAAGGCACACGCTTGGAAAGCGTGCGTACGGTTTTCCCGTACCGCGGGTTCGAATCCCGCTTTCTCCGCCACTAATATGTAGTAGAGATACAATATTAAAGAATAGATAAAATGAAGAATTTATTATTTCTCCTAATGCTGTCTGGTACAAGTAGTTCTGCAATTGCAGAGTGGATTGAGGTTGATACCAACAAAGGTATTGGGCTTACCATCTATGCCAATCCTGCAACTATTGTCAGATCCGGAAGTAAAGTGGAGATGTGGGTTTTGTATGACCATAAGACGGTTCAGACAAATGCCAGAAAGCCATATATGTCAATCAGAGGTCAATGGAGATATGACTGCAAAGAAACAAAAGAACAGCCCGTTTATGAAATTAAACTGTCAGAGAACATGGGGAAAGGTGAGGTGATTGGAAAAACTATGTACGACAAATCTGTCACATGGATCCCTGTTGCACCTGACAGTGTTGGCATGGCTTTCTGGAAATTAGCCTGTGGGAAATAAAGTTAATCTTATGATAAGAATGAATTTTTTAGTTCAAATTCATATACTACTTTGTAGCCTTTCAAGTTACTCCTAATTTTTGTGGGTTTCTATTTTAGACTGGAGAATTTCCAATCTCTGAAACATTAATTGCTACTGAAACTGTCGATGCTTACCTTGCAGCTGACTATTTAGTAAATACTGCTGAGCCATTCGTTTTGAAGGTCGGCGAATCAAGTACTGAGCTTGTAGAATGGTTTCGAACCAATGATGATCAGGCTGTATACATAACAGCATGGAATCCTTTTGGACAAAAAATATCTGATAATGAAAATTATGCTGCTGAGCAGAAGGTGATTGCAGAAATTGAATCTCGTGGTCTCTTCTATCTGAAAGGGGAAAGTATTGATCCAACAGGGTTATGGGTTAATGAGCCCAGCTTGTTAGTTTTTGGAATTACTCTGGAGTCCGCTAAGGAATTGGTAAAACGATATCACCAGGATGGATTTATTTATATAGGTAATGATGCAAAGCCACAATTGATACTGTTGCGATAAAAATTTTCTGTATGAGAATGGTTTTATAGGGAGTTATACTTAGTTTCTAAATTTCTGGTGTACGCAAGCTGCTCTTCATTTTGCTTGAATTAATACTTGCTTTTTTTCTTCTAATAATTTCTTTTCGGACTTGTTGGAGCCGATTTTTTGCCTCATCTGCAATAAAACTGTGTCCTATATATTTAAGTATCCACATATTAGGAACAATATCTGCATGATAGTAAATACGCGTTTGGTCTCCATCTGAATTTATTCTTGTAACTTCATGCATTTTGCTCATATTTCCACTAATCATACGCGTGCTGAATCCTTTAAACGGGACTAAGTGAACTTCTATTATGGATTCAAAATTAAAAGAAACACCGCTAAATCTTATTTCTGAGGTCTGAGCAACACGTAAAGTATTTCCTTTTCTTCTTGTAATTTTGCTAGATGCCACACCTTTTGTAAAATTAGCTATGTTATTAAAATCTGTCAATGTCGCCCATACCAATCCCGGGTTGGTTGGAACGTAATAGTATGCGTCAACAACAATTTTTTGGCCGTCATTCTGTATCTTTATATTTATATCGTTTTGGTGATTATTAACGGGCTGATAATTTGAACTATCTGCAGCCAGAATATTCTTAGCTACAGTAAGGATGGATGAGTTTTCATCAATTTCATCACTAAATGAAATTGATGGGAAGACGATAAAACAGAAAACTAGAAACCATTTTTCATACATGAATGGTTATGCCTTTTCTTATGTTCATCAAAAATTATTTATTCTTCCGATGCATAAATGGCGGAAGCGGTGAGATTCGAACTCACGGAAGAGTTTCCCCTTCGCTAGTTTTCAAGACTAGTGCCTTAAACCGCTCGGCCACGCTTCCATATAGTTATCATCAAGATAATACCTTTTTGGGGCTTATTTGACTAGCTAGGTTTGGTAAAAAATATTCGAATTATTAGTCAGAGTAAAGTACTAATTGAGAACATGGCGTAAGTAGTCTCGCATAGAGGCTCCTATAGGAGGATAAGGTTTATTTATTATTGTTTGTTATGTTAAAATAATATGGTTTTACTCCAAATTTTATAATTTTCTGTGTGAGGAACTTTTCGACAGTTTCTTGTACTAATGAAGATAAGAACAGAGATATATGGAAGATATTGATAAAAAGAACGGAATGACTGGAAGGCGACGATTCCTGATTACTGCAACGTCAGTAGCTGGAGGGGTTGCGTGTACTGCTTGGGCCACTCCTTTTATTCTTAGTATGATGCCTAGTGAACGTGCTAAAGCTGCAGGAGCTCCGGTTGAAGTTGATATCAGTAAACTTGAACCTGGTATGCTGTTATTGGTGGAATGGCGTGGCAAGGTAGTATGGGTTCTGAGCCGCACCCCAGAAATGCTAGCTAGTCTAACAACACTTGACGGTAAAGTAAGTGATCCTAATTCAGAGAAAGAGCAGCAGCCTGAATATGCTAAAAATCAAACCCGTTCAATTCGGCCAGAAATTCTGGTGACTACAGGTGTTTGTACGCATCTGGGTTGTTCTCCGGTTTATCGTAAAGAGATTGCACCAGCAGATCTTGGTCAAGATTGGTTAGGCGGGTTTTTCTGTCCATGTCATGGTTCCAAGTTTGATTTAGCTGGTCGTGTCTATAAGAATGTTCCCGCACCAACTAACCTGTTTGTGCCGCCGCATGTTTATCTGAGTGAGAATATTTTGCTAATTGGTTCGGAAAGTAAGGAAGATGCATAAATGGGCAAACGACTAACATCATTTGTAGCATGGGTAGATAAACGTTTTCCTCTGACCGCTAATTGGAAAGCCCATCTCACCGAATACTACGCACCAAAAAACTTTAATTTCTGGTACTACTTTGGCTCTCTTGCTATGTTAGTTATGGTAAATCAGCTGCTTACTGGAATTTTTCTCACTATGAATTATAAGCCAGATGCGAGTATGGCATTTGCCTCTGTTGAATACATCATGCGTGATGTAGATTTTGGATGGTTAATTCGTTACATGCACTCAACTGGTGCATCTATGTTTTTTGTGGTGGTTTATTTGCATATGTTCCGTGGAATGATGTACGGATCGTATCGTAAGCCAAGAGAGCTACTGTGGCTTATTGGCTCAATGATATTTTTTGTTTTAATGATGATGGCATTTACTGGATATATCCTGCCATGGGGACAGATGTCTTACTGGGGCGCTATGGTAATTGTGAGTATGATTGGAGCAATTCCGGTAATTGGTGAACCCCTAATGCACCTAATTTTAGGTGACTTTACACTTTCTGATGCAGCGCTTAATCGTTTCTTTGCTTATCATGTTGTGACGCTTCCTGTTTTATTGGTTACGCTGGTAGTGGTTCATGTGATAGCTCTTCATGAGGTTGGTTCAAATAACCCTGACGGCATTGAAATTAAAAAGAATCGTAACCCTGAGACAAATATACCGGTAGATGGGATACCATTTCATCCTTATTACACAGTAAAAGATATATTTGGGGTAGTGGTGTTCCTGATAGTATTTTGTGGGATTATGTTTTTTGCCCCAGAAATGGGTGGCTATTTCCTAGAATATAATAATTTCATTCCGGCTAATACGTTGCAGACGCCTGATCATATTGCACCGGTATGGTATTTCACTCCCTATTATTCAATGTTACGAGCAGCTACTGTCAATTTTCTCTGGATAGATGCAAAGCTATGGGGAATAATACTTATGGGCGGTTCAGTCGCAATAATTTGTCTGCTACCTTGGCTAGATCGAAGCCCGGTGAAATCAATTCGCTATAAAGGACCATACTCCAAAATAGCACTTACTCTTTTTGTAATTAGTGTTTTTGTCCTTGGCTGGTTGGGAACAAAGACACCTACACCTTTATACACAACGCTTGCACAGATATTTACGGTTATCTATTTTGCCTTTTTCCTTTTGATGCCTTGGTATAGCAAAAAAGATAAATGCAAGAAAGAACCAAAGAGAGTGTCTTGATGAAAAGAATAAAAATATTATTATTTCTTTTTTGCTTATCTCCACTGCTGGTGCATGCAGGCGGAACGGAAGTAGTATTAGATCGTGCGCCAATCAAAGTAACAGATATGGCTTCTTTACAACGCGGCGTGAAAACCTTTGTAAATTATTGCCTTACTTGTCATAGTGCTAATTTTATGCGCTATAACAGACTAAGAGATTTGGGATTAAGTAAAACACAAATTAAAGAAAACCTTATTTTTACGGGGCAAAAACCCGGTGATCTAATGACAGTTTCTATGAAAACGAAGGAGTCTCAGAAATGGTTAGGAGTAACTCCTCCGGATTTATCAGTAATTGCACGCTCACGTGGCGCAGACTGGTTGTATACCTATCTGCGACAGTTCTATCGAGATGATTCGACTGCTACGGGCTGGAATAATCTGTTGTTTGATAAGGCTGCAATGCCTCATGTAATGTATGAGTTACAAGGAGAGCAGCGTCTCAGGATAGAGGAAGTTGACGATGGGCAAGGCGGGAAGCATGACGTTAAGAAATTAGAATTAAGTAAACCAGGTACGCTTACTAAATTAGAATACGATATGTATGTTGCTGATTTGGTAAATTTTATGGTTTATCTAGGAGAACCTGCTGCGGCCCAACGTGAACAAATAGGAATTATTGTTATGCTCTTCCTTTTTGGAATGTTAGGGCTTACTTATGCATTGAAGCATGATTTCTGGAGAGATGTTCATGGATAAATGTATTCAAGATAAATTTACCTGTGAGGGTAAGTTATGATGACATTATATTCAGCAACTACGTGCCCTTTCAGTCATCGGTGTCGGATAGTATTGTTTGAAAAGGGCATGGATTTTCAGATTATTGATGTGGACATGGATAATAAGCCCGAAGATCTTGCAGTAATGAGTCCCTATGGACGAGTACCAGTTCTAGTTGAGAGGGAGCTTATTTTATACGAATCTAACATCATCAATGAATACGTTGATGATCGTTTTCCTCATCCACAATTGATGCCATCAGACCCGGTTATGCGCGCCCGTGCAAGATTATTTTTGTATCGATTTGAACAAGAGCTTTTTTGCCATATAGACGCGCTAGAGAATGGCACTCCAAAGGTGGTTGAAAAAGCACGGGCAGCAATACGTGATAATTTGACTATAATCTCTCCAGTATTTGCCAAACAGAAGTTTATGTTGGGGGATGATTTCTCAATGCTTGATGTGGCAATTTCACCCCTCTTATGGAGGCTTGAACATTATGGAATTAATTTGCCTAAGCAGGCTGCACCATTATTGAAATTTGCTGAGCGTCTGTTCAGTAGACCTCCATTTATTGATGCGTTGACAGCTTCTGAGAAGGCAATGCGAAAATAAGGCTACTTTAAAGTAGTTGTCTTTTAACAATAAAATGATCTATATTTGTAATATTAGATAGATGGTCTTGAGTTTCCTTTTATTATAATTTTCGGTTTTGTCCTTATCTAAATAGTCACTATAATTATGTTCATGCCGGCATAGCTCAGTTGGTAGAGCAGCTGATTTGTAATCAGAAGGTCCCGAGTTCGATTCTTGGTGCCGGCACCATTAAATTAAGTATTTATAAATTTATATTTGCAGCCTATCTTTCTTTAGTATTAAATGATGAGCTGGAATAGGAGAAATATTGATATGAGCGGAAGCATAATAAAATATTCAAGAAACACGGAAAACGCGCCTAAGAGTTCTGTTTCTACACAATCGGTAGCTTTTTCTCATTACAATCATATTTCAGCTCAATTACCTGTAGATCCTAAAGCTGGTGAAATTGTAGCTGGTGATGTAAAAGAGCAAGCAAAGCAGTGTTTAGCAAATATTAAAGCAATTGTAGAAAGTATCGACCATGTTATGGACGATGTTGTTAAAATTAATATATTCCTTAAGAATATTTCAGATAGCTATGCTGTAGACGCAGTTTATGCGACATTCTTTCAAAGTTATTTCCCTACTCGTACGATAGTTGCAGTTGCAGATTTACCTATGAGTAATGCCTTAGTTCAAATTGATGCAGTTATTTCAAATGGTGAAGGTACACCTTCAACTTCAACTTCATCTATACAAGAGGCTCGTAATCTTATTCCACCTTTTAGTATGCGTAACCATCAGTCACAGAATTTTATGCATAATCAGACGAGAGTTCGGGTCGAGTCTAATCCCGTAGTTGCCGTTCCAAGAAGTGAACAACCTGGGAAGCTTGTAAGAAACACGGAAAATGCACCAAAAAATTCTTTATCAACACAGAATGTAGCTTTTTCTCATTACAGTAACATTTCAGCTCAATTACCTATTGACCCTAAATCGGGTCAAATGGTAGCAGGTGGTGTAAAAGAACAGGCTAGACAGTGCCTAAAAAATATAAAGGCAATATTAGAAAATATTGACGTTCCTTTTGATGATATTGTTAAGATAAATATTTTTCTTAGGAATCTTTCAGATATTCAGGCTGTGAACGAGGTTTACACAACTTTCTTCCCGGATGCCGGTATTGCTAGAACTAGTGCTTATGTTCCTGCACGAACAGTAGTTGTAGTTTCGGATTTGCCTATGGATGCTTTAGTACAAATTGATGTAGTTGTGTCACACGGAGATGGCACTCCTCCTCAAGCTGTTGAAGATAGGCATGGACTCATCATAAGAGCAAACAATACAGAAAATGCACCAAAAAACTCTCTATATACGCAGACGGTAGCTTTTTCTCATTACAATAATATTGCAGCTCAATTACCTATTGACCCTAAATCTGATCAAATAGTAGCAGGTGGTGTAATAGAGCAGGCTGGGCAATGTTTAAGAAATATTAAAGCAATTGTGGAAAGTGTCGATCACGTTATGGACGATGTAGTTAAAATAAATATCCAACTTAGAAATATTACAGATATTGATGCTGTAAATACAATTTATACAACATTCTTCAATGGCGATCTTCCAGCAAGAACTGTAGTTGGCGTTTCAGCTATCCCTATGGATGCCCTGGTACAAATTGATGCGGTTGTTTCTAACGGTGAAGGTACGCCACCAAATTTTGTAAAATAGTGACTTAGGTTAACAAGATTTGATTGAGCTATAGACTCAATTCTCAGAAGAGCTAAGTTGTATTCGTATAAAAACTGGCAATGGGTTGCTTATCAGGACTATCACATCACCCATATTTGTTATCACTCTTCTTCCAATCTATACCGATATATTTTCTTAGGACTTTGTTCCATTCTATTATTCATTGGTGATTTTAAATAATAGAATCTTTAGTCTTTTGATTCCGTATAGTTATGCATATGAGCTTTTCTAGTTACTTCCATTTCTTCATTAAATTTGTTGGCTACCTTTTGTCCCTGCATTTTCGCAAACTCCAGAAATGCAAGTGTTACAGGAGATAGTTTTTTATTCTTTGGGTGGACCAGATACCAGTATCGATGAATAGGAAGTCCTTGGACATCTAATATTGCAATGGGCCCCGATGTGCCTTCTAGTGCTAGTGAATGCATAGATAGTATTGATACACCCAGTTCTGCTACAACCGCCTGCTTGAGTGCCTCATTACTGGCAAGTTCCATATGACCGGCTGGTGTTTCCAGTCCTTTGCTTGCGAATAAACGGTTGATGGCGTCACGTGTACCTGAGCCTGGTTCACGATGAATAAATGGTTCCTCAAGGAAACGTTTGAGCGGAATATTAGGTACGCCTGCTAACGGATGGTTGCAGCTTGCCATCGCGACTAACGGGTTTGGTATGAATGGGTAAGATATAACATCAAGTTCCGGCGGTGGCTCACCTAGGATGCAGAGATCATCCTCATATCCGGTAAGGCGTTCAAGAATGTGTTCTCGATTCTCAACACTTAGGGAAAAATCGACATCCGGATGCAATCGACCAAACTGACCAAGCAGATCCGGCACAAGGTATTGAGATGAAGTGATGATAGCTAGTCGCAAGTGCCCACATTTGACTCCTTTGATATCCGATATTTTTGCCTCAAGGTTAGTGATGTTGTCAAATATCTCCTGACATATTGTATATACCTCGTTACCTGCTTCGGTTAGGTGAATGCGTATTCCTCTCTGCTCGAATAGTGGCAAACCGACGGTGTCGGCAAGTTTTTTGAGTTGCATTGATACGGTGGGTTGGGCTAGGAACAACTCTTCTGCCGCGCGCGTAAAGCTACTGTTGCGCGCCACGGACTCAAAGACTTGAAGCTGCCGCAAAGTAATGTGACGTGCAAGATCGCTTACTAAATTTGGAGATTTCAAACGTCAAATCTCCTGTATTTATAACGACAAAACTTACTAAATAAATATCGGTTGCAGAGAAACCTGAATAAAGAATTTCTAATCATCACCAAGCATAGCGTATGTAGTCTGAATATAATGCACATGATAGATTGTGACAAAAATCTTATTTCAAAACATATCATACTCATCTATTTAAATCTATATGTATTATTTTCTAATAGGGAAGGCATGGGTTAAGAATAGAGTGCCTCTTAAAAGGGAAAAGATAATTTTATATTTAGTGTAAAGTTTGTACAGAAGAGGATATGGGGCCATGATTTCTTATTAAATTAGCTTTCCTAGCAATTTTGCTATCTTAATTAAGGTTGTAAAGTAGGGCCCTTGATAAATTATGAATTCGTAATAAACTTTATTTGGTAATTACTGTAAAAATTGATTTTGGTATTTACTAGTATACATATCAGAGTAGTATGTATATCCCTGTTATTTCAGCAGGCAAGCTAATTTTCTAGAGCTTACTTTAATCCTATAGGTTTATATCTATAGAGTGTATCGAAAATATCTATTTTTCATTATTCCCTTTTTCTTTTATATTCCGTCAGAACAAGATCTAGTTTTTCTGTGCTCTTGATCGCTTTCTAATAATGATAGACAGAGATCTGGCACTGGATAATTAAGCATGAAGAGAAAATAGGCGATTTATTTAGTTTGAAGTGACTGTATTTACGGTCAGAGTTATTACTAAAGTAGATACTAATTGTAGGAGAGGACCACATGGCAGGAAAAACATACAAAGCTGGCGTTAAAGATTATCGTGATAGTTACTGGACGCCTGACTATATTCCACTCGACACAGACTTACTGGCTTGTTTTAAGATTGTAGCTCAGGATGGAGTTCCGCATGAAGAGGCTGCAGCAGCAGTTGCTGCAGAATCTTCTACAGGCACATGGACCACTGTGTGGACTGATTTGCTTACTGACATGGAATACTATAAGGGTCGTGCTTACCGTATTGAGCCAGTTCCTGGCGATAATACCGCGTTCTATGCATTTGTTGCTTACCCTATTGAACTATTTGAAGAGGGCTCGGTTGTTAACGTATTGACCTCATTGGTCGGTAATGTATTTGGTTTTAAGGCTATACGTAGTTTACGGCTAGAAGATCTCCGCTTCCCGATCGCCTATGTTATGACCTGTGGTGGCCCACCAAATGGCATACAGGTAGAACGTGATCGTCTGAATAAATATGGTCGTGCTTTTCTAGGTTGTACCATCAAACCAAAACTTGGCTTGTCGGCAAAGAACTATGGTATGGCAGTCTATGAGTGTCTGCGTGGTGGTCTTGATTTTACTAAAGATGATGAGAATGTTAATAGTCAGCCTTTTATGCGCTGGCGTCATCGTTTTGAATTTGTAATGGAAGCAGTTTTAAAAGCTCAAGCTGAAACTGGTGAACGTAAAGGTCACTATCTGAATGTAACTGCAGCAACGCCAGAAGAGATGTATAAGAGAGCTGAGTATGCAAAAGAATTGGGTGCGCCAATCATAATGCACGATTATTTAACTGGTGGACTCTGCGCCAATACGGGTTTAGCAAATTGGTGCCGTGATAATGGAATACTGTTACACATTCACCGTGCCATGCACGCTGTACTTGATCGTAATCCCTATCATGGAATCCATTTCCGAGTATTGACCAAGGTTCTAAGGTTGTCAGGCGGTGATCATATGCACTCTGGTACCGTAGTTGGAAAATTGGAGGGCGACAGGAATGCGACTCTTGGCTGGATTGATTTGATGCGTGAATCATTTGTTCCAGAAAATCGTGAACGAGGTATTTTCTTTGATCAGGATTGGGGTTCTATGCCTGGTGTAATGCCGGTTGCCTCAGGTGGTATTCATGTTTGGCATATACCTGCTCTTGTAAATATATTTGGTGATGATTCCTGTTTACAGTTTGGAGGAGGAACGCTTGGCCATCCTTGGGGTAATGCTGCGGGGGCCACGGCAAATCGTGTAGCCCTAGAGGCCTGTACTGATGCACGTAATCAGGGACGTCCGGTAGAGCGTGAAGGAAAAGAAGTGTTAACTGAAGCTGCACAGCATTCACCTGAATTAAAAGTTGCTATGGAGACATGGAAAGAAATTAAATTTGAATTCGATACTGTAGACAAGATTGATAAATAAATATTATTACGCCATTTAAAATTGAAATTATGAGGTATAGCTATGGATGAAGTCAGACCGTATAAAGCAACTGAACTCAGAGGAGAGACATTCTCATATCTTCCGCCGTTCACACCTGAAAAAATTCGTAAGCATATTGCTTATATGATTTCTCAAGGTTGGAACCCAGCGATTGAACATACAGAGCCAGAAAAATTATTTTCTAATTTTTGGTATCTTTGGAAACTACCATTCTTTGGTGAGAAATCAGTTGAAAAAGTAATGGCTGAGATAGATGCATGCCATCGGGCCAACTCAGGACACATTGTACGTTTATCCGCGTTTGATAATTATACCCAATGTCGTGGGACAGCATTTATTGTGCATCGTGGTGGGCGCTAAATATTAATAATATTGCATGTTACTAAAATAATTTTTGATTTTTTCTGGTAAGAATATTAGAGAATACTGAGATTAAATTTAACTAAAAATGAGTAAAAATATTTCAAAATCTGACGCTTTATTGGATGGTCAAACCGGGCGCAATGCATCGCGCATGCGGCGCGCACAATTGGTGGCTGGAAAAACAGGCTTGCCACCTGCCAAAGAACGTGTGCGTGCAAATGAGTTTAATGCTAAAAATACAGAAGCGATTATCAAGCCTACCAGTATATTGTCATCAGATGATACTGCAAACAAAAATACTGATAAGCCGGTACTGGCAGGTCGTAATGCTTCACGTGCCCGCCGTGCAGCATTAGTTCAAGGTAAAAGTGGAATATTAAAACCTTCTGCGAGCGCAGTAAACTCAGATTATGCTTTAGACACGGCAGGTACTTGTACTGGTGAAGCTGATTGTACCTGCGACAAGGCTAATGAGGGTCGACTATCAGCGAAGGCTATCCGTGGTGGCAGCAAAAACAAAGGAAATAGAAATAAAGGAAACCAAGGAAGAACTAGGGATGCTACGACGCGTCCAAATGGTCGTTTGCTTAATGCAGATCCGATTCAATACCCTCCTAAGGTAGCCGAAAGCAAGAGCTATGCTGGGCACAAGGTTACCGGAGTTCGAATTGGTCGGGGAGAGAATGTTACAGGTGATGAACGTGGATCTTCCATTCAAGTAACTGGTATTCAGTATATTGGAAAAGAGTCCGGTTACAATCCCCGAGAGGGCGGTATTAAAGTTGGCGCTAGTAAAACAGTGGCTGGACAAACTGTAACCGGATCACAGGTACGCAGTAAGATAAGTATTACCGGAGATGAGTCCAATCCTGATTTACATATTACCGGAGCATCTGATCAGGAGCTTAATGATGATCTGTTGCAGCATCGAGAACAGAGTAATGATACTGCACAGACTCAGTTTCAGCGCCAGAATGATCCACACGGTCACACCGTATTTGGCGCCAATCTTGGGCGTTCTGTTAAAACAATTGGTTCCCGTAATCGCAGCACTGAATATAGTAAAGAAGAATCGGTGGGTGGACGCTCAATTACGGGCATTGCAGTTGGTCGTAGTGAATTAACAACTGGTGATGAGAGTGGATCCTGTCGTGATATTACAGGTAGTCAATATTTAATGCCGGCAGTAAAGCAGCCACTATGTGAAACAAATGGGCGTGAAGTACCAAAGAAAGTTGGTATTAGCCATACTTTGCACGGTACTCGTACAACTGGAACACAAGTCGGACAGCGTATACACCAATCTGGAAATATTACTGGTACAGAAGAGGAGGGTATTTGCCAAAATATTTCTGGTACTGAATATTCCAGTGCTGAACAGTATACGAGTCATTGTGGAATGACACCTTCTCGAGCTGGTAATGAGAATGGGGCTAATAACGCCATAACGTGGGGTGGTCAAAGTATAACGGGCGTGGATATCGAACATAATGAGCGTGTAACTGGCGATGAACCAGGTGCATGTAATGTGATTACTGGCACGCCTTATGCAGGGCCTAATCAGTATCAGACGTTTTGTCCTGTTGAGAGCGAGGAAGAAGTTGAACGTCGGGTCTCGTCAAAAATATCATCAGGTAATCATGTTAGCGGCGATCTTACGCTCAATGTTGATCAGGTTTCAGGTACGCAACGTGGTAGTGAGAAAGATATTACAGGTACGTCATATTATTGTGCCAATCCTGAGAAAGATATCAGTACAGATGTAATGACGCATCTTCAGAAAATAAATAGTAGTTTCAGTGTAAAGACTCCGCAACGTGAATATCAGGAGCTAGCTGGTGTTGATGCTATTAATGCTCCAACTGCAGAAAGCAGAATTACTGGTGCATTTTCTATTGGTGAAGGTAAGGTTACTGGCAATCAGGAGTTTCGCTTCAATCCTAGGCCAACAGCTGAAGTTAGTGTAGATAAATCACGTATAACGGGGGAAGGTCGCGTAGAGGGCAGGACTATAACCGGTAGCGCTTGGACATCAAAAGATAATGTAACTGGAACCGAAGGTTACATTGCTGCTGAGCGTAATCCAAGTGAGCGCCAAGGTGGCTCGCATGCGTTTGCTAACGCAAAACTATTTAAGGATAAAGGTAGTAATCCTGAGCCTACGCATCATGTTACAGGGATGGTAGGTTGGTCATCTGATGCCTCTGCTCCCATTACAGTGTCTGGTGGAGCGCAGGGTTAATACTATTAAGGCTATTAATGATTGAATCAGTGCAGACAAAAGAAAAAAATATGGGTAAGAACGCCTATGGACGTTCGCAGTTTTGTGCTTCTTTGCAAGGAAGTGATTATACGGAATCAATACAATGAAAATTTGCAAAGTAGAAGAGACATTAGTAGCCACAGCACGTATTGGACAGCTTGGTAATCGTCGTTTGTTGGTGGTTAGGGAGAGAGGCAGTTCTAGTAGGCAGGTAGCGGTTGATCCGGTCGGCTGTAAGGAAGGTGACTGGGTGATAGTTGTTGGTAGTTCAGCTGCCCGATCTGCTGCAGGTAGCAATGATTATCCAAGTGATTTCACTATTGTTGGGATTATCGATTATTGGGAAGATGAATCAAATAGTGGAAAAAAGAAATAGGTTAAATGGAGATACAGCGTATTGTGCGAGATCTGGTTACAACAAAGCGTGATTCTTGGTTAGCTGCCAAATCATTACGTGTTGTTGAAGATGCATCGGGTGCTTTGAGTGTTGCATTGGATCCTATCGGTTGTAAGCCGGGTGATTTTGTTATCACTATGGGGGGGACGGCTGCAAGACTAGCCACTGATGACCGGAGGATCACTACTGATCTAACTATCGGTGGAATCATTGATCATTGGAGCGAAGATGATTGGTAAATTAAAGATGGAAGGTACCTCGGTAATTAACCGAGACTTTTAATAAGCAGTATTTGACTTGGCAATTTTAACTTTAACGGTAGGAGAATAGAAATGGCAAACGAAAAAATGGGTATAGCGTTAGGGATGATTGAAACACGTGGTTTAGTTCCGGCAATTGAGGCGGCTGATGCCATGACTAAGGCTTCAGAGGTTCGTCTTATTGGTCGTCAGTTTGTTGGCGGTGGATATGTTACGATCTTGGTTCGTGGTGAAACAGGTGCTGTGAACGCAGCAGTTCGTTCTGGTGCTGATGCTTGTGAGCGTGTAGGTGATGGTTTAGCTGCTGCGCATATTATTGCCCGCCCGGATAGTGAAATAGAGCAGATCTTGACGGTTAAGGCTGTTGCTAAAGGTGGTCGTGATAGTGAAGTTACTGGTAAATAAAGCTGATACAGTATGGTTTTTTATTATAGTATAAAGTATTTTAATAATACGGATATACCGAGTAAATTATGTTTATGTAGTAGTTGTTGAATTATAACTTTAACAACTACTACATTATTCAGTACAGCTTATTTAAAACGATAAATAATATATAAACAAGATTTGTTACTAAGGTTTCTTGCATTAGAATATCTCTGTTTGGTACAGCATAATTGGTTTAGTGCTATAGCATTATTGAAATTTCTGGCATCATTCAATATTTTTAATACGGTTAATGTATTATTAATATACTCGAGGGGCAGTAATGGATAAAGACAATGTTGAGTGCTGGACTACCAAAGGCCATCCACCCGGTCTGTTTAGACGATTCGAATTCGAAAACTATAGCAAACTTCGAACATTCTTGGATCGTCTTGCCGATTTATCTAAGGAAAAAGAATATTATCCGGATATCAGTTTTGGAGTAACTTATGCCAATATTACTGTATATGCCAGCGATACCAAAGAATTAAGTGTTGAGGATAAAGCGTTTACACATAGTGTAGATGAGTTAATTTAGTACCACTTATACCATATGGATACTGGAGTAATAGCAGTTGCAAACCAGAAGGGAGGGGTCGGCAAGACGACTGTAGCCATGAATATGGCTGCTGGTCTGATACGCCGCCACGGGAGTTGTATTGTAATTGATTCAGATCCTCAGGGCTCTGCTACATTGTGGACGGAGTTATCAGGAGATCCAAGCAAATTTCCAGTAGAAGTAGTATTGGCAGAGGATAAATTAGATAAACAGGTAGCACGGTTGCAGACTGAGTTTGATTACATAGTAATTGATTGTCCTCCCGAGATTAAATCAGGCTCTATTATGAGTGTAATGTCAATTTCTCAAATCTTACTTGTACCTTTATTACCATCACCAGTGGACTTATGGGCGAGCACTCGTATTGAGGAGTTAGTTAAACGTGCGCAGAAAAAAAATCCAAAAATACTAGCATATATTTTGCTTAATCAAATTGAACCTAGAAGTGCAATGTCTCGGGGGATGGATGAGGCATTACAAGAAATTGATATTCCTGTATTGCGTAATCGTTTAGGTCGTCGTGCAAGCTACCGGACATCAGCTCTAGAAGGATGTAGCGTTTATGATCTTGGTTATCGTGGGCGAGTTGCATCTGAAGAAATTGATGGTGTTATTGATGAGGTGCTAGGATTATGAATAAAGGAATTTTTTCTGCAAAATTAGCTGCTAGTACACGTAAAGCTAAGAAAATCATCCCTGAAGTAAAACCTAAATCCGCATCATTGTTAGTTGCTAATGTTACTAATAAAAATAAGGCTAAGAAAATTATTCCGAAAGTAAAATCTAAGTCCACATCATCAGTTACTAATAAAAGTAGAGCTAAGAAAATTATTCCAAAAGTAAAACCTAAATCTGCATCATCATTAGTTGCTAATAAAAATAAAGCTAAGATAAAAAAATCTAGAATAAAACCTAAATCTGCACCATCACCTGAATTAGAATCTCCTAATGATTTATTGAACCCTACTGATTCTGAACTTCCTTTGAAGCAGCAGTACGCGGAACGAATCTGGCCTGACTGAATTTATAAAAAGTATGCTATTTAAATTTCAATGCTTAATAAGCATCGTTGAAATATAGCAAGACGATGCCCCATGCAAAATATAATAATAAGAAAAAAACAGTACTTGCCTCTGGTAAATATAGCAGTAGCAGTTATACAGAGAGAAGATGGATATGTACTTATGGCAGAGCGCCCATATGGAAAAGAATCTTCTGGTTCCTGGGAATTTCCCGGTGGAAAATTTGAATTAGGTGAGAGTGCGGAGCAGGCACTTGCAAGGGAGATATACGAGGAACTGGGTATTAAACCTAAGATGGCTTATCCATGGATAAGTTATAAATTTGCTTATCCAAATAAGCGTGTAAAGTTACATGTCTTTCGTATTTTTAATTGGGAGGGAACCCCATCTGGCCGAGAAGGTCAACGCATATCATGGGAAGATTCGGATGCAATAAGGGTATCTCCATTACTACCTGCAAATAATCATATCTTAGAAGTAATTAAGCTACCTTTGTTATATATTCTTACTAATACCAGTCAGAGTAGCATGGTGAAATTTATGGAAGTCCTTGTTAAATTATTTGAACAAGGTGTGCGTTTGATACAGGTTTGTACTCGTCACATGAACCCAGAACAGCTAACCCAGATTACGCGCCCTATTGTTAAATTGGCG